>Ga0302324_100009653_pt1 | contig 20130 bp, 19 predicted proteins | sample Palsa_T0_1_FD_201949 | JGI IMG/M metagenome (GOLD analysis project Ga0302324, IMG submission 201949) | Peat permafrost microbial communities from Stordalen Mire near Abisko, Sweden - Palsa_T0_1 | ecosystem: Environmental > Terrestrial > Soil > Palsa > Peat permafrost | place: Sweden: Abisko...
GTCGAGGTCTCCCCGCCGTACGACCACGCCGAGATCACTGCCTACCTTGCCAACCGGGTCGTCCTTGAAGCCCTGTCGGGTATTGCCTGGCGACGCAATTCGGCTGCTGGCGGGGCGGTCAGGGTGCACGGCGCACCACTGCTCCAGGGACGTCCTCGTCCGGCAGCGTCATAAAGACGGCGGGCATATCTCGGCGGCGAGTTCGGAAAGGGCGTCACCGGATAGGCGGAACGTTCGCCATTCGTCCATCCGGAGTGCGCCGAGCGAAAGGTAAAAATCGATCGCTGGCTGGTTCCAGTCGAGCACGGCCCACTCGATCCGCGCGCAACCCGTCTGGACGGCTCGTGCCGCGAGTGCGGCAAGCAACGCTTTTCCGGTCCCTTGTCGCCGTTGCCCCGGGAGGACGAAAAGATCCTCGACGTAAAGACCGTGCCGGCCGGTCCACGTCGAGAACGAAACAAAATAAATCAACATTCCCACGACCGCCTCCCCCTTCTCGGCGACAAGAGCGAAGACTTTGGGATCTGTGCCGAACAACGCGTTAGCAAGATCGGCCTCCGTCGTCATGACCTGGTGCTGCTCTCGTTCGTATTCGGCTAGCCCACGGACGAGGCTGAGTAACTCACCTATGTCGCCCGGGACTGCATCACGGATCCGTGGGTGCCCGTCGTCTTCCATCGAGGTGCTCACCCCGAAGATCATTGCATGGCCGGGAGAGGCGTTTTGGGCTTGGATAGACGGGTGCGCGCTCTACTTCGCCGTCTATGGCCTCCTGTACCTTTGGGCCCGGCGCAGTGTCACACACCTCGAACGTCCCACAAGATCGGGCCCGGGGCTCAACCGCATGGTGCCCACGGCAGCAGTAGTGGTTTCCGTCCTGGGCCTTGGCGCAGGCGGGTGGGTGTTGGTCGTCGCCACGGTCCAACCAGCGACGCAATACCTCGACTTTGTGTTCTCGTCGACGGTTGCGGTGTTCACAGCGCTCGCGCTCGCCGGCGCCACGGCCTTGGCTGCGATGGTGTTCCGTTCCACGGCCCAACAGGTGCGCGTGCTTGGCACAGCCAACCTGCTCGTAAATGTTTTCTTGGTTGGCCTCGTGTTCCTCGTTCTGTTCCACATCCTCTGGGTCGTCTACATCCTCGTCGTAACGTCGATCTGGCCATTGAACACGGTGGTCCCGAAATGAGCGCCATGGGCACACGGGTGCCGGCCGGGAGGGGGACAGCGGCCGGTGACGGTGGGCGCCTCGAGCCTGGCGAGCTGGCACTAGAGGCTTGCGCTCTGGCGTGGAGCTACGTGGCTGCAACAACGGTGAACGACCTGGCTGACGTGGAGATCGATCTCGTTAACCATCCTGGCGACGCTGGCCGCCCACTCGTCACTGGCGCGGCTTACCCAGCCGACATGCGAAGACTGCACTGGCTCGCCTGGATAGCAGCGATCGGCTGCATGGCACCACTTGGGGCTGTGCCGGCAATGCTGGTGGCCGTAGGGCTGGTGATCGGGCGAGCCTATTCGATTCCGCCGCTGCGGCTTTCCTACAGGCCGTACTGCGCTCCGATCACTCTGGCGATCGCATATGTGGTAGTGCCGTACACCTTGGGTTTTTGGTCCTCCGGTGGGGAAACCAGTGGTCGCGCCGTCGCCGTCGGCGGAGGGCTGGTGGCGTTGTTCCTCGCTCGCATCGTCCTGAAGGACTTCAGGGACCGCGAGGGAGACGCCATTTTCGGCCGCCGCAGCTTGCTTCTTTTGCATGGCAAACCGACGACGTGTGCGCTAAGTGGAGGCTTCGTGGCCCTTGGCGACGGGTTGTTGTCCCTCGCTTGGGGTGGCTATGCATGGCCATTGCTGGCCCTTGCACAGAGTTTTTTCGCCGCCTTGGGGTGGATGTTGTGGAGGCTCTTCAAAGCAACGACCCCAACAGCCGAACAGGTGGCAATTGGGACCGGCGCAAAGATGGCAAACGGGCTTCTTTTCTCGTTACTGTCGTGGCTTCTCCTCAGCGGCCACGGCGCCACGATCGGGATACGCGCGGCATTCCTGGTCTTACTGGCGGTCCTCTATGGGACGTCGTTCGTGACGCTGGCCCTTCACCCGGAACGAGCAGTCATCGGCTACAAGGGCTGAGCCCAGGCGAAGGGACCGGCGGCCTGGCACCTCGTCTAGGCTCCGCTCATGTCAGTCGACGCCGACACCGTTGCGTCAGCTCTTGCGACCTCGTGGCAGCACTTTGTCGGGGCCATGCCCGGGTGGGCCAAGCGTGAAGGCGGTGTCCTGGCCGCAATGTCAGGCGTGGCCCTGGCGAACTGCAACGGCGTCTGGGCCGAGCAGGTCGACCCCGATGAAAAGCTGGTTGCAGCGCTGCTGAGTGAGGTCGCTACAGCTGGGCTGCCATAGCCGGCAAATATCCGGCCTAAAGCTCAATTGAAGGAGGGCGTAATACTCCGTGGCGTGGTTATATCGGCACTCTGTGATGCTGTTGGCTAGCCGAAGAACTTAGCCAGCCTCGTCATGCCTTCTGCGATGTCTTCGTCGGCTAGCGCGTAGGAAAACCTCCCGCAGCCCGCCGCGCCGAACGCCTCACCAGGAACGAACGCCACCTTTGCCTCTTCGAGCACCATCTCGGCAAGCTCCAGCGTGGTCGATGGTGCCCGGCGGCTAGGCCCGAGCGGCTGGCCGAGAGCGCCGGCAAAGCTCGGGAAGGCGTAAAACGCCCCCTCAGGCTCGGGGCACAGCACGCCCGGCAGCTCCGAGAGGGCGGCCACGATGGCCCGGCGCCGGCGGTCGTAAACCGCCCGCATCTCTTCGACGTCTGAGAGCGGGCCCGTTACGGCAGCGAGGGCCGCTCGCTGCGCGACGTTGCAGACGTTCGAGGTCGAGTGGCTTTGAAGGTTGCCCGCAGCCTTTACGACATCGTTCGGCCCGATAAGCCAGCCGACACGCCAACCCGTCATGGCATAGGTCTTGGCAACGCCGTTCACGACGACGCAGCGGTCGGCCAGCTCGGGCACCAGGACGGGCATCGAGTACATGCGGGCCGAACCGTACACCAGGTGCTCATAGATCTCGTCGGTGACCACCCATAAGCCGTGCTCGGCGGCCCAGGTGCCGATCGCGGCCGTCTCCTCCTCGTTGTAAACCGCACCCGTGGGGTTGGAGGGCGACACGAACAGCAGCACTTTGGTCCGGGGCGTCAGGGCGGCTTCGAGTTGGGAAAGGGAGACCTTGTAGCCGCTTTCGGGAGTGGTAGGCACCTCGACCGGGGCCCCGCCGGCCAAGCTGATCGTCTCGGGATAAGTCGTCCAGTACGGGGCTGGCATCAGCACCTCGTCGCCCGGGTCCAGGAGCGTGGCAAAAGCCTCCTCGACGGCCTGCTTCCCACCGTTGGTGACCAGAACCTGAGACGCCTTAACGGCGAAGCCCGTGTCGCGGGCAGTCTTGACTGCGATGGCCTCCCTTAGCTCCGGCAGGCCGGCCGCCGGAGTGTACCTGTGGTTCTTCGGGTCCCGGCAGGCAGCGACGGCTGCCTCGACGATGTGAGCCGGGGTGGGGAAATCGGGCTCGCCGGCACCGAAACCGATCACGTCCTCCCCTGCGGCTCGCAAAGCCTTGGCCTTGGCGTCAATGGCGAGGGTGGCGGACTCCGAGACTGCTCCGACTCGGCTGGAAATACGTTGTGCAGGTGCCATTGAGCCATGGTCGCGCACCCAGTGCGGCCCCCGCACCCCATTACCCCTTGTTTTGCGAGTACGTCAAGGAGCAGCTTCACCGGGCTCCGCCTGGAGTCAACTATCCTGAGACTTGATGCGTGGTCGCGGGAAGGCCGGCCTCGTCGTCTTCGCTCTACTGGCCGCCAGCGTGTGCTACGCCGGGCCGGCGGCCGCTGGCCCACGGCTCAAACCGGCCTCGAGGCCCGCTCGCGAGCGACCTCCGGCGAAAGCCCCGGAGCCCACCACGACCACGTTGCCGACGGCTCCACCAGCGAACGTGCAGGTGCCTGACGCCACCTCCTACGTCCTGGTCGACGTCAACACCGGCAATGTGCTCGCTGGGTACAACGAACGACTGCGTGTCCCTCCGGCGAGCCTTACGAAGATCCTGACCGCCCTCATAGCCGTGACGTACCTCCCCTCGAACGCTCGAGTGGCAGGGACGAAGGCGTCGTGGAACGCCTACCCGAACACAGTCGGGATCGAAGTCGGTGTTGCCTGGCCCCTCGACGAAGTGCTGCAGTCTCTGCTCGTCCTGTCTGCCAATGACGCCGCTTACGCCATAGCCCAGCGCGTGAGCGGCTCGCTCGCCGCTTTCACGGGTGTCATGGAACGTTCGGCTCGCCAGATCGGTATGGAGGATTCCCCGGTGTTCCACGACCCGGCGGGCCTCGACGGGACAGAGGGCTACGAGGGGGGAAACCTGGTCAGCGCCCGCGATTTGGCTATAGCCGGACGGGACCTGTTGCAGGTACCCGAACTCGCGAGGATTGTCACCGAGCAGCAGTACCATTTCGTCGACCCATCAGGAGTTGCGCATTGGCTCCCGAGCATGGACGAGACATTCTTGGAGAGCTACACCGGAGCCGTTGGCATAAAGACCGGTTACACCGACAAGGCCGGTGACTGCCTCATGGCCGCCGCCACCCGCGGCGGGCGTACCATGCTCGCCGTCGTCATGAACGGCTATAACCCGACCGCAACTGCGATCGATTTGCTCAACGAGGGTTTTGGCATGCCGGTCGGCAAGGAACCGGCTACTGACCGCTTGCCGGCAACGGCTTTGCCAAGCCCGCCAAAAGCAGTCGCGCCGCGGGCGCGAGCAGGCACGGTGCGGGCACGAGGAGGCACGGTGCGGGCACGAGCAGGCATGAGCCCAGTTCGGTCCGTTACCAACCACGCCATTGCGACAAAACAGCCAAGCTTCCGGCCCACGGTCCGGCTGCGGGTATCGAGCGTGCCCGCTGCCGCGGTGGCTCACGTCCAGGCACGGCGAGGCTTGGCGGCCGTTGCAAGCACCTGGCTGGGCAAGGTCCTGCTTATTGCTACGGGTGTCAGTGCCGTCTGGGCGTTGCTTGAACTTTTGACCGAAAGCAACCTTCGTCGCCGCCGGCGCCGCGCCACGGAGTCTTTCACCTCGGCCGGTTCTGTGCTCAGCAACCTGCAGGGTGGCAAGCGCCGGCGGGAACAACTGCTTGCTTCGTACAGGCGCCACGAGAGGACGTCGTCACGCTATGGCAAATAAGGCTCTGGCGACCGTGAGGTTCCCTCAATAAATGCGCAAAATCCCGATTTCAGGCGGTCCTCATACCGGCAAGACAACCCTTTTCAACGCCCTCAGGGAGGAGTTCCCCGACGCGCATTTCCTGAGCGAACCGGCTGGCATCGTGATGGACCGCGAGATGAAGAAGCAGCAAGAAACCGAAGGGTACGCAGGGGTTTTCCCATGGAGTAACTACCCAGCCTTTGCAAGGCTGGTAATCGACCAGTCCGTCGAACTGGAAACAAGTGTCCCTCCCGGGGCCGACTTAGTGTTCCAGGACAGGAGCCTGATCGACAACATCGGTTACGGCCGCTTGCTCGAATATACAGAGCTCCTTCCTGAGCTCGAAAGGCATATCGAAGCTGCCCAGTACACGTGCGTGCTGTTCTGCGCGCCAGTTGGTACCTATACCCAGACAGAGGTGCGCTGGGAAACGCGCGAAGAAGCCTTACGCACACATCAGTTCTTGGCTGTCGCCCACGACGGCTGCGGGGTACCGGTACTGCACCTGCCGTCGGTGCCGACCGAAGAAAGGTTGGCCATTATCCGCGCTAGCCTCGCTACCGTTTGACGAGCCGGGCCACAACCGCTTCTGCGAGAGCCCCGGAGGTCTCCAGGACCACGGTGCAATTTGCGCCAGGCTGGACCATCTCACCCCTGTAGCGACCGCGCATGTCACAGATCGTGGCCCCCCTGGCCGGGCCCTGGCCCGTATCGACGGTCACCCCCACGGTCATCGCCCGCTCTGGCACCACATCTCCGACCGCAATAGCCGCGGCGAGCACATCGTGGCAGGCGCAACTTCGTTTGCCAAAGACTCCTTCGTAGAACTCGAAGTAGTGCTCGAGGACCGCCGCGGCAAAGCGCGCGACCTGCGATGATGACCCCGCCATCGAGCGGCGCTGATCTTCGCTCATGACCTCGCGCATCGTCACGTCCAGGGGGACCAGAGTCGTCTTCCAGGGGGCACTCAGCACCGCCTGGGCAGCTTCGGGGTCGTGCCAGATGTTCGCTTCAGCCGCCGCGGTCACGTTGCCCGGGGCCAGGGCAGCGCCGCCCATGATCGTGACGCCTTCAACCAGTTTTGGCAGGTCTGGCTCGAGCCTGAGCGCCACTGCGAGGTTGGTGAGCGGCCCCGTCGCCAGCAGGTGCACCTCGCCTGGTCGCTCGCGGGAGGTGCGGGCTATCAGCTCGGCTGCGCTTTCGCCGACTGGGGTGCCAGCCGGCTCGCCTATCTCGACGCCTCCGAGCCCGCCGTCGCCGTGCACGTGGGTACCGAGCTCGGGCTCCTCCCCGATAAGAGAGACCTCCGAGCCCCGGGCAACCGGGATCTCTCCTGTGCGGCCCGCAACGTCGAGGACCCAAAGCGAGTTGCGGGCCGCGGTGGCGGCAGAGATATTTCCGAACACGGTGGTGATGCCGCATATCTCCACTGCCGGGTCGGCCAACAGGTACAGCAACGCGACGGCATCATCGACGCCCGTGTCGCAATCGACCAGCAGTGTCTTCTTTTTGGTTACCGTCATCTTCTCGGTTACCGTCATCATCTCGTCGACGTGATGCCGAAGGTTACCGGGTTAGTGAGCGCCGCAGCGCGTCATTGTGCGGCTTCTCGGCTGAACCGGAGCTCGCCCTGGGCACCAGCCGGCACCAAAGGGGAGCGCGGCTGCACCACAGCTACCGGCGGTACCACCCGGGTCGCACCAAGCGGCGGCCTCGGGTCCCGGCCACCATTGTTAGGCCAATAAGAAAAAGCCCGTTCTGCGAGAGCCGTGATCGTGAGCGCCGGGTTGGCCCCCGGGTTGGCCGGGATCGCGGAGCCGTCGACCACGTGCAGCCCAGGGTATGAATAAACCCTGTGCCAGGGGTCAACGACACCTTGCCCGGCGGAGGCCCCGATGGTGCAACCCCCGAGAAAATGAGCCGTCAGCGGCATCCCGAAGATCTCCCCCCAGTTGGCAGCCGGGCGCCCCCCGGTGCGCTTGGCCAGCCGGCGCGCGAGGTCATGGCCGATGGGCAACCACGTGGGGCTTGGCTGACCGTGGCCCTGCCGGCTCGTCAAGCGGGTGCCGAAGAAACCCCTTTTTGCAGATACCGTAAGGGAGTTGTCGTGGGACTGCATGACAAGGGCAATCACCGTGCGTTCCGACCAAGTTCTCAAGTCAAGCGACTGCAACATCGCGCGCGGGTCGCGGGCAGCGGTAGCCAGCCAACGAGCCAAGCCTGGGCGCCGGCCCGCTTTGCCAGCCTTGGCAGCGCCGCCGCTTCGGCCGTTTACCAGCAGCGTGCCGAAAAGGCCCATCATGTTGGAGCCGTGCCCGTAGCGGACGGGCTCGGCATGGGTACCGGGCTCCGGGTAAAAAGAAGAGGTTATTGCCACGCCTCGGCTGAAATCGGGGTGGGGAAGGCCACGGGGCACAGTCGCCCCCAGCAACGACTCCGAATTGGTCCGGGTCAGCTCGCCGAGGCGAGCAGACAGCTCCGGGAGCTTGCCTTCGAGGGCCATGGTTTGCAGCAGCCTTTGGGTGCCAAGAGCGCCGGCAGCGAGCACGACCTGGCCGGCGGTCAAGGTCTTGCGGTGCCCGCCGGCGAGGCGCCCGGCGCCGAACATGGTCGTCCTCTCGGTCCCGACGAGCCACCCGCCGCCCGGCCCGGGCTCAAGCGAGCGGACCGTCGTGAGCGGCACGACGACGGCGCCGGCTCGTTCGGCCAGATGGAGGTAGTTGGTGAGCAGTGTGTTCTTGGCCCCATAACGGCAACCGGTCATACACTCCCCGCACTGCCGGCACACCTGCCTGGCCGGCCCCGCCCCCCCGAAGTAGGGGTCGGCGTGCAACGCACCCGGCTGGCTCCCGGGCGGCCCGAAGAACACGCCGACGGGCGCAGGACGGAACGTCGCACCTACGCCCATTTCGAGTGCCACCTCGCGCATGGCCTCGTCTGCGGGCGTGAGCAAAGGGTTGAGGACTACCCCGAGCATTCGCTTGGCCTGCTCGTAATAGGGAGCTAGCTCGCTGCGCCAATCGGCAATGCCCGCCCATTGCGGATCCTCGTAAAACGCAGGCAGCGGCTCGTAAAGAGTATTTGCGTAGTTGAGCGAGCCTCCGCCCACGCCCGCGCCCGCCAATACCACGACGTCGCGCAGGAAATGGACGCGCTGTACCCCCAGGCACCCGAGCAGGGGCGCCCACAGGAAGCGCCGCACGTCCCAGGAGCTCCGCGGCAAGGTTGCGGCGTCGAAGCGCCTGCCAGCTTCGAGGACCGCGACCCGGTAACCCTTTTCGGAAAGGCGCAGGGCCGCGACAGACCCTCCGAAGCCGGAGCCGACGATTATGGCGTCATAATCGAACTGCTCGCGGCCCGTGCGGTTACCCTCCTGAAACGTCTTGAGGCTTCGGCGCACCAGAAGACAGGAACGGCATCATGGCCCGCAGTTGTGCACCGACCTTTTCGACAGGGTGCTCGGCACCCTCCTTCTGGAGCTTGTGGTAATTGGGCAACCCGTTGCGGTTTTCCTCCACCCACTCGGACGCAAAGGCACCGGACTGGATATCGGCGAGGATCTGTTTCATCTCGGCCCGGACCGCGTCATTTATGACCCGGGGGCCGCGGGTCATGTCCCCGTACTCGGCCGTGGTCGAGATCGAATAACGCATGCCTGTGATCCCGTGCTCGTAGATCAAGTCGACGATCAGCTTCACTTCGTGAAGGCACTCGAAATAGGCCGACTCTGGCTGGTAACCCGCCTCCACGAGGGTGTCGAAGCCGGCCTTGATGAGCGAGGTAAGCCCTCCACACAGGACGACCTGCTCGCCGAAGAGGTCGGTCTCGGTCTCTTCCTTGAACGTTGTGTCGAGCACGCCGGCACGCGTCGCCCCGATCGCCCACGCATAGGAAAGACCAAGTGCCTTGGCCTTACCGGTCGCGTCGCGCTCGACGGCCACGAGGCTCGGGACCCCGCCACCACCCTCGTAGGTCCGGCGCACCAGGTGGCCCGGGCCCTTGGGTGCGACCATCACGACGTCGATGCCCTCAGGCGGGTCGATGAGACCGTAACGGATGTTGAACCCGTGGGCGAACATCAAGGCGTCCCCAGCCCGCAGGTTGGGCTCGATGGACTCGACGTAGATCGCCTGCTGGGCCGTGTCCGGCGCGAGCACCATGATCACGTCCGCCTCCGCTGCTGCCTCAGCGGGCCCCAGGACGCGAAGACCGGCGGCTTCAGCCTTGGCGCGGGAGCCCGAACCGGGGCGCAGCCCCACCCGGACGTCGACCCCCGAGTCCCGCAGGTTGAGCGCATGAGCGTGGCCCTGGGAGCCATAGCCGATGATCGCGACCTTCCGGGACGTGATCACAGAGGGGTCAGCGTCGTTCTCGTAGTAAATATTGGCCATTTGTCTCTCCTAGTGCACGACGGGTAACGTTAGCTGCGGTTGGGACGGCGGACCGGGGGGCGCTCCAGCTTCGGCAACGCTACCCGTCCTGTTCGTTGGATATCGATGATCCCGTAGGGCCTCAGCAGCTCCTCGAAATCGTCAAGCATCGAAGGCTGCCCGGCGAGCATCACCGTAAGAGCCTCCTGGCCCACGTCCACTACGGTCCCCCCGAAGATGCGTACCAGGTCGCCGACCTCGCCGCGCGAGGGCCCAGGGCCACCTGGTGGGGCACAGCGCACGCTGACCAGGACGAGCTCGCGCTCGATGGCTTCTCCCGGCGTCATCTCGGTGATCTTCACGACGTTGACCAGTTTGAAGAGCTGCTTTGTCAGCTGCTCGACCGAGATCTCCTCGAGGTCGACAACGATCGTGATCCGGCTGAAGGCGTCGTCGTCGGTAGGAGCTACAGCCAGCGAGATTATGTTGAAGCCTCTGCGGGCAAAAAGGGCCGACACCCTTGCGAGCACGCCGGCACGGTTCTCTACGATTATGGAAATTGTCTGGTGGCGCAGGCGCCCGCTGCCGGATACCCAGGCACTGCCTGTACTGGTGAGCGACATCACTGCACCACCTTTTCTCCACCTGGCCGCAGCGACGGGTGGACGATCACGTCACTATTGGATGCCCCGGCTGCCACCATCGGGAAGACCTTTTCGCGCGAATCGGTCCGGAAATCGATGACCACCGGCCGGTCGTCTATCGAATTCGCCTTGTCCACCACCGCTGCGACATCGTCGTTGTGCTCCACCCTGAAAGCTGCACAGCCCATTGCCTCGGCCCACTTGACATAGTCGGGCAGGTCGGGTGAGAGGTAGACCTCCGAGTAACGCTCCTGGTAGAACATTTCCTGCCATTGGCGGACCATCCCGAGGTACGCGTTGTTCAAGATCGCCACCTTGATCGGGATCCGTTCCGTTGAAGCAGTCACGAGCTCCTGTGCGGTCATCTGGAAGCAACCGTCGCCGTCGATAGCCCACACCGTACGGTCCGGGCGCCCCACCTTGGCACCGATCGCGGCAGGGACGGCGAAGCCCATGGTGCCGAGGCCCCCGGAGTTCACCCAGGTGTAGGGGTAGTCGAAGCGCCAATACTGGCTGGCCCACATCTGGTGCTGGCCGACACCGGCCACCACCGTCGTGTCGGCAGGGCTGGCATCTCTGATCGCCTCGATGACAGCCTGCGGCTTCAGCAGTTCGCCCTCCGCTTGAGGCTCGTAGAACAACGGGAACCGGGCACGGTAATCGTCCAAATGCGCCCACCACGACGAGCGGTCCGGCTGCGGCTCGCCGCTCGCTATCAACACGCGCACGAGCTCTTCGATCACCAGCCGGCAGTCGCCGACTATGGGCACGTCCGGGCGGCGGATTTTGCCGAGCTCGGCCGGGTCGATGTCAACATGGATTATTTTTGCGCCGGGAGCGAAGGTGCTGACCTTGCCGGTGACCCTGTCGTCGAAGCGCGCACCAAGGGTAATGAGGAGATCGGCTTCCTGCATGGCCATTATGGCCGTGTAATTGCCGTGCATCCCCGGCATCCCGAGGCACTGACGGTGGCTGTCGGGGAACGCCCCTCGGGCCATAAGGGTGGTCACCACAGGCGCGTTGGTGAGCTCGGCCAGCTTGCCCAGCGCTTCTACCGCGCGCGCCTTGAGGATCCCGCCGCCGGCGTAAATGACCGGACGGGTCGAGGCGGTGATGAGGCGTACGGCTTCGCGCACCATCCGCGGGTGGCCCTTCGTGTTCGGCTTGTAGCCAGGCAAAGAGCTGGCGACCTCGTCGTCGGTCGGCCAGTTCCACTCCGTGTCGGCTTGAAGGATGTCCTTGGGGATATCCAGGAGGACCGGCCCGGGGCGACCCGTTGTTGCGAGCAAAAAAGCCTGCCGGACCGCCATAGCTATATCCTCGGGCTTCATCACGAGCTCGTTGTGCTTGGTCACCGAGCGAGTGATCCCGACCGTGTCGGCTTCCTGGAATGAGTCGGTCCCGATGACGGACCGGCTCACCTGTCCCGTAATTGCGACCATGGGGACCGAGTCCATATAGGCATCGCAAAGGGGGGTAACCAGGTTGGTAGCACCGGGGCCGCTAGTGACCATTGCTACTCCTGGACGGCCTGTGACATCTGCGTAACCCTCTGCCATGTGGCCGGCACCTTGTTCGTGGCGCACGAGCACGTGGCGTATCGGCGAGTCGAGAATGGGGTCATAGGCCGGGAGGATGGCGCCTCCGGGCAGGCCGAAAATGACCTCGGTGTGCTCCATCTCGAGGCTCTTTATTAGGGCTTGCGCCCCGGTCAACTGCATCGGTGCCTCACTGTCATATCGTTGGCTGTTGTCGAACTCGCTGGCAAAACAAAACGACCTCCCGTCTGGGAGGCCGTTCGACGCACGCGTTGGGTGAACGCGCGCGTCAGGTAAGTACTACAGAGATCAGGATCGTCGCGCTGGCAGAAGCATGGGGTATTGCCGTGCCCGCGGGTGCAACTGCCATGTCGCCCATCATGCCACAGCACGCCTATTACTGCAACTAGTGCCACGAAGGGCAGCACCAGTGCCACGACGGAGCTCTATGCCGGCGGGACGTCGGGGCACAGAAGACCTCTTGCGACTAGTTCGCCACGCAAGCCTGCCGGCGAGGTGAAGACCACAGCGGGGATGCCGAGAGCCTCCGCCGCCGCCGTGTTGTCCGGCCGGTCGTCGATGAACAGGACCTCGTCAGGCTGGAGGTCGAACCGCTCGAGGGCCCTCTCGAAATACTCGCTGTCCGGCTTGATCACACCTTCAAGGCCCGAAATGAAATAGCCGTCGAACCACCCGAGGAAGTCGTAGAGCTCGAAGCGCCGCTCCCAGTTTTCGCGTTCCATATTGCTGAGCGCGTAGCACCGCACCCCGGACGCCTTGAGCTCGGCGAACGCCTCTACGGTGCCCTCTATGACGCCACTTATCATTTCTTCCGCACGCTCGCCCCATGCGTCGATCAGCTCTGCGTACTCGGGGAACTCGGCGCGGCGCTCAGCGCAGGCCTCGGAGATGCTCCGGCCCCGGTCCTGTTCGACATGCCAGCCCGCCGTGCAGATGTTCGCGAGGAAGTGCTCCATGCCGGCCACGTCGTCGCCAAAAAGCTTGCGGTAGAGGTAACGGGGGTCCCAGTCGAGGAACACACCGCCCAGGTCCAGAAGGACCGCGTTCGGCTTTCGCTGGTGGGGGGGGCCCGCCATGGCCGTGCTAGCTCCTAGGGCTCGGTGACCGCGCCCTTTTCGGCGCCGGTGACCAAACGGGCGTACTTGGCGAGCACCCCGTGGGTGTAGCGCGGTTCGGGCAGCTTCCAGTTCGCCTTGCGCGCTTCGATGTCTGAGGGGTCGACCTCCAGGTCGACTTTCCGGCTGGGCACGTCGATCGTGATCCTGTCCCCGTCAGCGACAAATGCGATCGGGCCGCCGTCCACGGCTTCGGGGGAGATGTGGCCGATGCAAAACCCGTGAGTGCCCCCGCTGAACCGCCCATCGGTGATCAGCGCGCAGTCGCCCCCCCGTCCCGCACCTTTCATGGCCCCCGTGACGGCCAGCATCTCGCGCATGCCCGGCCCACCCTTGGGCCCTTCGTAACGGATCACCACGACGGTGCCGGATTGGATGGTCCCGGCCAGGATCGCTTCGAGAGCCGCCTGCTCGCCGTCGAAGACGCGGGCAACACCCTCGAAATGGTCGAAGTCGAGACCGGCAACCTTCACCACCCCGCCCGCAGGCGCCAGCGAACCCCACACGATAGCGATACCGCCGTCTGCATGAAGCGGGTTGGCCAAGGGATGGACCACCTTGCCGTCGGGCGCTGGTGGGTTGAGAGCCGCTATGTTCTCTGCCAACGTCCGCCCCGTCACGGTCAGGCAGTCCCCGTGCAAGAGGCCAGCGTCGAGGAGCTCTTTCATCACGACCGGCAGACCGCCGATGCGGTCGAGGTCGACCATGTGGTACAGCCCATGGGGTTTCATGTCCGCGATGTGGGGCACTTTCCTGCCGACCCGGTCGAAGTCGTCGAGCGAGAGCTCGACCTGTGCTTCGTGGGCGATAGCCAGCAGGTGGAGCACTGCGTTGGTCGAGCCACCGAGAGCCATGACCACTGCGATCGCGTTTTCGAAAGCGTCCTTGGTCATGATCTGGCGCGGACGGATCCCCAATTCGAGCAGCTTGACCACGGCCTTGCCAGAGTCGTAGGCGTAGTCGTCACGCCTCGGGTCGACTGCCGGGGCGGCCGAGCTGCCGGGAAGAGCCATCCCGAGAGCCTCGGCGGCCGAGGCCATCGTGTTGGCGGTGAACATGCCCGCGCAGCTCCCCTCCGTCGGGCATGCCCGGTGCTCGATGAGCGAAAGCTCTGCGTCAGTGAGCTTGCCGACCGCGTGCGCACCCACGGCTTCGAAGACGCTGACTATGTCGAGCGCTTCCCCATGCTCGCCCCGACCCGGCAGGATGCTCCCTCCGTAGAGGAACACGGCAGGCAGGTTGACCCGGGCAGCAGCCATGAGCATGCCGGGCAGCGACTTGTCACAGCCGGCGAACGTGGCAAGAGCATCGAAGCGCTCCGCATGCATCATCGCCTCGACCGAATCCGCGATGATCTCCCGGCTCACCAAGGAGGCCCGCATGCCCTCGGTGCCCATCGAGATGGCGTCCGAGACGGCAATTGTGACGAACTCGAACGGGAAGCCCCCTGCGTCGCGGACGCCCTGCTTGGCGCGTTTGGCGAGCCGGTCGAGGGACAGGTTGCATGGGGTGACCTCGTTCCACGACGAAGCGACGCCCACCTGGGGTTTGTCCCAGTCGTCATCTGTCATGCCGACGGCGCGGAGCATGGCGCGCGAGGGCGCCCGCTCGGGACCGTCGGTAACTTCGTAGCTGCGCGGTTTGAGTTCACTGGGCATAGGACAACCCTACAGGGGCTCGCGAACCGCTCGGGCTAGCTTGCTGCGGTGCTCCGGCGCTCGCGGAGGAGGTCGGTAGCGGCTCGGAGGTCGGCGTTCCCACCCGTCGCCGCTTTGATCTTGCCGATGAAAAAGCCCGCGAGTTTGTCGTCGCCCGCGCCGTAGCGAGCCCACTCACGTGGGTTGGCGGCGATCACTTCGTCCACCACTTCAGCCAGGGCACCGGAAGCCATCGCTTGGAAGCCCAAGTTCGCTGCGATGGCGCGCGGGTCGCCGCCCTCGGCCACCAGAGCCCGCAGGACCGTGCGGGCCTGCGCTGAGGTCAGTTCTCCTTGTTGCTCCATCAGCAACAGGCGCACAAAACCGTCGGGGTCGATGTCCTTTCGCCCACGCTCCGCGAGCTCACCGGCGACTTCGTTCGCAAGCCTGCGCAGTGCCAGACCAGCGTCCGCCTTTGCCGACACAGCTGCGGTCATGAGGCCGTCCAGCTGGAGCCGGACGACGGTCGCCACGGCTTCGGCCGAGACCGGGACGCCAGCAGCCTCGGCAACCCGTGCACGCCTTTCGGCTGGCAGCACGCCCAGAGCAGACTTTACAGCTTCCACCCACTCCGGTCCGGGGTCGAGCGCCACGAGGTCCGGCTCGGGAAAATACCGGTAGTCGAACGCCTCTTCCTTGGACCGCATCGAGTGGGTACGGCCATCCGCTTCGTCCCAGTGCCGGGTCTCCTGGGCCACAACTCCGCCCGCAGCGACCAGTTCCGCTTGGCGCGCGGCCTCGTAGTCGACTGCGTGAGCGAGGCTGCGCAAGGAGTTCATGTTTTTTATCTCGCAGCGCGTACCTAGCTCGGTCGAGCCATCCTTGCGCACGCTCACGTTGCAGTCGACACGGAGCGAACCTTCCTCCATTTTCCCGTCGGAGGCACCTGTTGCGATTAGCACCGCCCGAAGTTCCTCGACATAATCGCGGGCCTCCTCAGCGCTGCGCATGTCGGGGGCGGATACTATTTCCACAAGCGGGACACCAGCCCGGTTGTAGTCCACCAGGGAATGGGAAGCCTCATGGATCCTGCCGCCTCCGCCGACGTGGGTCGTCTTGCCCGTGTCCTCTTCCATGTGGGCGCGGATTACCCCGATCCTTTTCCCGCTCGGCAGCTCCAACCAGCCGTCGATGTTGATAGGCACGTCGTACTGGCTGATCTGGTAATCCTTAGGCATGTCCGGGTAGAAATAGTTTTTCCGGTGGAACAGGGAGGGCTGCACCCTGCAGTTCAGGGCGGTGCCGATCCGGATCGCATACTCGACGGCCTGACGATTGAGCACAGGCAGCGACCCCGGCAAGCCGAGGCAGACCGGGCACACATTTGTGTTGGGCTCATCGCCAAAAGCGTTGCGGCACCCGCAAAAAAGCTTGGTCTCGGTCCTAAGCTCGCAGTGCACTTCAAGGCCGATGACGATCTCCCAACCGGCCGTAGCGCTTGTTTGGGCCATTACCGTCCTCCTCCCGTTGGCGCCGCCGCCTCCAGCACCTGCGCCACCTGGAACATCACTGTTTCTCCCAGTGCGGGCGCGAGCACCTGCACCCCTACCGGTAGCCCATCGTCCCCGGTCCCGAACGGGACGCTGATGGCAGGGTGGCCGGCGAGGTTGGAGGGGATCGTGCAGACGTCGCTCAGGTACATCGTCAGCGGGTCGGAGGTCTTCGCGCCGAGCTCGAACGCAGTTGTCGGTGCCGTCGGGGAAAGGAGCACGTCGAAAGACCGGTAAGCCTCTTCGAAGTCGCGGATGATCAGCGTCCGCACCTTTTGTGCCTTGCCGTAGTAGGCGTCGTAATAACCTGCCGAAAGCGCATACGTACCAAGCATTATCCGGCGCTTCACCTCCGGGCCGAAGCCCGCAGAACGTGTCGCCACATACATTTCGGTGATGTCGGCTCCTTGCTCTCTCAGGCCGTAGCGGACCCCGTCGTAACGGGCGAGATTGGAAGAGGCCTCGGCAGGAGCGATCATGTAATAGGCGGAGAGCCCATAGCGCACCGCGGGCACGCTTATTTCCTCGACCTTTGCGCCTGCCGACGCGAGCGCTTCGGCGGACTCGGCAAGGCGGGCCGCCACGTCGGGGGCAATGCCTTCGGCGCCGGCAAGTTCGGCGATTACACCGACCCGGAGGCCGTCGACCCCGCGGCCGAGGTTCGCAGACGCAAGCGGTGGGCTGCCCGGCAGGCTCGTTGAGTCCAGCGGGTCGTGACCCGAGATCGTGTCCAGGAGGAGGGCCGCGTCGGCGACATTGGCGGCAAATGGCCCGATCTGGTCGAGAGAGCTAGCGAACGCGACCAGGCCGTAACGCGATACGACACCGTAGGTCGGTTTGGCCCCTACGACCCCGCAGAGGGCCGCCGGCTGGCGGATGGAGCCGCCGGTGTCACTACCGAGGGCCAGCAGCGCAAAACCTGCGGCTACCGCGGCGGCGCTCCCCCCGGACGAGCCTCCCGGCACCCTGTTCAAGTCACGAGGGTTGTGGGTCGGGCCAAAAGCGGAATGCTCTGTGGAGGAGCCCATTGCGAACTCGTCCATGTTCGTCTTACCGATGAAAACTGCCCCGGCAGCGGCAAGCCTGCCGACAACCGTGGCGTCATACGGCGGCACCCAACCGGCAAGGATCTTCGACGAACACGTCGTGGGCACGCCGCGTGTGCAGAGCAGGTCCTTCAGCGCAACCGGCACACCCGCAAGTGGGCCGGGGTCACCGCCGGCGGCGACGATGCGGTCTATTTCGGCGGCGCGCGAGCGCGACTGGTCCTCCATGACGAGGTTGAAGGCGTGGACCTCGGCTTCGCGTTCTGCGATCCTGCCGAGGTGCTCCTCGAGCACGGCAGTCGCGGTCCGCCTTCCCTGGCGGACCTCAGAAGCCGTCGCCGTCGCCGTCGCCGTGCCAGGGCCAGCCGGCCCGGGAGCGCTCACGGCGCCTCACCCAGGATCCGCGGGATCCGGAAGCGGTCGTCTTCGACGTCAGGAGCCTGTGCGAGGACCTCGTCCCTGTCCAGGCACGGCCGCGGGACATCCTCCCGGAAGACGTTGGCCAGCGGGAAAGGATGAGCCGTCGCGGGCACTCCCTCGATGTCGAGCGACGCTATGTCGGCCGCGTGCTCGAGGACCGCTGCGAGCTGGATCGTGTAGCGGCCCAGCTCCTCGTCGGACAGCGCCAGGCGTGCCAGGCGCGCCACGTGGGCGACGTCGCTGCTGGAAATGGGCTGGGTCACTCGGTCATCGTAATATGACCACGTGCCGAAATACCCTTTCTTAAGCGACGAGTGGGTGACTGAAGCCCGTCGGATCTATTCCGAGGCCGAAGCAAGTAGCGCCGGCGGCGTTACCGGTGGGAGGGCTATGGCTCCCGTCCGGGTCAACCTCATCGTCGGCGAGGCTCCTTTTTCGGCAGCGGCGCTCGATGCCCACGTCGACACGTCGTCGGGCCGCCTCAACATAGACACCGGCCATCTTGCCAACCCGGATGTGACGGTGTCGATGGCGTACAGCACCGCTCGTTCTCTGTTCGTCCAGGGCGACATTCAGGCTGTCATGCAAGCCTTCTTGGGCGGGAAGATCAAAGTGGACGGCGACTTGAGCAAGTTGTTGGACCCACAAAGCGGTATCTGGCCGACCGCGCCAGCTCCGAGCCCCGCCGGTATGGGCGGCTCGCCCGGGGCCGGCCAACAAGACCTTGGTTTCGCGAAGCCCGACGCTGAGCAGATAGCTCGACGTCTCCAGGAAATAACGGACTAGTGACCGCCGCAGAACAGGGCCTCGTGTCGACGCGAGTCGACAAGTGGCTCTGGGCGGTGCGGCTTTACAAGACCCGTTCGGCGGCGACCGACGCATGCCGCGCCGGCCATGTGCGGGTCAACAAAGTGGCGGCAAAACCTGCCACGGTGATCAGGCCCGGCGATACCGTCGAGGCGCGCTCGGCCGAGCGGGAGCACGTGGTCGAGGTGACGTCCGTGATCGAAAAACGGGTAGGGGCGCCCCTGGCTTCGTCGTGCTACATAGATCACAGCCCGCCGCCACCCAGCAAAGAGGAGGCCGGTCTACTCAACTTTGCGCGCGACAGAGGCACTGGCCGGCCGACCAAGAGGGACCGCCGCCAGTTGGACCGGGCCCGCAAACAGTAACCCAGCAGGTAACAAGGTCAGCCCGTGACGAGTACGACCGACTTGCCGTAAAGGACTGCCGTACCCACTGGCGGCTGCGTCCCGGACACAGGCTCGAGCGGGCTGCCCTGGGTTTCGTAGACGTTCAGGCCAATCCCCTCCAGCAGCCTCGCCGCCTGCTGGGCTGACAAGCCGACGACGGTGGCCGGGATCGTGACCAGGTGCGGGCCAAGCGACGCTGTGATGGTGACCGTCGTGCCAACGACTTCGCGAGCTCCTGGGGGCGGGCCGATGGCGAGGACGTCACCCGCTGGCACCGTGTTGCTGTAGGTAGTCACCTCGGTGTAGTGGAACCCGAGCTTTTTCAGGTCGGCAACCATCTGGCCGAAAGTCGTGGAGCTTGCGAATGCCGGCACGAGCGCCGTGGGCTTGCCGGTGCTGACCACCAACTTGACGGCAGTGCCCGGCGGCACGCGCGCGCCATGTGGCGTCCAAGAGATCACAACACCGGCTGGCACGGTCATGCTCGTCCGGTCGCGAACGGCCCCGCGGCGCAAGCCCGTGGAGCGCAGCGCGGTCGTCGCCTGCGCAACGTCCAAGGTGGCGAGGTCCGGTACACGGACGGGCTCGGGGCCGAGGGAAACCGTGACCGCTACGACGCCGTTAGCAAGTAACTTTGCGCTGGGCGCGGGGTACTGGGAGATGACCGATCCCTTAGCCGCCTTGTCCCATTGACCGGCGGCCACGCTGAGGCCGAGGTGCTCGGCCACCAGGACCGCTCTGGCCCCCGAGACCGTGTCGCCTACCAACCAGGGAACGGAGTAAGTCGGGGCCGGCTGGGAGGCATACCGGTCGGCCGCCACAGCTCCCGCTGCGACGAGGAGCACCAGGGGCACGACGACCCGCAACCAGCGTCGCCTGCGGCGAGGGCGCGCGGAGATTTCGCCGTCGGCAGCGAGAAGTTCACCGCGGCGAGGTTCGACGGCGTGGGGGCTCCGTGGCACCGGCATCACGACCACCGGGTCGTCGGGGAGGATGCTCAGGTCCGGCGCCGCGGCCCGCCGGCCCCCGCCAGCAAGCTGGGTATGCTCACCTGCGTGTTCGTCGTCTCCGGCACTGGCTAGCCCGGACAACGGCAGCCGCGCCGGGGCACGCAGCTGCCGGGCCACCGCCGAGATCTGCTGGGCCAGCGCCTCGGCGCTCACGCGATCCTCGGGATCGGCCAAGCCTGCCTGCTCCAGTACCGGCGCGAGCAGTCCCAGCTCGGCTGGCACAGGAATGGACCTGCCTGATCGTGCTATCAGTCCGCCGAGGGTGGTGTCGAGGGCAAAGGGTACGGAGCCCGTAGCCGCTTCGACAAGCACCAGCGTGAGGGCGTACAC
>Ga0302324_100009654_pt1 | contig 20128 bp, 17 predicted proteins | sample Palsa_T0_1_FD_201949 | JGI IMG/M metagenome (GOLD analysis project Ga0302324, IMG submission 201949) | Peat permafrost microbial communities from Stordalen Mire near Abisko, Sweden - Palsa_T0_1 | ecosystem: Environmental > Terrestrial > Soil > Palsa > Peat permafrost | place: Sweden: Abisko...
CGCAGAAGCAGAATATCGTTCAATGTAAATTATAGTTATTTATCCTAATCTATTGATTTTGTTAGTTAATTTATGGTGGGACGGCTGGGACTCGAACCCAGGACCAAAGCCTTAAAAGGGCCTTGCTCTACCAACTGAGCTACCGTCCCAAGGAGCCGCGCATAATAGCCGAAATATCGCGGCCAGGCATGTCCAGGAGGCCGGCTGCCGGGCTCAAGCGTAGCGCGTCGGATCCGGCACCGCTGCTTCCGCGAAGCCGATCGCGCGTAACCGGCACGCATCGCAGCGGCCGCATGCAAGGCCTTCAGGGCTCGCCTGATAACACGACACGGTCATCGCATAATCCACGCCCAATTCGAGTCCCATGTGGATGATCTCCGCCTTGGACATGTGGATCAGAGGCGCATGGATTTTGAACCGTGTGCCTTCGCTGCCGGCCTTGGTGGCAAGCTGCGCGAGTTGCTCGAAAGCCGCTATGAACTGCGGCCGGCAATCGGGATAGCCAGAATAATCGATGGCGTTCACACCGACGAAGATATCGACGGCCCCGAGAACCTCCGCCCAGCCGAGCGCGAGCGCAAGCATCATCGTATTGCGCGCTGGGACGTAGGTCACCGGAATACCCGAGGTGGGTGACTCCGGCACGGGCACTTTGGGATCGGTCAATGCCGACCCGCCGATGCCGGCGAGATCGACGCGCATGACGCGGTGCTCGCGCGCCCCGAGCGCCGTCGCAAGTTGTTCCGCCGCCGCCAGCTCCGCAGTATGTCGCTGGCCGTAATTGACACTGAGCGCGTAAGTTTCGAAGCCGCGTCCGCGCGCGATGGCGAGCGTGGTGGCGGAATCGAGGCCGCCGGACAATAACACGACGGCGCTTCTCATCACTTCCCCGGCACGTCGCCCCACAACACTTTGTGGAGCTGCAGTTGAAACCGCACGGGCAGCCGATCCGCGAGAATCCAGTCTGCGAGTGCCGCCGCGGGCACCTCGGTATAGCTCGGCGAGAACAGCACCTGACAGCGCTCGCTCAATGCATGCTCCTGCAGATACGCCCTGCTCCAGTCATAGTCCTCTCGCGAGCAGATGACGAACTTCACCTGGTCCTGCGGCGTGAGCAGCGGGAAATTCTCCACCCTGTTGCGCGCGACCTCGCCGGATCCGGGAGTTTTCACGTCAAGGACCCGCACCACCCGAGGATCGACCGCGGCTATGGACATCGCGCCGCTGGTCTCCAGCGTGACTTTGAAGCCCGCATCGCACAGCCGCTCGAGCAGCAGCAAACAGTTCGGCTGGGCGAGAGGCTCGCCGCCCGTGACGCAGACATGGGTCGCATCGAACGTTCGCACCGACTCGAGAATCGACTCGAGATCGAACCAATCGCCGGCGTGAAACGCGTACTCGGTGTCGCAATACCGGCATCGCAAGGGACAGCCGGTCAGGCGCACGAACACAGTGCGAAATCCTACGGAGTCGGCCTCTCCTTGCAGCGAGTGGAAGATCTCGTTGATGCGCAGGCGCTCGCGTTTCCCTGCATCGACACTCAATGGTTCTCCGTCGCCATCTTCTCGAGGCGTGACTGCGCGAGTTTACCGGCGGGCGTATTGGGGTAGCTGGCGACCACCTGGGCGAGCGTGTCGTGCGCCTCTTGCCATTGTTTGAGCTCGTAGTAGCAGTAGCCGACTTTCAAAAGCGCGTCAGGCAACTTGCGCGATTGCGGATACTGAGTGGCGACACGCTGGAAGGCCGCGAGCGCTTCCGGAAAAGCTTTGTTGACGTAGTACGCCTCGCCGAGCCAGTACTGGGCATTGTCCGCCAGCGAGCTATCCGGATAACTGGTGAGGAACTGCTGGAATGCCGTAATCGCCTGGTCGAACTGGCTGTTCTTCAAGAGACCGAACGCCGCTTGGTAGGCAGCCGTATCGGAGCCGGCCACCGCCGTCTGGCCGCCCCCTCCTCCAGCCACGGCTCCGCCCGCCTCTCCGGCTGCCGCGGCCGCGCCTGCCGCACCGGCGCCGCCTGCTCCGCCGGACGAGGCCACCGCGCCGCCCGAGACGACGCCGCTGCGAGCCTCGATAACTTTCAGTCGTTGATCGAGGTCGGCATACAGATCACGCTGCTGCTTGCGGCTGGTGTCGAGCGCGTGATTCAGCTGGTCAATGTCGTTGTGCACGGCCCGCAGATCCGCGCGCAGCTCGCCCATTTGATTGGAGAGCTCCAGCAGACTGTTGTTCGCGACCACCTTCTCGATGCGCGCGAGGCGCGTATCGACATCGTTCAGCTTGATTTGTACGGCATCCTCTTCGGCCGGCGTCGCACAGCCCGCGACCGACAGGAGCGCGAGACAGGCGATCGCAGAGGCGCGAGCGCTTCTCACGGCCCGTAGACCAGTTCCACCCGGCGGTTCTTGGCCCAGGCGGCCTCATCGTCGCCTTCCACCGCCGGGCGCTCTGCGCCGAAGCTTACCGTCGTGAGCTGATTTTCGGAGGCTCCTTGGAGCATCAACGCCCGCCGCACCGCCTGCGCGCGCCGCTCGCCCAAGCCGATGTTGTACTCGCGCGTGCCGCGCTCGTCGGTGTTGCCTTCGAGTTTGATCTTGACATTGGGATGCGCCGCGAGGAACTGTGCATTGCCCGTGATCACCCCGGCAAACTCGGGCCGGATGTCGGACTTGTCGAATTCAAAATAGATAATCCGACCGACCGATGCGTTCGGGCCGCCACCCGGGCCACCGCCCACGGCGCTCGCGTCGCCTCCCAGCGGGCTGGTCGAGGTGGATCCGGCCTCTGAACCGCTCGTGCTACCACCGGCACCCGGAACCTGACTGCCCGTGGTGGGGGACTCGACGGTCGTGGCCTTCTTCGGGCAGCCCGCGAGCAGCGCCGCGGCGGCAAACAAGCAAGCGATCGATACGATTTTTTTCATTGAATGTCCTATCTGTGACCACGAGCGAAATCTTGCTCATTATGAACGTTGTCGGGCGATTCATCGACCTCAGAACGGCGACCATGCGGGTTCCTGCACCTCGCCCTCGTTCGATGCCAGGCGCTCCTGTACGCGGCCATCGGGGGTAACGAGTGCAAGCACGCCGCGGCCGCGGTCGCGGCTCGCATAGATGATCATCGCGCCGTTCGGCGCATAGCTCGGCGATACATCGAACTGCCCCTTGGTGAGCACTTGCACATCGCCCCGACCCTTGAGGTCCATGACCGCGATGCGATACGCGCCCTCCTCCTGCGTCACGAAGGCCATCTGCGACTCGTCGGGGGAGATGCGCGGTCTCGCGTTGTAGTTGCCCTGGAACGTCAAGCGGCGCGGTCGATCGCCGGGCTGCAGTCCCACTTTGTAGATCTGCGGGCCGCCGGCGCGGTCCGACGTGAAATACAGGCTCAGGCCGTCCTTCGACCACTGCGGCTCGGTATCGATGGCCGGATCGTCGGTGATGCGGGTGAGCCCATCCGTCGCCAGATCGATGACATACACATCCAGATTGCCGTCGCGAGTCGACAAGGTGAGTGCGAGCTTCTTCCCGTCGGGTGACCACGCGGGAGCCTGATTGACGCCTGCCTTGGCGGACACCACGTGTCGCTCGCCGGTCTTCAAAACCTGCACGTACACCGTCGGCAGGCGGTGCTCGAACGAGACGTAGGCGAGATTCTGGCCGTCCGGCGACCACGCCGGCGACATGAGCGGCTCGTTCGATTGCATCACCACGTGCGGATTCTCGCCGTCTGCGTCGGCGACGATCAGCCGATAACTGCGATTCGGCAAGGATCCCGATACCGAGACGTACGCGATGCGTGTCGCGAAGGCGCCGCGAATGCCCGTGATTTTGTCGAAAATCATGTCGGCGATCTGATGACTGGCCAACCGCAGGCCGGGGCGGTTCGCACTGATCTGGAAACCGAGCAGTCGCTGGTGATTCAGCACATTGTAGAGCTCGAAGCTGATGTTGTAGCGATCGGAGCCTTGCGCCGTCATGAGCCCGACCACGACGTAATCGTTGCCGAGCCGCCGCCAGTCGTCATAGCTGATGGTCGCGCCCGTGTGGGGCTGCTCGACCATGTCCTTGCGATCCATGGGTTTGAAGCGGCCGCTGCGAGCAAGGTCGTTGCTTACGACTTGAGCGACGTCGACATCAGCGACACCGGGGTCCGCGAACGGCACGATCGCGATGGGAACGGCGTTGTCTTGCCCGCGGGTCACCTCCACCACGAACTCGTTCGAGTTACTACGCTGGGCGAGCCCGAGGCAGACCATCAACACCAGAACGGCAAAGACTTTATTCATCGGGTTTGAACCTGAACGCGAAGTTTCTCTGGAAAAGGGCCGGATCCGGGGGATCGGGCAGCGGCGAGGCGCGATAAACCGCGTTCTCGATGGATTGGCGAACTGCGGCGTCGCCGTTGCATTGGGTGACCCGCGCGCTCGTGACCTCGCCGCCCGGCACCTGAGTGACCTCGACCAGGCAATCGATCCCGACCCGCGCCGAGGGTGGTTTGATCCAGGCCTTCTGAATGCGCGCCTGCAAGGCAGCCCTGTAGCGGTCAGCGAGCGGACCCGCCTGGACGGCCGCGACGTGCTCTTCTTCCGCCATTTGACGCCGCAATTCCTCGACTCGCGCGCGCTCATCGGCGGCCTTTGCCGCTGCAGCCGCCTTGGCCTCGGCCGCAGCCTTGGCATCAGCGGCCGCTTTCGCCTCTGCCGCAGCCTTTGCCTCCGCCGCCGCTTTCGCTTCGGCGGCAGCCTTGGCATCGGCCTGCCGCTTCGCGTCCTCGGCGGCTTTGGTTTCAGCCTGACGCTTGGCCTCTTGTTGTGCACGCGCGGCGGCTGCCGCTTGCGCTTCCTTGGCTGTCTCGACTTCCTTGGTGGCCTGGGCCTGCTTGGCGACCTGGGCCTGCTTCGCCTGCTCGGCCGCTTTGGCCGCCTGTGCCTCTTCCGCCTCGCGCTGAGCTCTCGCGGCCTGGGCCTGCTGCAGAGCTTGTGCGCCTGCCTCAGCCTTAGCGGCGGCCTGCGCCTCGGCCGCCGCACGCGCCTGCGCGATGGCCCGAGCCGCCTCATCGGCTTGCGCGCGCTGCGCGGCGCGCAGGATCCGCGAGTCGACGATGGTTGCGTTGATGGGCGCGGGTTGCATGCTCGCGGGCGTGTGCGTGCGCGCCAGGGTGAGGTACACCAACGCCGCCGCCAGCGCGCCATGTAACAGCACCGAGAAGAGCACCGGCCCCGAGTTTTCGCGGACGAAGCTGGTCATCAGTGCCCGCTTCCGGCCGCACGCGGCGGCGGCTCGGGATCCGTCAGCAGTCCCACCTTGTCTGCGCCCGCGCGTTGCAGGAGCACCATGGCGTGCGCCACCGTACCGTAGGGGACTGTCGTGTCGGCCCGAATCAGCACGGGGGTCTGTGGATCCCGGCGCAGCAGGGCTGCCGTGCGCGAGGCCACGGTGGCCTCGTCGGCGGGGTGGTCCGGATTGGGACCGAAGTTGACATACAGCCGCCCACGGCCGTCCACGGTCACGATGAGGGGCTCATGCTTCTGCAGAAATGCCGGATCGATGGGCTTCGCGCCGGCGGTCGGCAAATCCACCTTGACGCCTTCCTTCAGCAACGGCGCCGTGATCATGAAAATGATGAGGAGCACCAGCATCACGTCGATGTACGGAACGACGTTGATCTCTCCCATCAGTTTGCGACGACGCAGCGGTGCCGGCATGCGTTATGCGATGTGCGCGCGGGCCGAGCCATGGCGCTGCAGAATAGTGGAGAACTCTTCGACAAAGGTGTCGAAGCGGAGTTCCAGGCGGCTCACCTGGTCGGCGAACCGGTTGTAGGCGATGACGGCGGGTATGGCTGCGAACAATCCGATCGCCGTGGTGATGAGAGCCTCGGCGATACCCGGTGCGACCGCCGACAGCGTCGCCTGCTGTACATTGCCGAGGTTGTGAAAGGCCGTCATGATGCCCCAGACGGTACCGAACAGACCCACGTACGGGCTGGTCGAGCCCACGGTCGCGAGCGTCGCGAGATTGCGCTCGAGCCGATCCATCTCGCGCATCTGGGCGACGCGCATTCCGCGCCGTGAGCCCTCGAGCAAAAGGTCGGCCGCGGTGCCGAGCTGGCGCAAGCGGCTGAACTCCCCGAAGCCCGACTCGAAAATGCTTTGCAAGCCGGTGCCCGCGCGACCCTTGGTCTCGATGTTCCGATACAGAGCCGCCAGATCGCCGCCCGACCAGAACTGATTCTCGAACTGATCCGCGGTGCGCCGGCAATGCGAGATCACGCGGCTCTTGCGGAAGATGATCGCCCAGGACATGACCGAGGCCAGCAGCAGCAACGCGACCACCGCCTGCACGATCGGACTTGCATCGAGCACCATCGACCAGACCGACAAATCATTGGGCATCACGCCACTCCGTGAATAGATCCTTGGGGATAGCGCGCGGCCGAAGCGTGGCCGAGTCCAGGCAGGCGCAGCGGACGGTGGCGTCGATGAGTTGCACGTCTCCTCGCCATATCGATTGCTTGAACTCGATTGTCGCACCGCTCAACTTGGCAAGCGCCGCGGTGACGAGAACTTCATCATCGAGCATGGCGGGGCGCAGGAAGTCGACCGTGACGCTGACCACCGCGAACTGCAATCCGCGCTCGGCCCTGAGCCGTGGCTGGTCGACGCCTAGGGCCCGCAACCATTCACTGCGGCCGCGCTCTAGAAATTTCAGGTAATTCGCGTAGTAGACCACGCCGCCCGCATCGGTGTCCTCCCAATACACCCGCACGCGATGCTCATAACGGTGCTTATAGGCGAAATCCGACTTCGCCGGCATCTACGAGGGTTCCCGAAACAGTGGCAGGTTCTGGTCGCGCTCGATGTCCGGGGCCTTGAGCCCGAAGTGGACATAGGCCTTGCGCGTCGCGACCCGCCCGCGCGCCGTGCGCATCAGAAAGCCCTGCTGGATGAGAAACGGCTCGATCACATCCTCGATGGTGCCGCGCTCCTCGCTCATCGCTGCCGCGAGGCTGTCGACACCCACGGGACCGCCCTCGAACTTCTCGATGACCGTCAACAGGAGCTTGCGGTCCAGCATGTCGAACCCTTGTGGATCTACCTCGAGCATATCGAGCGCCGCCAGCGCCACCTCGGCGCTCATGACTCCGGCCGCTTTGACCTCGGCGAAATCGCGAACCCGGCGCAACAGCCGGTTGGCGATGCGCGGCGTGCCGCGCGAGCGCTCAGCGATGCGCGCGGCGCCCTCGGGCAACAAATGCAGCTTCAGGATCGAGGCGCTGCGCGCGACGATTTTGACCAGCTCCTCGGTGCTATAGAACTCGAGACGCTGCACGATGCCGAAGCGGTCGCGCAGCGGCGAGGTCAACAAGCCCGCGCGCGTCGTCGCGCCGACCAGGGTAAAGGGCGGCAGATCGAGCTTGATGGAGCGTGCACCGGGCCCCTCGCCGATCATGAGGTCGAGCTGCGAGTCCTCCATGGCCGGGTACAGGACCTCCTCCACGACCGGGCTCAGCCGGTGGATCTCGTCGACGAACAGCACATCGCGGGGCTCCAAGTTGGTGAGCAGCGCCGCGAGGTCTCCCGGACGCTCCAGAATGGGCCCCGAGGTCTGGCGCAGGTTGACCTTGAGCTCGTTCGCGATGATGTGCGCGAGGGTGGTCTTGCCGAGCCCCGGCGGCCCGAAGATGAGCACATGATCGAGCGCTTCGCCGCGCATGCGCGCTGCCTGGATAAAGATATCCATCTGCGCCGTCACCTTGGGTTGTCCCACGTACTCCGCGAGACTTTTGGGACGTACCGCGCGCTCGATGACCTCCTCGTCGCCCTTGCCGGCTGAGCTGATGATGCGGTCCTGTTCGATGCCCATACTCGGAGTCTAAGGCTTGGCCGCCGCTTTGAGCGCGCGACGGATGATTTCGGTGGTCGACAGGCCCGGCTCATCGGCTGCCTTCAACAGGCGCGTGACCTCGGGAGGCTTGTAGCCGAGCGCCACCAGCGCGGAAAAGGCTTCGCCCTGGGGGCTCGAGACCGCCGGACTCAAGGCAGTTCCTTCGCGGGCCGTGGGCGCCGCGAATTTCTGCACGCTGTCACGCATCTCGATGATCACGCGCTCAGCCGTCTTGCGGCCGATGCCGGGGATGCGCGTGAGCATGGCGATGTCCTCCGCCTCGACAATGCGCAGGAAGTCCTCCACGCTCGCTCCCGACAGGATGCCCAACGCGATTTTCGGGCCCACACCCGACACCTTGAGGAGTCCCCGGAACAGGCGCCGCTCGCTCTCCGTGCCGAAGCCGAACAGCACGTGCGCGTCCTCGCGCACCACCAGATGCGTGAACAGTGCGACGGGCTCCCCCGCCGCCGGCAAGCCATAGAAGGTCGACATCGGCGCCTCGAGCTCGTAGCCGACACCGTTCACGTCCACCATCAGGGACGGTGGCAGCTTCAGTGCGAGGCGGCCCTTCAGGAAACCGATCATCCGCGCGTCGCCAGCTCGAGCGAGGCACGCACCTGCCCGCGAAGGGCGTGACAGACCGCAGCCGCGAGGGCGTCCGCCGCATCGGCGGCGACCGGGCCATCGAGACGCAGAATACTGCGCATCATGAGCTGTACCTGCGCCTTCTCGGCGCCGCCGGAGCCGACCACCGCCAGCTTGATCTGGCGGGTCGCGTATTCGAATACCTCGGCGTTCGATTCCGCCGCACCGCAGATCGCCGCGCCGCGCGCCTGCCCGAGCTTGAGCGCGCTATCGGGATTGCGGTTCACGAACACGCGCTCGATGGCGATCTGGTGCGGCCGGTACTGGGAGACGACGCTGCGCACACAGCTGAAAATCTCCCAGAGGCGCGCCGCGAAATCGCCCTGCGCGGTTCGGATCACCCCGCTCGCCACGTAGGTCAATCGCGGCCCGGCCACATCGAGGACGCCGAAGCCGGTGCATTGCGAGCCGGGATCGATGCCGAGCACCCGCACCATCGGGGGCTTAAGCGCCAAACGCGGCGCCCGCCGCCACGCGAATGAGGTTCGTCATGGGAGTTGACATGGCCGGGTATGATACCGGCATTGGCCGGCTAAACCCACCGACCGCCGGCGCGAAAGGTAGATGGAAACCACCACCCCCGTCCGCACTGCGAGCTCCGCGCTCGAATCTCGGATCGCCGTGCTGCTTGAACTGGATGTATCGCCCGACCTGCAGCAGCGGCGCCGCGCCGCGCTCGAGGTGGCCGAAATCGTTCGCACGCTCGACGCGGACGATGACGTCGTGCTCGCGGCGATCCTGCAGCCGCTGCTCGAGGCCGGGGTGATCGATCGCGAAGCGGCGGCAACCCGGCTCGGTGCCGAAGCCACCCGGCTCGCGCGCGCCCTGAGCGAGCTCGGCGAGTTCGGCCTGCCGCCCGACTGGACGCCGGAACGCGGACTCGAGCCCCTGCAGGCCGAGGCGCTGCGCAAGATGCTCGTGGCCGTCATCGGCGATGTGCGGCTGGTGGTGGTCAAGCTCGCCGAGCAATTGCGGCGCATGCGCGGGGCCAAGACCCTCGAGGGCGCCGATAAGCGCAAGCTCGCCGTCGTGACGCGCGAGGTTTACGCCCCGCTCGCCAACCGTCTGGGCGTGTGGCAAGTGAAATGGGAGCTCGAGGATCTCGCGTTTCGCTACCTGCAGCCCGCCGAGTATCGGCACATCGCCGCCGCGTTGAAGGTGCGCCGCACCGAGCGCGAACACTATATCGAAGAGCTCAAGGACCGCCTCGAGCGTGAGCTCCGTGCCGCCGGCGTCGAGGCGCGGATCGATGGGCGGCCGAAACACATCTACAGCATCTGGCGCAAGATGCAGGCGAAAAAGCTCGCGTTCGAGCAGATCATGGACATCCGCGCCGCGCGTGTGCTGGTCGACACCGTGGCCGAATGCTACGCAGCGCTCGGCATCGTCCATTCGTTGTGGCAATTCATTCCCGGCGAGTTCGACGATTACATCGCGACGCCAAAGCACAACTTCTATCGCTCGATCCACACCGCCGTGCTCGGTCCCGGAGGCCAGGCGGTGGAGATCCAGATCCGCACGCACGAAATGCACGCCCACTCCGAGCGCGGCGTGGCCGCTCATTGGCGCTACAAGGAAGGCGGCCGCGGCGACCAGGCGTACGAGCGCAAGATCAATCAGCTGCGTGCGCTGCTCACCCCCGAAGAGAAGGATACGGCACACGACTTTCTCGACCGCATGCGCGCGGAGCTCTTTCAGGACCGCGTCTACGTGCTTTCGCCCAAGGGAGAGATCGTCGATGTGCCGGTCGGCGGTACGCCCCTGGACTTCGCTTATCAGGTACACACCGATCTCGGTCACCGCACCCGCGGCGCCAAGGTGAATGGCCGCATGGTGCCGCTCGACTATGCGCTGAAAAACAGCGAGACCGTCGAGATCATCACCGGCAAGACGGCACATCCCTCGCGCGACTGGCTCTCGTCGCAATCGGGCTTTCTCGCGAGCGCGCGACACCGCAACAAGGTGCGGGCGTGGTTTCGCAAGCAGGAGGCGTCGCAGAACAAGCTCGAGGGGCGGGCGATGCTCGATCGAGAGCTCCAGCGCCTCGGCGTCAACACGCCCTCCACGCCGGAGCTTCTGGCCGAGCTCAAGCTCGAGAGCGCCGAGGATCTGCACGAGGCATTGGGCCTGGGGGAGGTCAACACCGCGCAGGTCGCGGCGGCCGTCCAGCGCCTATTCGCCCGCGCCGCACGCCTCGACGAGCCGGTGAAGGCGCGGCCCGCCGCACCCCGCGAGCCCGAGCTCGAGGTGCAGGGGGTCGGCGATTTGCTCGCGACCTACGCGCGCTGTTGCAAGCCGGTGTCCCCCGAGCCGATCGCGGGCTACATCACCGTCGGGCGGGGGGTCACCATCCACACCCAATCCTGCTTGAACCTCGCGCGCCTTGCGGCGAAGGCGCCGGCGCGAATCTTGCCCGTCGGCTGGGGCACGGCAGCCACCGAATTTCCGGTCGATGTCGAGGTCGACGCGTTCGATCGCCGCGGATTGGTGCGCGATGTGAGCGCAGCCCTCGCCGATGAGAAAATCAGCATCCGCAGCATGAACACGACCACGGATGCGCGCGATCACCTCGCGCGCATGAAAATCGCGATCGACATCACGGGGCTCCCGCAGCTCGCGCGGGTCCTCGCCCGCATCGGCCAGCTCCCCAACGTGGTGAGTGCACGGCGCAAGAAATGAGCGCAGGCACCGGCCTCTCTAGGTGCCGGCGCCCGCCTCCTTGCTGGTGCGGCGGATGAATCCCGCCACGTTGTCGTGCAGCGCGCGGAGCGAGGCGTCCTTCGCATACACCATGTGCCCGGAATCGTAGAACTGATACTCGATGTTGCTTTGGAGCTTCGCCGGGATCGGCAGGTGATGCATCTCATAGACGCCCTGGTAGAAAGGTGTCGCCAGATCGAAATAGCCCGCGTTCAATTGCACCTTGAGTGTCGGGTTGATCTTCATGGCATTTGCAAGGTCGGGCAGCACGTTCGCCGGCATGCCCGAGGGAATCGGCGGGGTCTGCCCCGGCTGCGCGTGACTGAAATTCCACGTTCTGAAGGTGCCGATGCTCGGCTTGAATGCCTCGTCGGGGGTCCAGTGCAACTCCTTGCGCGAGTAGTCGTTGAAAGCCGAGACGTATGCCGAGCTCAGGGCGCTCGATTGCGGGTCGTAGTTCGCCCGCTGGCTCAACGGATCGATGTCGGGGCCGGAAAAACGCGTGTCGAGCCGCCCGGTCGTCATGTCCTCGGCCGACTGCAAGGTCTGGCGAAATTCCCCACCGTCGATGCGCAGGTCCGCCTTCAAAATGTACTCGACCGGCAGCCCCGTGTAGTCATGCAGCTTCTGTGCGATTGCCGTGCGTTCCGCGGGCGGCAGATCCGACCCGGCCGCAAGCGCCCGCGCGTAATCTCCCATGGCGAACTGCTCGACCTCGGCGAGCAGCGCTGGGAGATCCGGGTGATCGCCCGCGAGCTTGTGGTGATACCAGGCGGTGGCGGCGTACGTGGGAAGGACCGTCTCGTAAGGTACATCGATGCCGGGATTGTTGGTCGGCCGGTCCGGGCTCAGATCGAAGCTCAAGATTTGCGATAGCAGAATGACGCCGTTGAAATCGACGGACCGGTCCGCCTCGAGCATGTTGATGAGGACGGCCGAGCGCGGCGTGCCGTAGCTTTCGCCGAACAGGTACTTGGGCGAGTTCCAGCGGCCGTATTTGGTGAGGAACTGCGAGACGAATTCGGCGAACGCGTAGGCGTCCTGATCGATCCCGTAGAAAGCCTTTTCCTTGTCCTTACCCGCGATGCGGCTGAAGCCCGTCCCCGGCGCGTCAATGAAGACCAGGTCGCTCACATCGAGCAGACTCGAGGCGTTGTTTACCAGCGAATAAGGTGCCGCGGGCGTGTGCGAGTCCGTCGAGGTCACGATACGCCGCGGGCCGAAGGCCCCCATGTGCAGCCACACGGTCGCGGAGCCCGGACCGCCGTTGTAGAGGAAGGTGACGGGGCGCGACGTGCCGCCGTTGTTCTTGAAATAGGCGACATAGAACATCGAGGCTTCCGCAGTCGGATTTTTGCCCTCGCCCTCGTTGCCCGCCGAGGCCTCGTCTTTGTCGGCCTTCGGGTCGTGCGGCACATCGTCCCAACCCTTCGGATGCACGATCAACGTGCCCGCAACCGCCTGATAGGCGATCGTCTGCCCGCCGATGGTGACGCTTCCCGTACTCGTCTTGGATTCGGATCTGAACGGCTCGAATTTGCCGCTGGCCTTGGCGGTGTCGGCTTCCTTGTCGACGGAACTGGCCGGCGAAGAAGGATCGGCGAGGGCTTCGAGTGATAGGAAGGCCAAGGCGGCTGCCGCCAGCAGCGTCCCATAGCGGATTGCCTTTGCCTGCGCCTTGACGTGCGCCCGCTCGTTCGCCTTCGACCGACCGATAGCTGTCCACCAACTCATTTAAGCTCTCCCTATTTCGTGCGGCGCTCATTATAAGGGGACGGGGTCAATTTTTGGCTGGTAGGGCTTGGACCCTATAAAAATAGGGGTTTCCCGTATCGACGGATGAATCGGGGCGGTTCGTACAGCCCAACGCACTTTTCAATACGCCCTAACATAGCGTCCAATGTAGCGTCCTGTTTGGGAGATAGGTCAATGGGAATATTCCGCGCGCTGATCTTGGCGGCATTCATATTGGCAAGGGCGGCGGGGGCGAACGCGATCGGCGATGCTCCCGAACTTGCGGCTCCGGGACCGGCGGCAGTCGGTCTGACGGAGAAGGCGATCGTACATCGTGACCAAGTCGATCCGATGCGGGCGGTTGCCGACCGGCACATTGTCACGAGAGATCGATCGCTGCGCCTCATGGTGTGGTACCCCGCTCAGCCGGGTGGTCAGGCGACGTCCTATCAAGCCAGCTTGTCCGAGCCGCCGCCGTTGCGACCGAAGTCGTTCAAGCTTCCTTCACGGGCCGTCAGGGGCGCCAAGCCGGATGGTGAACACCATCCCGTCGTGATCGTCTCTCATGGCTTCGCCAACGATCCGACGATGATGAGTTGGATTGGCGAGAACCTCGCAACCAAAGGTTACGTGGTTGTCGCCATCGCCCACAATGACCCCGGGTTTACGGAAATCAACAAGCTGATCGAACCTCTGCTGTGGCGGCCGCTCGATATCGCGTTCGTCGCCCATGAGATCCGCGAGGGGCTGCTGGGTCGCATGGCAGATCCCAGCCGGATAGCGCTCATCGGTTACTCCATGGGCGGCTACGGCGTCCTGACAGCTGCAGGTGCGCGACTCGATCCTGCTGAGCCGTCCTTTGGCGCCCTTCCAAGCCACTGGCTCGATCGCTACGAACCCGGCGGGAGCGAGCAAGGCGCGCTCAGCGCGGGCGACGTCAAAGCGATAATTGCGATTGCTCCCGCGGGTAAAACGCCTTTCTCCACCTGGGGTAAGGACGGCCTCGCGGGTGTCAGAGTGCCTCTGCTCATCATCGCCGGAGACGCTGATCGCACTGTGGGGTTCAAACCCGGACCGGCGGACATCTTCGCGGAAGCCCTAAACGCTTCCCGCACCCTACTTGTGTTCAAAGAGGGCGGGCATTCGATTGGCGTCGACCCAGTTCCGGCAGAAATGCGCGACAGCCTTTGGGATCAGGACTGGTTCGAAGACCCGGTATGGCGCAAGGATCGAGTGACAGCCACGAGCCTGCATTTCATCACGGCCTTCCTCGATCTCCATCTTAAGGGAGACGCAAGTCGCGAGGCATACTTTCAAGTTTCCAATCCGGAGTCCGACAAATCACCGTGGAGCGATTCGGAAACGCGCTATGACGCCGTTAGCCAGGGCGGGCCGAACACCGCCTGGAAAGGTTTCGTGAGAAACCATCAAGTCGGTCTCGTCCTCCGCCATCTCGATCCAGAGCAGTGAGGCCGGATGCACCGCCGCGGCGGCCCCACACCGCCGCGGGTGCAAAGGCGGCGATTCGCGAGCCGGGAATGCTCAGCGATTGATCGCGTCGATCGCACGCTTATCCGCCGCCAAGGCGGCTTCGTGAACGGCCTCGGATAACGTCGGATGTGCGTGAATGGTGCGCTGGAGGTCTTCGGTGCTGGCCGAGTATTCCATGGCGAGCACCGCTTCCGCGATGAGCTCGCCGGCCAAAGGTCCGACGATGTGCACGCCGAGGATCTCATCGTCGTCCGTGGCCGCCACGATCTTTGCCATGCCCTGCGCCGCTTCCATGGCGCGCGCGCGGCCGCTCGCGGCGAAAGGAAACGAGCCGACTTTGTAGGGACGTCCGCTCGCCTTGACCTGTTCCTCCGTGAGGCCCACCCAGGCAATTTCCGGGGCAGTGTAGATCACGGAGGGAATGACCTTGTAGTTCACCTCACCGTAACGCCCGGCGATGAGGTCAGCCACCATGATGCCCTCCTCCTTGCCCTTGTGAGCCAGCATCGGACCGCGAACCACATCGCCCACCGCCCAGACATTGGCCGCAGCGGTACGGCAGTGCTCGTCCACTTGAATGAAACCGCGGGCATCGAGCTCCACGCCGGTTCCCTCGGCCAACAGGTCCTCGGTGAACGGGCGCCGCCCGACGGCGACGATCAGCTTGTCCACTTGCAACGCGTGCTCGCCCTGCGCAGTCGAATACACCACATCGACCGCCGACCCAGAAACCGTCGCACGGATCACCTTCGCCCCGAGCTTGATGTCGAGACCTTGTTTCTTGAAGTGGCGCTGGGCTTCCCGCGCGATGGTCTGATCCACCATCGGCAACAAGTCCGGCAGGGCTTCGAGAACGGTCACCTCGCTGCCGAGACGGGACCAGACGCTGCCGAGCTCGAGGCCGATGACACCCGCACCGATGACCCCGAGCCGCTTCGGCACGGCGTCGAATTCGAGGGCGTTCCACGAATCGACGATGTACTTTCCATCGTGCGGAGCGGCGGCCAAACGGATGGGCGTCGAGCCCGATGCCAATACGACGTGCTTCGCCTGCAGGGTCTTTTGCGAGCCATCGGGCGCCGTCACCTGCACGCTGTTCCCCGGCAAGAGCCGCCCGTGGCCTTGGATGCCCACCGCGCCGGAGGCCTTCAAGAGCGAGGCGATGCCGTTGGTCATGGTCTTGACGATGGTTGCGCGCCGCTTCTGCATCTGCGCGAGATCGAGCTTGATGTCGCCGATCTTGATGCCGTGCTGCGCGAATTCGTGTTTCGCGCGGTGATAAAGCTCGGTGGACTCGAGCAGCGCCTTCGACGGAATACATCCGGCGTTGAGACAGGTGCCGCCAAAGGCATAGGTCCCGTCGGTGTTCTTCCACTCGTCCACGCAGGCGACCGTCAGCTTGTTTTGGCCGGCTCGAATCGCCGCCGGATAGCCCGCAGGTCCCGCGCCGATCACGATCACATCGTAGTTGTCGCTCATATGCCCAGCACCATGCGCGCCGGATCCTCGAGGGATTGCTTGACGGTAACCAGGAACTGCACGGCCTCGCGCCCGTCGATGATCCGATGGTCGTACGTGAGCGCGATATACATCATGGGACGGACCACGACCTGGCCGTCGACGGCCACCGGACGCTCCTGAATCTTGTGCATGCCGAGAATCGCGCTTTGCGGGGAATTGACGATGGGCGTCGAGAGGAGCGAGCCGAACACCCCGCCGTTGGTGATGGTGAAGGTCCCGCCGGTGAGCTCTTCCATGGTGATGGTGCCCGCGCGTGCGCGTGCGGCGAAATTGCCGATCGACTTCTCGACCTCGGCGAAGCTCAACTGATCCGCGTCGCGCAAGATCGGCACGATCAACCCGCGGTCGGTGGAAACGGCGACGCCAATATCGAAATAATCGTGGTACACGATGTCGTTGTTCTCGACCGAGGCATTCACGGACGGAAATTTGCGCAGCGCCTCGACACACGCCTTGGTGAAGAACGACATGAAGCCGAGCTTCACGCCGTGCTGCTTCTCGAACGCCTCTTTGTAGCGCGCCCGCAGCTCATTCACCAGATGCAGATCGACCTCGTTGAAGGAGGTGAGCAGCGCCTGGGTCGACTGGGCCTGCACCATGCGCTCGGCAATGCGCGCGCGCAGCCGCGTCATAGGCACACGTTGCTCGATGCGGCCGCCCTTGGGGCTCGGCCTTAGCACCATCGGAGCGGCGGACTCCGCCGCGGCAGGCTGCGTCGCGGGCATCGCCACCGACGACTTGGCCGCCGTCGGTACATCCTTCGCCGCGAGATAGTTCACCACGTCCGATTTCGACACCCGTCCGTCACGGCCGGAGCCGATCAGGGACTTCGGATCCACCTTGTTTTCCTCGACGACGCGCTTGGCGGCCGGACTCAATTTTCCACCCGCCTCGGCTGCGGAGGATCCCGGCGTGGACACGCCCGGAGCAGCCGCGCGCACGGCGTCCTGCGCCGGGGCGGCGGCGCCATCTGCTTGAGCCATGACGGCGGGCGCGCTCGCGCCTGGCACCGTGGCAGCCTCCTCGATCAGCGCCAGCAGCTGGCCGCTGGTGACCGTCGCGCCGTCCTTGAACTTGATTTCCGAGATCACACCGGCCATCGGCGCCGGGACCTCGAGCACGACTTTGTCCGTCTCCAGATCGACCAGGTTCTCATCGCGCGCAACCGCTTCGCCGGGCTGCTTGTGCCATGAGACCAGCGTCGCGTCGGCGACCGATTCCGGCAGCTGCGGTACGCGCACTTCGATTGTCATTAAGCGGTCCTAGTTTGAGCTTCGGGAAGGCGCATCGTTTGGCGCGAGGTCTCTTCGGGCGGTAGTCCCTGCAGAGCGGCGGTGACGAGATTTTTCTGCTGCTGCTCGTGCAACACCGAGATGCCGGTAGCGGGCGCCGCGGCGCCGGCGCGACCGGCGTACAGCAATTCGTCTCGGGGGCCTAAGGGCAACTGCAAGCGGTGCCGGATCTGATACCAGCCGCCCTGGTTCTGCGGCTCCTCTTGGCACCATACGATCTCGCGCGCGTTCGAGTATTTGCGCAAGATGGCCTCGTAGCCATCCGATGGGAACGGATAGAGCTGCTCGAGTCTCACGATGGCCACGGTCTCGACCTTCGCCTCGCGGCGTGCCTTGAGCAAGTCGAAATACACCTTGCCGCTGCATAACACGATGCGTTTGACCGCCTGCGGATTGATTTCGTCGATCTCATCGATGACGGTGTGAAAGCTGCCGCTGGCGAGATCTTCCAGCCGTGACACCGACAAGGGATGCCGCAGCAGGCTTTTCGGGGTCATGATGATGAGCGGCTTGCGCAGCGGACGCAGCATCTGCCGGCGCAGCATGTGGAACATCTGCGCAGGCGTCGAGGGCACGCACACCTGCATGTTGTACTCCGCGCAGAGCTGCAGGAAACGCTCGAGCCGCGCCGAGGAATGCTCGGGACCTTGACCCTCATAGCCGTGCGGCAGGAACAACGTGAGGCCGGACAGCCTGCCCCACTTGGCCTCTCCCGAGCTGATGAACTGATCGATGATGACCTGCGCGCCGTTGGCAAAGTCGCCGAACTGTCCCTCCCAGATGGTCAGACAGTGCGGCTCGGTGGTCGAGAATCCGTACTCGAAACCCATCACCGCCTCCTCGGACAGCACCGAATCGGTGACGGTGAAGGTCGGCTGGCCGGTGGCCAGATGCTGCAGCGGCACGTAGGTCCTACCCGTCATCTGATCGTGCAGCACCGCGTGCCGATGGAAGAATGTGCCGCGGCCGCTGTCCTGACCCGTGAGACGTATGGGGTAGCCCTCCTGGATTAGGCTCGCATAGGCGAGAGTCTCGGCGCATCCCCAGTCGAGCGCGAGCTCGCCCGCAACCATGCGCTCGCGCGCCTGCATGACGGCGAGCACGCGCGGATGCAGGGTCCAATCGGCGGGATAGGTCGTGATCGCCTTGCCGAGGGCACGCAGGCGGCCCATTTCCACGGAGGTTCGCACCGGCTCGGACCAATCCGCCTCGAGGTACTTGCTCCAATCGACCGTGTACTTGTTGCCGATCAGTCCGAGGGCCGCCCGGGCCTGCGGCTTGCCCTCGTCGAGACCTGCGCGGTATTGATCGATCATGGCGGCCGCTTCGCTCGCGCCGAGCACGCCCTCGGCGATGAGCTTGTCGGTATACAGCTGCCGCACGGTGGGCTTCTTGCGAATCACCTTGTACATGAGCGGTTGCGTCGCCGCCGGCTCGTCGCCCTCGTTGTGCCCATGCCGGCGATAGCAAACCAGATCGATCACGATGTCCTTGTGAAACTTCACCCGGTACTCGAGCGCGAAGCGTGTGACGAAACACACCGCCTCCGGATCGTCCGCATTGACGTGCAGGATCGGCGCCTCGATCATTTTCGCGACGTCCGAGCAATAGAGCGTCGAGCGCGTATCGCGCGGCTCGCTGGTGGTGAAGCCGACTTGATTGTTGATGATGATATGCACCGAGCCGCCGGTGTAGAAGCCGCGCGCTTGCGAGAGCTGCAGCGTCTCCATGATGACGCCCTGTCCCGCGAAGGCGGCGTCGCCGTGTATCAGCACCGGCAGCACCTTGTCGCCCTTGGAGTCGCCGCGGCGCTCCTGCCGTGCCCGTACCGAGCCTTCGATCACGGGATCCACGACCTCGAGGTGCGAAGGATTGAAGGCGAGCGCCACATGCACGTTGCCCGTGGGGGTCTTCAAGTCGGCGGAGAACCCCTTGTGGTATTTCACGTCGCCCGAGCCGCGCAGCTTCTTGAGGTCGTACTGACCCTCGAACTCGCTGAACAAATCCTTGGGCGACTTGCCGAGCAGGTTCACCAACACGTTGAGCCGGCCGCGATGCGCCATGCCGACGATGGTCTCCTCGATGCCGTCCTTGCCGGCTTCTTGCACCAGCTCATCGAGCAGCGGTATGAGGCTGTCGCCGCCCTCCAGCGAGAAGCGCTTTTGACCCACGTATTTCGTGTGCAGATAGCGCTCCAGGCCTTCGGCGGCCGTGAGCTGCCAGAGAATGTTCTTCTTTTCCGCCGTGCTGAAGCGGTGCTGCAGGCGCTCGGACTGAAAATGGTCCTGCAGCCAGAGCCGCTCCTCGCCATCCGACACGTGCGCGAACTCCGCGCCGATGGTATCGCTGAAAATGAAGTGAAGCGCCGCGAGTATGTCCTTCAGCTTCATGCGCGCCGGGATGGCCGACGTGCGGCTGCCGGTGACGAACTCGGTCTCCATATCGGCCGGCGTCAGGCCGAAGAACGCGGGGTCGAGAATGGCGGGCTTCGCTCGCGGCGCGAGATCGAGGGGATCCAAGTGGGCGATCAAGTGACCGCGATTGCAATAGACCTGAAAGAGCCGCGACACCGCCGCCTGCTTCGCGCTCGCCGCGCCGCTATCGGCCGCAGCCGACCGGCCGTTCAAGCGCTCGCGGCCGGCCCGCTCGGTGGGCGCGCGCGCGGTGGCCTCGCGCGGCCCCGTCGTGACGCGCTCAGGCGGCGAGCGCCGCGGCTTCTCGGACGCGGCCCCGGCCTGCAGGCTCGCAAAGTACTGGGCCCAGCCCGAGTCGATGGACTTGGGGTCGCTGAGGTAGCGCTGGTAAAGCTCCTCGATGAAATCGGCGCTCGAGCCGGCAAGAGCCGTGGTGGCCA
>Ga0302324_100009655_pt1 | contig 20126 bp, 18 predicted proteins | sample Palsa_T0_1_FD_201949 | JGI IMG/M metagenome (GOLD analysis project Ga0302324, IMG submission 201949) | Peat permafrost microbial communities from Stordalen Mire near Abisko, Sweden - Palsa_T0_1 | ecosystem: Environmental > Terrestrial > Soil > Palsa > Peat permafrost | place: Sweden: Abisko...
GCGCAGCAAACCTGGGAGCGCAATGATGAAGCGCTGCGCGGCGGTGGCGGCAGTGATTTGCTTTTTGGCTGGGGTGCCCGCGGGCGCAACGGTTCGATATCGCATTTCGTTGGCGCACCCGGAGGGGCATTTCTTTCAGGTGACGATGACGATTCCGCGCGCTGGATCAGGAATGGAGGTGGCGCTGCCGGCATGGAACGCACTTTACCAAATTCGCGATTTTGCTTACCGCGTACAGGACGTTCGGGCCACATGGACACTGGAAAATGGCGTGGTCGTGCAGTGGCAAGTGACGAAGCTTACTAAGGATACATGGAAGCTGACGGATCCCGGCGACACAGCGACAGGCGCTTCGCCGAGGGAAGTTAGAGTGCAATACCGGATTTTCTGGGACGATCCGGGGCCGTTCGATTCCCAGGTGAACGCGCACCACGCATTCGTGAATTTCGCGGAAGTGCTGATGTATCTTCCGCAGCACCGTGGCGAAGATGTCCGCGTGGATTTTGCGGATGTGCCCTCGGCATGGAAGGCGACGGCTGAACTGCGTGCCGGCGGCGGGGAAAATTCCTTTTCGGCGATCAGCTACGATGCGCTGGTGGATGCACCCGCCGAAATTGGAACCTTTGAAGAGGCCCACTTCACCGAAAACGGAGCACGCTATCGCATGGTGATTGATGGCAACAACGAGGAAAGGGCTGCTCTACTCGATGGGCTGCGGCGCATCGCCGGTTATGAAACTACGTTGATGCGCGGAGCGCCGTTTGACGAATATCTCTTCCTGTTTCACATCGGGCCGTACGACGAAGCGGGCGGAGGAGGAATGGAGCACGCGAACTGCACGGCCATCGGAGCGTCCAGCGCGAACGGCGCTTTGCGGATAGCGGCGCACGAATTTTTCCACTTGTGGAACGTGAAGCGCATTCGCCCGGTGAGTTTGCAGCCGGTGGACTACTCGCAGGAACAATGGACGCGCGCATTGTGGTTCGCGGAAGGAGTGACCAGCACGTATTGTTCTTACACGCTGCTGCGGTCCGGCATATGGAGCCGCACAGCATTTTATGACGACCTCGCGGGCCAGATAGCGGACCTTGAGTCCCGGCCGGCGCGAAGGTGGAAAAGCGTCGAGGAAGCCAGCCTAGATGCATGGCTGGAAACATACGAGTTTTACGGGCGGCCGGATACCAGCATTTCGTATTACAACAAGGGGCAGATCGTCGGCGACATGCTGGACTTGACCATCCGCAACGCGACGGACAACCACGCCTCGCTGGACGATGTGATGCGGCGCATGAACACGGAGTACGCGCAGAAAGGAAAATTCTACGACGACAGCGAAGGCGTGCGCGGAGTAGCCGAAGAAGTGGCGGGCCGGAGTCTGGCCGACTTCTTCGCGCGCTACGTCTCCGGAACGACGGAAATTCCCTACAACGAGTTCCTGGGGCCGGCAGGGCTGCAGCTTCACACCACGCAGGAGGAGAACGCCGACTTGGGCTTTGACGTCGGCCGTGGCCCGGATGGGCGATCCGTGGTGGCGGCGGTTGCGTCCGGCGGACTGGCGGCAGACGCAGGTCTGGCGACCGGCGATGGGCTCGTGAGCATCAATGGAGAAGCATTCCCACGCTATATCAGCCGTTGGATGCGCGAGCACCTGCGGCCTGGTGAAACCGTGCGGCTAGTCGTTGAGAGAAATGGGATGCAAAAGGCGGTTCAGTATTCGGCCGGCACGGACACGCAGCAGCATGATGAACTTGTCGAAATTCCGAACGCCACGGCGCGGCAAGTTCGCATTCGCGAAGGATGGCTGAAAGGAACGACCAACTGAAAATTGTCCGCGCCTTCGAGTTGGCGGCTGGCTCATGCTAAGGCTGCGAACGTTGCTGGTTGCGATGTTTGGCGCGGCCTATGTGGCCTTTGTCGGAATTCCGCTGATTTTCTACACGTTCGTTGCCGGCGACGTGACGTTCTTCTACAACGTGACCATGAAGGCTTTTCGCGCGGCGTTCAAGATCGGAGGAATCCGCTTGCGCGCTTTCGGTCTGGAAAATATTCCTCCCAGAGCGTGCATTTTCGCCGCCAACCACGTCAGCAATCTTGACCCCACGGCTATTGTCGCCGCATTGCCCTGTCGCGTATCCGTGCTGGCCAAGAAGCAGGTTTTGGATGTGCCCATCGTGGGGACGGCATTGCGGCAGGCGAACATTCTCGCCGTGGATCGTAGTAACCGTGAATCGGCGGCGGGCAGCGTGGAGAAGGCCATTGAATATTTGCGCGGAGGCCTTTCGTTTCTGGTGTTCCCGGAAGGCACGCGCAGCCCGGATGGACGGCTGCAGGCGTTCAGGAAAGGTACATTCCTGATGGCGATTCGTGCGGGCGTCCTGATTGTTCCCGTGTCGGTGGCGGGTTCGCAGGAGCGAATGCGGAGAGGGGAGTGGTTGCTGCGTCCCGGCGACATCGTGCTGCGTTTTGGAGCGGCCGTAGACGCGCGCCAATATCATCTCGACACAAAGGATGAGTTGATTGCCGAAGTGCGCGCGCGCGTCGCCGCGGGATTGCCGCCCGAGCAGCAGCCGCTGCTGGGCGGTTTTGCGGGGGCGCAGCAGTCTGCTGGAAATTAATTCTTCCGAGCCTCACGAAGATTTTTGACTTCTGCTTCGAGGCGCCGGACTTTCTTCAGCAAGTCCGGCAAATAATTCAAGGCGGCGACGGTTTGGCGCCACAGCCGATTGTCCACGCCAGGGCTTCCTGAGAGGAATGAGTTAGCGGGTGCATCGCCGTGCCAACCGGCGTGGGCCGAAAGAATTGAGCCGTCTCCCATCGTGGCATGGTCCGCAACCCCCGCCTGGCCGGCAATAATGCAATTCTTGCCGAGGGTGACAGAGCCTGCCAGCCCCGCTTGCGCGCAGATGACGGTATTTTCCCCCACACGGGAGGAATGCCCTATCTGCACTAGGCTATCGATTTTGGCGCCGCGCTCGATGACGGTTTTGCCTGTGGTGGGACGGTCCACGGTGCTTTGCGCCTGAATTTCGACGTCATCGCCAATCTCGACGACGCCGGAAGGGGGGATTTTCTTGTAGGGGGCGCCAGTATCTCGAGCGAATGCGAAACCGTCCGAGCCCAGGACAACTCCGTTCTGTAGCAGGACACGGTTTCCAATTATGCATTGTTCCCGAATGGAAACGTGGGAATGGGCGAAGAAATCGTCGCCAATTCGTGCGCCGGAATAAATGGATACAAAACTGTGCAGGACGGCATTGCGCCCGATGCGCACGTTGTCGCCAACGAAGCAGTAGGGCCCGATGTGAGCGCCGGAGCCGATTTTCACCGAAGGGGACACGACGGCGGAGGAATGAATTCCCGGCGCATATTTCATCGGCTGGAGAAGGATTTCGACGGCGCGCGCGAAGTGCAGATAGGGATTTGCCGAACGCAGGCAGGCCATGTGGGGAGCGTCTTCGCCGGGAGGCAAAATTACGGCGGATGCACGAGTTTCGCGCAGAGCTTGCCGATAGCGTGCATGGGTAAAAAAGGCCAGCTGGCCCGGCTGGGCCTCTTCAAGATTTGCGACACCGGTGATATCAATGTTGGGGTCGCCTTGTAGCGGGCAATTGAGTGTTGCTGCCAGTTCTCCGAGTTTCATGCGCGCGCTCCTGCGTTGATTTGGCTGAGATGACACCCCCTGCCGGGTGCCTTGAGAATGTAACGCAATTGGTGGCGAAAGTGGCGTGAGAACTACGTTCAGTGATGCGTTGCCACGCAGGCAGGGGCTAGGATTCGTCTGTGTCGAAGAGGCCGCGTTGCGTGGTAAGCGGAGCTGGCGGGCGCGGAGCTTGCCGACGAGCGATTCCCACCACACCCAGGACCATCATGCCCGCAAGAGACAAACGAGGTACAAAAATCCGCTGGCAATTGGCGGCGAGATTGGGCGGCGTGATTTGGATGCCGTTATCGAGCAGATCCAGGAGATCGTTGGGAGAAACGCCCTCCAGCGTGGCGCCGTCGCGGAATGTGAGGCGGACCCACAATCCGCGCAGCTTGGGACGGCTCGAGAAAGCCTTGCGGTCGAGTTCAAACGGCTGGGCAAAATCGGTGACAAAGTAAATACAGCGTAGGCTGCTAAATTCAATGGTCTTATGCTCGCCATCGACCGTCAGGAGGTCGAGGGAGTCGTCGCGACCTAAACCCGCCGGGGATGCATAACCGGTCGCGGTTGTGCCATCGTTCCGCTGGACGACCACTTTCTTGCGTGCTGCCGCGGGTTGTGGCGATTTGGCCATGCCATCTGTTAGCATTGGTACTGTATTGGCTTTGATGCAAGGCTGCAATGCGAATAAAGATGGGTGTGGCGGCCCGATAATCCTGTCCCGGCCAGCGAAAAGGGCGGAGGTGAGCCTAATGGCACCTATAACGCCTTACGCGTCTTTCCTGTTGACCCTGTTGCACAGGACGGCGATAATCTAGATTACAAGTGCCTCCGCCTTGGCGACCCAGGGAGGGGTTCCTTTTTGGGGCGGTCGGGCAACGCTCCTCCCAGCGATTCGAGTGGCAAGACTGGAAATTTCGGCACGGGTGCGCGCAAGCCTGACGAAAGCCGCAGGGACAGCATCAAAGGATGTGTGGGCGGCTGTTCCAGAGCATACAAGCTGTTTTCCCGGGCAGGCGTCCGCGATTGAATTGAGGTGATGGGGGCGCGCCGGATTTGAGGAACAGGCGCGGCGGTGAATGGCAAGGCAACGGGGGATTGATCAGAAACCGCGATCAATTGGAATGCAAATAAAGACACAACCATGAGTGACATACTAACTGCGTCCAGAGTACAAAGCAGACTAGAAGCGCCGCCTCTCGGTGTGGCCGGCCGACAGGAGAAGGTTGCGTGTGTTCGCACGGATAGCGTGCGGAGTGCCATTGAGCGCAGCATGGATTGGCTGTTGCGCGCGCAAGAGCCTGAAGGTTATTGGATTGGCGAGCTGGAAGCGGATACAACGCTGGAATCCGATTATGTTTTGTACGAATACGTGCTGGACCGTTGCGGGCCGCAAAAAATCGAAAAGTTGGCGAATTATATCCGCCAGCGGCAGCTCGCGGATGGCGGCTGGAGTATTTACGCCGGTGGGCCGTCGGAAATTAACGCCACGGCCAAAGCTTATTTCGCGCTAAAGCTGGCGGGTGATGCCCCAGACGCCGCGCACATGGAACTGGCGCGCAAGCGCGTCCTGGCCCTGGGCGGGCTGGAGGCGACGAACTCCTATACGCGGTTCTATCTGGCCATGGTGGGCGCGCTGGGATGGGACTGGGCGCCGGCCATTCCGCCGGAACTGATGCTGCTGCCGAGGTGGTTCTATGTGAACCTGTTGGAGATGTCGTCCTGGACGCGCGGCATCGTCGTTCCGCTGACAATTATTTTCGCGCAGAAGCCGGATTGGAAAATTCCCGAGCATGCGCGCGTGGAAGAACTGATCGCCGATACATCGCACAAGCCGTTGCAATTCCGCTGGGATGCGCGAGTACTCTCGCTGCGGAACTGTTTTCTGGCGCTGGACAAGTTGATAAAACTGCACGAACGGCTGCCGTGGCAACCATTGCGGCGGCGGGCGCTGGCCGTCGCGGAACAATGGATGCGGGAACATCTGGAGCGCAGCGAGGGGCTAGCGACAATTTATCCGGGCATGATGAACTCGATTTATGCGCTGATGGCGCTGGGATATCCCTCCGATGACCCGCTGACGGCGCGGGAAATCCGCTTTTTCGACAAGTATGAGATCGAAGAGGAAGATACGCTGCGCGTACAGCCTTGCATTTCGCCGGTTTGGGATACGGCGATTGCGATGGTTTCTCTCGAAGAGGCGGGTGTACCCGCTGACCATCCGGCACTGGTAAATGCGGCGGGCTGGCTGCTGGATAATCAGATCCTGGGGCCAGGAGATTGGCAGTATAAGAATCCCGGCGTGGCTCCGGGCGGATGGGCGTTCGAATTTCGCAATGATTTTTTCCCGGACGTGGACGATACGGCGTTTGTGGTGATGGCGCTGGCGCGCGTGCGCTATCCGGATGCTGCGCGGCTGGAGAACGTAATCGGCGCCGGCGTGCGCTGGCTGGTAAGCATGCAGAACCGCGACGGCGGCTGGGGCGCTTTTGACAAGAACAATGATCGAGCGCTGCTGCTGCACATTCCGTTTGCGGATCACAACGCCATGATTGATCCGTCAACGGCGGATGTGACCGCGCGGGTACTGGAATGCCTGGGGCGGCTGGGATGGCCTGCGTCACACGAAGTGATGCGCCGCGGCATAGAATTTCTGCGCAAGGATCAGACGCGGGACGGGTCTTGGTTCGGCCGCTGGGGAGTGAATTACATTTACGGCTCGAGCGGCGTTCTGCGCGCGCTGGAAACGATGGGGCTGGCGAAGGACGAGCCGTATTGTCGCGCGGCCGAATGGCTGAAGGGAGTACAGAATACGGATGGCGGGTTCGGAGAGTCCATCGCTTCTTATGAAGATGAATCGCTGAAGGGGCGCGGGCGCAGCACAGCTTCGCAAACTGCATGGGCTATCATCGCGCAACTTGCGGCGAACGGGCCGGAGGGTTGTTCCGTTCAACGGGCTGTCGAGTATCTGGTCGAAAGTCAGAATTCGGACGGTTCGTGGGATGAAGACCAATTCACAGGCACTGGATTTCCACGTGTGTTCTACCTGAATTATCATTTGTATAGGAACTCATTTCCGCTTTACGCTCTCGCCCGTTATCGCAACATGGGAGAGGGGCGGGAAGTGAACGAAACTAGGCGACTGTCGCCGCAGATGGCGGCAGCGCCGATGCAACAACGAGGGTAAGGATGAGATTTCCGCTGAGTTTGACCGCAAGTCTGACGGGCTATCTGGCGTCGAAGAAATTGAGCGGCGCGGAGAAGTTTCCGCTGGTGATGATGATGGAGCCGCTGCACGCCTGCAACCTGACGTGCACGGGCTGCGGGCGCATCCGCGAATACAAAACCACGATCAACGACATGCTGACGGTGGAGCAGTGCATCGCGGCGCTCGAGGATTGCGGCGCGCCGATTGTTTCGATCTGCGGCGGCGAGCCGATGATCTATCCGGAAATCGGGCGCCTGACCAAGGAAATTCTAGCGCGCAAGAAGAATATCTATCTTTGCACCAACGGGATGTTCATTCGCAAGCGGCTGAATGAATTCAAGCCTACGTCGCGGTTCTTCTTCAATGTGCACCTGGACGGCCTGGAAAAGACTCATGATCTGTGCGTCGAGCGCGACGGCGTTTATCACGAGGCCATTGAGGGAATCAAGGCGGCGAAGGCGGCCGGGTTCCTGGTCTGCTCCAATACGACGATTTACAAGGAAACGGACCTCGAAGAGATTGCCGAGCTTTTTGCGTTCCTCCGCGAACTGGGTGTGGACGGTTACATGTTGTCGCCGGCTTATTCCTATGCCGCCGTGCAGACCAAGGATATTTTCATGTCGCGCGAAGAGACGCGAGAGAAATTCCAGCGTGCTAGCCAGTTATTGGAAAAATTCAACGTCATAACATCTCCTATCTACATGGAGTTCTTGCGAGGGGAGCGCGAGCTGGCGTGCACGGCGTGGGGCAATCCGACGTACAACACCCGCGGCTGGAAAGGTCCGTGCTATCTGATGACGGACAGTCATCATGACACGTTCAAGGAATTCATTGCCGAAACGCCGTGGGAAAATTACGGGCCGGGGCGTGATCCGCGATGCCAGGATTGCATGGTGCAGTCAGGTTTTGAGCCTTCCGCGGTTTTAGGAGGGAATAAGAAGCTCGGCGATACATGGAAAATGTTGCGCTGGCAGCTCTCCGGCAAAATGGGCGGCCAAAAAGGGAAGCCTCGCAACGGAAATGGAAAGTCGCACGGCAACGGCAGTGCGCCTTCGCATGAGCGCGTGACGATGCCCCCTCCGCAATCGCAGCAGCAGGAAAAAGTCTTCCGTATTCTATGACCACCCTGGTCACCGGAGCGACGGGCTTTGTGGGCAGCCACGTGGCGCGCCAGCTCGTTGCTTCCGGTGATCGCGTCCGCGTGCTGACCCGGCGGGAAAGTTCGACGGCGCTCTTGGATGGTTTAGAGGTTGAATTCTACGAAGGCGACCTTCGGAACGCTTCCACATTATCTTCGGCCATGGAGGGCGTGCGGCATGTTTTTCATGTAGCTGCGGACTATCGGCTGTGGGCGCGTGATCCGCGTGAAATCTATGATAGCAACGTGACCGGCACGCGTAATCTCTTGGACGCAGCTCGCCGCGGGAACGTGGAGCGGTTCATCTATACCAGCACAATTGCCACAATCGCAGTTCCTCGTAACGGATGTTCGCCGGATGAAGATACGCGGTCTGAGTTGAGTGAAATGATCGGCCATTACAAACGCTCGAAGTTTCTGGCCGAAAAGGAAGCAATGGAAGCGGCGCGGCAGGGAATGCCGGTGGTGATTGTGAATCCGACAACGCCCGTCGGGCCCGGTGATGCAAAACCGACCCCGACGGGGAGGATCATCGTGGATTTCCTGAATGGCCGCATGCCTGCTTTTGTTGATACGGGATTGAACGTGGCCGCGGTGGAAGATGTGGCCGCCGGTCATTTGCTTGCCGCGGAGAAGGGAATGGTCGGCGAACGGTATATTCTCGGCGGCCGGAATATGACGCTCAAAGAGATTCTGGCGTCATTGTCGAATATTTGTGGTCGCCGCGCGCCGCGCGTTCGACTGCCCCACACCGTGGCTCTCGGGGCAGCTTACGTCGATTTGTGGATTTCGCGCGCACTGGATCGCGAGCCACGAATTCCCCTCGATGGTGTTCGCATGGCGCGACATGCGATGTTTGTGGACGGCTCAAAGGCAGAACGCGAGCTGGGATACGCGCCTGGGCCGGTAGATGCTGCGCTGGAGCGGGCCGTGCGTTGGTACCAGGATCACGGCTATGTCCAGCCGTCTCGCGCGATTCGCGCTGCGCAAGTTGCCTCCCCCCAGCCGCATTAGGAAGAGCGCTTGCAGGTTCTGCTCTCGTTTGCCCTGGAGATGGAGTTTGCGCCGTGGCGGCGCCTTCGCAAATTCGCCCGCAATGCTTCCGATCCGCCCAGCTTCTCCGCGCGTGCGGGAGCCAATGACCTGAGGGTGATTTTGACGGGTATGGGTCCCGATGCAGCACGCCGGGCAGTTCTCCGCGCGTTGCAGCAGACAGCCGACGTTTGTGTTGTTTGCGGATTGGCCGGTGCTCTTCGTGATGGGTACCGGCCCGGAGAGGTTCTGGCGGCGTCCAGCGTCCGGGAGGCGGAAACTCACCGCGTCGTGAAGAGCGACTCGGCGCTGCTTGAAACGGCGCTTCGCGCGGGCGCGCGTGAATGCGCGTTATGCACAGTTAAGTATGTGGTGGCTGCCGCGGAGGACAAGCGGCGCGTGGCTCCCCTGGGCGATATTGTGGATATGGAAAGTTTTGCAGTGATGGAGGAAGCGCAGGCACGCGAGGTTCCCGCCGTTGCTCTGCGCGTGGTCAGCGACTTGGCGCATGAAAACTTACCTTTTGATTTCGCGAGTGCGATAAACCCGGAGGGCGGTATCGAAACTTGGCGCGCGGTCAGAATGGCCCTCGGCGCACCCGCGCGCTTGCCGAAACTGTTGCGGTTGGCGTTTCACAGCCAGAGCGCGTCAAAGAGCCTGGCGCAATTTCTGGAATCTTTCGTGACGGCGCTGCCGGATTTGCAGCAGCTAAACGCTGGCGAAACAGAGGCAGCTCGGAACTTGTGATGAGCAAAACATCGTTGCAGGAAAACGAGAAGGAGACCCGCATGGCGGGCACGCGGCAGATGCGCGCGGGTGTCTATCGCGGGCCGGGAAAAATCGCGATGGAGACGGTGCCGATTCCCGAAATCGGGCCGGGAGAACTGCTGATTCGCGTGGCTGCTTGCGGAATTTGCGGAACGGATATCAAGAAGATTCATCATGGGTTTGTGCATCCGCCGCAGATTTTCGGTCACGAGGTAGCAGGAACTGTAGTCGAAACCGGGCGAGGCGTGAAGCGGTTCGTCGCGGGAGATCGTGTGGTCAGTTTTCATCACGTGCCATGCGGCAAATGCTTCTATTGCGAGAGGAAACTATTTTCGCAATGCGCGATCTACAAATCCGCCGGTCTAACGGCAGGCTTTGATCCCAATGGCGGTGGTTTTGGGGAGTATGTCCGCGCCATGCCCGCAATAGTGGAACGCGGCGTGGTTGCGATTCCGCCGGGTGTCAGCTTCGACGAAGCCACGTTCGTCGAACCGGTGAATACGTGTCTGAAAGCGGTGCGGAGAGCGCGGGTGGCGACCGGCGAGACAATTTTGGTCATGGGACAGGGGCCGATTGGACTTATATTAATGATTCTGGCGCGACTGGAAGGAGCGCGAGTTTTGTCAACTGACCCCATGCCTGGGCGCCGCGAAGCGAGCACGCGTTTCGGGGCCGATGCCGCGATGGACCCCTTAACGTATAATATGCTGGAAGAGGTTCGCAACCGAACGGATGGGCGCGGAGCGGACGCAGTTCTGCTGGCCGTGCCGAATCCCGCGCTGGTTACCGAGGCGCTGGCGCTTTCCCGACCGGGGGGTAGAGTGCTGCTCTTCGCGCACAATGATCCGGTAACGCGCATCGAGTTTCCCGCAGCGACCATCGGCGTGGAGGAGAGGGAAATTCTGGGAAGCTACAGCGCGGATATTGACATGCGGGAAGAATCCGCGCAGATCGTCTTCGAGCGCCGAATCCCGGCCAGGGAAATGATTACGCACCGCTTTCCACTCGAGCGGATTTCGGACGCGATTGCGCTGGCTGCAAAGCCCTCGGATAACACGCTGAAGATAGTGATTCAGCACGCATGAGCCTGCAAACCAACGAAGGGATGAATGGCACGATGAAAGCGGCCGTGCTCTACGGGCGCGAGGATTTGAGGGTGGAGCGCGTGCCTGTGCCGACGATTGCGGTTGATGAAGTACTGCTCCGGGTGGAAGTGGCATTAACGTGCGGCACGGATCTGAAAGTATGGCGAAACGGGTCTCACGCACGAATGATTCATCCTCCGGCGATTTTCGGGCATGAGATGGCTGGTGTGGTGGCGACGAAGGGCGGCAAGGTCAGCAGCACGATTCGCGAGGGAATGAGGGTGGTGGCCGCAAATTCCGCGCCGTGCGGAACATGTTTTTACTGCCGCCGAAATCAGGAAACTTTGTGCGAGGATTTGCTCTTCAATAACGGCGCGTATGCGGAATACGCGCGCATTCCAGGGCGAATCGTGCGGAGAAATCTGCTGGAGATTCCCGCGCACGTCAGTTTTGAGGATGCAGCGATGTGCGAACCGCTGGCGTGCGTGCTGCGAGGAGTCAGCGAGACCGCGATTATTCCGGGAGACACCGTGGCCGTTCTGGGCTGCGGGCCTATCGGCCTGAAATTTGTGCGCGTGCTGGCGGCGCGCGGAGCGCGCGTGATTGCCGTAGCCAAGCGGCCGTCTCAAATGGAAATGGCCGCTCGATTCGGCGCCTGGAAGGTGTTGAATGCGGCGGAAGGCGACATTGTGGAAGAAGCGCGGCGGCTGTCGGACTGTGGGCGCGGCGTGGACGCGGCAATCGAAGCAGTGGGCCGGCCGGAAGCGTGGGAACAGGCGCTGCGCATGGTCCGGCGTGGAGGAGTGGTGAATTTCTTCGGCGGTTGTCCGCGCGGATCAAAGGTGCATTTTGATACCGCGGCCATTCACTACGCCGAAGTAACCATTAAATCCACGTTCCACCACACACCGCGTTTTTTTCGCGAGGCTCTGGAAACGATCGGCCGGGGCGATGTTCGCGCCGCTGATTTTGTTTCCGGCGCCGTGGAGCTGGACGAGCTTCCAAGATGGTTTGAGCACATGAGGGACCGGAAATCGGAAATGAAAGCAGCCGTGCGGCCGCGGAGCGCATGATAATGAGCCGGCTATCGGTTCCCGAACTGGCGATTGCCCGTACGCTGCCGCCGGAAGGTTGCACGCTGGAACAAGCGCAAGGGTACGTCCGCTGGCTGGCCACTCATCAGTATGAGAACTTTCACGTGGTTTCGCGCCTGCTCCCTCGCAGATTGCACAATTACTTCTATAGCGTGTATGCCTACTGCCGCTGGGCGGATGATTTAGGGGACGAGACTCAGGATGCGTCGCGGGCGTTGTGTCTGCTGGACGAATGGGAGCGTGAATTGGCGCACTGCTACGAAGGCCGTGCCACGCATCCGGTGTTCATCGCGCTTGAGCCGACTGTGCGCGCCTGCGAAATTCCTGTCGAGCCGTTTCGGGATTTGCTCCGTGCATTCCGGCGGGATCAAACGGTGCATCGTTATTCCGAATGGGAGTCGGTGGCCGATTATTGCCGCTATTCGGCGAATCCGGTGGGGCGGCTCGTGCTTTACATTGCAGGTTACCGTGATGAGCAGCGCCAATCGCTTTCGGACTCCACCTGCACGGCGCTGCAGCTCGCGAATTTCTGGCAGGACGTATCGCGCGACTTAAAGAAGGGGCGCATCTATATTCCACTGGATTTGGCCCGCAACTATCGCGTATCCGAGGACGATATTATCGCGAAGCGGTTCACAGCCGGGTTTGCTGCTCTGTTGGGAGATCTGATTCAGCGGACGCGCGCGCTGTTCGCGGCCGGAGCGCCGCTGGAGACGATGGTGGCCCCGTATCTTCGCGTGGATCTGGAGCTCTTCCGGCGCGGCGGTATTGCCGTACTGGATGCAATTGAACGATGTGGTTACGACATACTGCATCATCGTCCGGCGGTGGGCAAACTGGCTAAGGCCGGACTACTGGGCCGGGCCATTGCAGCCAAATGGCTGCGGGGTACGGGCGGCGGCTTTCCCCCGGAGCCGGCGGACAAAGGGAAGGCGTCCTATGCCGCGCGGAACGCCTGAAGTTTCACTCGCGGAATCCAGTCGCCACTGCGTGGGTGTGGCGCGCAGCCAGGCGCGAAATTTTTTTTACGGCTTTCTGCTGCTGCCTGCCGCGAAGCGAGACGCCCTTTGCGCGCTCTACGCTTTTATGCGTGGCGTGGACGACATTGCAGACGAACCAGGGAGCATTGCGGAGAAGCGCCGGCGGCTAGTGGAGCGGCGGACTGAAATGGATGGTGCGTTTGCCGGAACGTGCGTCGAAGGCCCCACATGGCCGGCCTTTTGCCATACGATAAGGTACTACTCGATTCCGCCCCAATACCTGCACGACCTGATTTCCGGCGCGGAGATGGACCAGAGCGTGCACGAGTACGAGACGTTCGACGATTTGCGCATGTATTGCTACCGCGTGGCCGGAACGGTCGGCCTGGCCTGTCTCCATGTTTTCGGCTTCCGGGATCCGCTGTCGCCGGAGCTGGCCAAGCAAATGGGGATAGCGTTTCAGTTGACAAATATTTTGCGCGACGTTGTAGGCGACTTGGCGATGGGCCGGATTTACCTGCCGCGCGAGGATCTGCGGAAATTCGGCTGCCGCGAGGATGATTTGCGAGCGGGCCGATTTACGGAAGAATGGCGCGCCCTCATCGAATTTGAAGCACGGCGCGCGCGTGAGTATTACAGCGAGGCCTTGCCGCTGCTGGGAATGGTCGACGCCGACAGCCGCGCGGCTCTCTGGGCGCTGACGCGAATTTATCTGGGTGTGCTGGAGCGCATCGAAGCCCGCGATTACGATGTGTTTTCTCCTCCGGTTCCGCGACTTTCGTCCGCGGCTAAAATGTGGATACTGGCGCGGGCCCGGATGGGGTGGCGCGGAGACATGAATGCCCTGCGAATCCGTAATCGTGGTGGGCGGCGGGCTGGCGGGCCTCTCGTCGGCCGTCGCACTGGCTGAATCCGGCCTGCGCGTCCGGTTGCTGGAGAAGCGTCCATACCTTGGCGGGCGCGCCACGTCCTATGTGTTGCCCGACGGAAGTCTGGTGGACAATTGCCAGCACGTCACCATGGGCTGCTGCACCAACCTGGCGGATTTTTACCGGCGCACTGGAGTTGCCGAGAAAATTCGTCACTACGACCGGTTGTTTTTTGCCGATGGAGATGGCAGGCGATCACAGATGCATGCCTCACCGCTGCCGGCGCCGTTTCATCTGGCGCCGTCATTTTTGAGGTTCGGCGCTCTGGCGTGGAAGGACAAGTACTGCATCGGCAAGCTGATGCTCAGTATTGCGCGTTGCGGCGGAGCGATGCCGGATGCCGACGGCGTTTCCATGATGGACTGGCTGCGGCGCCACGGCCAGACGGATGCGGCGATCAACCTATTCTGGGAGACGGTGCTCGTGAGCGCGCTTTCCGAGCGGCTCTCGCAAACGGACGCACGGTACGGCGTGGAGGTTTTCTGGAAAGGGTTTCTGGCCAACCGGTCGGGATGCACGCTGGGAATTCCATCGGTTCCGCTGGCGGAGCTTTATGCCGGCTGCCGGAAGAGCGTGGAGTCGCGGGGCGGGGCAGTGCTTTGTCGCGCGGGCGTGAAGGGAATTCTATATGGCAGCGAAAAGTGTACCGGTGTGAGGATGGAAAATGGCGATCCCGTGCAGGCGGATGCGGTGATCGTGGCCGTGCCGTATGACGTGCTGCCGGCACTGATTCCAGCCGATCTGATCGAAGGGAGTACAGAATTGCGCGATCTGCGCCATTTGAAAAACTCGCCGATCACCAGCGTGCATTTGTGGTTCGACCGGGCAGTGATGGACGAACCGTTTTTGACCGTGCTGGACAAAATGGTGCAATGGGTGTTTAACAAGTCACTGCTGAACCGGGGATTGAATGGGGCAAAGCCCGAGGGCGCCATCCAGTATCTACAGGCAGTGATCAGCGCTTCAGATGAGCTGGTGCAGCTCCCGCGGCAGGAGATTCTGGCCCGCTGCGTGGACGACCTCGGCGGAGTGCTGCCGGGCGTTCGCGGCGCATGCGTGGTCAAGGGAACGGTCATCAAGGAAGTAGCGGCGGTGTTTTCACCCTCTCCCGGAGTTGACCGCTGGCGCACGGGTCCGGAAAGCCCGATTGAGGGCATGTGGCTGGCCGGAGATTGGACGCGTACCGGCTGGCCCGCCACGATGGAAGGAGCGGTGCGTAGCGGCTATCGCGCGGCCGAAGCGTTGCTGAAGTCGTGCGGAAAGGCGCAGACATTTCTGCAGCCGGATTTGCCCGCCGAAGGGTTTTCAAAACGGTGGGCGGCTGACAGGCTGCGTAATTAGACATTCAAGCGTAAGTCGGAGGATTTGATGGACAGCAGGAAGTATAAACAGAAGGGCTATCAGGAACGCGACGGCGACCGGAAGGAGTCGCACCACGAGACGCCCTCCGAGCCGCGTCCCAAGCAGGATGCCATGGGGCCGCGCACGCCTCGCATGGTGGGTTCCGTGTTGCGGGCGCGATGCACAAATTGCGGAGCGGTGTTGCTGCCGGGTTTCGACGCCAACGGCGATTGCCCGAAGTGCAATTTTGCGCTGCACTGCTGCAAGCAGTGCCTGCATTTCGATTCGGGAGCGCAGTTTGAATGCACGGAAAAAATTCCGGAGCGCATCGCCAAGAAGGATGCGAGGAACAACTGTCCGCTGTTTGAATTTCGGATGACAGTGGAAAAGGACACCTCTCCAGTCGGCTATTCCAACAACACCACGTCACTTGCACAGGTGAGCCGTCCGGGCGACGCAAGAAAGGCCTTCGAGGACCTCTTCAAGAAGTAGCGGTTTTTTCGGAAAACCAGCGCAGAAGACAATCTGAATTCAGGAATCAGCGCCGCCAGCCAGCTTGCGGGGTTGCTGCACGCCTGTTATGCTGGTTTCGAGATGGGAAGTGATAGAAAATTTGCGCTGGCCTTCATAATTCATCATCGAGTGACCCCATGAAAATCACAATTAGCTGCAAAGAGGACGATTTCCGTCCCGCGGTGGAAACGGAAGTGCAGAAGCACGTCGTCAAACTGAACCGCCTGCTGAAGCACTATGCAGCCGACTTGGTGCAATTGCACGCCACCTTCGAGAAGCACGCGCGAAAAGAAGAGCACACGCTCTCGCTGAATCTTTCGCTGCCCACGGGTGCGCTGCACGATGTGGGAGTGGGCGCCGACGTGCGCTCCTGCATAAAGAACTCCTTCGCGGCGATGGTGGCGCAGCTGAAACGCCGCCAGCAAAAACTTCGCAAGGAAGACGCATGGAAACGCCGTGGTACCGCCGCGTTTGAGCCGCCTGGGCAAGGCTCGTTCGCCGATTGACGTCGGCACCTCTTTGCCGCGACTGAAGAGTGGCCGATCGGGTTTCCAGGACCCCAGCCGAGTGGCAATCGGGCGGAAATGCACAGCAGCAACTCCCGCCGTGATAACCATAGTTTCACCGCTAAGCATTCGGCGTGGCGCCAATTGGTTCGGCGCGTTCTTGCACTAGTCGTACCTCGCATTACTCGCCAGCGACCAGTCTGCTTTTATCAAGAGGTTATCTCCTGAAGTACTTTGGAACAATGATTCACTAGTACTTGGTAGATATTAAAGCCATTCATAAGGTAAGATATGATCTCACGAGTACCTCCAGCATTGCGTGAATAAGTCCTCAAGGGCCATAAGGTAGGTGTGCAGTAGGTACTAAGTAACGCTGAATATACCGCCTTGTTTTTACGCTCCGCTTCATGTAGCTTTCCCTCGTTCATAACATGCGGCGCGCATCAGGAATACGACGGCAAGAAGACTGAGCAATGTCGGCGTAGATCAAATGGCCCGCCATCATGTGATTGTGAACGGGGAGAAATGCGAAAAATATCAACTGGGGATGCGTTGCGCGTTCTGGACGTGTGGAAGAGCCAGATGGCACTTATGGAATTCCTGATTTCTTTTATTTCCGGGGACGGGTCTTTCATGGGGTTTGTGACCGATGTCGAGGAAAGCCAGGTGCGCGTACAAGGGAGCGGCTCGCGGGCGGACTTTCGGTTTTCTTTGACCGGCGCTTCGTTCGAATACCGAGACACGGAAGATCCATCTTGGCAGCAGTTAGACCGCGCTCATACGATCTATTTGGGTTGTCTGGCAATTGTTCTTCCTACGGGCGGGCGAGCGAGCGACTGGCTTTCGTCGAGGTTGCCGGCGAGCTATAACATAAACAACTCAACTGCCTCACTTCACAGAAGCGGCACAATCCATCTGGATGAAGGCGGGGCAAAGTTGCACGGTAAGGCAGCTTCCTATCAACCCCTGCAACTTCCAGTAACCGAAAGATCATCCATCCGATCTTCGAAGGGATTGCGTTGCTGGCCGCGTTTGTGAAGCTACTGAAGAAGAACTGGAGTCTGGCTCAGTGTTATTGTTCCGCTTATGGGAGAAGTGTTTCCATTGAGATCAATGACTTGCGAATAGCCCTTCGCATTGAATTCCGTGACTTTCTTACCGGAAGCGCCCCAAACGATGAGAGCGGACTTCCCGCCGCCTGAAAGTGTGCAACTCCATGCGCCATCTCCACTCGAGCAAGCGACTTTCTTCCCCTCCAGCCATTCGGCGACGGTCTTGCAGGCAATACCGGCAGGATCCAGCGTGCTTCCGTTCCATATTGTGCCCCAGGAATCGGATGGTCGTCCGGACCGCTGAAATGCGAACCAGACAGCATACTTAACGCCCGCGGAACGCGCCAAAATCAGCCAGCGAGCGGCGAACGCCGCCCGCTCTCCTTTCGGGAGATCCTCATCGGGTCCCCATCCACCCTCAGTTATGATTACTGGTTTGCCAAGCTTTGCCGCGACCAGGCTGATAGACTTCACCTGGTTGACGAGGGGTTGGCCGGCGCAGTCGAGCGCGTCCTTCTCGCAATCATTTTTCAACGGATAGCTGTGCAAACCGACGGCGTCCTCGAATCCGCCGCCCGCCGCGAAATAAGCGTCGAACTCCGAAAGCATTTTCTGTGTGTTTGTTCCAACGGCCACGCCCGGAGTAATAAACTTCGCCTGTGGATCAATGGCGTGAATCGTTTCGTAAATGGCCCTTGACTGGCGCCCCAGATCGGCAACGGTTCCGGCCCAGAATGGAGAATTGTTGGGTTCATTCCATAGTTCGTACCACTGAATGCGGCCTTTGTAGCGTGTCGCCACGGCCCGTGCATAGTCGGTGATATCGCTGAGTTGAGCGGGCGGCCCCGCGCAACCGAACGAGCACTCCGCCCCGGGTCTTGCGGCCCATTTCGGCACGCCCAGAAAGTCGAATATCATCGGTATCCCATGCTGCTGGGCGAACCCGACATAGCGATCAAGGTTTTCCCAATCGAATGCGCCCTTACGGTCCTCGATATAAGTCCAGGCGCAGCCGATACACTTTCCCAACGCCGCGATTGGGAGATATTGGCCTGGGTCAACGCGCGGATCGGCGGTGATGCCGAAGAACCCGTCATCCGGGGCATGGACTGTGGCGGCAGGCGTTGCCGAAGATGAAAAGTGGACGGCGGTTGAAGGGACATTCCTGGTCGTGAAGCATAGGGCGCCCAAGAGCACGAAAAAAGATGTTGCCAAAATACCGATGGACTTCAAGGAAATCCTCCAGAACTTGTGACTGCTTCGCGTGGTAACAAGCCAGAGAATCATAATCCCGAGCGCATACAGTAAGCACAAAGCCCTACGGACAAAACGCGGCGCAGGCTCCAATTTCACTTTGGCAAAGAGAAAAACGAACGCCAAGGCGAACGAGGGACCGCGCAGCACGCTGAGACGTGAACCGAAGTCCTTCTTATTTGCCCACGTGAATGTGGGAAAGGGAATTGAACAATCCGAACACGTCGAGTAACCACAAAACGACGGCAATCACCACCACGGCGTTCAATATGGACTTGATGGTGGATTGCATGGGAATATATCTGTTAATCAGCCACAGCAGCACTCCCACGACGATCAAAACCAGCACAACCTGAATCAGCGGCATAACTTTTCAAGCCTCCTATTTGCCCAACAGCTGTGTATCAACATTCAGTTCGCCCGGAAGCAGCGCTGAAAATCAGCTCCGCGGGCAAGATGGGCCGCCTCGGCAGGGCAGCGGTGATCATGCGCCCGCATTCTTACTCCGGTGCTTGGCGAGTTCATCCAGGTAGGCGCGGCCGCGGGTAAAGCCGCGGCGAAAGGCGTCGCGCTCATGCATATCGGGATGGCGTTTGCCAAGTTCGATACGGCAGGCGTCGTAGGATTTTCCGCGATGGTTCGCATGCTGAGCGGCCTCGAATCCGCAGCGAAAGTAGCGCTCGTCATCCTCGAAATTTCCGCCCTTCACTTCTCCTTCGTATGCCTCTTTTTCGACATCGCGCAATCCGATCCACCACATTTCGCGCGCTCGATCAATGCTTTCCGCGCCGGATTCCTCGAGGGCGCCGCGAACCGCCTGGGCTTGCTCATCGTCCTCGGCCATGGCGATTACCACGCTTCGGCCCCGCCGCAACGCGTCTTCATAGATGAAAAGTTCGTCACCGGGGAGACCGTCCGTCATTGAATTTTCCACGGCTCCGCCGGCCGCGCCGCCACCGACTGCGCCTAGTGCCGCCGCGGCAATACCGATGGCCAAAATCGGCCCCACGCCCGGAATCAACAAGCTGGCTATCGCCTCTCCGGCGGCAAGTCCCATCGCCCCACCAACGACGGCACCGACAGCTTTCCCCATGCCCGGCTGCTCGGCATCCATCACGGGCACTGCTGCTACTTCGCCTCCCGTCGCGTGAGGCATCAAGATATTGATCCTGTCCTTGGAAAGGCCCAGAGGAGGAAGGGTCGCCGCGGCATTCACGGCGTCCAATCGCGACTTGAATACACCTACCACAGCTTTCATTCCGATCTCCTTAGTTGTTAATGACACGCGACTGCCGCATAGATTGTAAACCCGGAGAAGGCCGATAGCCACCGTTTAGGGGGTAGGGGGAATCAGCAGCTATCGGTCTCGGAGCCACGATTTCTCACGGGGTTCATGCAAACGGCTCCTGTCGGCAGCATCCACATTGCCAAGCTATGGTGTTTATCGCAATACATCAATTGCTGTATATCGGCGCATTATCAATCTCTCGCGGAATTCTGCATCACGAAAGGCTCCAGAATTGTCTGCTGATAAACAGGGCGGTTCGCTGCTGCGCCTTCGCGAGCTTCACAGTGGAATGAAT
>Ga0302324_100009659_pt1 | contig 20121 bp, 22 predicted proteins | sample Palsa_T0_1_FD_201949 | JGI IMG/M metagenome (GOLD analysis project Ga0302324, IMG submission 201949) | Peat permafrost microbial communities from Stordalen Mire near Abisko, Sweden - Palsa_T0_1 | ecosystem: Environmental > Terrestrial > Soil > Palsa > Peat permafrost | place: Sweden: Abisko...
CCTGCGCCGCGCCGCGGCGGGCGGGCTGCCCGACGGGCCGCTGTTCGCCTTCGGCAGCGCCTGAGGCGGCCCGGGGGCCTAGCCGGGGGGCCAGGCAGGGCCGGCCGGGGGGCCAGGCAGGGCCGGGGCCAGGCTGGCCGGCGACCGGGGCTTTCGCCGGGGTCAGGCACGGCAGAGGATCTCACCGTGCGGGATGAGGAACCAGCCATCCTCGCTCGACCCCCACCGGCGCCAGGCACCGGCCAGGCGGGTGAGGTCCTCTCGCGTTGCCAGGCCGCGGGTGACGGCGTGGTCGGCGAAGTCCGACTGCATCAGCCGATCCGACCATGATCCGGCCCACCAGCTGCGTTCCTCTGGTGTGGCGAAAAGCCATACGCTGGCAGATGCGCGGACGTCGGTGAAGCCAGCGCGCCGGGCCCAGGTCATCATGCGCCGGCCGGCGTCGGGCTCGCCGCCGAGCGCCCGCGCCAGGCGCTGGTAGCGGGATCGCCATTCGGTCAGCTCCGGATCGTCGGGGAACCAGAGGAATCCGCCGTAGTCGCCGTCCCGGGCCGCGATCAGGCCGCCTGGCCTGCAGACCCGCCGCATCTCGGCCAGGGCGGCCACCGGGTCGGCCAGGTGCTGGAGCACCTGGTGCGCGTGCACCACGTCGAATGCCTGGTCGGCGAAGCCCAGCTGGTAGACGTCGCCGACCTCGAAGCTGACGTTGCGCTGCGCCCGGCGCTCCGCCTCCGCGCGGGCGTCGGCCAGGATTCCCGCCGCGGCGTCAATGCCGACCACCCGGCCCTCCGGCACGATGGCCGCGAGCCCGACGGTGATCGTGCCAGGACCGCAGCCGACGTCGAGCACCTGCGCCCCTGGCGCCAGCTCGGGGAGCAGGTAGCCGGCCGAGTTCCGGGCAGTCCGCCATCGATGAGACCGCAGGACGCTGTCGTGGTGGCCGTGCAGGTAGGTCGACTGGGTATCCGGCATGCCCCCATGATCGGGTATGCCGGGCCGCTGGCTCCACCTCGCGGCGGGCTGACGCACGACGCGCCCGGCACGTTTACCCCGGCAGCAAAAATTTTACCTACTCAGTCGCGGGCCAGCATGGCACCGCCCGAACCGGAAAACTGCCGTCCGACCTGCACTTATATCTATATGATCAGGCGAATCAGCGCTCTGGAAGGCGCAAAGCGGTGCCAACCAGACGTCAAAAATTCTGCCGTTCTGGTTACTATCTTGCCTCAGTTCCGTTAACGTCCATCGCTGTTAACCCCCGTTGCTGCCGCCCCATCGAAGGCAGCAAACCCGCCGAGTCTCTGGTACGGCCAGAGAGCCGGGGACCCACGCATCCCCGGGGTGAATCGGAAGGCCGTGACCGCGCGAGCGGCCCGGCCCGCCGTAGGGCTTCTCCGGCCCGAACCCGTCAGCTAACCCGGTAGGCGGCCTAGGAGAGGAGCTAGACGTGGAGCTTCCGCCCCACGGCCGGCATGACGCGGGCCAGTCCCCGCCCGCTCGTGCCAGGGCCAAGTCACGAAGAGGCCCCGCGGCGTCACGAGGTGCCTGGCTGATCGTGATCGCGGGCGTCACGGCGCTGCTCGCCGCCACGCTCACCTTCGTCGGCGGGAAGCAGTGGCTCCTGTTCGCCTCGGACAACACCAACGACACGCTCATCGGCGCTTCCGTGGCTAACACGTCCCTCCTCGGCCAGGACACAGCGGAGTTCGGGCACATGCCGATCATCCGCGTCTACTACCCCGGCCTGCCCAGCGCTAACGCGTGGACGAACGGGCTGCCCGCGGTCAACCACTCAGCGGTGATCGTGAGCTTCAATGCGCTGCCGTCCGCGATCTTGTCCGGTGCCGACGACGGCGCGCTCTCGCACTTCTTTGACACCGCCCCCACCGGGCACGTCATCTACTACTCCTACTGGCACGAGCCCGAGGACAACATCGCCAACGGCCAGTTCACTGCGGCTGCCTACCGGGCAGCCTGGGCGCATATCGTCGCGCTCGCGGACGCCGCGGATAACCCGGACCTGCGATCGACCCTGATCCTGATGGCCTGGGACCTCGATTCGGCCTCGCACCGCGACTGGCAGGACTACCTTCCCTCCGGCAACATCATCAGCACGCTGGGCTGGGACGCCTACCCGGCCAACTTCTCCAGCCTGACGCCGCCCGCGGAGTTCATGGGCCAGGCGGTGGCCGTCTCCAAGGCCGCCGGGCTGCCGTTCGGGTTCTCCGAGTTCGGCACCTCAGCGGTGGCCGGCCGGGCCGCCTGGCTGACCGATGTCGGCAACTACCTGATCCAGAGCGGCGCGCAGTTCGGCACCCTGTTCGACTCCTCGCCGCCCTACCCGTCGATGAAGCTCACCGACGCGGCCTCCATCACGGCATGGCGGAACGTCATCGCGCTGTCCGGGCCAGGAACCTCGATCCCGGTGCCGTCCCCCACGGGTGGCGGAAAGCCGGGCCCGTCGCACAGCGGGCCTCCGATTCCCCCGCAGTCCTCGGCGCGCCCGGGGATCGCCAGGCTGGCGATGGCGGGACTCAAGTCGAGCGGCAGCAGCCACATCGCGATCAAGTTCAGGCTCTCTGAGGCGTCGGACGTCACCGCCCTGGTCATCAATGCCAACGGCATGGTGGTGCGCACCCTGAGCGAGCCGACCCACGCGGCCGGCCGGGTCCTGATCCGGTACTACGGCTACGACACAGCCGGCCAGCGCGTGCCGGCCGGAACGTACCGGGTGGTTATCGTGGCCAGCAACGCCAACGGCAGCGGAACGGCGGAGGGGACGCTGACGATCGGTTCCGGGTGACGTGACGAGACCGGCCGCGCGGACCGAGATGACCGCGTGGCTGGCAGCGCCGGGGTTAACGGATCATCTCGCCCGGAGGGGCCGCGCACGGCGCGCGGCCCCTCCGGCGTTTGCCGTGCGGGCCAGTTCCCGTGACGGGCGGCGGCCGCCAGGGTAGTCTCATTGTGACTAGCTTGGTCCTCGGGAAGGCCGGTCATGTCCGTCGAGATGATCAGCCCCGCCGCCGGGCCGCGGCCGCGCCTGTCCCGGCGGTCAGCCCGCCCGGTCCGGCCCGTCGTCGGCGTGCTGCCCGGCGGCATCCCGTTCTACGCGCCGATCGGCGAGGTGCTGGCCGATGAGTCGCGGATCGCCTGCCATCTGTGCGGCCGGTGGCTCCGCTCGGTCACGGCGCACCTGAGGGCGCACGGCTGGACCAAGGAGGCCTACTGCGAGGCCTTCGGCCTGGAGCGCGGCCAGTCCCTGGAGGGACCGGAGACCCGGAAGCTGCGGGCCGCCGCGCTGACGGCGCGGCTGGTCTTCGAGCCCGCGATCCGCGAGGGCAGCGCGGCGGGCAGGGAGCGGGCCCGCGCCGGGCATCTGACCCGGGACGCCGCCACGGCCGCCAGGGGCCGCGGCATCCCGGAGCAGCGCCGCAGGAAAGCCGCGGCGGCGCTGGCGGCTGTCTCCCCCGCCGCCGTCACCCAGGCGAACCGGGACCGCGCCGACCGGCAGCTCGCCCGGATCGCCGCCGCGGCGGCCCAGCGGCAGGGCTTCGGGGACATCGGCTCCCTGGTCGCCGCGCGCGCCGCCGCGGGCGCCAGCCTGACCGCGATCAGCCGAGAGGCGGGCCTGCACAAGGACTGGCTGTCACGTCATCTCGGCCGCGTCGACCCGGCCGCGGCCGCGGCCGTCCGGCTCGGCCGCCCCGCCAGGTGGGACGCCAGGTGGCTGCCGGCGCTGAGCAGGCTGGGCTTCGCGGACGTGACTGCCTACCTTCAGGAACGGCATGTCGTGCAGCATCGGACCGTCAGTGCCATCGCCACCGAGGTAGGCCTGTCCCACCACGCCGTCGAGACCGCGCTGCGACGCCACGAACTGTCCAGGGTGACGCACGCCGCCAAGCGGCACTCGGCTGGCCAGCGCGCCGCGTCGGTCGCGGCGGGCCTGGGCTTCGACAGCGTGGCCGGCTACGTCGCGCAGCGCAGGGCTGCCGGGTGGACCTGGCAGGCGATGTCGGCGGAATCCGGGCAGCCGCAGTCCTGGCTCCGCCGGGCGGCTGCCTCCGGCCAGGCGGCTGGCTCGGGCCAAGCGGCCGGCTAGTCGCCTGGCCCGGCCGCCGATGGCGGCTGGCCCTCATGGCAGCTGGCTAGGGCGCTCAGAGGAACCACAGAAGTTCGCCGTGCACGCTTCAGGGAGAAGCACGAAGCGACCACACGGAGGCTGACAATGAACTGGTTCTGGCTGAACATCCCGCTCGCCACGGTGATCTTCCTGGCAATGTCACTGATCCCGCTCTGGCTGGTGATCAAGCGCCCGGACGCCAGGACGCACGCTTCCGGCCCGTCCCGGCGCGTCATCGGCCGCCCGGCCGCCGTAGCTATCCCGGTGCCCGTCGAGAGCGCCGCCTTGGCAGCGGCCCGGCTGGAAACGGCCGGGGCGGGCCGGGCGGGCCGGCAGCTCGACCTGGTGGGCAGCTCCCGGCGGTAAGCCACCGCAGCGGATCTGGCGTGCCGCTCCGCAGCGCGGGCCAAGGCGGTTCCGGGAGGGACCGCCTTGGCGCACGTTAGTACCACGATCACGTGCTGGGGGATCTGGCCGAGCGCTTCGACTCGGTCCTGACGGCGATCGAGGCGACCGACGGGTGGGTCACTAACCGGGTTACCCCTGGAAAGATCATTCTCGGAGAACTGGGCGATATCGAGTCCGGTATGCGCCAGCTCATCAGGCGCGAGCCGCTGGAAGTGGTCGGCGGAACGCTGGCCGCTGACGCGGAGCACGCGGAGGTGGCCGCGGAGGTCAGTCGGCTGGTCAGGCATTCCGGCATGTCTCAGCAGGATTTTGCTGAACAGATAGGAACTTCCGGATCTCGCCTGTCGACGTATATCTCGGGAAAGGTCATGCCGTCGGCGGCGCTCATGGTGCGGATGCGCCGGGTAGCCTCCCATCGCCGCGGCGAGGCGAGGGCTCAGCCGCAGGGTTCCCCGCCGCGGGAGGGCAGGGCAGCCGGGCATGACCGTAGCGGGACCCGTGGGCTGGTGTCATAATGACTGGCTATGCACCAGGAAGCGGCAGAGCCTTGCCCTGACCGGCCGCCAGCGCGGTCCGCAGGCCGCCTCCAGCTCAGGATGATCATGCTGGTCGTCGCCGCCGGCGCGCTACTCGGGGCCGGCGACCAGTACGCGGGAAGCCTGTACCTTCCGATCGCGACAGCGGTCAGCCTGATGTCCGCGCCCTGGCTGCTGCTTCCGTTCTGCTTCGGCTGCACCCAGATCCGGGGACGCGCCGGGGCAGCCGCCGGGCTCGCGGTGACCCTGGCCGCCCTGGCAGGCTACTGGACGATGACGGTGAGCCCTGTCGAGGGCGTACCGCTCAGCCGCTTTCCCCGCAGCTTCGTGGCGTTGGCTCACGGTGATGCCCGGCTGCTGCTGGCGGCCGTCATTGCCGGGCCGGCGTGCGGGTTGCTCGGCCAGCGGTGGCGGACGCAGCGATGGCGGGTAAGCGCCGCTGTCGCAGCGGGCGGGTTGCTTCTCGAGCCGCTCACCCGCGTCATGGATCTGGAAAACGGGCCGTCCCTGGCGTATTTCCTTGAGCTGGCGGCCGGCGCGCTGGCGGTCGCCTACTTTGCGGCAGCTATGGCCAGGTCCGGCCGGCTCGGGACGCCGTCAGCCCGGTCCTCGCCGTCCTGATCCTCGCCGTTCCGATCGGGGAACGGCACTCACGGCTGCCCGGCTTGTCCGACTTCGGCTGCCTGGCTTCGGCTGCCCGGCTTGTCAGCCAGGCCGGGCCTCATGCTCCCGCCGCCGCCCGAAGGCGAAATAAGCCAGCGGCACGCCCCCGAGGGAGTTGACCACTGTCACGACGGCGGCCCATACCCACTTCGGGCCCCGGATCTGGCTGGCCGGCCGGCGCTTGATGTCAATGAGCGCCGCCACCTTGAGGCAGCCCTCGGCGCCCGCAGTGACGATCAGCATCCTTCGGGTGCGCGGGCTCAGGTCGCTCCACCGTCGCCTGGCTTCCCGGACACGCTCCGGGAATGCCCGCACCGCCGAGTCAGCCATGGCAGCAGGATAACTCTCTTCATGCCCGCCGGGGCACGGCCTCGGCGGGGACGACCTGGCCGCAGGCGGGCAGCGTGAGGGTGACGCGCAGCCCGTGCGGATCGTTGAGCGCGGCCTGGGCCGTGCCGTTGTGGGCGGCGGCGATGGCCGTGACGATGGCAAGCCCGAGGCCGGACCCTGGCCGGAGCGGCTGGGCAGCGGCGCGGTAGAAGCGGTCGAAGACGCGGCAGACCTGGTCGGCGGGCACGCCGGGGCCGTTGTCGCTGACATCCACGATGACGGTGCCGTTGCTCCTGGCGGCAGTGATGGTGGCGACGGTGTCACCGGGGGTGTGGGCACACACATTGGCGAGAAGGTTGTCGATGGCCCGGCGCAGGAGCTCTTCGTCGCCCATGGTCACGAGCCCGTCGGCGACGCGCGCGTGCCACGTCCGGCCGGGGCCGGTGATCTGGGCCCGCTCGGCGCATCCGCTGACAAGGGCGGTGAGATCGACCGGATCGTGGTGCTGGCCGGGCTGCTGGTCGAGCCGGGCCAGCCGGAGCATGTCGTCGACCAGGCTGCTCATCCGCTGGGCTTCTAGCGAGATGCGGCGCATCGCCTCGTCGACCTGCGGGCGGTCGGGGAGGGCGCCCTGCTGGTAGAGCTCGGCGTTGGCACGCAGTGAGGCCAGCGGATTGCGTAGCTCGTGACTGGCGTCGGCGAAGAAGCGCCGGGTGAGCTCCTGGCTTGCCTCGCGTTCCTCGACGGAAGCCTCGATCCGCGCGAGCATCCCGTTGAGTGCCATCCCGAGGCGGCCGACCTCGGTCGCTGCGTCCTGCGGGCTGACCCGGTCGGTGAGGTCACCAGCGGTGATGCGGTCGGCCTGGCCGGCCATCTGCTCGATGGGCCGCAGGCCGCGGCGCACGACCCAGGCGATGCCGAGGCCGACGAGCAGGGCAGCGGCCAGCGAGCCGATGGTGATGATGAGCTCGAGCCGGCCCATGGTCTTGTCGACGCCGCTGAGGCTGGTGGTCACGACGAGGGTGCCGTTGTCGGCGCGCACCGCCCACAGGCGGAGCGGGACGTTGCCGGCGCCGGTCACCGTCTCCGCCCGATGACTGCCTGCCCTGGCGGGCAGGCTGACCGGGAGCTGCGCCCGGAGATCGGGGTTGCCTCCCACGGACACGCGCGACTCGTGGTGGCTGGGCATGAACACCACGTAGTACTGGCTCAGGATCACCGGCAGCAGCAGGTGCGGCCCGGCGATCACGATCCTTTGCTGCACTCCCTTGCCGGCTCTCCGGGTGAATCCACTCGCGGGGGCCCGCTTGTTGACCTGTGCCGGGCCGATCCGGAAACCTGGCGCCACTCGCAGTGGCTGATACAGCCGCGAGACGCTCGCCAGCTGGGCGTCGGTCTGCCCAACCAGGTACCCGCGCAGCGCGGTGACCGCCGCGATGTCAAAGGCCGCGAGCGCGGCCAGGGTGATCGCCAGGACGCCGAGAACCACCCGGGTGCGCAGCTGGGCCCGGCGGAGCCGCCCGGGCGCGGCCGCCGCCCAGCGGAACATCATCACCGGCCGGCGGCGGAGCGCGGCCGCGAGCCGGCGGATTGCTCTAGGGGTCATCGCCGCCTGCCGGATCTCCGGGGCGGGGCAGCCGGAGGCTGTAGCCGATGCCGCGCTGAGTGTGGATCACCTCGGGCCCGTACCTGGCCAGCTTGCGCCGCAGGTAGGCGACATAGGTCGACACGACGGTGCTGGACCCGCCGAAATCGTAATCCCAGACGTGGTCGAGAAGCTGCGCCCTGGTCAGCACCCGCCCCGGGTTGAGAATCAGGTAGCGCAGCAGCCGGAACTCCGTCGGTGACAGCTCGACCAGATGACCGCACCGCCGGACCTCGTAGCTGTCCTGGTCAAGCTCGATGTCAGCGAACGCGAGCACCGGCTCCGTCACCGTGCTCGGGCGGGTGCGGCGCAGGACCGTGCGGATCCTGGCCGCCAGCTCCTCCAGCCCGAACGGCTTGGTCATGTAGTCGTCGCCGCCGATGGTGAGCCCGGTGACTGCGTCGGCCCGGGTGTCCCTGGCGGTCAGGAAGATCACCGGAACCCGGCAGCCGTCCCGGCGCAGCCGCCTCACCACCTCGAAGCCGTCGGTGTCGGGCAGCATCACGTCCAGGACCACCAGGTCGAACGGGTGGTCCCTGGCCAGCCGCAGCGCGGCGGTGCCGGTCTGCGCTGTGGTTACGTCAAAGCCGAGGAAACGCAGCGAGGCGGCCACTGCGTCGCGCAGGAACGGCTCGTCGTCGACCACGAGCAGCCCGCCGTGCTCACCAGGCGCGTCCTTCACCTCACGCATCGCTCCGCCTTTGCCGCCTTGCCAGCATCCGACCACTCCGCCATCAGCATCCAGTGTGACTTGCGCGGGAGTTTCATGTGAACGCAAACCTCGTGCCTGGCCGCCGCCGGGACTCCGGAGCGACCACGCACATTCCTGCTGGCGACCGCGCTCGGCGGCTCCGGTCGCAAGCTGCCCGTAGGTTGGAACCGTGGAAGGCCAGCGCAGTCACCAGCACCACCCCGCATCCGAGGCCGACGAGTCAGCCATGGCCGAGATGCTGGATCTCGACGCCGAGGTGCTGCATTCCTACCTGTCCGAGGTGACCGACTGGACCCGCGAGCTGGCCGCCGGCCCGTCACCCCGCCGGATTCTCGACCTGGGCAGCGGAACCGGCACCGGCGCCTTCGCCCTGCTTGGGCGCTTCGGCCAGGCAGACGTGATCGCGCTGGACGTATCAGCGCAACTGCTGCAGCACCTGATGACCAAGGCCCGCGCCCTCGGCGTGGCCGACCGGGTCACCGCCGTCCAGGCGGACCTGGACGGTGCGTGGCCCGCCATCGATCCCGTCGACCTGGCGTGGGCGTCCTCGTCCCTGCACCACATGGCAGATCCCGATCGCGTCCTCAGCAAAGTCTTCGCCGTGCTCCGTCCTGGCGGGCTCCTTGTGGTGGCCGAGATGGGCTCTTTCCCGCGCTTCCTGCCGGACGACCTCGGCATTGGCCTCCCCGGACTCGAAGCGCGCAGCCATGCCGTCCTGGCCGAAGGACTGGCCGGCGACGTACCGCATCTCGGCTCCGACTGGGGCCCGCCGCTTTCCCGGGCTGGCTTCACTATCGAGGCCGAGCGTCCCTTCGCCATCGATCTGGCGCCGCCGCTGCCCGCCGCCGCGGGGCGCTACGCGCAGGCATCGCTGCGGCGCATCCGGTCCAGCCTTGACGGCCGGATGAGCTCCGGCGATCTGGCCACGCTCGACACCCTGATCGACAGCGACGGGCCCGACGGCGTCCTGCAGCGCGATGACCTTACCGTCCGCGCGGCACGGACCGTCTGGGTGGCCAGGCGACTATGAGCGGCCGGCCGGGAAGTCGCACGGCCAGCGCGGAGTTGATATTGGAAACGCCAGCTAGAAAGGGAACGCCACATGAAGGCCACGATCGACGGCACTGTCGTCGCTGATGCCCCGGAGTCCGACCTGATCTCCATCGAGGGCAACTACTACTTTCCGCCCTCCTCGCTCAGCGCCGGCGCGTTCAGTGACAGCCGCACGCCGTACACCTGCCCGTGGAAGGGCGTCGCCCAGTACCACGACGTCTCGGTGGCCGGTGCTGCCCACCATGACGCGGCGTGGAGCTACCCTGAGCCTTACCCGGCTTCCTTCGACCGGGTCGGCAAGGACTACAGCGGCTATGTCGCCTTCGACAAGCGCCAGGTCACCGTGGCGGAATGAGCCCTGCACCGTGATGACCGACGATGCCGCCTCGATCTCGTCGAGGTCTGTCGCGCCTAGCCGGAGGTCGCGGGCCTCGAAGGTGCAACGACGACCTGGTCGCGGACCGGCGCAACCGCTTCGCCCTTTGAGGTTCGCCTGGTGCTCCGACGTTTCTGGGTCATCAGCGCGTGCACCTGGTTCGCGCTCAGCGCTGGCGTGGGCATGGGCGTCAGCGGCGCCCCATCGGCCCGGATGCCGTCCAGAAACAAGGTCCTGTATCGGAGATACAGGTCCGGCGCGAGGGCGCGAGTGCTGTCCGTGACGGCGGACAGAGCCTGCCCCGCGCGTGGCCGAGCTGCGGGTAGTTCATGATCTGGGTGTGCGGTGGCATCGTCGTCTGCACCGGTCCTGGGCGGACTGCTGACGCTGCTCAGCTGGCGCGCCAACTTCTTCGTGAACGTCCCGGTCGGCGGAGCGGCGCTGCTCATGCTGGCCAGGACGCCCGCGTCACCGGAACGGCCTGCCCCGCTTGACTGGCTCGGCCAGCTGACGGCGGTGCTTGGCATGGGCGGCCTGAGCTTCGGAGCGATCGAGGCCGGCGCCTGGGGCTTCGGCTCCCCGCTGGTGATCGGGTCGCTCGTACTGGCGGCTCTCGGAGCGCTGGCATTCGTCATCGCCCAAGGCCGGGTGCGGCACCCGATGGTGCCCTTGACGCTGCTCGGCATCCAGACGGTGCGGACCTCGGCGGCGATCGGCTTCGCCTTCACGGTCGGCTATTACGGCCTGCCGTTCATCATCAGCTTGTACTTCCAGCAGGTACGCGGCCTGTCGGCGCTGATGACCGGGGTGCTGTTCCTGCCAATGTTCTTGACCGGGTTCATCCTGACGCCGTGCTCGGCCCGGCTGGCCGAAAGGTTCGGGCCACGGGCCGTGATCAGCGCAGGACTGGCCATGGCCACCGGGCTGGCCGTGATGGGCGTGGTGGTGTCCGCCTCGGCGCCCGTCGGCCTGCTGTCCGGGCTGATGGTGCTCGTCGGCATCGGCGGTCCCCTGGTCATGCCGATGACAACGGCGCTGCTCCTCAACCGCGTACCGCAAGCGCAGTCCGGCACCGCCAGCGGTGTCTTCAACACCAGCCGGCAGGTCGGCGGCGCTGGCGGTGGCCGTCTTCGGCGCGCTTCTGGCGCACCGGGCGACGTTCATCCACGGAGAGCGGCTGGCACTGTTCATCGCCGCGGCGGTGGTTCCCGTCGCCGCGGTCGCAAGCTCGTCGCTCGAGCGACAGCACCATCGCGGCTTATCGCTAGCCTGGTGCGCTTCACTCCCGAAGCCCGCACCAACTGGGACGGCCGAACGGCCGGCGATGTGATGTGCCACATCGCCATGCTCGAAGGGGCGACGGCGACGACGGCACGACGTGGCCGGAACCCGTCTCTGCCGAGGACTATCAGGCCGCCAATGCCCACTAGCGAGGGCGCTGAGCAATGCGATGGTCTTGGGCGGGAAGAGCGCCGACAAGGCCGTCTGCGCGGCAGAGCCTGGCCCTTTCGGGCCGGCAGCGTGGTCGCTCTTCCCGCTGGGGCCAGCCTGGCAGGGATGCAAGGGTTGTTGCAAGAGGCCGGTGCCTGCCGAGGGTGGTCAGGCCAGCACCCATGCCCCGTTGCCAGGCCACCGTCGACGTCGCCTCGATCAGGATCTGGCTACGAGACCCGTCCCCAGATTTACGAAACACGCCCGCGACACGGCTCAATTAATCATGTCTTTTCCGCATTTAACCTCGAACGCGGCCGGGTCCTATGCGCCAGGCGGACACGACATGCGCTCCGGCCATACTGGCCAGGTGGCGGAAATGGAAATTATCCCGGAAACGGCATCAGCGCCTGTATCAGGAGCACCTTGCTGGCGCCGTTTACTGACGCCGTGGCGCTCGCCCGCGGATCAGCCCGCCTGGGCCCGGCCGGCGCTGCTTGCCATCGCCGCCGTCGCGGCGGTCGGGTACGGCTGGGGAATGGCCGGAGCCAGCGTCGAGCCATTCTACGGCGCGGCGGCCCGCAGCATGTCGGAGAGCTGGCACGACTTCATCTTCGGGGCGTTCGATCCAGCCGGGATTGTCACCATCGACAAGCTGCCCGGCGCGGTGTGGATGCAGGCCCTCTCGCTGCGGATCTTCGGCTTTCACATCTGGGCACTGGTCCTGCCGCAAGTGGTCGAGGGCGTGCTTACCATCCTGGTGCTGTACCGGGCGGTCCGCCGGCTGGCCGGGCCTGCGGCCGGCCTGACCGCCGCGGCCGTGCTCGCCGTCACGCCCATCACCGTGCTGCTGGGCCGCGGCAACGTATCGGATTCGCTGCTGATCCTGCTACTGGTGCTCGCCGCCGACGCCACGTCCGCCGCGCTGCTCACCGGGTCGCTGGGGCAACTGCTGCTCGCCGGCATCTGGGTCGGCCTGGCGTTCCAGGCGAAGATGATCCAGGCCTGGCTGGCCCTGCCCGCGCTGGCCGCCGCCTACCTGCTGGCCGCGCCCGCGGCGCGGCTGCGCACCCGGTGCGCGCACGTCGCGCTGGCGGGGCTGGTCACTGTCGTGGTCTCGCTCTCCTGGATGACCGCCGTCTCGCTCGTCCCGTCCCGGGACCGGCCCTACGTGGACGGCAGCCCGGACGACTCGGTGTACACGCAGGTCTTCGACTACAACGGCCTGGGCCGGCTCACCGGGAACTGGGCGACCCTCGCCGGGCCGCCCTCGCCGCTCGTGATCGCGGCCGCAAAGAGCGGGCAGTTGCTCACGGCCGAGACCAGAGGCATCAAGCCGGGCTGGCACCGGCTACTGGCCGGCCCGTTCGCGGCCGACAGCGGCTGGCTGCTGCCGGCGGCCGTCGCCGGCGCGCTGGGGGTGCTCATCGCCCGGCGCCGCCAGGGCAGGCGCGACCCGCTGCGCACCGCCGTCGTGCTGTGGGGCGGCTGGTGGCTGGTCCTCGCGGTGTTCTTCAGCGTCGGCACCTATCTGAACTCGTACTACGTCGCGGCGCTCATCCCCGCGGTCGCCGCGCTGTCCGGCACCGGCATCGCCGCATGCGGACCTCGCCCTTGGCCAGCCAGGCTAAGGCTGATCGCCGCCGCGACGGTGCTCGGCTGCGCCGGCTACGGCGCCTATGTCATGTTCGGGACGGCATCCGGCCCGGTCGTGCTGACCGTGGTGGCGCTGATCGTGGCGGCGGCCGCCGCCGCCCTGCTGCTGCTGCCCGCGTCGGGCATGGCCGGGCACCTGACCGCGGTCGCGTTCGCCGGTGCCGCCGTGCTCCTGCTTCCCGCGGCGGCGTCCGTGAGCTGCGTCATCCGCGAGATGGGCCCGTTTGACACCCCGTTCGAATCGTCGAAGACCGCGCACAATAACCAGGCCCTGGCCGCCGCCGTGCCCACCCTCACCCGGGCAGTCCAGCGGCTGGAACGCGAGACGCCACCCGGTGATGCCCTCTTCGGCACCGACACGTCCGGCGGCCTCGCGCAGGACTTCATCCTGTACAGCGGCAGGGAGGTGCTGCCTATCGGCGGCTTCCTCGGCAACGTGCCGGCCCCGACGCTGGCCACACTGCAGGCCGACATCAGCCGCGGCTACGTGCGGCTATTCCTGCTGCTGCCGGTGTCACCGCCGGGCCCGGACCCGAGGGTGCGGTGGATCGAGTCGCACTGCACCAGGCTGCCGCGACCGCCGGACCGCCGCCCGGCCCCGTACGCGAACTTCTTCTGCGGACCCGGACCTGTCAGCCGGCCGGCTAGGGCAGCGACCGGAATACCTGCACCACGGCCTGGTAGTTCTCGCTGACTGCCGCATTGATCGCGGGCGGCAGTGGCCCGGAGTTCGCGGTACACGTGCTGCAGCCGAAGCTGACCAGGCTGAAGCCGGGCTTGTCCAGCTAGTAGGGCACTGAATAAAGCGCTGTCAGTGTGCCCTTAGCGCTGAGCAGGCGGCAGAGGGGCCGGGCGCGGGAGGAGCCGTTCGCACGCTGGTCGGGCTGTGGCCGAAGCTGTTCGTCCGCCGGAGCGTTTAGCCGGGACGGAAATCGTATACAGATAATGGCGAGGTGGGTATAGTTTCCTGCCATGGCCGCTGCCGATGACCTCCGGGGGGTTCTGGGGGACACATTCACCTACGGGGAGGCACGGAAGGCCGCCGTCAGCGACAAGCGCCTGTACCGGCTGCGCGACTCCGGCGAGATCGCAGCCCTCGGCGGCGGCGTTTACCGGTGGGCTGACGCCCCCACAGCCGATGACGACCTTGTCGAGATCGCCGAGCGGGTACCGCGGGCGACGCTGTGCCTGGAGACGGCGCTCGCGAGGCACGGCCTTATCGACGCGATCCCCGCCGCGATCGACATTGCCGTCCCCCGGGGCAGCGCCCGGCCCGCGCTCAGGGCGCCGGTTCGGCTGCATCAGTTCGACCGGCGCACGTTCGGGCTGGGCCGGGACCTGCTGGACGTCGGCGCCCGCCGACCCCTGGGCCTTTACTCCGCGGAGCGTTCCATCGTCGATGTCGTACGGCTGCGTCATCGCGAGGGCAGCGACATCGCGTGGGAGGCGCTGCGCCGGTGGCTGGCCCGGCCCGGACGAAGTCCGGCACAGCTGATCGAGCTCGCGGGCCAGCTGCCACGCGCCGAGCCGGCGCTGCGGCGGGCGCTTGAGGTTCTGCTATGACCACGCCGACGCGCGCCACCACGGCCGGACGCGCCTACCTTGACCTGCGCAGGAAAGCACGCCAGGACCACCGTCCGGTCGATGAGCTGATGCAGCTTTACGTACTGGAATGCTTCCTGGCCCGCCTGGCCGGAACCCGGTTCGCTGACCTGTTCGTCCTTAAGGGCGGCGTGCTGCTCGCCGCCTTCGGCGAACGGCGCCCAACCCGCGACATCGACCTGCAATCGCAGGCCACTGGCAACGACCCGGCCGTTATCCTGGCCGCGATCACCGAGATCGCCGCCATCGGCCTGGATGACGGGGTTGTCTTCGACGCTGGCACCGCGACGGCCGAGGTGATACGTGACGAGGACCGCTACCCCGGCGTGCGCGTAAGCATGACCTCCAGGCTGTCGACCGCCCGGCCAGGCTTTCATGTCGATGTCAGCGTCGGCGACCCGATCATCCCGCCGCCGGGTACCGTGCGGCTTCCCCGCATCCTGGGAGGCGACATCTCCGTGCGCGGCTACCCCTTGACGATGGTGCACGCCGAGAAGATCGTGACCGCGGTCAGCCGCGGCACCACCAGCACCCGGTGGCGGGACTTTGCCGACATGTACTTCCTGTCCCGGCACCACGCGACCAGCGGTACCGAACTCGGCGAGTCCATCCGCGGGGTGGCCCAGTACCGGGCCACCCCGCTCGTACCGCTTGGCCGCGTGCTCACCGGCTACGGCACCATCGGCCAGCAGCGCTGGGAGGCATGGCGACGCAGGCAGCGCCTCGACGACCGGCTGCCAGCCCAGTTCAGCGATGTTGTCGCAGCCGTCGTGGCCTTTGCCGATCCGGCCATCACCGGGACGGCCGCGGGACGCCACTGGGACCCGGCGACAAGCGCCTGGTCGTGACCACGGCATGCAGCTCGGCTCCCGGCCGCCCGTTAAGTTACCGGATCTGGTCAGGAACGAGCAGTGACACCGGCTTCGCAGGCTGATATTGCACGAAGAACTTGGCCCGCACCTACACTCTGCGTGCGTATCTATGCAGTACGCCGCCCGATCTGTAGGACAGATCGTGATACATTTTTGGCATGTCATCGGCCATCAGCGTCCGGCTGGATCCCGAAGCTATGCAGGCGCTCGCGCAACTGGAGGCAACCGGCATCAGCAGATCTGAAGCGGTACGCCGCGCGATCCTCGACAGCGCGGGCCGTCTCCGGAAGCGCTCCGTGCTGGCTGCCGAAGTCGCCGCCCTTGAGGCCGACGACGACGACAAACGCGAGATGCTCGAGGTCGCCGCGTTCATGGAGAGCATCCGTGCAGCGGGGTGACATTCACGAGTTCCGCCCCCCGCGCGGAACAGGTCACGAGCAGCAAGGCCGCCGTTACGGCGTGATCGTCCAGGCGGACGAGTTGCTGCCCCGCTCGGTAGTGCTCGTAGCTCCGACGTCGCGCAGCGCCAGGGCCGCGTCCTTCCGTCCCGAGGTCGACCTGCTCGGTGAGACCACCCGCGTCCTCGTTGAGCAGGTCGGCGCCATCGACGCCAGCCGCCTTGGAGACCTTGCGGGCCGGGTCAGTCCGGAGCAGCAATGGGGCATCGACGAAGCTCTGCTGACCGTTCTCGGCCTCCGGTAGCAGACGTATAGCGTCAAGTGCCGAATTAATCTATGAAGTCTTATCAAGGCGCCGCCGCTGCGCGGCACCGCGTCCGGCGCTCCCCGCGCCGTCCAAGACTCCGCAGCACGCCAATGATCTTCATGGCTCCATCGTCATGAGCGCACCGAGCAGCAGCGCCTTCCCCGCGCCCGATTCTCCCAGTCGCGGCCACCGCGTCAAGAGCGCCCTGCGGGCGTCGCTGTGAACGTCGCTGCGCGATCGGCATTTGCCGACTCTGGACCCGGCAGCCACTCAACAGGGACCGGCAGATCGTCGAGGAGCTCGCTGGCGATTGCCCGGATGGCGGGCTCTAGCGCGGCGATCCGGGAAGGAACGAAGGCACGGGAAACGAGCTGTCGCAGCCGGGTGTGGTCGGGCGGGTCGACGTTGAGCATGTGGCGGGAGAACTCTGGTCCGGGCAGGCCTTCGGCGACGACATCGCCGTTGGCTTGCAGGGCCGCGAGCATGTCCTTGGAGATGCGCGGGTCGCTGAGTGCCTGCCGGGCTGCGTCGTAGCCGAGCACGATCCAGGCAGGATGGCCGTCGGCGAGGCGCGCCTTCTGGACCGGGCACCGGGCGCGGGCGGCGGCGAAGTGGGCGAACGGCTCGTCGCGGATAGCCGATGACCAGCCGCCCCATGTAGTGCTGGTGTCAGTCATGGCTGGCCCTAAGGTCGGAGTTGTCTGGGGTTGGTGCCCTGGATGCCCGGGGCTGCGGGGTGTGGCTGATGGTTGGTTGCCGTGTGGGTGGCTCGCGAGGAATGGCCGCCTCGTTGCCCGGGACTCCCTGGCCGCTGATTCAGATCTGATGCGAGCCGTCGCTGTTTAGGGACCTGCCGGCGGGGATGTCCATGGGGCTGACCAGCGCTGATGAGAGGACGGGCGGATGACGGCTGGTGATGTGACCTGGGTTGGTATCGATGCCGGGAAAGCCAGCCACCACGCCGCGGCGATTGACGCTGACGGCAGGCTGGTGTGGTCGGTGAAGGTTGCCAATGAGCAGCGGCGGATCGAGGAGCTGATCACCAGGGCGGGCAGGGCCGGCGGCCAGGTGCGGTGGGCGGTGGACCTGGTCAGCCCGATGGCGTCGCTGCTGCTGGCGGTGCTGCTGACCAGCGGCCAGGACGTGGTCTACGTTCCCGGCCGGATGGTCTCCGCCCTGGCCGGAGCGCTCGGCGGCGAGGGCAAGACCGACGCCAAGGACGCCCGGGTCATCGCTGATATCGCCCGGATGCGCCGGGACCTGGCTCCGATCACCCCCTCGGATGAGCTGGTGGTCGAGCTGGCCCGGCTGACCTCGCACCGGGCGGACCTGATGGCCGACTGGGTGCGCGGGGTGAACCGGCTCCGCGACCTGCTCGGCTCGATCTTCCCCGCCCTCGAAAGCTCTTTCGACTACTCCACCCGCTCGGCGCTGATCCTGGTCACCGGATTCTGCACCCCCGCCGAGGTCCGCCAGGCCGGGCAGGACGGCCTGACCGCCGCCGTGGCCCGGCAGGGCCTAAGGCGGCAGGCGGCGCCCAGGCGCGCAACGTTCCCTGGAAGGTCCGCAGTAACGGGCAGCAGCTGGCGCCGCGCAGAGTCAGCGCATTCTCACGCGGGCTCTCACCAAGATCGGCGGCCAGCCCCGGCCCGGCGCCCTTGACGTGCACCCGAGGGTCGCCATGCAGATCCTGCGGCACAGCAAGATCAGCATCACGATGGAGATCTACACCGAGGTGCCGGATGCCAGCACGCGCGAAGCGCTTCGGCGGCTCGGGGAGACCCTCGGATGACCGGCGACTGCTGTACTTTCGTGCTGTACGCACCCGCCCGGCCGATCATTTCAAGATCGCAATGTGGGCTTGACCTGCGTGGAGCTAAGCGGGCTCGAACCGCTGACCCCCTGCTTGCAAAGCAGGTGCTCTACCAGCTGAGCTATAGCCCCGTGTGACGGCGTTCCAAGGGTACCTGGGCGGCACGGCTGTCGTCAGCGACCGCGCCGCCGCTGGCCGTGGCAGCGCCCGGTTCCGGCGAGCCGCCCGCCCCGGCAAGTCCAGGCGCCAGCAGTTCGGGCAGGGCGGCGACGCTGCCGAGTACGTGGGTCGCACCCGCCCGGCGAAGCCGCTCGGTGGTGTGCGTGCCGGTCAGCACGCCGACGACAGTGCTCGCGCCGGCCCGGTGACCGCACAGCACGCCGCTCTCCATGCCGTGCGCGACGGCGGTCTCCCGCACGTCGTCGATGCCCAGCCGGATGATGGCGGTGAGCACCAGGTCGGGCCACGGGCATCCCCTGGGCACGTCATCGGGCGAGAGGGCCAGGTCGATGCGGTCCCACCAGCCGAGGGTGTCCAGCACCAGGCTGAGCAGCCGCCGGGAGAAGCCGCTGATCAGGCAGACCCGCGCGCCGCTGCCGTGCAGCTGCTCCAGCGCGAGCTCGGCACCGGGCATGGCCACGATGCCGGTCCGGTCGACCGCCGCGCTGTACGAGCGGTCGAACGCAAGCTGCGCCGCCTGTGCCCTGGCCTGGCTGTCCGGAAACAGGGTGCGCAGAACCTCGATGGTCGACTGCCCCCTGGACCGGTGCACCCCGGCCATGCAGCGCGCGTAGGCGGTCGTCCCGGTGACGACGCCCTGGGTGGCGATCGCCTCGGCGTAGGCGCGCTCGACCATTCCGTTGTCGGTGACCGTCGTCCCGATCAGGCCGCAGCACACGAGCGAGATTCCCGTCGCGTCGCTCACCTGATCGCCTCCCTGCATGCCAACGGCGGCCGACGCGGGGGCTAATCGTCGCTCGTGGTCGCTTCGGTCCACAAGTCGATCTCGGCCCGGTCCGACTGGACCTTCTTCCACACGGCCAGCGCGCCGAACCCGACCAGGGCCAACAGCAGCAGCAGCTTCTTCACGGGTGCGCACCCTCCACCAATAGGCTGAGGAGTCCCCGGCCGGGCAGGACGACCGGGCTCCCTGAGATTCCTGCCAGCCTAGCAAGCCGCGGCCTCAGCGCGGCCGGATCACGCGGGTCTCGTCCCAGACTGGCTCCGGCGCCTCGTAGACCGTCCCGTCGGACCCGAAGATGAGGAACCGGTCAAACGAGCGCGCGAACCACCGGTCATGGGTGACCGCGAGCACCGTGCCGACGTAGGATTCCAGGCCCTCCTGCAGCGCCTCGGCGCTGGCCAGGTCCAGGTTGTCGGTCGGCTCGTCGAGCAGCAGCAGCGTCGACCCGGCGAGCTCGAGCAGCAGGATCTGCAGTCTGGCCTGCTGGCCTCCGGACAGGCTGCCGAACGCCTGCCGGGCACACGCCTGCAGCTCATACCGGGCGAGCGCGGCCATGGCGTCGTTGATCAGCAGGGCGTGCTCCAGCATCAGGATGTCCAGCGGGCTGCGCCCGTCCAGGTCCGGCCGCGAGTGCGTCTGCGCGAACCAGCCGGGAACCACCCTCGCCCCGAGCCTGGCCAGGCCGGCGTGCGCGACCGGCTGGCCGGCCAGCAGCCGCAGGAAGTGCGACTTCCCCGACCCGTTGGAGCCCAGGATGGCCACCCGCTCGCCGTACCAGACTTCCAGGCCGAACGGGCGCATCAGGCCGGTGAGCTCGAGCTCCTCGCAGATTACGGCGCGCTTGCCGGTCCGGCCGCCGCGCAGCCGCATCCGGACGTTCTGCTCTCTCGGCGCGAGCTCCGGCGGCCCTTCCTCCTCGAACCTGCGCAGCCTGGTGACCGCGGCCTGCAGCCGTGAGGCCATGTCGGAGTTGTAGGACGCCTTCTGCCGGTACATCCGGACGAGCTGCTTCAGCTTCTCGTGCTCCTCGTCCCAGCGGCGGCGCAGCTCGTCGAGCCGGTCGATCCGGTCCCGGCGTGCCTGGGCGTAGCTGGCGAACCCGCCGCCGTGCACCCAGGCACTCCCGTCCTCCACCGTGACGATCCGCTCGGCGCAGTTGGCCAGCAGCTCCCGGTCGTGGGTGACCAGCAGCACGGTCTTCTGGGTGGCCGCCAGCTGCTGCTCGAGCCAGA
>Ga0302324_100009660_pt1 | contig 20120 bp, 10 predicted proteins | sample Palsa_T0_1_FD_201949 | JGI IMG/M metagenome (GOLD analysis project Ga0302324, IMG submission 201949) | Peat permafrost microbial communities from Stordalen Mire near Abisko, Sweden - Palsa_T0_1 | ecosystem: Environmental > Terrestrial > Soil > Palsa > Peat permafrost | place: Sweden: Abisko...
TCGGGCGCACACCAGCCCCGAGATTCCGATACCTATGCTGTCCGTTCATGCTGTCCATCGTGCTGTCTAAAGCTCGTTTCAGGCACAGAATACCACAACGACAGGATGGCCGCGGCGTATACCGGCGGGCGGCGCGGGATTCTCAGTTGGCTCAGGCATCTTACGTGAATCTGCGTCTGAAGTGGAAGAGGCTTTGATTCACTGATTCGCGTCGATCAGTGATGGCGGCGTCGGCGAACGAGCTGCTTCTTTTGTTTACAGCCCAGCGAGTCAGGTTTTGTGTGCAAAGAGTGTGCCCCGTGCTGATGCGATCAGCCTACCTCTGCTGCCACCGCCGACCGTTTGCTTGAAGGCGGTGCGCGCATGAGGCATACAATGAACAGCTGGCAGTGGCTCGAATACACAGCTTCCTCTGTCGTCGGAGCTCTCGTTTCTGCCAAAACTGGCGTAGCGGACGTTGGTGGCGCAGAGAAGGCTGCAAAGCGAGGCCGAGTCATCGCGGCGTGCACCAGACACTGGCCTGCCAACAAGGGTGACTGTAGCGCATTCGTTAAGGCAGTCGCGCACGACGTCGGACTTGATGTTACCGGTCAAGCAAACAACATCTACGACCTGATCGCGGAATCACCTTGGATACGAATAGGGATTGGTGACAGCGCGGCCACCGTTGCCGGAGTTACCGCTGGCGAGGGTAACCTAGTTATCGCTGCAAAGAAAGATCAGCCCAATGGGCACGTTGCGATTGTGGTGGACTACCGGAATGCTTTCGATTCGTACAACCCGGTGGATCGCGACAAAGCCGTGGCTTTTTGGGGGAGTCTGCATTCTGTTTGTCAGGAGTATATGCGAATCACACAATCCTGGAAAGCTTCCGACCTGAAGCAAGTGCTCTACGCCTACAGACCGATTCCGTAGCGAACAGCAAACCGTAACCGCCTGATCGACTCGTTCCGCCATTCCGGTTTTGCCCTATTGTGGAACACCCCCAACCACCGGACGCGGCATCGAGTGAAAAGTAGCTCCAGAATCGGACGGGTATTTCGTAACGCAGGTCCATGTTCACGCCCGAGGAATCAGCGATCAGGACTTTGCGAGCTCCCGAGACCTCTGCTTTATCGCCGCATTTTCGAGGTACACGACGCCGGGGGCTGAGCTGTTGCTGCATTCGGCGGCGAACGCGCGTCCGATGTCGTCCTGCTCGATCGTCCCGAACCGTCCCGGCATGAGACGCCCCAGCCACGCGACGTAGCCGGGCGTGTGAACGTTGCCTCCGATTATGCCGGGGCGGAATATCGCGAGCCGCTTGAAGCCGATCGTCTCAACCGTTTCTTCTTTTAGCCCCATGACGCGCACGTAGCGGATCATACTTCTGGCGTTGCTTCCTACGGCGGAGAGCAGCGCGAACCGTTCAATGCCGCCGTCGTGGCAACCGCGGGCGAAACCACCGACGACCCCGAGTTCGAGGGCTTTCAGTTCCCGCTCGCTCCACTGCCTGCTGCCTTTGCCGACGCCAACACACGAGGCCCCGTAGACAGGGTCGCCGAGTGCCACCATGTTCATTGCAAGCGTGGTCACTGCTGCGGGAAACTCCGCGGCTGCCGTATCCAGGACCACCTGGTGCATGCGAGGATTAGGGGTCAGCGGCATCGCCTTGCGATTGACCATCACGACTTCAGCGCAGGACGGCAGGGCAACCAGCGCCCGCACCACCGCGGCTCCGACCTGACCCGTGCCACCGATGATCAAGACGCGAAAGGCTGGCATGCTTCAAGCGTACAGGTGAATCTGCCGAACAAACATCTGTCCCCGAACCCATCGGTCTTCGGCGACGAGAGAGCGCCGCGCTCTGATACGGTCGTTTATCCCTACCTTCAGAACGGCGGGTCGTCATCTAAGATCGTTGGAGGAATTGGGGGCGGTTCGTCCGTGTGGTTCTTCCGGATATCGAGGGTGGATAGCGACTCCGTGTTTTGCGCCCTCAGATCGTAGGTAATCCGCCAGGCTCTCGCGCCAGCTCACCACGATGCTGCCAAGTGGTGCCATGTTGTCGGGATAAATCTGAAGTTCCCGCAGGGCTTGGACCATGTTGTGGTAGCCCTTCGGGCCGAGCCCGAGCGCCACGGCGTTGACAATCGTCTTGTTCTTGAGCGTCGGTCCGGCCCAGTCCTCTTCTTTCCACTCCACTCGGTGTTTATAGTAATCGGCGGCAGTATTGATGATGGTGATTTGACTGACTCCGAGCTCAGCGTGGATGGGTGCGGCTGTCGATAACACCGCTGCTTTGTCCTTCGGAATCCAGACCGGACACCCAGCGTCCTCACGCATCCTTTTGAGAACGGAGACTGCCTGCGTAATGGAGGTTTGTGCGAGCACGAACGCTGACCCGATGAGGTGCTCGACAACCTCGATATCGTGCTCGTCTTCCACGGAATAGTATTTGGGCGAGACGCCCCACCACCCGGCGCGCTCAGCGCGACTGGACTCTGATTCGTCCGCGAGCGCTCCCAATGACCTCAGCACGTGCACGAGTGCGAACATCTCGAACGGGTCTTCCAGCCGATCAATCCAGTAATCGATGCTCATAGCCGCGCAAGACTCGAATCGAATTGCCGCTCGGGAGGCAACTGCATCTCCTTGTAAAGCAAACAATTCAGTGGAAATGACATAATACATGATCAACCGCATTCGCCAGTGAATTCCAGATGGGACAGTTCGCACAGCAGTTCAAGGACTACGCGCAGTTCCACGATGGGGATTGCTACCGGAAGAGTGTGCCTGCCAACCTGTCGGGTTCTCTAGCCGAATTACTTGTGTCGGCTTGTGGCCTGGAGGCGGAGTCCTCGACGGCGACGATCATGCGGAAGGTCACCGACGATCTCCTGACGATGGCGGGTAAGAAGCCCACCGGCAACTGGGACGTCGGGCCGCTCAAGACGGAGATCCGCGCTGCGTTTCGCATCCTGGAGGAAGGAAGCTTTGACAAGTTCATGGACGCGACGCTCAACGCGTTCCACCGCCTGTACAAGGCTCATCCCGGTACACAGGAGAAACTCATCGGCAGTATCAACAACATTTTACTCGCCGCGAACATGGGCTACACGGTGCGGACCATCGATGATTCCGACCGCCTCCTCTGGGAATCCCGCGCTGAAGCAGCGGCAGGCGTAGCATCGCTCCAGGCCGCAGCCAAAGCCGTCGCCGATATTTCAAAGGAAGCACTCGGTCACCTGGAGCAGGCGAAGAACCACCTGCTCAATCCTACAAACTCGCGCTCCCGCAAGGACGCCGTACGCGACGCGATGTCCGCGATGGAAGCGATGATCAAGAAGCTCGGGAAAGACAGCGATATCGACGCAGCCTCCAAGAAACTCCGCGATGAGAAGGTCTGGGGCTACGACCAAATCGTCAAGGACGGCCCCTCCGTGTGGGGCCTGCTGCACAAGCACCACCCGGACATTCGCCACGGACAGCCGACCGGGACGGACATCAATCTCGAAGAAGCACTCTTTTGGATCGACCGCATCACCGCGTACGTACGATACATGGCATCCCGCTGCCGAGTGCTAGGAAGATAAACGATGACTGACACGTGGTGGGTGAAGCAAGGACAACTCGACCCGCACCAGAAAAACGTCTTCACGCTCTCCACTAGTGACGATCATCTGGTGAAGGGTCCGCCCGGCTCCGGGAAGACGAACCTGCTCCTCCTGAGGGGCAAGCAGCTGATCGGCTCCAACATCCCGAACATCGTCGTTGTTGTCCACACGCGCACCCTGCAGGAGTTCATTCGGTCTGGTGCGCATAACTACGGCATTCCGGCCGGCAAAATCGTCACGTTTCGGAAGCTCGGGACCGAATTGCTCTACCGCGTAGGCGCTCCGGTCACGTTACCGTCGGGCTTCGACGCGTCCAGAGAAGTCCTCGTCGACGCGCTGCAGGATCAGATCGACGCCGGTCGCATCCACCAGGAGCACTCCTGCGTGCTCGTTGACGAGGCTCAGGACTTCCTCCCCGGAGAGATCGCGATACTGCGCACTTTGGGCGAGCGCTTCTTCGGAGTAGCCGACTCCCGGCAGAAGATCTACAAAGGCCAGGACTCCATCAAGAAGCTTGAGAAAGAAATCAACACGGTGAAACTTCCCTTTCACTACCGGAATGGCCACAAGATCTGTATCGTCGCGGATGGATTGGCGAAGGAGGTCACGGGCGAGCCGACGCTGCTCGAGACCTCCAAGTATCCCGAAGCCAAACTAGAGTCCACCGTCGAGCGCCTTCCGTTCAACACGCTAGACGAACAGTGCGACGAGCTCATCGAACGCCTCGATACCCAAATCAAAGCCTACCCCGGTGAACTCATCGGCATCGCCTGCCCGCGAGGCGAGGACCTCGTGCCCGTTGTCGATCGGCTACGGAATTCCGAGTTCGCAGACCAGCTCATCGTGCAGACCTCCGATGATGGGTACGAAGCATTCGACCCCGATAAGAGCGTCTGCGTATCCAAACTCCACAGCGCCAAGGGGCTGGAGTTCCGGGCGTTTCACATCTTGGCAGCGGAGGGACTGAAGAAGTTCCCACTGCAGCGCGAGCTCACGTTCATGGGCGTGACCCGCGCCAAGACATCACTCTGCATCTACCATAGTGCCGACCTGCCGTCGTACCTTGAAGGAGCGCTCTCGAAGCTCAACCCTGATACTCCGCTTGTCGGCATCGACGCGCTGCTCGAAGCGGATGATGAGGAGGGCGAAGACTAACATGTGGGCTCTTCCAGCAGACCGAAAACTCCTCCTCGACATTTTCAGTCGACAGTCGCCGCCGCCGCACCTGACCGGGTTCGTCGACCCCAAGCGGGACCTCGTTCACTCAAGCGACGAGCTCCTCCTTCTGTGGGCGAGCGAACCCAAACCCGCTCCCCAGTCAGGTGACTATCTCCCGGATGCGATCGTCGTCCAACCGAAGCAAATGCGGGAATTCCTCGCGTGGATCACGACCGTGGCAGGCGGGTACCGACCGTTCACCGCATTCATCAGGATCATCGACCCGCAATACCTGCAGCATGCTATCGAGCCAAAGGAGCCCAGTCTTGGCGCGTTCGAGAACGCGGTCGCGGGGCTCATCATCGCCGAGGCCCTCACCCTCGCTGGACCACAGCGATCACTCTCGGCGCTCTCCCTCCTGCCTTGCGAAAGCACGTACTCCTACTCATTCGCTCGCGCCCTCGCGCTCGGCTACGCGCCCGACGGCGATGATCCCATCGCCGCATCGTTCGGACTAGCTAGGAAATTAACGCGGCAGCCCGCCCGCAAGTTGAGCGACGAACTCCTGTCCACCACACTCAAGGTCCTGTCAGGCCTCGCGAGTGATACGAAAACTGCCAACCACCCCGGCGACATCCCACCATTCATCTGGGAAACCTGCAGGGAGCTACAGTCTGAGCGAGAAGTGACGCAGAGTTGGGGTTTGCTCGCAGACGCCGGAGTGCTTCCCAATCAACTGTTAGCCGAGTTACGTGGCCCACGCGAGCAACGCGTCCGAGCCTTTGAACGAATCCTCAAAGGCCCGAATCGATTGGACGTGCTGACCTCGTCATTCCTCGCAGGCCTCCTCGCGGACCAAATCAGCCCCGGCAGCTTCGAGCACGTTGACCTGCTGCTACCGTACCTCAACCAATATCCGACAGCCTTGATCTGGTACGGATTGTGCGCCGGACTCCACCCCGACTCCGAAGTTCAGCAGGTAGGAAACTGCCTCGGACGACGTCTCATCCGCGATCTCCTAGCCTACGACCCGATACTTTCACGCCCAAAATACGATATCGCCGTGAGAGAGCTTGAGGTGCACCTTGATCGCGAGGAACCCTTGGAGTTCAGAACGGCCAGCCAGAACCACATCGCGGTCGAACTACTCCCCGGCGTGCCCGCGTACATGAAATGGCCCGTCACAGCAACGGAAGCCGTCTCGACACCATCGAGAGGAGTGTCCGGCAGTGCCCGCCAGGCTGAGCTGCCATTGAACTCCTCGTTCGCGGAGCCGGGCGCGGGCCTTCTTTCGGCTGACCGACACTACGCGATTCAGGATTTGGAGCGAGCGGTTGAGCGTGTCAAACGAATTCTCACTGAGCCGTCGCAGAGCCCGAGCGCCCCGGACAAAGGGGACTACAAACGACGCGGCAAGAAACACTGATCACGTCACCACGTGCGTTGTTTTCGTTTTAACTCTCTCCGTACCCGACGGCCTGCCACTGATGGTGTGGATGTTCGGTCACAGTTCCGGAGTTTGGCGTGTTGCACTTGGCATCCAGAGCTTCAGTGGCCAGCAGTTGCGAATTCCGAACGCCGTCCAAAGCCTTTAGGACGAACCCCTGAAGTTTGACCACACGGCGGCTACGTTTTTCCTTCGCGTCGTCAAGATCCAGCCTGCCTTCGAATGCTGGATAGTTCGGCAAACACCCGCAGCACCACTACGCGCCTCCGTCTTCCAGTTCGTCCCAGCCCTTCATTATCGTAGGTGGAATCAGAGCAATGATCATCAAGCGCCAGGGCCGCATGCCCGCTGTTTTCGCCGCCGGGTCCGAAGATGGCGCGGCGGTTCTTTTGTGCTGGCTTCTCTTCGACTTGCCGGAATTCACGTGACTCAGCACAACGGTGAGTGGCATGCTTGGTGTTTATGCGCAGTCTAAAATGATCTCAAATATGCGGTTGAGATAGCGGCCCACTTGCTTGGAGTCAATACTAGTTCGCATCTGTTCGGCGATCATCCGGAACCAATCGTCACGATTCTTGGGGCGTTTCTGAATAAACTCTTCCAATACGTCATCGCGAAGCAGGCAGCGTTCGTGAGGCGCATCCGGGAATGCCGACCTTATTTCCTCGCGCAGTTCCGTCAAGCGTTGCCGGAGTGAATTTCTGCGGGCGGCCTTTTCCTGCATCTCGCGATAGGCAGGATCGGCCTGCAGCAGAGATTCAATGCGTCCCACGAGACGCTTGATTTCGTTCTCACGGCTCTTGAACCAATCGGTCGACCAGACGTGATGGATTTTCCAGCCGAGCTTCTCCAGGATTTCCTGCCGCAGGCGGTCTCGGTCGCGGGCCGAACGGCCGGAATGGTAACTCGCGCCGTCGCACTCGATGCCGAGAAGATAGGTGCCGCCCTTCGCGGGATGCTTCACGGCAAGGTCGATGAAGAAACCCGCCACGCCCACTTGGGGAACGACATCGTAGCCCTTTTCCTTCAGGACGGCGCCGACCGCGCGCTCGAAATCATTGGTCTCTTGCGAGAGCCCGTCATCCGCCTGTTGCAGGAAGCCGCTGCGGGCATAGATCAGGTATTCCTTCAGCGCCCTGACGCCCCACGGGCTGTTCGCAGCCGTGTGGATCTTATCCGGGTCGAGGCTGCTGAACACTTCGGTGCGCATCTTCGAACGCGTGAAAAGGACGTTCAGCCGCCGATGGCCGTTCGCGTGGGTGATGGGACCGAAGCGGTTGTACTGATTTCCTTGCGCGTCGGGACCGTAGGTCGTGGAAATGAATATGACATCCCGTTCGTCGCCCTGGACGTTTTCAAGGTTCTTGACGAACAACGTTTCTTGCCCGCTGCTCATGCGCTCCTGGAACGCGATGGCGTCGGGGTCGTCGCGGAGACGCTTGTCCAGCAACTCCTCGATCAACTCCCGTTGCTCAAAATTGAGCGTGACGACGCCCAGCGATTGCGCGGGATGTCGCCGCATGTGCTCCAAGACGGCCTCGACGACCACCGCGGCCTCGCGAGGATTGCGGCTGTTCTCGCAGATCCCGTCAGGAACGGAACGGTATTTAACGCCCAACCCGTCGTTCTTGTGATACGCCGACGGGAAGATAATAAGGTCACCTTGATAGAACTGCTGGTTCGAGAACGCGATCAGGCTGTGGTGTTGTGAACGATAATGCCAGCGCAGCCGGCGAACCGGCTGGAACAGCGTGCTGGCTACGTCAAGAATGCTTTCGCCTTCTTCGACCACGGCCCGGTTCTCGGCATCGTCGTCGTCCTCCGCGTCCATCGACACCCGCTGGAAGAAATTCGTCGGCGGAAGCTGCTTCGGATCGCCGACGATGACGACCTTGCCGCCGCGCGCCAGCGAGCCGATGGCATCCTCGGGCTTGAGCTGCGAGGCCTCGTCCATGACGACGAGATCGAACTTCATTTTTCCGGGCGCGAGATATTGTGCAACGGATAACGGTCCCATCATGAAGCAAGGCTTCAGCGCCAGCAGAGCCCGCGGCGCCCGCTGGAACAACTGGCGAAGGGGAATATGGCGCTTCTGCTTGTTGATTTCCTTGACGATGAGCGACATCTCCGTCCAGTCCCTGACAGGACCGCTTCGTTCGCCGTCCGGGACGTATCGACGGTCGATCAGGGCCGCGACACGCTCGCTGTAAAGCCGGATGGCTTCGCGGTCGGCGGCGGCGAATTGCTGCCGTACCTGCTCCTGGGTCACGCCGGTGACATGGGAGAGTTCGGGCTGCTCGGTGAATATGCTCCGCGCGACCGTGTTGTAGAAAGCGAAGCGGAAGGCGGGGCCGAGTTCGGAAGTCCCCAGAACCCGCGTATCCCCGAGCAGCGTGAGCTTGTCGAGACCCTGTTCGCGGCTCTGGATGCGGAGGCGGAGGAAATGATTCCAGCGGCTGAGGTCCTCACGGTAAGCGACGGCATGTTCCGCGCGCGCCCGTAAGCTTCCCCACGAGTTCTCGACGCCCTCACGCCAGGCTTCCGAGCCCGAGGTTTCGGCGAGGCCGTCAAGTGCGCGGCGGAGTTTCTCGCCGCTTGCATTGGCGCCCTTGAGCCACGTGCGCAATTCCGAGAGGCGCGGCCCGTGCTCGCGGCTCAGGAGCCACTCGACGCCCTTCTGCGGCAGCATGCCTGAAGCGATAGACGCGGCAAACTGCACGGTCTGCTCGATGGGTTCGATGTCCGTTGTAACCCCCCTGTACGCGTCGCCGAGTATGGCCGGCAGGTCCCTGTCGGCCTGAACAGCCGCCATAGCCTGACGGCACTCGCCCGCGCGCGAAACAACGCCGGGAAGCTCACGGAGCGTAACCGTCTCCTTGATCCGGGACGTGTCCATGACTTCCAGAACCGTCCGTACTTCGCGGCCGAAGCGTTCAAGGGAAACGGCGATCTCATCGAACGAGCCGGCGACAAGCACCGCGCGCTGGCTGGGGACGGCGCGTGTCCAGTCCGTAACGCGGCCGACGATTTTTTCGAGGGCTTCGCGATGTTCCTGCACAGAACCTACGTTTGCCTTAATGGCCTTCAATCGCTCCGTCCGAGCCGAAAAAAGAAGGCGGCGGAAGGTTTCCGACTGGGTCTGGTGCTCAGGCAGCAGCACGAACGTCTTCTCGTACCAAAGAACCAAGTGCTGCATGTCGTCCCATTCGCTCTGGACGCCGTGGAAATTGGGACCGAGCGTGTCACGATAGGCCGCATGGTTTTCGAATTGGCTTCGGGACTGCGTGTATTCCGCGACGCGTCGAAGCCGGCCGCTCATATGGGTGCGCGCCGCGCCTTTGCCGTTCCTCGCGAGGCGACGGTAGGTCTTAACCGCCTTCCTGTAGTCGCCGCCGAACAGGCGGCCCCACAACGAGGATCTTTCCAAAGCATCGGAGCATTCCAGCAATTCAGGCGCGGTATGAGCGCCCGCGCCGAGCGTGAGGTCGAATTCCTCCGCGAGCAACTTCTCGCTCTCTTTGAGCGCTTTCGCCTCGGCGACGGCGTTTTCGACCACTCTCTTCGTGTTCTCGTTTTCGAAGGAAGCGTGGCGGAGGTGAAGGCGTTCGAACGGAGCGCTTTCCACAATCCGCACGGTCTCCAGCAAGAGACCTGCACTCGACAATGAAGCGGGAGCCTCACAGCCAATGACGGTGAGCAGCACGCGAAACGACGCGTGGGCCTCGCCAAGCAGTTTTGCTGTCTCGGCGTTCACGCTCGCGAGATTCCTCAGTTCCGCGACGGATTGACCATCCAGCCCCCATCGGCCGAGAGTTTCCAGGGCGCCGGAGAGTTTATCTGCCGCTTGATCGTCGAGGATCGCGTTCACATCGCCCGCGGATACCGACAAATCCTCAAATCCGCGTCGGAATGTCCTAACGTAGCCGATGAACTCGCCGAGCTTCCGGCGATTTCCCGGCGATTGACAGGGCTCCAGCAGGGTTTCGACAACCGCATCGGCCGAAGCCGGAAGCGCGGCCAACGTCACTGACGCGTGCTCAAGACCTCGCGCCGTTCGAGACAATATGAGGCCCGTCTTGTCGCTGAGGTGCTGGCAGAGTTCCTCGGCACGCACGACGATTTCCATGAATTCATCGAGGTGCGTCTGGAGCCGTTCTTCCTCTTCGAAGACCAGAGGCTTTTCGACCCAGGCCCAAGGATGCGCTTCGACCGCCTTGCCGGGCGCGAGGATTTCCGCCAGATGCTGCGCATACACGGCGACAAACTGCTCCGCCTGCGTGAATTGGACTTGGGTATACTTCACGACGACGGGCAGGATGACTTGGCCCAGGCGTTCCCGGTGCGCCGCAATCTCCTGGCCGCAGCGGTCGCGCGCCCAGAGAATATTAAACACCGTCTCCTTGAAGGGCTCGACCGCCGTGTTGACGAGCGCAGCGTACCGCGACAGGAGGCGTTTCTTATCTTCGACGACCGCAAGTTGGCGGTCCAGGTCCTGCGGGTCCCTGAAACTGCCGCGCGCCTTGCAGCGTTGCGCGAGGTCGTTCAGCAGTGCGCCTTTCTTCGTCTTGTGGCTATGAACTTCAAGACAGAATACGCCGAGACCCGCGTCGTCCATGCGGCTGCGCACGACTTCAAGAGCCGCGAGCTTTTCCGCGACGAACAGGACATTCTTCCCCTTCGCGAGTACCGCCGCGATGAGGTTCGTGATCGTCTGCGACTTGCCAGTTCCGGGTGGCCCCTCGATGACAAGGTTCTGGCCGCGCAACGCATGTATCAGCGCGCTGTGCTGGGAGCTGTCGGCATCCCGGATTAGGTGAGGGACGATTTCCTTCAGCTCGGGCGCGTCAATCGCGTATTCCTCGCCGCGCTCAACCTCCGTGCTTTTTGTCCCTTCGAACAGTTCGCGCACGAGGTCGTGCTTGGCGATGCTTTCACCCACCGGCCAATTCTTCGGGTCGAGGTCGCGGTACATGAGTAGCTTGCCGAAGCTCAGCAGGGCGAGGCTCATGTGCGACCGTATGGACCACCGTTTCTTGATCTCCAGGATTTCGTCGAATTTCGCGAAATAGCTACCCGGCGTATCGTCCTCGTCAAACACGGGGATTTCAAGCCCGAAGTCGCGGCGCATCTTCTCCGCCAGCGAAAGATTTGTCTCAAGATCTTCGCCGGTGTACTCGATAACTACCTCGACGGACTTCCCCTTGCCGCCGCTTCGCTCGATGCTGACGGGCAGCGTGATAAGGGGCGCGAGCCTCGGAAGCTTCGAGTCATCCGACTCATACCATTCAAGGAACCCGAAAACGAGGTACAGCATGTTCGTTCCGGATTCCTCAATAGCCGTATTCGCCGCCGTCGCAATCTTCCGGCTCACGGTGTCGAGCTGCTCGTGGAAGTGGAGGACGCGAAATACGGCGTCTTCCTCGGCCTCATCATCGATATCGTAGGAGGTATTCCAGCCGAGCGTCTCCGCATGATCCTTCGCGGTCGGTTTTCCTTTGCGTGACGTTTGCTGCTGCTGGCCGTCCTTATCGCCCAATTGCTCCAGAAGGCCCGGCATCGGAGCGGCGTCGGGACGCCCGCGCTCCGGGCGCCAATGCCGCTTGGCGTTTGGCGCTTCGTCATCGATTTCATAGTCCGGCTCTGGCACGGGCGCGAAAGCGACCTTCTCGTTGTCGCGCAGGCGCTGGAATGCGCCGTCCATGGAGGCTTCTACGACCCGCAGCGATGATGCGTTGGAATGCCTGAAATTGAGAAGCTTGTTCCGGTTGGTGAGGTCGAGCAGCCTCGTCCTGATGCGATCAAGGCCGAGTTCGGTGCTTCCGGTGAGGAAATCCGGGCTGATGCCTGGGGCGGGCGGTTCGACCGGTTCTCTGATGGCTTCGTTTTCCATGCTCTTGCCAAATGTTCGGCACTTCCCCGGAAACTCTTTCCCCCGCACAATGCACCAAATGCGGGCCTGACAACGCAAATCTCACCAAATCGCTAAGTTTAGCGGATTTCTACAAAAGCCGGTGTCTTGCTGGACTTGGACGGTGTTAGCTTATGTCAATTGAAGGTCGCCTTACAAGGGCATCGGCGCAGCGTCGGCGCAGCGTCCAGCTGAACCTGTTAATCGGCTTTTGGCGTCACACGCGCACCTTAAACTCAATACGCGAACCGAGGCGGTCAAGAATTCCCATAAGCGGATCAACCGTGAATCGCTCGAGCTCAACCGTTTCGTATGCGCGAAAGGTCGGCCGCGGCTATGCGGATCGCTGTGTTCCCTCATACGCTCCAGGACGACCGCGCGTGGTTCCGCTTTGCGTTCAAATCGGCCGATCCGAAAACTGGCGAGGCGCAAAGCCGGTCAGGGATGGACGCCCCATTTAGTTACGCCCTTGGCGTAGCGAAGAGCCGAGATGTGGAACAATGTGCTTGCAACCCAGTCTAATCATGGCGTGGTGACGCGATAACGGACGGTATCTTGTTTCGCCTTGCGCGCCCTGCCGAAAGGGCCCGTGCAGTTCGCAGCGCATTCCAGTCACGTGCTGTTGGAGCGCGGCGCGGATTTTCTCCGCAGTCATTCGCCGGTGCTCGTACTCAGCTCGACGCGCGAAGCCGCCGACGATCTGGCCAGGGTGGTGGGCGCCTCCCCCGGCAGCGCCTTTGCCGGCGTCTACCGCCACTCGCTGCGCGATCTCGTGCTCGCGATCAGCACCGTACCGCTGTTGAAGCGCGGCCTGGCACCCGTGCGCCGCGTCGCGCGGGAGGCGATCGCGGTGGAGATTACGGCGCGGTCCCGCGCCAAGCTCACCTACCTGGCTCCCGTCTCAGCGTTTCCAGGATTTGCGCGCGCCCTCGCCCGCACCCTCGAAGACCTGCGACTCGACGGTACTTCTGTCGAGGCACTGCGCTCCGCCGGCCGGTCCGGTCCCGATCTCGCCCTGCTGCTGACGGCCTATGAAGAGACGCTGCGCGAGCACGGCTTTGCCGACCACGCCGCGCGCTGCGCCCTTGCCCTCGAATGCATCGAGCCGAACAATCTCTTGCTCGTCGATTTGCGTCTGCGCACGCGCCTTGAGCGGCGGATCGTCGAGGCCCTTAAATCCGCTTCTCCCGAATGGCTGGAATTGAATCTCATACCGGAACCAGCCCCGGCATCCTCGCGGCTCGATTCGCTGCAACGATACGTGCTGACCGGCGAATCCGCCCCGCGGCGCGATCCGGACAATTCAGTTCAGATTTTCTCCGCCTCCGGCGAGGCCCTTGAGTGCGTTGAAATCGCGCGCCGTATTCTCCGGCTTGCTTCCGGCGGCATGCGCTTCGATGAGATGGCCGTCTTCGTGCGCAGCGCCGAGCGCCATCAGCCGCTCCTCGAAGAGGCTTTCGCGCGGGCCGGCATTCCCGCCTGGTACAGCCGGGGCGTGCGGCGTCCGGAGATCAGCGGGCGCGCCTTCCTGGCACTACTGCACTGCGCCGCCGAGGATCTGAGCGCCGCGCGATTCGCCGAATATCTGTCGTTCGGGCGGATGCCGGCCGAGGAAGGGGTATCGCGCCCGACCTCGCGGTGGGAGCGCATCCTCTCAAAGGCCAGCGTGATCAGCGGCCTCGCCCGCTGGGAGCGCCGCTTGCAGGCTTATGAAAACGAGTTGAACGATGAACACGCCGGAGAGCGTGACGCTCTCAAAAGCTTGCGCGATTTCGCGCTTCCGGTCATCCACAAACTCGCTTCGCTGCCGGGCAACGCCGACTGGGAGCGGTGGCTTGATGCTCTCGGTGAACTGGCGCTGCTCACGCTCGAACGGCCTGACGCCGTACACGCCATTCTCGACGAGCTTCAGCCGATGAGAGGCGCCGGCATCGTATCGCTTGCGGATGTATTGGCAACGCTCGAACCCGAACTGTCCAGCCGCCGCGACGAAGAGGAAACATCCCGCTACGGCGCCGTATTCATCGCATCGCTGGCGGAGTCGTCCGGCATGCGCTTCCCCGCGGTCTTTGTCCCCGGCCTGAATGAGGGCGTCCTGCCCAAACCGGTTCGCGAAGACCCGCTGTTGCTAGATTCGCAACGCCTGCCGCTCGGCATGGCGACAAGCGAAGACGATGCGCTGCTGCTGCGCTCTGCGGTCGCAGCCGCGACGCAACAAATCACCTGTTCCTGGTCGCGCATCGATCTTGCCACCGGCCGCGAGCGCGTAGCCTCCTTCTATGCGTTTGAGGTTGCTGAATCCGCCGGATCGGGCGAGCTTGACGTCCAGGCCTTCGCCAGAGAGGCGCGCGGCCTCAGCGAAGCGCGTCTCGGTTGGCCCGCGCCGCATGATCCCGGCGATGCCATCGACGCCGCCGAGTATGATCTCGCTTTCCTGCGGCCGCACTGGGAGCAGCCGCGACCGGGCGAAGCGTCATGGCTGAAGCTCGCCAATCCGCATGTCTACCGTTCCCTCGAAGCGCGCGGGCTTCGGTGGGAATCGGCGTGGACGTGGGCCGACGGGCTGCTGGATGCCGATGTTCATGTCGGCCTGGCACTCGAAAAGAGCTACGCGCTTTCGCAGCGATCCTACCCGCCGACGCGCCTGGAGCAATATGCCCGCTGCCCTTACCGCTTCCACCTGCAATCCATCCTCGGTCTGCGCGCGCCGGAGCAACCCGCCTCCATTCAGCGTATGGCGCCCGGCATTCGCGGCGAGTTGTACCATGCTGTCCAGTCGCGTTTCTACGCGGCCCTGCAGGCGGACGGCCTGCTTCCGGTCCGCGACATCGAGCCTGCCCTGATCAGACTGGAGGCAATCCTTCGGGAGGTCGAAACCGAATTCATGGAACGCTACATGCCCGCCATTCCCGTGGTCTGGCAGACCGACATGGAACGTATCCGGGGCGATCTGCGCGCGTGGTTGCGCCATGTCGCCGCCCACGAAAACGAATGGACGCCCATTCACTTTGAGTATGGCTTTCACGATGTTCCGGTGTTCGGCGGTCTGCTCCTGCAGGGCCGCATCGATCTGATCGAGCAGCATGTCATCGGTCATCTTCGCGTCACGGATCACAAGACCGGCACGCCGCCCGAACGCGTTCCGACCCAGGTCGGCGGCGGCGAATCGCTGCAGCCCGCCCTATACGCAGTGGCGGTCACGGAGGCTTTGCAGCAGCCCGTCACCGAGGCGCGCCTTTTCTATTCCACCGTCCGGGGCAACTATGTTGAATTCCCCATTCGCCTGACAGAGGACACGCGTGAAAGCGCCGAAGCTGTTTTGCACCAGATCGACAATGCCCTTCGCAATGGCGCGTTTCCGGCCGCGCCGCGCAAGGATGGCTGCGCCTACTGCGAGTTCGTTCCGATCTGCGGCCCCTACGAAGAGGAGCGCATTACACGCAAGAAACAGGCTCCCCTGCGCAAGATTGTGGAACTCCGGGGGCGGCCTTAATGCAGCCAAGAGAAGACGCGCGCGGCTGCTTCGTCGAAGCATCGGCCGGCACTGGCAAGACGCATAACCTCGTCACCGAGATCGCGTCGGCGATCGAGAGCGGCGTGCCCGTCGACCGGATCGCCGCCGTCACATTCACTCACGCTGCCGCCGGGTCCATGAAGGTGCGCGTGCGCCAGGAGCTGGAGCGGCGTAAGAACCAGGGGCAGGCGCTGCGGACTCTCGACCGCGCCTTCATCGGCACCATACATTCCTTCTGCGCGCACTTATTGCGTCAACGGCCCGTGGAGGCCTGCGTCGATCCCGATTTCCGTGAACTCGATGATCCGAACGCGCGCGCGTTGTTCGACGGCGTTTTTCGCGAATGGCTCGCGGCGCGCCTCAACGAGCCCGCCCCCGTGCTGCGTCGGGCGCTCGCACGGCTCGCCTGGAGCGAGGAGCGGTCCGCCGAAGGTCCGATAGAGAAGCTCCGCGAGGCGGCGTGGGACCTCGCCGAGTGGCGCGACCATGATGCGGCGTGGCAGATCCGCGATATCGACCGCCTCGCCGGCATGCTCGCTTTGTTCGAGCGTCTCAAGAAGTTGGACGCTTTGCTGCGCATGGCACGGCGCCCTACAGATGCGCTGGCGCGCTGTCTGAAGCCGGTGCAGGAGTCGCGCCAGCGCATCCGCATCGCCAGGGAAGCCGACGCGTCGAACCCGGACGAAGTCGAGAACGAGCTTCTTTCCCTGAAATTCCGCGTCAAGTATTTCGAGACCAACCAGGGCTACGGCGACTGGGGCGGCGGGATTCAGCGCAACCAGGTCGTCACCGGATGGCGCGACTTGAACGACGCCATCGAGGCCTTTCGCATCGACGCCGATGCCGACCTTGCCGCGCGTTTGCGCGAAGAGCTGTGGCGGGTGATCGAACATTACCAGCACGCCAAGAGGCGAGCCGGCAGCCTCGATTTCCAGGACCTGCTGATCTGCGCGCGCGACCTGCTGCGTCACGATGAGGCGCGGCGCGATCTTCAGGCCCGCTATGATTGCATTTTCATTGACGAGTTTCAGGACACCGATCCTCTCCAGGCCGAGATTCTGCTCTCGCTCTCCAGCCAAACCAAGGCGGACGCTGCAACGAAGACGGGCAAGCTCTTCGTCGTCGGCGACCCGAAGCAATCCATTTATCGATTCCGCCGCGCCGACGCCCGCCAGTACCGCCGCATCCGCACGGAGCTACTTGCTGGCGGCCTCGAACCAAGGTATTTGCAGGAGGGACGGCGCTCCACGGTGGCGCTGCATGAATTTGTCAACGCGGCCTTTGCCGGCATGCCCGACGCCTTGCCGCTGACGGGTGGGGCGCCCTCGCCCGAAACGCAGCCCGCGGTCATCGCCCTCCCCATGCCGTACCTGCACGGCACGCGAAACAGGTCCCCGAGGGTCGCCGCGCAACATGCCCCCGAAACGACGGCTGCCTTTGTCGAATGGTTGCTACGCAGCAGCGGCTGGACAGTGCGCGAAGAGCGCGACAACACGCGCCGCAGCATTCGCGTCGACGACATCTGCATCCTGTTCCGCAAGACGGTCAATTACGACGAGGACCTGACCCAGAGGTATGTTCGCGCCCTGGAGGCCCGCAATATCGAACACGTGCTGGTCGGATCGAAGTCCTTTCACCGCCGCGAAGAGATCGGCACCATACGGGCGGCGCTGCGCGCCATCGAATGGCCGGACGACGAACTCAGCGTTTATGCCGTGCTCAGGGGCGCGCTGTTCTTTATCCCCGACGCGGACCTCTTCAAGTTTCATGAGCGGCACGGGCGGTTCACGCCTTTTTTCAAAGCTCCCGCCGATCTGGACCCTGACTTCGCGCCCATCACCGAAGTGCTTGCGCTGCTGAAGAAACTTCATCGCGGCCGCAACTTCAGGCCGCCCGCCGAAACAATACGACGCCTTCTCGATGCCGCCCGCGCACATATCGGGCTGGCCTTTCATTCCGGCGGCGAGCGCCGCCTAGCCAATGTCTACCGCCTCTGCGACCTCGCCCGGGGGTTTGAAGCCGGGCGTCCGGGCTCTTTCCACTCGTTCGTCGATTTTCTGGAGAGCGAGTACGATACCGGCGAGCAGTCCGAGGCCGCGGTGCTGGAGCAGCAGGCCGGCGGAGTGCAGTTGATGACGGTTCACAAGGCCAAGGGACTTGAATTCCCCATCGTGATTCTGGCCGACATGACCAGTTCCGCTACCCGGCGTGGCGGATGCGATCGTCACGTCAATTCCGAAGCGCGGCTGTGCGCGCAGAAGCTGTGCAACTGGGCTCCCTGGGAATTGCGCGAAAACATGGCCATCGAAGAGGCGGAGGATAGCGCCGAAGCGGTGCGGCTTGGCTATGTTGCGGCCACGCGCGCAAAGGACCTGCTTGTCGTCAGCGCTTCCGGCATGGAGCCGTGGGAAGACAGCTGGCTCACGCCGCTTTACGGCGCTTTGTATCCCGACAGAAACCGGTGGACCGCGCCGGAAACCTATCGCCACCTGACAACAATCGGCCGGACCACGGTGTTCGATTTTCCGCAAGAACACGAAGACGCCGTATCGGTTTCTCCCGGCCTGCACAGGACCACCGCCGGCAATCCCGTTTTCTGGTTCGACCCCCGGCTTCTGCCGCCCGCCGGCGAGGCCCGGCTGGGGCTGCATCGCGGCGAGATGCTGAATGGCACGGAATCCCAGAGGCAGGCCGGCTTTGCCGCGTGGAATGAATGGCAAGACAGGCGGACGGCCCTGATTGCCGTCGCCAGCGCGCCCACGGTCAGGACGGTTCTGGCCAGCGCCGCACGCCTCACGCCGGAAGCGGACCAGATTCCGTTTGAGGTGATCACGATCGATTACGCGGGAGATCGCCCCGCCACGCGAAATTTCGGTAAGCTCGTGCACGCCCTCCTTGAAACCGGGGATGCAGCCGCGACGGACCGGATCGCTGAACTGCACGGCCGCCGCATCGGCGCCACCGAGCGCGAAATCACGGCGGCCATCGCCGTCGCGCGCGCAGCGATGCAGCACCCTCTCCTCAACCCGTCGCGGCCCGTCGCGGTGCACCGCGAGTATCCGGTTTCCGTAACCCTCGCCAGCGGAGAAATCGCAGAGGGCCTGATCGACTTAGCATGGTCCGACGGCAAATCCTGGACCGTGATCGACTACAAGACCGGCCGGGCCGAGCCTCGCTATCGGACCCAGGTTCAGCTTTACGCCCTTGCCCTTCAGCGTGCCACGGCCCTGCCGGCCCGCGCGATCCTGCTGGCGCTTTGAATCGCGACATCCGCGATCGGACGCCCATCCGTTGGGTATCGCTATATGGAGATACGGGTCTTATCGCCGCGGGCATAGTGGGCTTGATGCTTCGCCGCGACCAGACGCGTATTTTAGACCGATGCCAGTGAGGCGAACATAGCCCAAAATAGCGGCTCGCGTAGGGCAGATACTCGCCCTTGATCCAGAGTCGCGGCGTCGTCTACCGTCCAGCGGGCTTCGATGACCTCCTTAACGCCGGCAGCGAAGAAAGCCTCCCGAGTGCCAGAGCGCCTCTCGCAGGCGGTTTGACGACTGATAAACACGCTGAGAGCACGACCGTCCTGTCGCTCAACGGCATTGCGTGGACCTCTCGGGGTCAGCAGCGCGATGCCATGTCCGTCCAGCTCCGAAGATTTGCGCAGCGACAAACAAGACCCTCACAGGAATTCCATTCTGGGTTCCCGTTTCCGAAGCGCGCCCAAGCGAAATGCGAACGAGCCGGGTGCGCGAACCGCGCGAAATGAGTTGCCCTACTTTCCGGGCCATAAAAAACCTTCTGCCCGAAACGGGCACACAGGTCGCACACAAGTGCGGGAGAGATCAAGATTTACTGGGGATTTAAGAGGGTGCTACTGATTGAGAGTCTCAGTCGCCTGGGTGCGTGGGCTCAATTCCTGCGAAACGCATGGCTCAATTGGTACTTTCCTACAGCCTGGTGGGATCCTTTCTGGCTGCATCTGTCACGCCCGGCGCCGGACGCGCTCTCTTGCACGAACGCGCTGTTGGATCTGGTTGTAGAGTTGCGGCGCGGCCGCTGTTAGCGTGACAGCCAGACCGAAGTCCTGTGCCGTGATTTCCGGAGGTGCCCAATTCCTTTTCGCCTGGATCATCAGGTAGTACGTGTCCCCGTAATTATCGGCTGTCCTGGTAAACGTCCACTCGCGCCGCTGCAGGGTGCTGGTCTCGACCATACGCGACTTGGGCAGTAGATCACATTGAAAGGGAGCCGCCAATGCTCCTGGAGCGGTACGCCGCTCCTCGCGGGTGACGAATCGGTACGCGGCGACGACCTCTTCGGGTGTTTTCCCGCGGAACAAATTCATTGCCATCTCCACTCCCAAGTACTCGGCGCGTCGACGCTTTACCGGCGGGTCGAAGGCAAGCGAGGCAATGATTCTCTTCTTCCCAGGCGCATTGCGGAGAACATCTGGGACCGGCACTTCATACAGGATCAGCGTATCGATGGTAATCCTGC
>Ga0302324_100009661_pt1 | contig 20120 bp, 19 predicted proteins | sample Palsa_T0_1_FD_201949 | JGI IMG/M metagenome (GOLD analysis project Ga0302324, IMG submission 201949) | Peat permafrost microbial communities from Stordalen Mire near Abisko, Sweden - Palsa_T0_1 | ecosystem: Environmental > Terrestrial > Soil > Palsa > Peat permafrost | place: Sweden: Abisko...
CCCGTACGCCACTTTACTCATGGATTGCTCCACTTTCTCGTGCGACTTGCATGTGTTAAGCGCGCCGCCAGCGTTGATTCTGAGCCGGGATCAAACTCTCGTTTGATCTTGTGAGACTCCCGACCTTATTCATCCCACCCCTGTTGGGAGCGAAACAAACTCGACCGGTTATATCGACTCGGTTTTACTCAAAGTTCTGACGAACATTACTTCTGCGTCCAACCAGATTGTCAAAGATCTGCGTAGCCAGCCCGGCGATCCCCGCTTGCACGGGAAAAACCCAACTAACTACCGGCCTCGAAAGCCGTTTGGCCCCTGCCGGCATTTTTGACAATGCTCAGCCTGAACCGAAATTCTTGGGAACTGAAAGAACTGCCTGACAGGAGATGAGGCGTTACTGCTTCTGCTACCTGCCGAAACTGTATCCGTCGCTTAAACTTCAGCTACCGATACTCGCCCGGTGGCCAGCGCCACTCCGGACTATGTCTTGGAAACCGCTCAAGACGACCTTGATCAGAATAACAAACCTAGGGCCTCTTGGCAACAGGTAAACAATAAAAAAAGCGCAGCTCTGTGACTCTCGTTCTAACAAACAGAAAACAAGATACTTGCCATGCAAGTTTTTGGCTCAAGAGAAACTCCTGATCTGCCGATAACTTCTTCAGAAGCCGTTCCATGCCCTCCACCACGAAAGTACTTGTTGCCGACGATCACGGAGTAGTTCGCAAAGGTCTTCGGTTTCTGCTCCAAACCGACCCTGGAATCGAGGTGGTTGGCGAAGCCTCCGATGGCCGCGAAGCCGTCCGGCTTACCGAACAGCTGGCTCCCGACGTTGTTGTCATGGACATTACCATGCCCCATCTCAATGGCATAGACGCCGCATCCCAGATCGTCAAACGCGATCCCAACGTCGGTATCATTATGCTGAGCATGCACTGCGACGAGACCTTTCTCGTCCGCGCCCTGGCCGCCGGCGCCCAGGGCTATCTCCTCAAGGACTGCGCCGAGGCGGATCTGCTCCAGGCTGTCCGGTCGGTCGCCAACAAAAAACTCTTCTTCAGCCCGGCGATCACGCAAACGCTGCTCGAAGACTATATGCGCCAGATGCAGAGCGAAGGCCTGGAAGATTCCTACGACCTGCTGACCGACCGCGAAAAAGAAGTCCTGCAAGTGCTCGCCGAAGGCAAATCCAACAAGGAAGCCGCTTCACTGCTCAGCGTCAGCCTCTACACCATCGAAACGCACCGCAGCCGCTTGATGCAGAAGCTCAATCTCCACTCCACCGCCGACATCGTGCTCTACGCGGTTCGCAAACGAATCATTCAGTAACCGCGGTAACATTTCCGCTCGTGCGGGGTCACACTATGTCGTGCGCCGGTTCGCGTTTTTCTGCGTCGTCCTCGTCGTCGGCGTTTGGCTTCCCGCCCCCGTCTCGGCTTACTCCGTCCTCACTCACGAAGCCATCATCGATTCAGCCTGGCCGAACGAACTCAGACCGCTCCTGCTCGAGCGTTTCCCCAGCGCCACCGCGGACCAGTTGCGGGAAGCCCATGCCTACGCCTACGGCGGCGCCATCATCCAGGACATGGGTTATTACCCTTTCGGCAGCAAGTTTTTCAGCGATCTGGTGCACTATACTCGCAGCGGCGACTTTGTCCTCGCCCTGCTCAAGGACGCTCGGGAATCGCAGGACATAAACGACTACGCTTTCGCGCTCGGCGCACTCGCCCACTACGCCGCCGACAACCTGGGCCACCCGGTGGCGGTCAATCGCACGGTCCCTTTGGTTTATCCCAAGCTGCGAGCCAGGTTCGGATCCGAAATCACCTACGAGGACAACCCCAGCGCGCATCTTAAGACCGAATTCGGCTTCGATGTCGTGGAGATCGCCCGCGGCCAATATGCGTCGGAAGCCTATCACGACTTCATCGGATTTCAAGTCGCCAAGCCGCTTCTCGAACGCGCGTTTGAAGAGACCTATTGCGTCGAGTTGAAGGATCTCTTCGGAAATCTCGATCTCGCGCTCGGCACCTACCGCTTCACCGTGAGCCAAATCCTTCCGGAAATGACGCAAGCCGCCTGGTCGGCCAAGAAGAAGGACATTCAGGCTTTGCAGACGGGCATCACCCGCCGCCGATACGTATATCGAATTTCGATGGCCACGTATCAGAAGGATTGGGGCAACCAATACCGCCGCCCTGGATTCGGCGCGCGATTCCTCGGGTTTCTGTTCCGGCTGATGCCGAAGATCGGGCCGTTCAAAGCCCTCTCCTTCAAGGTTCCGCCGCCGGCCGCCGAGAAATTGTTCCTGAATAGCCTGGATGAAACCGTGCGGAGCTACCGGGAATTGCTCACAGCCGTCCGCGAGGATCGCCTGCAGCTGGTTAACGAAAACTTCGACACTGGACAGCTGGCGCGCTTCGGCGAATACCGCCTAGCCGACCAAACCTATGCGAAGCTGCTGGAGCGCCTGGAAGCAACACCCGCCAACATCTCAGAGCAATTGCGCGCCAACGTCCTCTCCTTCTATGGCTCCTCCGGGAGTCCCGCGTCGGAGAAGGCCAGCGCAGCACTCGCTGCCTTGCGCGCCAGCTTGTTAGCCGACCCAGCCAATTAGAAGAGGTCTGCCCTACTTCAGCCGGGGTTATCGCTCGGCGCGGCATTCTCGCGCTTGAGCGGCAGCACCACCGAGATCCGCGTCCCTTTCCCGGGCTCGGAGTGGATCGACACTTGGCCGCACAATTCGCGCACGCGTTCCGTGATTCCGAGCAAGCCCAGCCCGTACGCCACTCCGCCCGCTTGATCGAACCCCACGCCGTCATCTTCCACCAGCACCGCCAGAGCGCCGCTTGAATCCTCCAGCCGCACGTGGATGTTCTTGGCCTGCGCGTGACGCGCGCAATTAGTCAACCCCTCCTGCACGATCCGGTACAGATACGTGCGGTGCGGATCCGGCACGTCGCGCAAATCCCCGTCCACTTCGAGTTGAATGGGCGTGTTGTAGCGCCGCGAATATTCACGCGCCTGCCATTCCAGCGCGGGCCCCAAGCCCAGCACATCCAGCATCGCCGGCCGCAGCCCCATCGCGATATCGCGCGTCGTTCGCAAGGTACTTTCGGCCAGTTTCTTGGCCTGATCCAGGTGCGGGTCGTTCTCCGTCCCTCGCGCGCCCTGCGCCCGCTCGAGGTTGCCCAACTCCATTCGCAGCGCGGTTAAAAGCTGCCCAATCTCATCATGCAATTCTCGCGATAGCGCCTTGCGCTCCAGTTCCTGCGACGATACCAGTTGCTGCGAAAGATGCCGTAAGCGCACTTCCGCTTCCTGGCTGGCTTGGCGATGCGCTGCCGATTCCTTCTCGAGCGAAGAGATACGAAACACGCTGGTGCCCGCGATGATCGCCCCCAGCACCAGCGCCGTCAACATCGTCTCCCAGATGTCGTTTTGCAGAGCCTGGACCGATTGGCTCAAGGCTCGCCGCCGCGACTCGAAATTCTCATCGTTCAGCTTTCCGAGCTCCTCGGCAATCGCAAAAACTGGCATGGTCTGCCACCCGAATCCATCGTCGGTGAACCGGGCCTCCGCATCCTCGGGAGCTTCTTGAAACTCCTTGCCAACCGTACCCAGATAGACCCGTAAAGCACCCTCCAGCCGATCCACCGCCCGGCTGCTTTGTTGCGGCCGCAGCGACTTCAATTGCGCCAGGCTGAATTCGGTTTTGGCGCGCAGCGCGGCCAATTGCACGTTGTACGCTTGCGCTGCAATATTGGGCACCAGCAACCGGTCCCGCCGGAGCACCGCCACTCGTGATGTATCCGAGCGAATGCCTTCCACCAAGTTCTCAATATGACGGTAGTTGTCCTCTACCCCCAAGATTTGCTGATGAATCCGGCGCGTCTCCTGGATGCTGGCCACGCCCGATAACCCCATGATCAGCAACAGGAAACCGAGCCCGAACACCGACACCGGCCAGATGCTTTGCGGGACATTCTTCACGATAGTACGCGCCTCATTGCAGTACTGTTGATGGGGTCTCGGTACTAGCCCCCATCAACCTATCGGCGGGGTTGTTCGACTTCGTTAACTGATCGAAAATCAGCTCAAGTTACAGAGATGACTTGCGGTACGGAAGCCGCCAACACTTCCAGGAGGAAAGAAAATGATCGGTACTCAAGCTTTATTTTTTCTGATGCGTGTCTGGCGGGATCGCCGAGGGCAGGATCTCATCGAATATGCCCTGATGGCCGGCTTTGTCGCGGTCGTGGCTGGAGCTATTATGCCCGGCGTCGCCAGCAGCATCAGCACCATTTTTAGCTCGGTCGCGTCGGTGATGACCGCGGCTTCCACGCAAAGCTAAAACTCATCCCGGTGGGCGTGCATTGGAAGCGCCATTCGCGCACATTTCCGACTGTGGTACGCGCCGCGACACAGTACTACTGATAGGGTTCCGTCCTGGGCCCCTCTTACCTATCGGCGGGGTTGTTCAGCCCATCTAACTACTCGAAAATCAGTGCACATCACATAGGTGATTGCGGTAACGAGCCGCCAAATTCTAAGGAGAAATGAAAAATGATCGGTACACGAACTTTGACGGTTCTGATGCGGACCTGGCGGGATCGCCGCGGACAGGATCTTATTGAATATGCCTTGATGGCCGGATTTGTGGCGGTCGCGGCTGGTGCCATCATGCCCGGCGTTGCCAGCAGCATCAGCACCGTCTTTAGCAGGGTCGCCTCAGTCATGGACGCAGCTGCCGATCAAGGCGGCGGTGGGGGTCATCACCATAGGTAGGCGAGCGCTGGACTTCGTCTGAGCTTCTCCGAGGGTTGCTCATACCATCAGTATGAGCAGCCCTTCTCCCTGACCTACTTCACTTGGCCTCGCCACCTATATCCCCGCTCGCCGGGCCGCTCACATCGATCCCTGGTCGCGTTACGCTACGGGTAAGAGGTGAGCCACAGATGAAAGCAGATAGCCACCGATCCGTGTTCATCTGTGTTTATCTGTGGCTCGCAATCACGCCCTTCGCACGCGCATCGCCCAGCTTCGCCAGCGATATTGCGCCCATCGTGTACGAAAAATGCGCGCCGTGCCATCATCCCGGCGAAGCCGCGCCGTTTTCATTGCTCACGTATCAAGACGTCAAGAAGCGCGCGGCCCAAATCGCGGCTGTGACGCGCACGGGCTTTATGCCGCCGTGGCTGCCGGAAAAAGGCTATGGCGATTTTGCGGGCGAGCGGCGCCTCACCGCTGCCGAGATCGCGACCGTTGCCGCTTGGGTGCGCGACGGCGCGCCCGTTGGTCCCGCGGACAAGATACCGCCTGCGCCGGATTTCACCGCCTCCGAACTCGGCGATAGCTGGCAGCTTGGCCCGCCCGACCTGGTGCTGGAAGCGGGAGGCTCATTCGATCTGCCGGCTTCGGGGCGGGATATCTATTGGAACTTCATCTTCACTCCTCGGTTGACCGCGCGGCGCTGGGTCCGCGCCATCGAGATTCGCCCCGGCCAGCCGCGAGTGGTGCATCACGCCAACCTCCTGGTGGACCGTGCTGGATCGGCGCACCTTCAGGAGGCGGCGCCGGGCAAGGGCTTTCCGGGTATGGACCTGGTGATCACGCGCAGCCCTTTCGACCCCGAGGGCAATTTTCTGTTTTGGAAGCCCGGCAACACGCCGCACGTGGAGCCGGACGGATTTGCATGGCGGCTCGACCCCGGCAACGAGCTGGTGCTCAATATGCATCTGCAGCCTTCGGGCAAGCCGGAAGAAGTGCGGCCTTCTATTGGTCTGTATTTCACTGACAAACCCCAGACCAAGTTTCCGCTGTTGGTCCAACTCGAGGACGATGAGGCGCTCGACATCCCGGCAGGCGTGCGTGATTTCCCCATCTCGGACGATTTCAAGCTCCCGCTGGATGTCGACATTCTGGCGGTCTATCCGCACGCTCACTACCTCGGGAAACTGCTGGAAGCCTGGGCCACGCTGCCCGGAGATTCGCATAAGGGCGCCGGCGCCAAGAAGTGGCTGGTGCGCATTCCCAACTGGGATCAAAACTGGCAAGCGGTCTACTATTATCGCGAGCCGCTGTTTCTTCCGAAAGATTCCGTGATCCACATGCGGTACCACTACGACAACTCGGCGGAGAATCCGCGCAACCCCAACCATCCGCCGCGGCGGGTGCGCGCGGGCAACCAAGCCACCGACGAAATGGGCCACTTATGGTTGCAAATACTGCCGCACGACGCACGCGATCACCGCCGTGAGCTCCAGGAAGCGGTGATGCGTCACCGCCTGGAAAAGAACCCCAACGATCCCGTGGCGCACATGAACCTGGGAGCGATTCTGCTGTCGCGTCTGGACCCGCAGGCGGCGTTGACCGAGCTGCGGGCTGCAGAGCGGCTGGAACCGAACCGGCCGGAAGTGCGCAATATGCTGGGACTGGCTCTCGCTACGCTGAACCGTAACGCGGAGGCCATCCCTCAGTTCGAGCGAGCCCTGAAGGCCCGCCCGGACTACGCCAGCGCGCGCTTCAACCTGGCGACGGCCCAAGCTAAAACGGGCAAGATCGATGAAGCCATCGAGAATCTGCGGAAGGTGCTGGCGGCCAATCCCGACGACCCCTACGCCAAACAGCGCCTGAGCGAACTAATCTCCAGTCCCAGCAGCCAGTTACCAGCGACCAGCCACTAGAGGCTGGAACAAAATTCGAGATTCTGCCGTATACTCGGGTACAAGCGTATGAGTTTCCTTTCCAAGCAGTTCATCGATGTAATCCAATGGACCGAACCGGAAGATGGAATCCTGGCCTACCGTTATCCCATGGAAGACATGGAAATCCAGAACGGCGGCAAGCTCACGGTTCGCGATTCCCAGATGGCCGTCTTCGTTAATGAAGGCCGCATTGCCGACGTCTTCGCGCCCGGCCTTTACACATTGAGCACGAACACGCTGCCCATTCTCACGTACCTCATGAATTGGGATAAGGCCTTCAAGTCCCCGTTCAAATCGGACGTTTACTATTTCTCCACGCGCCTGCAGACCAACCAGCGTTGGGGCACGGCCACGCCGATAACAATCCGCGACAAGGAATTTGGCGCAATCCGCATGCGCGGGTATGGGATCTATACGTACAAGATCGCCGATCCCAAGGTGTTCTACCAAAAGGTCAGCGGCACGCGCGATATCTATGCTGTCCCCGATCTCGAAGGCCAGTTGCGCAATACCATCGTTGCGCGCATGACCGATAGCTTCGCGCAAAGTTCGGTTCCGTTCCTCGATATGGCCGCGAATCAAGCCGCGCTTGGCCAGAAAATCGTGGAAGCGGTGAAGCCATCGTTCGCGGAACTAGGGCTTTCACTCGAAACTTTCGTGGTCGAAAACATATCGCTGCCCGACGAGCTGCAGAAAATGCTGGATCAACGCATCAGCATGAACATGATTGGCGACATGGGCAAGTTCACGCAGTTCGAAGTGGCGCAATCCATGCCCATCGCAGCCGCAAACGAAGGCGGCGGCGCAGCGGGCATCGGCGTCGGATTGGGCGCCGGCCTTACGATGGCGCAAAGTATGCTGAACGCGGTAAAGCCCGGCGAACAAGCGCCGCCCCCGGCAGGCGGTCCAGCGCCCAGTGCGGGACCCGTCGCGCCAGCCGCGCCAACTGCTCCCGGCGGTCCAACTGCTCCCGCCGCGCCCGCGGCCGAGACCAAGTTCTGCATCAACTGCGGAAAGCAGATTCCGCGCTCTTCCAAGTTCTGCCCGGAGTGCGGCAACGCGCAGCAATAAATGTCCGGCCTTGAGTGGATCATCGAGGCGCACGGTTGCGATTCGGTCACGCTGGCCGATGCCGGCCGCCTCGACGACTTGTTCCAATCGCTGATCAAAGCGCTCGATCTTCACCCGCTCGGCAAATCCAGCTGGCATCAATTTCCAGACACTGGAGGCATCACGGGCGTGACGATGCTTGCCGAGTCGCACCTCACCTGCCACACGTTTCCCGAATACGGCTCGCTCTGCTTGAATGTCTTCTGTTGCCGCCCGCGTCCCGGCGCCGATTTTGACGCGTTGCTCAAGAAAGAGTTCGGTGCGGAGCGCGTCTGCGTGCGCCAACTGGAGCGGCCCTATCAGGTATGAGCGGGCCCACGGCGAACTGCCCCGGCTGCGGCGCCCCGGTGAAGTTTCTTTGGTCCAGCGCCGTCCAGACCACTTGCGAATTCTGCCATTCGATTCTGGTGCGCACCGATGTTGATTTGAAAAAAGTCGGCGAAGTGGCCGACCTGCCCGCCGACGCTTCGCCTATTCAAATCGGAACCGAAGGCGCGTATCAGAACAAAAGCTTCGTCGTCGCCGGCCGCATCATTTATGAGTACGAGCAAGGCGGCTGGAACGAATGGCATATCGTCTTTAACGACGGATCGAGCGGCTGGCTTGCGGACGCGCAACTTGAATACGATCTGTCGTGGGCCAGCAAGCCTCCTGCGCCATTGCCCGGCGCCGACGGAATTCGTCAGGGGCAAACTTTTCAGTGGAATGGCAAGACCTTCGCGGTAACTTCCCGCACGCACGCGCACTACAAGGGCGTACAAGGTGAACTGCCGTTCGAGTATTGGGATAAATCGGACGTGCTCTTCGCCGATCTGAGGACCACCGGCGCTGATTTCGGAACCATCGACTACAGCGACAATCCTCCGCTGCTGTTCCTCGGCCGCGCCGTCGAGTTCGATGATCTACACTTGAAAAACCTTCGTGAATTCGAGGGCTGGACCTGATGGCGGCGGTTCAAGCCAAGTCGATCTCGTGCCCCAATTGCGGCGGCCCGGTGGAACTGCGTGGGTTCGCCCACACGCTCAGTGTCGTTTGCCCGCAATGCTTGTGCGTTCTCGATGCTTCGACGCCCGAGGTTCAGATCCTCGAGAAGTTCCAAGGGAAGACTCAGGTCAAACCAACCATACCGCTTGGCACGCGCGGCAAAATCGGCGACACGCAATACGAGGTGATCGGATTTCAAGTGCGCCAGGTCAACTCCGGAGACGACACGTATTCTTGGGATGAATATCTGCTCTTTAATCCTTACAAAGGTTTTCGCTATATCACTGAGTACAACGGCCATTGGAACTTTGTACACGTCGAGAGCATGCTCCCCGAGCAAACCCAGGCCCGCGGCAAACCCGCGATGCGTATCGGCGGTGCGACTTATCTGGCCTTCGACTCCATGACAGCGAGCACCGTTTATGTTCTGGGCGAGTTTCCCTGGAAGGTCCAAGAGGGCGACTCGGTGGCCTGCCAGGATTTCGTGGCGCCGCCCGCGATGTTGTCATCGGAAGCCACCGGCGGCGAAATCACCTGGTCGCTCGCCCGGTACATGACCGGGTCGCAAATCTGGCAGGCATTCAAGCTACCCGGATCGCCGCCTCCCGCGTACGGCATCTTTGCAAATCAGCCATCGCCGTACGGAGCGAGCGTCGCGTCGTCATGGAGCACCTGGGTCTGGTTGAACGTTGCGCTGGCTGCGCTGGTTTTTCTCTTCATGCTGATTTCTCCGGGCCGCATTGCGTTTAGCGACCACTATGTTTACTCGCAGGGAGTGAAACCCGACATAGCGTTTGCGAATACGGGGGCGTTCGTAACTCCAACCTTTCAACTCGATGGCCGCAAGTCGAATGTTGAGCTCTCCATTCACACCGATCTCGACAATAATTGGGTCTATTTCAACTTCGCCCTGATCAACAATCAATCCGGCGAGACCTTCGACTTCGGGCGCGAAGTGAGTTACTATCATGACTCCGATGGCAGCGAAGGGGGCCGCGACAACAGCGTGATCGTTCCGTCCGTGCCGTCGGGCCAGTATTACTTGCGTGTCGATCCGGAGATGGCCCGAGGATCGCCCTTTGTGGCCTATGACCTGCAATTGCGGCGCAATGTCCCAAACTACGGATTTTTCGGACTGGCGGCGTTGCTGCTGCTAATTCCGCCCGGATTCACGACATTTCGCAGAGCGAGTTTTGAAGCCGCGCGCTGGCGCGAAAGCGATTATGCGCCCTCCATGTCCAGTTCAATACTGTCCAGATCCAACAGCGGAGGTGACGAGTGAATACTCCATTATTCGTGATTTACGGCGCATTGCTGCTCACGCTGACCAGTGTGGCCGAGTACCGCGGCTGGAGCTGGTCTAACATCAATCAGCAACGAGTGCTGCCCAAATCGATTCGCGACAATCCCGGCGCCTATCGCTCATCCTACGGCGGTTATTCCCGATACATCGGAGGCAAGTGAACGTGAACATAAGTTCTCTCGTGAACGCGTTGGTCTACTCAGTGCTCGGCATCCTGATCTTTGTGATCGCGTTCCTCATCATCGATAAGATGACGCCCTACCATCTCTGGAAAGAGATCGTCGAAGACAAGAATGTCGCGCTCGCGGTTCTGATCGGCGCGCTGTCCATTGGCATGTGCATCATCATCGCTGCCGCGGTGCACTAGGTGTCCATCGCACTATTTCTCTCTGTTTTTCTGATTGCCGCTTGCGGCTTGATCTATGAGCTGATCGCCGGCACGCTCGCGAGTTACTTACTCGGAGATACGGTTTTTCAATTCTCCACCATCATCGGCTGTTACTTATTTGCGATGGGCATCGGCAGTTACTTGTCCCGGTTCCTGCACCGCGGCTTGGTGGCGCGTTTTGTCTCCATCGAACTGATGGTCGGAGTGGTCGGTGGGTTCTCGTCTTCGCTGCTATTTCTAGCCTTCGCTTACACCGAAGCATTTCGGCTGGTGTTGTACATGGTGGTGATCATGGTAGGAACACTGGTTGGACTCGAGATTCCGCTGCTGATGCGGATTCTGAAAGAACGCTTCCAGTTTCGCGAGCTGGTTTCGCACGTCCTGACCTTTGACTACCTGGGGGCGCTCGGCGCATCGCTGCTGTTTCCGATATTGCTGGTCCCGAAACTCGGCCTGGTCCGCTCGGCGTTGGTTTTCGGGATCTTCAATGCGGGCGTCGCGCTGTGGTCGACTTATTTGTTCCGTGAACAAATCAGCCGCAGCCGTCTTCTTCGCGCGGGTTGCTTTGTGGTGCTGGCCCTGCTCGGCGCGGGAACCGTTTTCGCCGATCGGATTTCTTCCGCCGCCGACAATAGCCTTTACGCGGACCAAGTGATCTTCAGCCGCACTACTCCGTATCAGCGAATTGTACTTACCAAGTGGAAGGACGACTTACGGCTGTTTCTCAACTCCCATCTACAATTCAGCTCTCGCGACGAATATCGTTATCACGAAGCTTTGGTCCATCCGGGACTGGCTGCGCTGCCGGGAGCACGCCATGTCTTGGTGCTGGGCGGTGGCGATGGACTGGCGGTCCGCGAGATCCTGAAGTATCCATCGGTGGAGAGCATCACTCTGGTTGATCTTGATCCGGAGATGACGCACCTGTTCTCCACGCACGCGGTGATGTCTGCGCTGAACCAGCATTCGCTGACCAATGCGCGCGTGCATGTGATCAACGCCGACGCGTTCCGCTGGCTGGACACCAACACCGAGCAATACGATTTTATCGTGGCCGATTTTCCCGACCCCACCAGTTACGCGCTCGGCAAGCTGTTCACGACTGCGTTCTATCGGCTGGCCGCGAAACATCTTGCGAGCGGCGGCCTGATCGTGGTCCAAAGCACTTCGCCGCTTTTCGCGCGGCAATCGTATTGGTGCATTGTCGAATCCGTCAAGCAGGCGGGGCTGCGCGTCTATCCGTATCACGTGTACGTGCCGTCGTTCGGCGAGTGGGGATACGTGATCGGCAGTTTTGCTCCGTACGAGCCGCCGCGGCAGTTGCCGACAGGCCTTCGATTCCTATCGACCGCCAACGTCGCGGAGTTGTTCGTGTTTCCGGTGGACATGCAGCCGGTGCCGGCCGAGCCGAATCGGCTGAACGATCAGGTTCTGGTTCGCTATTACGAGCAAGAATGGAAGGACGTCGCGCACTAGTGGACGGGTTTTCGCGTCGCGAATTCTTCGGCGCGCCGGCCCTGCTTGGACTCTGGCGCAAGACCGATCGCAGGATCACCGGCGGGTTCGTTAACGATTCGTTTCCGCTGGGCCATCGGCTGCGCGATGGCGCGGAGTTTCGCGCCCCGGCGCAGCAATTGCGCGTCCCCATCGTGATTGTCGGCGGCGGCATGGCCGGTTTGAATGCGGCGTGGTACTTGGATAAGCGCGGCTTTCATGATTTCGTGCTGCTTGAAATGGAGCAGCAGGCCGGCGGCAATTCGCGTTGGGGCGAGAACGAGATTTCGAGATTTCCGTGGGCCGCGCACTATGTTCCCGTGCCTGCCAAGGGCGAATCGCTGGCGCGCGAGCTGTTCGAAGAGCTGGGCGTGCTACGCGACGGCAAGTGGGATGAGCGCGCGCTGTGCTTTGACCCGCAAGAGCGGCTGTTCATTAATGGCCATTGGCAGGAAGGCATCGAGCCCGAGGACGGCGCGACACCCAAGGATCGCGCGCAGTATCGCCGCTTCATGGAAAAGGTCAGCGAGTTTCGCGCGGCCGGCCAATTTACGGTTCCCATGGAATACGGGGCACGCCCGTCGCCTCTCGATCGGATGTCGATGGCCGATTGGCTCGTGCAGCAGGGCTTCGATTCGGCGCCTCTCGGCTGGTACATCAACTACGCCTGCCGGGACGATTACGGCGCGCTCGCGAAAGACACGTCCGCGTGGGCTGGGATTCAATACTTCGCGTCGCGCGAGCCGGAAGAAAAAGGTCCGCTGACGTGGCCGGAAGGCAACGGATGGATCGCCGCGCGTCTGATCGATAAATTAAAACGCCACTTGCGGACAGGAGGTGCGGTGTACGGTGTTGTGCGTGGCGGCAACCAGATTCGTGTTCTGACCGAGCAGACCGAGTATGTCGCGGACGCTGTCATTTGGGCAGCGCCGACGTTTCTCGCGTCGTACGTGATTGAGGGCGCTCCGCGCGCGGAAGGCTTTCAATACTCGCCCTGGCTCACGGCCAATTTGACGCTCGATCGCATTCCCGATCAGAAGAACGCCGAGCCGGCCTGGGACAACGTGATCTACGATTCGCCGGCGCTCGGGTATGTGAACGCGACGCACATGAGTTTGGCGACGCACGTGGATCGAACGGTGTGGACATTTTATTGGTCATTGGCGGAATACACCCCGGAAGCCGCGCGGCGATTGTTGCTCGCTCGCGATTGGAATTACTGGAAAGAGGCGATCTTGCACGACCTCGTGCGCGCGCATCCCGACATACGCCAGTGCGTGGCGCACATCGATATCATGCGCATCGGTCACGCGATGGCGCGGCCGTCGCCCGGGTTCCTGTTCTCAGAACACAGAGCACGATGGCTGAAGCCGACGGGCAACATCTTTTTCGCGAACTCGGACCTGAGCGGGTTTTCAATTTTTGAAGAAGCGCAGTACCGGGGCGTGGAGGCGGCGAAGGGCGCTCTGCGCCTGGTGGGCCGAGCTTGAGCAGAACGAAATTCAGCGGCTGGGCATTTCGTCGCCTTTGCGGGGCGGCTCTCCGCCAGGCCTCGTCATGATGCCATCGAAAGTCTTGAAATCGGCCCGGAGTTTTCGTGCTCGAAAAAATCTTTCTGCTGACTCCGGCAAGGACGGCTCGTTCTCGTCGCTCATACACTCCATGATCGCTCAAAGGTTCGGGTTGGGGATAGGGCGCGGGCCCGCATACGGTAGAGTGGGGAAGATGAACGTGTATGCCATCCTGATTGGGCTCGCGTTAGTGACCCTTCTGGGCGCTCTGGCGGGAATCTGGCTGGCGGAAACGCCGGCGCTTTCTCAACGCGTGCTTCCGTTCAGCGGAGGGCTGCTAGTGGGAATTGCGCTGTTCTGGATTCTTCCAGAAATCGCGCAAGTCTATGGCTGGAGGCAAGGATGCGCGGGCTTGGTGGCGGGATTCGGGTTGCTGTGGCTGGTGGATCGATATGTGCATCCGGTATGCCCGGCCTGCTCCCACACGCACGACCATGCCGGCTGCGCCGAGAGTCTGCACGGATTCGCGGCGCCTTTGTTGATCGCCGCGAGTGTGCACAATGTGTTCGATGGCTGGAGCCTGGCGGCATCGCAGGAGCCTGGATTCGAACGGCTACGATTTGCGTTTCTGGCGGGTATCGGTTTTCACAAGCTGCCCGAAGGCCTGGCGCTGGGAGCGCTGTTGCTCGCCGCGTTTGGCGCGCCGTGGAAAGCGTTGCTGGGAGCGGCGGGAGCGCAATCGATGATGGTGGCGGGCGGAGCGCTCGCGCTAGCCGTGGGACCGCATCTAAGCAGGGACTGGACGGCGCTGTTGCTCTCGCTAGCGGCGGGCGCGTTCGTTTATCTCGGCTATCATGCGATCGACAGCCAATATCAGCGGCGGCGCGGCGCGATGTCTGTAGTATCGGCGTTGACCGGCGCAGTGGGAGCGGCGGCGTTAAGGCTGGGGATTGGCGGTTAGGTCGCGATGGGCGGGCGGCGCTTGTGCCAATCTGTGCGCTCCTGAAACGTTCTGCCGATCGCGAGCAGCATGTTTTCCGAGAACGGCGAGCCCACCAGTTGCAGACCCATCGGCATGCCATTCGCAAAGCCACAGGGAAGTGAAAGCGCCGGAAGTCCGGCGAGGTTGCCCGCGGGGATCAACGCGGTGAGCCCGGCCGCGGTGGAGGCGGGACGTGATCGGCGATCCAGCGGCTGCGTGATTTTCGGCGCGGGATCCAAACGCGTGGGAGCCATGAGCACATCCACGGTGGAGAGCAAGTCGCGAAATGCTTCCTGAATTAGCGAGCGGATGCGCATGGCCTTGAGGTAATCCTTGGCCGGAATTTCCAGGCCCGCTTTGAGGCCGGCGATCTGGCGCTGATCGGCGAGTTGGTCCACTTTGCCGCTCTTGATGAGCGGCTCGAAGATGGCGGAGCCTTCGGCCGAGATTATCGCGCCGATGACGGACCCGTAAGGGAACTCGGGCAGTTTGGTTTCGACGACGTGGACACCTAAGGATCGGATGATTTCGAGAGCTTTGGCGTAGTCGGCGCGCGCGGCCGGATCGACGGCTTCGTTGAAGTCGGCGGGCGCGAAGCCGACTGTAACGTCCTTGAGATCGCGTGAGAACTGGGGCGTGTAGTAGAAGCTCTTGTGGGCGGATGACAGATCGTCGGGATCGGCGCCGGCGATGGCTTCCAGCACCAGGCCGCAATCCTCGGCCGAGCGGCAGATCGGTCCGATCTTATCGAGCGTCCAGGACAGCGCCATCGCCCCATAGCGAGAAACTAATCCATATGTCGGGCGCAGTCCGGTGACGCCGCAAAATGCGCTGGGCGTGAGGATGGAGCCGGATGTTTCCGAGCCGAGCGCGTAAGTGACGAGCCCGGAAGCGACCGCGATCGCGGAGCCGCTGGAAGAACCGCCGGACCAGCGCGTGTTATCCCAGGGATTCAAACCCGGCCCGGTGAGCGAGGCGCTGGCGTAGCGGTAGCTGGGGCCGCCGGCGAGTTCCACCATGGCGAGTTTGCCGGTGAGCAAGCCACCGCGCTTCTGAATATGCGCGAGCGCGCTGGCGGTGTAATCGAAGACCTGTCCGGCGTACGGCTGCGCGCCCCAGGTGGTGGGATGCTTGGCATACGACAGCAGATCCTTGGCGCCGAAGGGAATGCCTTGGAGAGGCCCGCGCAGGCGCTCGCGTTTGATGTCGCCATCCACATCCTTGGCATCGCTGATCGCCACTTTGCGGAGCGACAGCGCAAGGGCGTTATAGCGCGGGCCAATGGCTTCCAGGCGATCGCAAAAAGCGCGCGCAAGCTCGACGGCGGAGAACTCCTTCTTGGTGAGTTTCTGATTGATTTCGGTGATGCCGGCGAAGAAGATGTCGTCCGAGATAGAGGGCATAAGTTCGCCTAAGGCCGGAAGATTGTGGCCGGCTCGGTGGACATGGGCAGCGGGACTTTGTCGAGCTGATCGGCGGTGTCGCGGAGTTGGGCTCGCGAGGCTTTCAGTTCTTCATCGGCGTTCGCCGGAAGCGCCTCGGCTTGGGACTGCCCCGAAGGTTGAGCCTGCGGCCGAGCCAATAAAACCGCCGACGTGGACAGCCCCGCGGCGAGTTCACGTCGAGTGAACTTGTTCATAGATTCTAGTGTAGTGCAGGACTAACAGGAGGGCGTGAGGGCTTCGATGGCGGCCTTCTCCATGATCGAGCGGGGAGCCGATGCGCCGGTCCAGATCTCGAATTGCCGAGTGGCTTGTTCGAGAAACATCTGGAGCCCCGAGATGACCGTTGAGCCTTGCGAAGAGGCGTGGCGGAGCAGCGCGGTTTCGAGCGGATTGTAGACCATATCGAAAACCAGCGAAGCGGGGATGGCGCCGGGAAAGAAGCACGCATCGGGATGCGGGTGCATACCGAGCGGGGTGGCGTGGACCAAGGCGTCGAACTTGCGGCCGTTCACCTGTTCGCGCAGCAGGGACTCGGCGCCGCAGGCGCGGGCGAGAGACCGCACGCGGTCGGGATTGCGCCCGACAATCGAGACCTTGGCTCCGCTGCTCACCAGTGCATACGCCGCGCTGCGAGCGGCCCCGCCGTTGCCAACCACCAGCACGGACGATTTGGACAGGCGCAGTTTGCGGGCCAAAGGAACCGTGACGGCATCGGCGTCGGTGTTCGCGCCACGCCATTTGCCGGCTTTCTTCCAGACGGTGTTGACGGCGCCGATGCGCCGGGCGAGAGGATCCACCACGTCGAGGTAGCGTAGGATGCGCTGCTTGTGAGGGATGGTAACGCTGAATCCGGCGATCGGCAGCGATTCGGCGAGCGCAAAAAAATCCTTCAATTGCGCCGGCTGGACCAGGAACGGCAAGTACACCGCGTCGAGACGGTGGGATTGAAACGCACGATTGTGCACGGCCGGAGAGATGGAGAAGCGCACGGGATCGGCGATGACGCCGTAGATCTTGGCGCCACGGGAGAATTTTTCGGCGCGGTAGAGATGGCGCAGCACGCGCGCGCTCACTTGACCGGAGGCGGTGCCATCGGAAGTGTTGGGCGCGGCGTAGGTGAACAGGCCACCCCAGGCGGGGGCCAGCACGCGCGTCGGGAACCCGGTTTCGCCCATGGCGAGGACCACCAAAGGCGTGCGAGGGTGGGATTTCGTGATGGCGAGAATGCGGGAGTTGTCGGACGGCTTGCGGGCGGTGGTCACAACCTTATAGCCATCGGCGGGGATTCGCAGCATGCGGCGCACAATGGATTCGGGCGAGGGAGTGCCGTCGTAGTTGTGATACGACAGCAGCAGCTGGCCTTTTCCGCGGAGCGCCTCCAGGCGCGGGCCGGCGTTTTCCGCGCTCTCGATTTCGACGTCCACGGCGCGGGCGCCGGCGTCGAGCGCGGCGTCCAGGATCCGGATCTGGTCTTCCACGCTGCCGTTGAATTTTCCATGATTCTGATGGCGGCGGCAGGTAGCCAGAATGCAGCATTCGGGATGCGCGCCGAGAAACTTGCGGATGACGGCCACGCCTTGTTCGGGCGCGGGCAGGTAATCCAGGCGAAACTCGAAGAAGGATTCCCCGGCGTTGGCTTCGCGGCGCGTGTGTTCCAGCAACTTCTGCGGGTCTGGAAAGCCCATGGCGATGCAGATCCGGGGTAGCGAGGTTGGATGCGGCATGAGCGCGAGCGGCGGAAACAGCATAACACAGGGGACAGCGCTGGGGATTGGCGATGCGGGAACTGGGGTTAGGCGGACAGCTTAGTTTGTTCTGCGCCGCTTGGCGGTGGTTCCGACCGTGAGGCCCATCTCGCGCAGCCGGGCCTTGGCCTTGGCGGCGAGATCGGAGTCGAGATCCAAATAGCGCGCGTAGACTTCGCGGAAATCGCGGGCCGCGGCGTCATTGCGGCCCAGGCCCATCTCGCACATGCCCTTCATATAGTGCGCGTCGGCGGTTTTGGGATTATCGGAATACTTCTCGAGCACGGCGTCGAAGTTCTGCAACGCATTGCTGTAGTCTTGTTTCCGGTAGTAAATGTCAGCGAGGTAATACTGAACGTTGGGAGCAAACGAGGTGTTGCCGAAGTATTTCAGATAGTCGCTGAACTCCTGGAAGGCGATGTCATTCTTGCCCGCTTGATAATCGCGGAACGCGTTGGTGTAGGTAGTCTCAGCCTGCATTCCGGCCGGCGGACCGCTGGGCGCCTGGCCCGTATTCGGATCGCCGGTAGGCCCGCCAATTCCCGTGGACGGCGGTGGCGCGGCGGGCCCGCTGCGGATGGTATTGATGAGGTTCTGAAGATCGGCCATTTTAGCGTCGAGCTTGCTCATGCGCGTATTCATGTCGAGCACCGACTCGCGGACCGCGCGAAAATCTTCCGACATCTGGTCCAGCTTTTGCCCGACATTGGCGACCGGGCCGTTGAGGCTTTGCTCCTGCTTCTTCATGGTTTCGTCAAAGCGATTTTCCATGACGGCCACCGCCGTGTTGGTGCGGTTGGCGCTGTCGAGGGTTTGCTGAGTGAGCGTCTGGATGGCGGCGACCTTTTGATCGAGCGTGCTTTGCAGATTACGCACCTGGTCCTGCAGCATGGCGACGTCACGCTGCAGCTCTTGAATCTCCTTGCTCGCGCCGAAGGCGAAGGGTGACAGCGCGAAGAGCAGTATGGCGAAACGAGACAAACTCATAGAGACTCCTGTGGGCCGAAGGGCGCCGGCGAAAGCGCCCCCCGGGTCATTTTGATTTCAGGCCGTATTCCACTCATTGGCCGGCCTTCAGATGCGCGCGGCGGTTCTTTTGCCAGCAAGCTTCGCTCGCCTCGGTGCATTGCGGCAGCTCCTTGCCGTAGCTGATGGTTTTCAGGCGATCCGCGGGGACGCCCAACTGCACCAGGAAGTCCTTGGCGGCGGTGGCGCGGCGGTCGCCCAGCGCGAGGTTGTATTCGGCGGAGCCGCGCTCGTCGCAATGGCCTTCCACCATCACCGAGAAGTTTGGATCCTGCTGGAAGATCTGCTTGAGCAAGGCGGCGTCGCGCGTCAGGGCTTCGCGGCCGTCCGCGCGAATCTCGCTCATGTCGTAATCAAAAAACGCATCCTGCGCTTGTTGCTGCAACAGGTCGGCGCTCGACAGACGCGGCCCCGAAGGCGCCGGTGGCGGCGGCGGAGCGGCGCTCACCTCCACGGTAACGGAACGCGAGTCCATTCCACCCGGTCCGCGCGCGGTTAGCAAATAGCTGGTGCTGGTCCTGGGGAAAATTTGACGCTGTCCCTGGCTTTGGACCGCGCCGACGCCGTGATCGATGGACATATCGGTGGCGTTGCTGATGGACCAACGCAACGTAGAGGACTGTCCGGGCTCGATGGTGGACGGTTCAGCGGTAAAGCTCGCGATCACGGGCCCAGCCGGGGGCGGCGGAGCGGTGGCGGCGGGCGCCGAAGGTGGTGGCGGTGGCGGTGGTGGAACTTTCTTGGCGCAACCGGCCGCGAACAACACCAGCACGGCCAACATCACCGCGCCGAGTTTGGAAGCGTGCAATCTCGAACTTTCTCTCATCCTGTCAATCTCCTCTTGGTGGGTCTCGTCCTCATTATTGTGTTGACTTACTCCAAACAGGTTTTTCGTTGTTGCCTTGCGTGGTAAGCGGCTGCACCTGGCTGCCGTCGGCCAGCATGCTGTAAATTTGCGTAGTTCTTCCGCGCCGCGATGAGAACACCAGATGAACGCCATCCGGAGCCCAGCTCGGATTTTCGTTTCGTCCGGCGCCATGGGTCAACTGTACGACATCGCGGCTGGCGACATCCATGACGAAGATATTGAAATTTCCCGGTTCAAATCCACGAGTCCACGCAAACGCGATGTGCTGCCCATCGGGGTTCCACGCCGGATTCACGGCGTCACCTTCCCCGGTGGTCAGACGCGACACATCCGTTCCATCAATACTCATTCTATATATTTGCGGAGTGCCGCCGCGCCCGGAGACAAACACAATGTCCTGGCCGGTCTTGGGATTTACTTTCGGCTCCACTTCGAGCGATCCGGAATGGGTGATGCGGTGCAGGTCGGCGCCGTCGAGATCGGTTTCGTAAATTTGCGAGAAACCGCCGTTAGCGGTGGAGTAAATCAATAAGTGGCGGCTTTCGGGCAGAAAATCG
>Ga0302324_100009662_pt1 | contig 20119 bp, 22 predicted proteins | sample Palsa_T0_1_FD_201949 | JGI IMG/M metagenome (GOLD analysis project Ga0302324, IMG submission 201949) | Peat permafrost microbial communities from Stordalen Mire near Abisko, Sweden - Palsa_T0_1 | ecosystem: Environmental > Terrestrial > Soil > Palsa > Peat permafrost | place: Sweden: Abisko...
ATGCTGAAAGCGTGCTTGCGCCAGCGTTGCAAGCGACCGAAATACGTCCCAATGCTGCTCGCCTTCGCCGAATGAAGACTCGATGCCCCAGATGCTGACGATGATGTTCTTGTCGACGCCGAACCGATCGTCGACCGCGCGAAGCGCGACCGCCCATTGAGCCGATTTCCGCAAGCCCGCCGCAATCCGCGACGGCGAGACGAGGCTTGTCAGATAGGCGCCGAAGGGTTTGCCATATTCCGGCTCCCGCCGCATGGCGGCGATGACCGCGGGATCGGGGGTCAGCCCGGCAAAAGCGGCATCGAAGGTCGCGCGGCTGATGCCCTGCTTGGCGGCATCCGGCCACAAATCCTCAAGAAATACCGCGAACGAATTCCCAGTTTCGCATTTGGCGGGTGCGCTCGCGAGCAATAGCGCCAGAATCAGCAACGCGCGCCCCGCCATCATCTTCCGCCCAAACGCCTTCCGCCCAAGAGAGTGACTGCACATGTAATGTCGCGGGCACCATTGAAGATGCCGGCGGGCCGGTCAATCCATCAAGGTTGGTCCAGGAGGTTCGGATGCGCAGCGTTGTGATCACGGGAACATCTTCGGGCATCGGCTGGGGCACGGCAAAGGTGCTCATCGCCGACGGCTTTCGCGTTTTCGGCAGCGTGCGCAGGACGTCCGACGCCGAGCGGCTTGCGGCGGAGTTCGGCGATCGCTTTGTGCCGCTGATTTTCGACGTCACCGACGAGGCCGCCGTGAACGCCGCGGCGGCCGATGTGCGCACTGCGTTGGCCGGCGAGAAACTCGCCGGCCTGGTCAACAATGCCGGCGTTGCCGTCGCCGGCCCGCTGCTTGAATTGCCGGTCGAAGAATTCCGCCGTCAGATCGAGATCAACCTGATCGGCGTGGTCATCACCACCAAAGCGTTCGCGCCGCTGGTGGGCACCGATCGCGGGCTCAGGGGGCAACCCGGCCGCATCGTCAACATCAGCTCAGTCGGCGGGCGAAACGCCGTTCCGTTTCTCGCGCCCTATGCCGCCTCGAAATTCGCGCTCGAAGGCTTGTCTGAAAGCCTGCGGCGCGAACTTCTGCCGTACGGTATTGACGTCATCGTCATCGGACCAGGCGCGGTGGCGACGCCGATCTGGAGCAAGGCCGAGCAGGTCGACGTTGCCCGTTACGCCAATTCGCCGTACGTGAAGGCACTCGTGCGCATGCGCGCCTACATGCTGCAACTCGGCAAAGAGGGGCTGTCGCCGGAGCGGATCGGCGAGGCCGTGCTGCATGCGCTGACCGCGATGCGGCCCAAGGTGCGCTATTCCGTGACGCCGCGGCCATTTCAGGACTGGATGGCGCGCACGCTGCCCAAGCGCGTGGTCGATCGCATGATCGGCGGCCGGCTCGGATTGCTTCCACCCGGGAAATAGAAACTTCCTCCGCGACGCGGCAACGCTCCGCTTTATTAGTTGACACGGAAACTAATATCGTCGTATTAGTTGACAAGGAAACAGTATGGTTGGTTCCCCGCAACCGACGACGGCTGACATTCAAAGGCAGAGGAGGAGTCAATGGACTCGCATGTCAAAGCAACGATGATCGAATGCACGAAGGCCTCGGACGAAGAGCGCGTGACCTTCGGCGAAGTGGTAACAAAATTGATGAAGGCCGGCGTCGAGCGTTACCACGCCGATCTCGTGCGCGGCGACAAGACGTATTACCTGCCGAGCGGCGAATCCGAAGTGGTGACGGGCGAGCCTGTCGGAATCGCGCCTGCACCGCAGTTTTCCGCCGCCGGCGTCGACGCGGCGGTCAGGGCCATTCAGAACGGCAAGATTCAGTATCGGGTGTTCTGTAAGCGCGTGGCGGAAGCTGGCTGCGTCGGCTACCTCGTCTCACTCGCGGGACGGCGCGCCGTCTACTACGGCCGCACCGGCGACAGCCATGTCGAATGGTTCCCCGGCGCGAAGTGAGCACGCCACGTGGCACCCAAACCGGTTTGGGTCAGTCCGCTCGAAGCTCATCTCGGCTACTGGCTCCGGTTCGTCTCAAACCAGGTATCGCATTCGTTCAGCCTCAAGCTCGCCAATCGCGATGTGACGGTGGCCGAATGGGTCGTGCTCCGTGAGTTGTACGAACGGGATGCCACGGTGCCGAGTACGCTGGCCGAAAAAATCGGCATGACGCGGGGCGCCATCTCGAAACTGGCCGACCGGCTTGTCGCCAAGGCATTGGTGACACGGACCACCAGCGACGAGGACCGGCGCTATCAGGCACTGGCGCTCACTGCGAAGGGACGCACCATCGTACCAAAGCTCGCGGCGCTGGCGGACCAGAATGACGCCGCGTTTTTCGGCCATCTCACGGCCGCCGAGCGGGAAAAGATCGAGCGCGCGATGCGGGACATCGTCCACCGGCACGGATTGAAGTCCGCGCCGGTAGAATGAATTGGTCTTACAGCAGCGACATCATGCCGCCGCCGTGGCGTTCGAGCCGGCCGGCGATTTCAAGTTCGAGCAGCACCATCCGGACCACCGCCGGCGAGCTTTTCGACAATCTCACGAGGTCGTCGAGTTGCACCGGAGCCGGACCCAGCAGGGCGACGATGCGCGCGCGTTCATTTGGCAGCGGCTCGGCGTCCTCCGCCGCGGCCTCGGCCGGCGGCTCCGGCTCCCGCGCGGGGAGCGTCTTCTCTTCCATGATCGGCTGCAGCACCGAAACGACGTCGGCGGTCTCGGTGACGGGTGTCGCGCCGTGTTTGATGAGACCGTTGGTCCCCTCGGCGCGCGGGTCGAGCGGGGAGCCTGGAACAGCGAACACTTCGCGGCCTTGCTAGAGCGCAAGCCGCGCCGTGATCAGCGAGCCCGAACGTTTGGCGGCTTGGACGATGACGACCCCGAGCGGATAGCCCGGAGATCAATCGGTTGCGGCGGGGAAAATCCCGCGCGCGCGGTTCCCAGCCGAGCGGCATTTCGGAAACCGCGGCCCCTGCGGTCAGGATGTCGTCGAGGAGTTGCGCATGCTCCGGCGGATAGACGCGGTCCTGCCCGCCGGCGAGCACCGCAATCGTTCCGGTGGTGAGGCTTGCCGCGTGCGCCGCAGCGTCGATGCCGCGCGCCAGCCCGGAGACGACAGCGAAACCGGCTTCGCCGAGTTCGCGGGCAATCCGTTGGGTGAATTTCAGCTCCGCGCCGGGGGCGTTACGCGAGCCGACGCCCGCCACCATCGGCAATGAAAGCGCGCCAACCTGTCCGCGGATCGCGATCAAAGGCGGCGCATCGTCGATCATTTGCAGCCGCATCGGATAGCCGGTCTCGCCGGAAGCCACGAGCGTGATGCCGAGCTTTTGCGCCGAGGCGATCTCGCGCGCGGCGTCATCGCGCGAGCAAACCTGCACGGCGCCGCCGGCGCCGCCGCGCCGCGCCAGCGACGGCAGCGCTTGCGCAGCACGTGCGCCGCCGAAATGATTGATCAGAGCGCCCTCGCTGCGCTCGCGCACCTTTCCCCCAACGCGCCTTGCCCGGGCACCAGCATAAGCCGAAAGCGAATCGCAGAGCGTGCAAAAAGTGCGAGACCCGGACGCGAAGGCTCGTCGGCCGGGTGTCAGCGCGAGCGGATCGGGTGAGCGCGCAGGATTGTGGCGACGGCGGCTAAAACGATAAGCTCCGGGGCGCAGTCGAAAATCTCATCCAAAGCGGCGAATCAACCCGGAGAAAAACCATGCGAAAATCCGTCATCGTTCTTTCCTGCGTCTTTACATGTTTGCTGGCTCAAGAATCGTCCGCCGCAATCAAGTACAAGCGTTTTCCACACTGTCCCGAGGGCCTCGTGACCGCCAAAACCTGCGAATGCCACGCCGGCGCATCTGGCCGTTATCATTTTTGTCACGCGGGACACTATTGCCACGGTTTCGAGGGCGTGTGTCGACACTAGCCGCGTTTTTGCGACGGCGGCGGTGCGGCTCCGTCTCAGGAGCCGTCCGCACCTCCCGAGACGGCGCCGATCCTGCCTTCGCTCCCGCGCCAGAGCCGCGCGATGTTACCCCGATGCATGATCCACAACAGGATCGACAACAGTGAAAACACCTGTGCGGTCTGTACGCCGCCGTACCACCACAGGAAAAATGGCGTCAACGCGCTGGCGACCAGCGCGGCAAATGACGAATAGCGGGTCACGGCGGCGACCGCGAGCCAGATGACGCAGAAGACGATCGCCGCGGGCCACGCAAGGCCGAGGAGGAGCCCGATATAGATCGCCACACCCTTGCCGCCGCGAAAGCCGAGCCAGACCGGAAACAGGTGGCCGAGGAAAGCGCCGACCGCCGCGACGAAAGCAAAATCACGACCGAGGACACAGCCGACAATGAGCACGGCAGCCGCGCCCTTGAGAATATCGCCGACCAGCGTCGCCGCCGCGAGTCGCTTGCGGCCGGTGCGCAAAACGTTGGTCGCGCCGATATTGCCCGAGCCGACCGTGCGAAGATCCGGGCCGCCGGTCAGCCGCGTCAGCAACACACCGAACGGGATCGAGCCGCAGAGATAGCCGAACACGAATGATGCGGCGGCGTAGGCCAGCGCGTGGAGCATGGCGTTCCCCGGAAATGATTGGGTCTAACCGGCGCGGACTCTCTTGCCGCTTTCGCGGGGCGCAAAACCGGCCGCTGCCGCTTCAGCTTCACTGCCATGAATGACGAGGTGCCGGAGTTTTTCCGCTGGCGCCCGCGTCAGCGCGCCTATGCCATGCGAATACGTCTTGCGCGCCGCGTCGCCGACGACGAAGTGGGCGGCTGCTTCGGCTTCGATGTCCGTTTCGCAGTATAGGCAGCGCAGCCGGCATCGCTCGACGGATTTCTCTTCCACGAGATAGAATTTATTGGCGGCATACTGGCGCTCGGCCGGATCGTGCGTGATGCAGTTTGTATTGACGCACGCGATGCCGGCTCCGATCGGCTGCACATGGAGCGGATGGTCGGGCTTGGCGAAGCCGCCGGCGTAGGTGTGCAGGGACTTGTTCTTCTGCACATGCAGAAGGAGCGCAATGAGCGCCATGCGAACCGGGACGCCGTAGGCGGCCTGGCGGAAATAGATGGCGCGGCGGTCGGTATCGAGCGAGGCATCGAGTTCGTTGACGCGGGGCAGCGGGTGCATGACGCTGGCTTGCGAATATTTGGCTTCGCGCAAAAACTTGGCGTCGATCTTCGGATATGGCCGCTCTTTTTCCGCCCATCGCTCCTTCTGGAACCGGGTCACGTACACGGCGTCGATTTTCTTCTCCACGACGAGGCCGTAATCGACTTCCGGCTCCGCGTAGAGCGAGAGCTGATGCGGCTGATCGGCGGTGACGTAGAGCGCGTCGATCGAGCCGTCGGCCTGTTCGGGAGCCTTGGAGATCATCCGGCAATGAAATTCCTCGCGCAGCCGGCGATCGACGTGCGGCGGCAGCTCCATGCCCGGCGCCGGCAGGGGGTCGATGGTGGCGCCGAATCGCGCCAGCGCGTAAACGAAAGAATGAATGGTGCGGCTGCCTTTGAGGTCGCCGGAGATCGCAATTTTCATGTTCCGCAGCCCCTTGTTCTTCGACCGCAGCGTGAAGAGGTCGCACAGGGTCTGTGTCGGATGCTCGTGGCTGCCGTCCCCGCCATTGATCACCGGAATCTGCGAATATTCGGCGGCAAGGCGTGCTGCGCCGTCGCGCGGGTGACGGATGACGATGATGTCGGCGTAGTTGCCGATCACCCGGATGGTGTCGGCGAGGCTCTCGCCCTTGGCGGCGGAACTCGCCGCCGGATCGGCGCTGGTGATATTGGCGCCCCCGAGCCGCAGCATGGCGCTCTCGAATGACAGCCGCGTGCGCGTGGACGGCTCGTAAAACAGGCTCGCCAGGATGAACTTGGACGCCGCGCTGGTGCCGCGCCCGATCCGGTAGGGGATATTTTTGTCCGTAAGTTCCTTCAAAAACCCCGCCGCGACCTGGAAGATCGTCTCGATCTCCTTATTGGTCAGATCGTTGATGGAAACGATGTGGCGCGTGAGCGGCTGGGGTTTCGTCATCAAAGCGGTGCTATAGGCCCAATTCGAGCGGTCCGGCAAGCCCGGTGGGCTCTGAGATGGGTATATCTCGCGCGGAATGCACCGGAGCCTGCGGGCCGGATCGTGCTACAATCGCGGACCCCCAAAAGAGGGCGACTGCCATGAACACGCTCCCGCGCTTCGATACCCAAGAGGTATTCAACCAGTCGCCGCCTTACGAAAACATCGATCTGTTTTCGAGCGATTTACCGCTGATGGAAGCCGTCAGGGCGAATGGCGCCGAGTACGAAGCGCCCGCGCTCGCGGCGTTCGGGCGGGAATGGGGTAACGCGGAGATGTTTTCGCTAGCGCGCCGCGCCAACGAGAACCCGCCGAAGCTCTATACCTTCGACCCCAAAGGCTTCCGCCGCGACGTCGTCGAATTTCATCCGGCCTATCACGACTTGATGCGGGCGAGCGTTGCGGCCGGGCTGCATGCTTCGACCTGGACGCCGGCCGGCCAGCGCGCGGCGCCGCCAGCCGAAGTGACGCGCGCGGCGCGCTATTACATGACGGCGCAGATCGAGAGCGGGCATTTATGCCCGATCACCATGACGCGCGCCGCATTGGGTGCGCTCGGCGCCGACCCGGCGCTATTGGCGCAAGTGGCGCCGAAAGTGGTCACCGCGAGCTACGACCCGGCGTTCCGGCCGTGGTGGGAAAAGTCCGGCATGACGCTCGGCATGGGCATGACGGAAAAGCAGGGCGGCACGGATGTGCGCGCCAACATCACCACTGCCACGCCGGCGGGAGACTCCTACACCATCGTCGGTCACAAATGGTTTCTGTCGGCGCCGATGTGCGATGCGTTCCTGGCGCTGGCGCAGGCTGCGGGCGGGCTCACCTGCTTCTTCGTGCCGCGCTTTCGCCCCGACGGTTCGGTCAATGCGCTGCGCCTGCAACGGCTGAAGGATAAGCTCGGCAACCGCTCCAACGCGTCGAGCGAAGTCGAGTTCGCGGGCGCGTTTGGGTTACGTGTCGGCGACGAGGGCGCGGGCGTGCGCACCATCATTCAGATGGTGCAGTTGACGCGGCTTGATTGCGGCCTTGCCTCGGCCGGCTTCATGCGGATGGCGCTGGCGCAGGCCGTGCACCATTGCCGCTACCGCTCGGTGTTCCAGAAGCACTTGTACGACCAGCCGATGATGCGCGCAGTGCTGGCTGATCTGGCGCTGGAGGTGGAAGGCGCGGTGGCGCTCATCATGCGCCTGGCGCGCGCGTTCGATCATGCCGCGTCGCAGCCGCGTGAGGCGGCCTATGCGCGGCTGGTTACGCCGGCGGCCAAATACTGGATTTGCAAGACGGCGCCGAGCTTCATCTACGAAGCGATGGAGTGCCTGGGCGGTAACGGTTACGTCGAGGAGAGCGTGCTGCCGCGGCTCTATCGGGAAGCGCCGGTCAATGCGATCTGGGAAGGTTCCGGCAATGTGATGTGCCTCGACGTCCTACGCGCACTCAAGCGCGACAAGGAAGCGGCCGATCTCTTGGGCGAATTGGCGCGCGAGGCTTCGCCCATGTCCGGCACGGACGCGGCTAGTCTCGAAGCCACGAATGAGGTCGCCAGCGAAGCCGCAGCGCGCATCACGGTCGGGAAGCTCGCCGCCATGGCGGCCGTCGGCGCGCTCGAGACGAGTGCGCCGCCCGCGGTCACCGAAGCGTTTGCGCGCACGCGGCTCACGCAGCAGCACGCGGCGCTCTACGGCGCCGGCGGCATCGAGCCGCAGACGGTCGAGAGTCTGTTGCGGCGCGCGCTGCCGGAGGCGTAACGCCCTAGGTGTTCGCGAGTCGGTCGAGCGCACCTTGCAGGATGTAGGCGGCGGCGTGCTGGTCGATCACGGCCTTCCGCTTGGCCCGGCTGGCGTCGGCCTCGATCAGCGCGCGTTCGACCGCCGCGGTCGATAGCCGCTCGTCCCATAATGCGATCGGCAGTTCGGTGAGTTTGGCGAAGTTGCGGGCGAAGGCGCGCGTCGCTTGCGCGCGCGGTCCTTCAGTCCCGTCCATGTTGATCGGCAGCCCCAGCACGAAGCCGACGCCACGCCGTTCGCCGGCAAGCTTGAAGACGTGCGCGGCATCGATGTTGAACCGTTTGCGGAAAATGGTCTCGACGGGTGTAGCGAGACGACGATCGGGGTCGCTGGCGGCAACCCCGATGGTCTTGGTCCCGAGATCAAGACCGATCAGCGCGCCGCGCGCGGGAAAGAGCGCGGCGGCTTCAATGAGAGCAAGAACGGGCATGGCGTGTCGTTAACATGCACGGCGGACGGCGGCCAACGCCGCCGAAACGGCGGCGGCAAGTCATGGCGGAGAAAAGGCAAGTCCGTCGGGGGGCCAGGCCAGAGCCGCCCATAAAAAAGCAGCGCCCGCTCATAGTGGGCGCTGCGTTTGCGAAGGCGAGCTTCGCTGCTTCAGTTATGGATGTCTTCAGAGGCGATCCGCTCGATGTCCGACCGGGTGATGCCGATGTCGGCCAGTTCGCGGTCGCTGAGATGCGACAACTCGCGCCTGACGGCTCCGTACCGCTTCCAGGCGTGGAAAAGGCGGGTGATCGATGAAATCATGGCTCAGGTCCTTGCCCCAGCAGTTCTCCGGTCAGCACCGGAATCATGAAGGTAATATAAGGGCCGGTGTGCGCTGCACCATCAATTTTGCTGCAGTGCAGCTAAGAGCCAGACGCATGCCATGAGGTTGAGGCGTAAAGGTATTTTTAACCCACTGCCGGGGTCGAGCTCATTTGATCGGGCGGAATGGTGCCCGGCGACTGCTCCCGACGACGCCCGCATTCGGTCACGGGTTGATCGATTCTCCGCCGCACTTGCCCGGTCATAATCGCGGCGGTGTTGCGTTAGTCGGGGATAGTACGATGGGGACCACTCGGGATCATCGAAAGTGCGCGGAAGAATGCGTGGCGATGGCGCGGGCCTCGGACGACGATAAAGATAAAGTCTTGTGGCTGACGCTAGCGCAGTCGTGGGTGCGGCTCGCCGAGCACGTCGCGCGCGTTGCCGCGTCCGCCGAACGAGGCGCCAATGGCGGCGAGGATGTTCTCGCCGTTCATTCTGCGGATTGAAGTTCGGACAGACCGGCGGGGCTAGACGAGCCGCCCGGTGCCGCCGCAGCTTTTAGTCTCATTGGCCGTGGCTGGCAAGCACCTGGCGGCAAGCGGTGCTGATTCTGTTTCGATTCGTTTGCAGGCAGTTGAGGATGGCGAAGACGTCCGCATTGGCGTCATCTTTCACCAACTCTTTGCAATACCTGATCACATCTGGGTGACAGGCGGCGCGTTCCTGGTCGTTCCCTTGTCCGAGGGGGGAAGCGACGGGCGGAGGCTGCTTCGGTACCTGCGCAGGCACCACAGTCGCTGCCGTCAGTAAAAGCGCGGTCGTGAAGACGAACGTCCGAAGCATGATTTTTCCCTTGGGCAGCAAACCCGCCCCCGACGATTGTCGCATGATTACCGGTGGAGCGAGAGGCGGCCTACGACTTTCCGGGGTGCGTTTATAGGAACCGCGGGTGCGCTTGCCCTTGCGCGCCGCGGCCCCGCGGAGATAAAGCTCGCCGCAGGGCGGTTAGCTCAGTTGGTAGAGCGTCTGCTTTACACGCAGAATGTCGGCGGTTCGAGTCCGTCACCGCCCACCAGCCTTCGCAAGCGGAGCACCGCGAAGGCTGCCGCGCTTCGGCCGAATCCCGGGCGAACGCGGAGAGGGCCCGTTTCTTATAGCTCGGCGGGCCAATCAGAAGACAGATGACGGAGGACGACCTTCAGTCTGCCCTCCAATCTCCGTCATCCGATCGTCGTCGTCGTGCCTCAAATAGCTTCCTTGAGTTCCTTCGACGCGCGGAACGCAACTTTCTTGCTCGCCTTGATCTGGATGGCTTCGCCGGTGGCCGGATTGCGGCCCATGCGCGCGGCGCGTTTGCGCACTTGCAGAATGCCGAGGCCGCCGATGCGGATGCGCTCGCCCTTCTTGAGGTGCTTGACGATATTGCCGACCAGACCGGCGAGGATGGCTTCCGACTGCTTCTTCGAAAGTTCGTTATCCTCCGCAAGGCTTGCCGCAAGATGCTTCAATGTAACTGTTGTGGCTGGTTTGGTTGCCATGAGACCCTCCTCGATGAAGCGATGACGGACGAAAAAGTGCCCGTCAATGCGATGCAGTTAGACGATTCGGCTTCGGCTGACCACGCTTGTTTTGCCGATTCCACCGATGTTTTCGCGTGTCCCGTGCGATCTGGACTCGCTCTATGGGGTGTACAAGGCAGGCTGAAAAGGCCGATTTGGGGCCGGAATCCTTGACTTGCGAGGAGGCGGGCTTTAACTGCGCACCGCGTCCGCGGGGGCGTAGCTCAGTTGGTTAGAGCGTCGGCCTGTCACGCCGAAGGTCGCGGGTTCGAGTCCCGTCGCTCCCGCCATTACCTCAGTTTCATGCTGAAATCATTGGCTTTTCTGCAAGGTGGGACTCTTGGTGGGACTCTTGATGTTCTGCCTCTGATCCGCTCGCAAGGTGACCGGCGGCAGCACCGGCCAAGCGTTTCCGGCTCGCCGCGGCGATGTAAACGTTGGCCTGCTTTTCCGAAGTCCAGTCGTACAATGCCATGAGCTGACGGTCCGTTGCGCCGTCCTCGGCGGCTAGGGTCGCCCCGGCCTTGCGGAGCCCATGGGCGCTACATTGAGGCAATCCGGCCTCGTTACACCGCTTCCGGAACCAATTGCCGAAGCCGGCCACGGTGAACGGTTTGCCGAAACTGGTCATGAGGAATGTCATATCGCCGGTCGGGCTCCGTGCGATGACATCGGCGAGCACCGGCAGCACCGGCTTCTGCGACACGGTGCGGCGCTTGTAGCGCGTCTCGCGCGGCACCATGCTCAGCCATCCATCCTTCACATGCTGTCGACCCAAGGTGACGACGTCACCACGGCGGACACCGAGATAAAGAAGGAGAGCGAATGCAAGGCGCGGCGTGGTGCCGATCGGATAGTGATCCTCGAACCGGCGAGCTTCCTCTGGAGTCCAAGTATGGACGCCATCGGTGGCGTAGTTGATCCGGCGAATCTCTCGAGCCGGGTTTGATCGCATCAACCCTTCTTCGACCGCCCAACCGAACATCGATGACAGATACTTGCGCCGGTTATTGGCGGCACCCGGCATGTCCGATTTGCGATCGCGCAGCATCTTCACATGCGCGGACGATAGAGCGGTCATCGGACAGTCGCGCATTAGATCATCCGCACCCGGCTTCCGGGGTTCGCGCAAACAATCTTCGATAACCGATCGTCTGACCCGCTGCGATTTAGGATCGAGACGGCGGAATTCAGCGGAGCCGAAGTAACGGGACGCCAGCCAGCCTAGCGTGCCTGCCGATGCGATCTTGAGTGCGTCACGCTGATCGGTAGGCGCGGGATCGAGTGCGGCTCTGGCCTCATTGTAAGCCTGCACAAAGGCATCGCTGCCAGGCTTCTCTCTGATCCTGATCTTGCGTCCGAACCGGCGAACGTAATACCGCATGACGCCGTGTCGGTCTCGGTCTGGTATGAGATAGGGAAAATTGACGCGCATAACGAGCCCAGCTTCCACCCCGTGGTGAAGAACGAAAGTCACCGACTTTTTGTCGGGGTTTTCGACGGGCGCAAGATCGGCGACCCCCTTTGAAATTGGCGAGAGCCTGCGATCTGAAGAACGGCCCGGTGGGTCGACGGGCGCTGCCGAGCGCCTTGAACAATCGGCGGGTGCTGCGGCTGGCACCTTGAGGGGGGAAACCCACAGACGGACGATCTGAAAATCTGGTTCCCGTGACCCATAGGGGCCAGTCCTTGGAAACGGGCCGAAAATATTTCGGTCTGGGACACGAGGCCGTGCAGTTGTGTGACCCGGCGTGGTTGCTGGAACCGTGGCTGTACGTGCAGGTCGGCAGACATGCCGTCAGGCAGACGACTCGGCGACAACGAGTTGGCCGTGAGGTTTGTAGCCTCGATACGGCGAAGGTACTGAGTATGCTCTGGCCACAGTTGGCCAGTCCGCCTGACCAGCGGCTTGTATTGCCCGGCATTGGCTCGGGTAGTCCAAGGCAGAAAAGGGTCGGAATCCATCCAGAATCCAGAAGTGGAAACTGAAGGGGTGAGTAGGTCGGGCCTATCGGGCATTGCTGATAAGATCGCGCCGACGCGCTAGCGTGCATGGAGCAAGGTTGCTAGCATTAGGTATCAAAGCGGCCCTAAATTTCGGGGAGGGTTCGGCGAACAGTCGGCGAAGGGTCGCGAGGAATCAGACGCGCGTGCCGATCGCGGACAATGACGTGTCCTAATTCGAATTCGGCATTGTTATTCGAAGCGGATAACCAGAGTACGCGGTGTGACCCTTTTCCACCGACTGGACTATTCCGGTGAAGACGCGAATTACTCCGTCGGTGGTCCTGCCGTTAATCGTGATCGTGGTTCCGCTGATAGAAGATCGCTGGCATTTCTGTTCGTCAGCCTCTTGGGCATAGAATTGGCTCACGCGCGTTTCTCCTAGCCGCCTCAGTTGGCGGCCTCGCGTTAGGCGGCAGCAATCTCGCTACTTCGTATCTTGTCAGCTTGCTTCGCCAGATTCCGCCAGTGGTTGGCGATGTCGTGAAAGTGGTGTTTGAGTTGATCATTGCTGGCCGATGCTGCGCGCAGCTCCCAGTTGTTCGCCTTTGCCAAATAGTCTGCTACGCTGTACGGCATTGCCGCTCTCCGCAATTGCTCCCGCGCCCGTGGACCAACAGAACAACCCCAGCGCGCGGAATCGGTTCCTAGCATCCATTGTCGAGATCGGCCGGGCGTCGCGTTTCTCCAACCACGCACTATCAGAGATCGGCCGGATTTGCCTATTTGTGATGGTAGGTGAACGGTTCGCCGGGACCGCCTCTGCCGCGCCGCTTGACACGGCCTGTCTCCGTAAGTGCGTGGCAGGTGTTACCCACGCGGTCATGATAGCCGTCAATGCCGAACATAAGTTGAGCGATCTCCCTAGCCGTCAGGCCGGGATTCTGAGAGATGACTTTCTCTACATCGTCGGCCAGCATGGCGTGTGTGCCGTTGCCCGGACAACGAGAAATAGAAAATGTAATTTGTCTCACGTCAATTCACATAACGAAAATGCTATTTTTCGGCTATTTAATGCCGGTTCAGTCCTTTTCCGCGGCCGGGTGAGGCGTAAAGAAAAGCCCGGCGAACGAGGAGCCGGGCTAGTCAAATGTGTCATGTCCATAAACGTTGTTAGAGTAGCTGACCGTTGTGACAGGCCGCAAGGGGGTGGCGTCGAGATCGGGCGCGGGTCGCGCCTATCTTTTGTAGGTAGCAATCAATCCGATCAGCGCGCCTATCAGGCCGGTTAAGCCCGTGATTAGAACAACAAAAACTTTGAGCCGAAGCTCCCAGTATTGCCATCGTTCCATTCGTTCTTTGCGAATAGCGGTTCGAAAGTCGGTCAGGGCGGCATCGGTCAACTTGCGGACTCCAACATCAGTGTCGGTGGTCCAAAGGTCATTTCTCCCCTAGTCGGGAGTAGGAACCCTAAGTCGGTAGGCAATTTCGTACAAATATGTAGTTTCGGCGGCTATGACTTCATCGTCCAAATAAGAATAGTCGCGGGCGCTCGCTTGGACGAGCGAGCACAATTCGTCCTTCGATTTTCCCGCTTTTTCTTCGGCCTTGTACTCCGCCACATTTGCTCGTCTTAAGCGCCGACGCTTACGATCAAGCCACCACAATTGCCGTTGAAGCTGTAGCAACGGAAACATCTAGCGCCGCGCGGTTGACGGCCGACGTGAAGGGCGGTCCGCGCGAGGCTTCGGCCGGTCGCCATGAGGCTTAAGACGATAGCCCGAGCCACCGCACTTGTCGCATTTATGTCCGGCAAACGCTCCGGTGCCGTTGCAATGTTCGCAGCGTTCTCGATTGTCAGGCATGACATTGCCTTCCGCGCTTGGCGCTTCACGAATCCTCCGAAGCCATTTTACCACGCGCGGGTGAGGGGAGGGGCGACGGTCCGTCACACCACGGTTTTGGTGGGACTCGCCTATCGGTTTTCCCTGCATTCAATGGGGGTTTAAATCCGGTCGATACTGTCCAACCCCTTTGCCGGCCTCAGAATTATGGCCCCGTCGCTCCCGCCATTAAATCAAAGCGTTAGCTTCCTTTCTGCGTTTGAGTTTTGAGTTGTTGGCAGGCTTGGCAGCGGCCTACGCACAGGCCCGCTTGCGCCATTTTGTGCACTGCGCTAAGGGTCGAAAGATCGGTTTTCCAACGTGAATCCGCAGAGATTTGGGGCAAATCGGCGCGTTCCCGGCTGGCGCGGAATCGTCGTATGGGGGGCATGTTCCTGCGCTAGGAACAAAAGCTGTCCGGTGACGGCCGATGAGAGGGGCTGCCAATGACGCAATCGCTCCACGACTTGCTCCTCGCCTACCTCCCGCTCGTTGTCTTTATCGCGGTGGCCGCCGGGATCGGGCTCGCGCTGCTGCTCTCCGCCTTTCTGCTGGCGTACAAGAATCCCGATCCGGAAAAGCTCTCGGCCTACGAGTGCGGCTTTAACGCCTTCGACGACGCCCGCATGAAATTCGACGTGCGTTTCTACCTGGTCGCCATCCTGTTCATCATTTTCGACCTTGAAGTCAGCTTTCTGTTTCCCTGGGCTGTGGCGTTCGGCAAGCTTGGGCTGTTCGGTTTCTGGTCGATGATGCTGTTCCTTGCGGTGCTCACCGTCGGGTTTATCTATGAGTGGAAAAAGGGAGCGCTCGAATGGAGTTGAGCGGACCCGCGATCCTGACCCCGCGCCAGCAATCGGTTGCCTCGCCCGCCGGACAGCCGGGCGGCGCCGACGATCCGTTTTTTTCCGGTCTTTCCGGCGAGCTTTCCGACAAGGGGTTTCTTGTCGCGGCGGCCGACGACCTGATCGCCTGGGCGCGCGCCGGCTCGCTGATGTGGATGACGTTCGGCCTCGCCTGTTGCGCGGTCGAGATGATGCAGATGTCGATGCCGCGCTATGACGCGGAGCGCTTCGGCTTTGCGCCGCGCGCGTCACCGCGCCAATCGGACGTGATGATCGTGGCCGGCACCCTGACCAACAAAATGGCTCCGGCGCTTCGAAAGGTCTACGACCAGATGCCGGAGCCGCGCTACGTGATCTCCATGGGATCGTGCGCCAACGGCGGCGGCTATTACCATTACTCATATTCGGTGGTGCGTGGTTGCGACCGCATCGTGCCGGTCGATATCTACGTGCCGGGCTGCCCGCCGACCGCCGAGGCGCTGCTCTATGGTGTGCTGCTGCTGCAAAAAAAGATCCGGCGCACCTCCACGATCGAACGCTGAAGATGGATGAGACACTCGACACTCTCGGCCGAACCATAGCCGACGGGCTTGGCGCATCGGTCAGCGGCTATTCGATCGCGCATCATGAATTGACGGTGCAGGCCGAGGCCCGCGACATCGTTTCGGTGATGCGCTTTTTGCGCGACGATGCGCGCTGTCTGTTCTGGAACATTGTCGACGTGACCGCGGTCGACTGGCCGGGCCGCGAGCGGCGTTTCGATGTGGTCTATCACCTGCTTTCGCCCAAGCATAACGTGCGCGTGCGGGTGAAGATCGAGGTCGACGAGACGACGCCGGTCGCTTCGATCATCGAGGTCTTTCCCGGCACCGACTGGTTCGAGCGCGAGGCTTACGATCTCTACGGCGTGGTGTTCACCGGCCATCCCGACATGCGGCGGCTGTTGACGGACTACGGCTTCGACGGCCATCCGCTGCGGAAGGATTTTCCGCTGACCGGCTTTGTCGAGGTGCGCTACGACGACGAGCTCAAGCGTGTCGTCTACGCGCCGGTGCGGCTGGCACAGGAATTCCGCAATTTCGATTTTCTGTCGCCGTGGGAAGGCACCGACTACGTGCTGCCGGGTGACGAGAAGGCGGGAAAGATCGGCGGCAGCGGGCAAGAACCTGGAAAAGGGTCTTGAGATGAAAGCAACGCTCAAACCCGGGCTCAGCCACCGTCTTGTTTACACCGTTCCCGAGAACAAGACCGTTCCGTACACATTCCCGGAGTCTCCCGTTATCGCGTCGATGCCCAAGGTATTCGCCACCGGCTTCATGATCGTACTGATGGAATGGGCGTGTACCGAACTTCTCTCCGCTCATCTCGAGCCGGGCGAAGGCAGCGTCGGCGTCCATGTTGACGTGAGCCACCTTGCCGCGACGCCGCCCGGCATGGTGGTGACGGTCGATGCAGAATGTGTGGAAATAACGGGTCCGCGCGTGACCTTTCACGTCAAAGCGCACGATGGCGTCGATCTCATCGGCGAGGGGCGACATGAACGCTTCGTGGTCGCGTGGGACAAGTTCAATGCCGGCGTCGCTGCGAAAGCGGCGAAGCTTGCGCGGGTTGCATGATGGCCGAAATCAAAGAGCGCAACTTCACGATCAATTTCGGGCCGCAGCATCCGGCGGCGCACGGTGTTCTGCGCCTCGTGCTTGAGCTCGACGGCGAAGTGGTCGAGCGGGTCGATCCGCACATCGGGCTCCTGCACCGCGGCACCGAGAAGCTGATCGAGCACAAGACCTATCTGCAGGCGATCCCGTATTTCGACCGGCTCGACTATGTCGCGCCGATCAATCAGGAGCACGCATTCTGCCTGGCCGCTGAAAAACTGCTCGATCTCACCGTTCCAAGGCGCGCGCAGTTGATCCGGGTGCTTTATTGCGAGATCGGCCGTCTGCTTTCGCATCTCCTCAACGTCACGACGCAGGCAATGGACGTCGGCGCGCTCACCCCGCCGCTCTGGGGTTTCGAGGAGCGCGAAAAGCTGATGGGTTTCTACGAACGTGCTTCGGGCTCGCGTATGCACGCGGCCTATTTCCGCGTCGGCGGCGTTCACCAGGACCTGCCGCCGAAACTGATCGACGATATCGGGGCGTTCTGCGATCCGTTCCTCAAGGTCTGCGACGATCTCGAGGAATTGCTCACCGGCAACCGCATCTTCAAACAGCGCAACGTCGACATCGGCGTGGTGAAGCTGGAAGATGCCTGGGCCTGGGGTTTTTCAGGCGTCATGGTGCGCGGCTCGGGCGCGGTGTGGGACTTGCGCAAGGCGCAACCCTACGAATGCTATTCCGAGCTCGATTTCGATATTCCCGTGGGCAAGAACGGCGACTGTTACGACCGTTATTGCATCCGCATGGAAGAGATGCGTCAGTCGATCCGCATCATGAAACAGTGCGTCGAGAAGTTGCGCGGGGCCGACGCACAGGGTCCGGTCGTGGTCGAAGACAACAAGATCGCGCCACCGCGGCGCGCGCAGATGAAGCGCTCGATGGAGTCGCTGATCCATCACTTCAAGCTTTATACGGAAGGCTTTCACGTGCCGGCCGGTGAAGTCTACGCCGCGGTCGAAGCGCCCAAGGGCGAATTCGGCGTTTATCTCATCGCCGACGGCAGCAACAAACCCTACAAGTGCAAGATCCGCGCGCCGAGCTTCGCGCACCTTCAGGCCATGGATTTTCTCTCGCGCGGCCACATGCTCGCCGACGTCTCGGCGATCCTGGGCTCCATCGACATCGTCTTCGGCGAGGTCGACCGATGAGCGTCCGCCGCCTCGCCGAAAAGCAGCCGCCGAGCTTTACGTTCACCCCGGAAAATCTCGACTGGGCGAAGTCGCAGATCGCAAAATATCCGCCGGGCCGGCAGCAATCCGCGGTGATTCCGCTGTTGTGGCGCGCGCAGGAGCTGTCGGGCGGGTGGCTGCCGCAGAAAGCAATGGAGGCGGTGGCGGAGTTGCTCGGTATGGCGAAAATCCGCGTGCTTGAAGTCGCGACCTTCTACACGATGTTCAATCTTGCCCCGGTCGGCCGCTTCCATGTGCAATTCTGCGGCACGACGCCGTGCATGCTGCGCGGGGCCGATCAGCTCAAAAAGGTTTTGCACCGCATCGTCGGCCACGAGAATGAAGTAACCGCCGACGGCACGTTTTCCTGGATCGAGGTCGAGTGTCTGGGCGCCTGCGTCAACGCGCCGATGGTCCAGATCAATGCCGACTATTACGAGGACCTGACGCCGGAGACGCTGACCCGAATTCTCAACGAGCTCGCGGCGGGCAAAAGCCCGAAGCCGGGTCCGCAGGTCGATCGGCAGAACTCCGCGCCTGTGGGCGGCGCGAATACATTGACCGACCAATCGATCTATGGAGGGCAGGGCCCTTCGAACACCGATTCATCTGAACCGAGGCCCGACTGATGCTTGCCGACAAGGACCGCATCTTCAAGAATCTCTACGGCCATCACGGCTGGGGCCTCGATGGCGCACGGGCGCGCGGCGCTTGGGACGGCACCAAGGCGATTCTGGAAAAAGGCCGCGACGCCATCGTCAACGAAGTGAAAGCCTCAGGCCAGCGCGGCCGCGGCGGAGCGGGATTTCCGACCGGACTCAAATGGTCGTTCATGCCGAAGCAGTCCGACGGCCGGCCGACCTATCTCGTCATCAACGCCGATGAGTCAGAGCCCGGCACCTGCAAGGACCGCGAGGTCATGCGGCACGATCCGCATCTGTTGATCGAAGGCTGTCTGATCGCCGGCTGCGCCATGGGCGTGCACAATTGCTACATCTATATCCGTGGCGAATTCATCCGCGAGCGCGAGCGCCTTCAGGGCGCGGTCGATCAGGCCTACGAAGCAAAACTCATCGGCAAGAACAACGTCCATGGATGGGACTTCGACATCGTCGTGCACCACGGCGCAGGCGCGTATATCTGCGGCGAGGAGACCGCGTTGCTCGAAAGCCTCGAAGGCAAGAAGGGCCAGCCGCGCTTAAAGCCGCCGTTCCCGGCCAATATGGGCCTCTATGGCTGTCCGACGACCGTCAACAACGTCGAGACGATCGCGCAGGTGCCCGACATCATGCGGCGCGGCGCCGCCTGGTTCGCCGGCATCGGCCGGGCGAACAATACCGGCACCAAGCTCTATTGCATCTCAGGCCATGTCGAGCGGCCGTGCAATGTCGAAGAGCAGATGGGTATTCCGCTGCGCGAGCTGATTGAAAGGCATGCCGGTGGGGTGCGCGGCGGCTGGGACAATCTGCTTGCCGTCATTCCGGGCGGCTCGTCGATGCCGCTGGTGCCGGCCGGCCCCGATCAGGCCGACACGCTGCTGATGGATTTCGACGGCTGCCGCGACAAGAAAACATCGCTCGGCACCGCGGCGGTCATCGTCATGGACAAGACCGCCGATATCGTGCGGGCGATGGCGCGCATTTCGTACTTCTACAAACACGAGAGCTGCGGCCAATGCACGCCGTGCCGCGAAGGCATGGGCTGGATGTGGCGCGTGCTCACCCGCATGGCCGAAGGCCGCGCGCAGAAACGCGAGATCGACATGCTGATGCAGGTCACCACGCAGATCGAAGGTCACACGATCTGCGCTTTCGGCGACGGCGCCGCCTGGCCGGTGCAGGGCCTGCTGCGGCATTTCCGCCCGGAGATCGAGCGGCGGATCGACGAATACACCGCCAAATCGGAAGCCGAGGGTGTGCTCGATCCACCGGTGCCGCAGGCCGCGGAGTGAGGAGCTAGATGACCAAGCTCATCGTCGACGGCAACGAGATCGACGTCTCGCCGGAATACACACTCCTGCAGGCGTGCGAAACCGCCGGTGCGGAAATTCCGCGCTTCTGCTTCCAGGAGCGGCTGTCGATCGCCGGCAATTGCCGCATGTGTCTCATCGAAGTTGCCGGCATGCCGAAGCCGCAGGCGTCTTGCGCGATGGGTGTGAAGGATTTGCCACCGAATAAGGACGGATCGCCGAAGGTGCTCAGCACCCGCTCGCCGATGGTGCGCAAGGCGCGCGAGGGCGTGATGGAGTTCCTGCTGATCAATCATCCGCTCGATTGCCCGATCTGCGATCAGGGCGGCGAATGCGATCTGCAAGACCAGGCCATGGCCTACGGCATGGATCAGAGCCGCTACCGCGAGAACAAGCGCGCGGTCGAGGACAAATATCTCGGCGCGCTGGTCAAGACCTCGATGAACCGCTGCATCCAGTGCACCCGCTGCGGTCGTTT
>Ga0302324_100009666_pt1 | contig 20113 bp, 15 predicted proteins | sample Palsa_T0_1_FD_201949 | JGI IMG/M metagenome (GOLD analysis project Ga0302324, IMG submission 201949) | Peat permafrost microbial communities from Stordalen Mire near Abisko, Sweden - Palsa_T0_1 | ecosystem: Environmental > Terrestrial > Soil > Palsa > Peat permafrost | place: Sweden: Abisko...
GAGTTGCTTCCTGGACCACAGGCCGCCGGGCTCGGGCTGGTACGCAAAGAAGCGGCCGTTCACGTTGTCCAGGGTATGAACAAGCAGGTGCTCCGCCGTAGCTCTCGCCTCGACGAACGCCTCGCGGCGGCCGGGCGTGTAAATCAAGGTGGGACTCAAATGAATGGGATCAGAGATTGCGGCGGCGAGGTCGATCGATACGAGAGATCCTTGAGGAAGTGTCGCATGGCCGTCGCGCCTCCACTCTTGGTGGAGGTTCACGATCAGCCGCCCGTCGACGAGAGCCAGCAAATCCGTTTTCAGTGGTAACCCCAGCTTCGACAGACGCCTGCGACCGACGAGGTAGTACTCGGATTCGAAAAATGACACAGCCCGTTGGATCACGGCGACGTGATGACCGGCGCCGTCATCGAGAGCCGACGGAGCCACAGCGACATCGTGCGGGGTTCCGCGAAACACCTCAATCGCTGCGGACAGCGGCTCGCCGCGCTTGATGCGCTTGACGACGAACGCATATCCGGATTGAGTGACTTCTCCCGGTGTCCATTCCCGGGCAGCCAGCAGGGTATCGGGGCGCTCCCACGCCAGATCTTGCTTGCCGCGAGGCAATGAGAATCCGCCTTTGACGAAGCGGCCTAACCTTAAGTCGAATTCTCGGAGGGTGACCGCGTCCTCACCGCCATCCGACAAACCGAGGATGCAGCGATTCTCAGCCGGCTCGCGACAGATGGCGCCTTTCCAGAACCAGTTGCCTCGCTCTGTGCTCGACAGCAAGTCCAGGTCGAGGACCGTTCGCCACTTGGGCGACGGCGTCTGATAGTCCTCGAGTGTCGTCTCGCGCCAGATGCCGTGCTGATGAGCGGCGTCCTGCCAGAAATTATAGATTTTCCCGCCGAGGACGTGAGGCTCCGGGATTCTGTCCTCTGCCATCTCGAGGCTCTTCGCGTCATCGAGCAGACTTCGGTAATGGGGATCGCTTTCAAGCACCGCGTTCGTCTTGGCGTTCTGTGCCTTCACCCACTCCATCGCGCGCGAGCTATACACCTCCTCGAGCCAGAGGTAAGGATCGGCGGCATCGCCTGAGTGCGCTGCTGGAGCGGCCGCAAGCGCACCGACGTGATGAGGCGGCAAGGTCATCGTCGCGATGAAGACTCCCAGAGCGCCCGCGCAGAGCCGCATCGCGCGCCGAAGTCTCGTGTTTCGATTTCTTGGCATGAGTGACAATTCCCTGTAATTGGTATGTATAAGTATTTGATTACTATTGATATTTAAGTCTAGCGCATGGACCGTTCGGGCACAAAGCCGGACAGTAACCTGGATCTCCGTGAACGCAAAACATTGAGATCCCGAGCCGATCTGCCATGCTGACAGTGCATGCCGACGTCATCTCCGATAGGGAGCGCACCGCTCCAAGGCATTCTGGTCGATCTCTTGAATCCAACCGCAGAAGAGATTGCGCAGGTGGCGGCTGGTGGAGCGGTGAACCGAAAAGCACTCGTCTTGGGATGCATCTGCGCCGTGCTCGCGGGCAATTGCCCAGCTGATGGCGCGCCCCCGGTTACGGTGTCAGACGCCGGTTTTTCCTTCAATCTGGTGAGGCAACTTGCCCAAGACCGCCCGGCAGCCAGTATATCGATATCACCCTACAGCGCTGCAGCGGCTTTGGAGATGGTGAGCAATGGCGCGGTCGGGCGCACTCAGGCGGAGATGCAACAAGTATTGGGAACGACCGGGCTGTCGTCCGCCAACGTGAATGCCGCGCACAAGAACATTGCAACCGCCCTGAAGAGCGCCAACAACCGAGTCGTACTCGAGACGGCGGATGCGATCTGGTATCGGTCCGGCATACAGATCAGACCGGAGTTCCTTGCCGTCAATCAAGAGTTCTACGATGCCACGGTCGAAGCACTCGATTTCTCCGACCCGCATGCGGTGGACGTGATCAACGACTGGGCGAGTGACAAAACGCACGGAAAGATCACACGCCTCGCAGACAAAATGATCGATCCGGGGAACGCGCGGCTGTTTCTTGCCGATGCGGTTTATTTCAAGGGAAAGTGGTCTCACCCTTTTGAGTCGAAGGACACGAAGCAGCGGCCATTTTACTTACGCAGTGGCGATCAGAAGCAGGTGCCCATGATGGCGCAGACCCGAAGTTTCGGCTATCTGGAGGAGCCGGACTATCAAGCCGTGCGGTTACCCTACGCCGGTGAGAATCTGGCGATGTATGTCTTTCTCCCCGTCCGCGACTCAAGTCTCCCGGATCTGGTCGGAAGGCTGACGGGGGATACCTGGGAACGGATGAGACGGCAATTCAGAAGCGCGGACGGGAGCGTCGTGATCCCCAAGTTCAAGATTGAGTCCGACATTGAGCTCAAGAGACCCTTGCAGGCCTTGGGAATGAGGCTCGCGTTCGATGCCAGCCGTGCGGACTTTTCGGGGATTGCACCGCATCTGCACATTTCAGCCGCAATACAAAAGACCTTCGTCGATGTGAATGAAGAGGGTACGGAAGCCGCGGCGGTGACCGGCATCGCCGTGACGACGACAGCCCTGAGGCTCCCATCGCGGCCTTTTGAGATGGTCGTGGATCGGCCGTTCCTTTTCTTGATCGAGGACCGGCCGACACAGGCGATCTTGTTTGTGGGCCTTGTGTTCGATCCGAAGGGCGGATAAGGCTTCGGAGTCATGCGCATGACATCTATCGAGAGTAAGCTAGCCGTACGTCGCTCACACTTGGGAGAAGTGACCAGTGACTGAGCCTTGGTGTGTTCTTCTGGCAAGTCGAGAAGATCCGAGAGGCAGCGCCGCGCAGCAGCCCGCACTGAACAAGCGCGATCCTCTGACCGCTACGCTGCGCCGTGCTGCTACGGTGACGTCGCTCGACCGGATCGCTGCGGTCATCGCAGCCCCTGCCGACCCGTGGCGGCAGAACTCATTGAAAGAGCTTGCCACTCGCAATCTCTTCATTCAGCCCAAGCACCAAGGAACGGCATATGAAGTGCTACTCGCACTACTGCTGCTCGAAAGCCGTATTTCGCCGGCGACGCCCGTGTTATTCCTCCCCGCTGACCATGTCGTCGACGATGAAGAGGTGATGACGAACTCTCTGATGACCATGATGGAATGGATCGGTGAGGAGCCGGGGCCCGTCTACCTGCTCGGTGCCCTGCCGCAAGGTCCCCATGACCAATTGGGCTACATTATTCCTTGGCACGATGCCATACTCATGCCGACGGGTGTTTACGAATTTGTCGAAAGGCCCGACATACGCCGGGCGCGGCGGCTGATCAGCGCCGGCGGCCTCTGGAATACCTTTATATTCGGCGGCAGCGTTGCCTCCTTGGTCAAGCTATTTCCCCCGAGATTTGATGCCACCGTTGCAGATCTTCGCGCAGCGCTCCAATCCGACCATATCGAGCTTGACCTCGTCCGCTTATACGATCGATTGACGCCCGTCGATTTTTCGCAGGACTTGCTCGCGAGGCAGACCGATCACCTCAAAGTGCTGCGTCTGCTTCGCTGCGGTTGGTGGCCGCTGAAATCACCTGCGCTCAATCCACCAATTCACGGCGCGTCGGTATAGCGACTCGAAACGGTTGGCAGCGGGAGATGTGGACTGCCGCACAGCGCCACAGCTGTTCGCACGCGAACTTCACAAATTCCCGATCTGAGGCCATCGCGGTCGTCCCTATCGAGATGTCTTTGGTTGATGCGCAGCGGGCTCGTCCTTGAAGTGCAGCACGAACGCCGGATAGCCCTCGCTAGAACTATTCCAACGCGGCGTTGACGCTCATTCGAAGACGATGCTATACAGGTGTCTAGCAGCGTATGGAACCTCGGGGAGCTCACATGCAATTACTGGAAGATCGAGACTATTTCACGGACCACGTGATCCTCAAAGACCCGTATGCGTATTTCGAGGCCATCCGCGGGAAGGGACCGATTTATCAGATTCCGAGCACCGGGTTGGTGATCGTAACCGGGTTCGATGAGATTTTGGAGGTACTCAAGAATACTAACGATTTCTCATCCGTCATCGCGCCGAGCGGGCCGGCTGCGCCGTTGCCTTTTCAGCCGCAGGGCTCCGACATCACGCCTCAGATCGAAGCGCACCGGACAGACTTCGTGGGTGGCGATCTGATCGTCGCCTACGACGACCAGCAGCATAACTTCTCGCGCTCGCTGTTGACCCGCCTGTTCACGCCGTCCCGCCTGAGGGCGAACGAGCAGTTCATGGCCGAATATTCCGATCAGCTGGTGAAGGATGCGGTGGCGAATGGCGTATGCGAGCTCATCGAGCAGATCGCGACTCCCTTCGTCACGATGGTCATCGCCGATTTGCTTGGCGTGCCCACTGCCGATCGCCAGATTTTCATGGACGCGATCGAAGCCGGTCCGCCCCCGGGCAGTCTCAATAGCGATGATTTGATGGCACAGAACCAGCCGCTGGTGGTGATGGGGATGTACTTCGCCGGGTACGTGCAAGACAGACGTCAGGACCCGCGCGCGGATATTCTTTCGGAGCTGGCCAACGCTACCTATCCCGATGGCTCGATGCCGGACGCATTGGAAATTGTCCGGCTCGCTACCTTTCTATTCGGCGCAGGACAGGATACCAGCGCCAAGCTTCTGGGAAACACGATGAAGTTCATCGTCGACGAGCCCGGATTGCAAGATCGGCTGCGTCAGAATCCGTCGCTGATACCGCAACTGCTGGAAGAAGTACTGCGTCTTGAGGGATCGGCAAAGATGACCGCCCGTCTCGCACGCAAGGACACGCGCATTGGCGAACTCAACGTGCCGGCGGGGACCCGGGTGATGCTTGCGCTCTCGGCTGCCAATCGGGATCCGCGCCGATGGCAGGACCCTCAGGCGCTGGTCCTGGATCGGCCGAAGATCAAGGAGCACCTCGCTTTCGGCCGTGGGGCGCACGTCTGCGCGGGCGCACCGCTCGCGCGTGCCGAGGTGCGGATCATTCTCGAGAAGTTTCTGGAGCATACCTCTCACATCGACTTGGTCGAGGAAAAGCACGGTCCGCGGAACAAACGGAATTTCGATTACGAGGCGAGTTTTATCATCCGGGGACTCTCGGAGTTGCATATCAAGTTTGCACCGGCAGCGGGAGCGGTCAGCGTGGAGAAGACTGCGGTCGCGCAGAGTGTCGCACCGCAGCGTCCGGGCATTCTCAGGACGGCACCCCCTACGCACTACTCGACGGCGGGTACCAAGATTGGTTCACTGCTCGCCGATCCGGCGGCAAAGGCAGTGCTCGACGAGTACTTCCCTGGCGTCAGCAGCGATAAACGCATCGGCATGGCGAAAGGCATGACCCTGCGCGCCGTGCAAAAGTTTGCCCCGGAAAAGTTCACGACGGAGGCGCTAGACGCGGCAGACGCCGAGCTCGCGCGGCTGCCGGTCCGATAAGTACGAGGTTCACCCCAGCTGGATGTGGCAGCGGGGCGGTACGAAGGTCGGGTGCTCAGAAATGGTTTCGAGTCGTCGTAGAGGCGTGGAGAATTCGGCAGTGCGATCCGCGCTCATCGATGCGGCGGAGCTACTGATCCGAGAGGGAGGATATCCCGCCGTCACCGCGAGAAACCTCGCCGACAAAATCAACCTCAAGCGGCAGATCGTCCATTATTATTTTCACTCGATGGATGACCTATACATCGCTGTCATCCGGCGGGGAGCCGACAAAGCCCGCGCCCGCTTGGAGGCTGCGTTGACCTCGGATGAGCCTCTGCGCACGCTATGGGAGATCAATAGCGACCCGGCTCAGGCGACGCTGACCCTGGAGTTGAGTGCGCTCGCAAACCGCCGCGCCGCCGTACGGGCGGAGGTGAAGCGGTTTGCGGAAGAGTTCCGTGATTTGCAGACCCGGGTGCTTGTACAACATCTCGAGAATCGCCGCATCTCGCCAGACCTCCAGCCGATCGTCGCAACGGTATTGCTGACGAGCCTATCGCAGGTGCTGACGCTCGAGTCGGCGATAGACATTGACCGCGGCCACCGAGAGACGCTTGAATTCGTCGACGATTGTCTGCGCGCATTCGCTGAGGGACGCGCGTCTCCCATGCCCCGGCCTCCACCCAAATGAACTCGGAGAAGACAATTCGAAATCTGAACGTGGCCTATGGCGAGATGACTCTGCCTACAGGGATACGCTCTCGCTTCGTAGACAACAGCAACGGTCTCATCATGCACGTGCTCGAGGCCGGCATCGAGGAGAAGGACAGGCCTTGCTTGCTCCTGCTTCACGGCTTCCCGGAGCTTGCCTATAGCTGGCGCGAGGTCATGCCCTCTCTTGCAGCGGCCGGTTACCATGTGATCGCGCCCGATCAGCGCGGCTACGGCCGCACGGCAGGCGGGGACGCTCGTTACGATGGCGATGTCGCGCTATCGCGAATGACTAATCTCGTGCGAGATACGGTGGGACTCGTCTGCGCGCTCGGTTATCGTTCCATCGCGGCGGTCGTTGGGCACGACTTTGGCTCGCCCGTGGCCGCATGGTGCGCACTTTTGCGACCCGATATATTTCGGTCTGTGGTCCTGCTGAGTGCACCGTTTGTGGGACCGCCCGCGCTGCCGTTGGACCAGCGGAACGACTTGCCTGCGGACACCGCCGCGGCGCCGCACTCGCGAGTCGACATGGAAGAGGAACTGGCAGCGCTACACCCGCCGCGAAAACATTACCAGTGGTACTACTCCACGCGGGTCGCGAACGACGACATGCAGCACTGCGCGCAGGGGATCGAAGCGTTTTTGCGCGATTACTACCACGTCAAGAGCGCGGACTGGAAACAGAACCAGCCTTTCCGTTTGAAGTCATGGAATGCCGAGGAACTGGCCAAACTGCCGAAGTATTACGTCATGGACCTCGACAAAGGGATGGCCGAGACCGTTGCGGCGGAGGCGCCTACCGCAGCGGAAATAGCCGCCTGCAAATGGCTGCCGGGAGACGAGCTTCGCGTATACAGCGATGAGTTCATGCGCACCGGCTTTCAGGGGGGATTGCAGTGGTACCGATGCTTGACAGATCCCATATTTCGTCCGGAACTCGAGACCTATTCGGGGCGCACGATCGACGTGCCGTCGTGCTTTATTGGCGGTAAGAGCGACTGGGGCGTCTATCAGGCCCCGGGCGCGCTGGAATCGATGGCGACCATGGCGTGTACACGGTTCGAAGGCATCCATCTAATCGACGGTGCCGGTCACTGGGTACAGCAAGAGCGGTCGGAGGCCGTGACGGCTTTCATCAAACAGTTCCTGGAGCGACAGTCGCGACTGCGGGGATGAGCTACGAACCAGTTTTGTATGCACGACCAAGCACAAATCCCAATTGGCGGCCAGAATTTTAGGCCGCATCGCATAAGCATTGCCTGTAAAACTTAGGCGACGCCCCGGGAGTATCTGTATTAGCCGTTCACGTACTCCCATACTTTGGAAATCACGACCGATCCTTCACCGACGGAGGAAGCGACGCGCTTGACCGAGCCTGCACGAACATCACCCACCGCGAAGACCCCGGGCTGTGAGGTTGCGAATGGCGACGCAGCCGACGCTGAGCCGATGCCGGTGATCACGAACCCGTCGCTATCCAGTTCCACCATGCCCGAGAGCCATTCGGTATTCGGTGCGGCACCCACCATGATGAATAGCGCGGGCGTGTCGAGGATGCGGTTTCTCCGCCGGTCTTCAGCTCACGAATGGTGAGCGCCTGAAGATGGTCAGTGCCATGCAACGCGATTACCTCGACGCCGTACTCGATGATGATCCTGGGATCCGCTTCGAGCCGGCTCAAGAGGTAGCTCGACATCGAGGCTGCAAGCGATGCACCTCGAACCAGTACGCGCACGCAACGCGCTGAGCGGCTGAGAAACATCGCGGCTTGGCCCGCCGAGTTGCCCCCGCCGATGATGACTGCCTCGGCTCCCTTGCAGTAGCGCGCCTCGATTTCGGTCGCGGCATAATAAACGCCGGCGCCTTCGAAGTCGGCCAGCCGGTCAAGCGCTAGCCGCCGGTACTGCACCCCGGTCGCGACCACGACGGTCTTGGCGAGGACGCGTTGTCCGTTCTCGAAAGTTGTGCAAAAGCTTTGATTTTCGAGGCGCTGAAGCCGCACCGCCCGCCGCGGCATTGCAAAGCGCGTCCCGAACTTCACCGCTTGGATCTCGCCGCGCCAGACCAAGTCGGCGCCAGAAATGCCCGTCGGAAAACCCATATAGTTCTCGATGCGGCTCGATGCGCCGGCCTGACCGCCTATCGCGACGTCTTCTACGACGAGTGCACACAGGCCTTCCGCTCCGGCATAGACCCCAGCCGCAACTCCGGCCGGGCCGCCGCCCACGATCAGGACGTCGAATAGCTCGTCGTTGCGGAAGTCCAGATTGAGGCCGAGCAGCCGGGCGATCTTGTCGGGGGTGGGGTCGGTCACGACGACGTTGCGCCCAAAAATCACTGCCGGGTCTCCCGGAGCGATGGAGCAGCTGTAGGCCGTCGCTTCCGCTGCAGCGCTTCGCAGCGGCAAGGAGGTGTAGGGGATGCGGTTACGACTCGCAAACTCGGCGATCCGCCGCACGTTTCGGTCCTCATCCTCGCCGATGAGCCGTAAGTTGCCATCCCGATCGTCGAGCTGACGCCGGCGCCGCGCGGAAAATACGGTGATGATGATGTCGGACATCTCGGGAATTCGGGACATCAGCGTCAGCATCGCCTCGCGCGGCACTTCGATCACCCGCGTTTCTCGGACTGCGCGCATCGGCATCGACCAACCGCCGCCATTCAGAAACCCGATCTCGCCCATGAACTGCGTCGGACCGAGCGTGGACGGTACTTGGCGTTCGTCGGTGTAGGGATTGACCACCTCGATCTCGCCTTCCTCGACATAGACAAAGCGATCGATCGGCTCGCCGGGACGGGTGAGAAAGGTGCCCGCAGGATAGGTCACGATCTTCCCCTGGGCGCGCAACGCCTGGACGTGTGATGCGGCGAGCGGGGTGCGCTGCATCTGGCGTAAATCGCCGCCGATCGTTTCCAAGGTCCATATCCCCTTTGGCAGAAGGGGGACACTGACAGACTTTGAACTGAAGGTCGAGTCGCAGCCGGGCTGCGCAGAGTCGTAGGCGGATGCGCAAGCGCTGCGCCGGTTTGGGTCATAAATTCAGCCTCCCAGCATCGCGCTGGGAGGCTGAATAGGAGCGACCCTAGGGCAACGACTCCTGGGTATCGGTGTCGATCGTCACCCGCGTTGCGACGATAGTACCTTTGATCGGCGCGGGCGTGGAGAGTGTGTGGCCGTCGGGATCGAGCTGCCTGATGGTGACAGTCCCCGTGTAGCTATTTTTGTCGTGCCCCAATGTCACGTACTGCTTTATGAAAGCGGGCCCTCCCGGAACATTCGACGCCGTGTTCCACGAAAGCCCAATGTGATTGAGCTCGTAAGTCCACTCGCCCGTGCGTTTCCAGATACCGAGACACACATCGCCGGTCGCCGGAGCACGAACTCCGGAAACGGTATTCTCGTTGCCATCCGCATACCACAGCGTGTTGCCACCATCGAGGATCGCGCCATCCGGAATGCCGAGCGTCTTCATATTTCCCTTCGAGATGTACTTAAAGGCCCACAGACCCACGATGGGCGCTCGGCGAATCGGCTCCTCCTCCCATCCCCAGTTCCCCTCGTTCTGCCCCGCCGATGAGACATCCTCAGATGAGACTTGCAGGAATCTCAGCGAGCCGAAGAACTCGGCGGACGTTTGCCCGCTGACTGCCTTCGGTGCTTTGAAATCCAGGCAGCCAGCGACGGCCGGCCGTGCGAACACGGAGGCGACGCCCAGAATCGCCAAGCTCGTGGCAAAGGCCGCTACTCTATGACCTACGGTTCGAGAGCGCATATACCGTCCTCCTACTGTAAAAGTCCGTTTTTGGTTGATCGCCGAGCCGCACCGGTCTCACCAACCGCCGACGGCTCGGACGATTATAGGGGCACCCCTCTTTCCGATACCTTTCGCGCGCTTGTCTGTCGTTGGGGCCTGAGGCGCAGTCAAACAGAAAACCGAGTTAAGGTAATGGCTGGTAGCGCGGCCGTAGTTCATCACGGCCAGGCCGCATACAGACGGACGACTGCGAAGAGCAGCTATCACCGAGACTCGGGGCCGGGAGACAGCATGCGCCCACTCTCCGCGGCGGACCCCGCAATATGCCGCACTGCAATAGCGCTTCGAAGTCACCGCCATGTGGCTCTGCACCGCGTGTGATACCGTTTAATCGGTAAAAACTCAAAGATGGGGATGGGGTTATGGAGCGCATATCCACGGCCGGAGGGATGCCGAAAATCACGATGCCGTCCATGCCGACGAGCTATCTCCGTCATCAGGTGTTCGCGCGACTGAATCACCTGGCATCCTGTGCGCTGATCTGGATATCCGCACCCGCCGGCTACGGCAAAACCACTGCTGCCAGCAGTTATCTCCGAGACAGTTGCCGACCGACGATCTGGTATCAGTGCGATGCGGATGACGCCGATATCGGCTCCTTCTTCCACTACCTGACACTCGCCCGGAAATCCCTTGTCGACGGCGCCTTGCCCAGTTTCGCGCCGCAATATCTGGCGGCCATACCGACGTTCTGCCGCAACTTCTTTCGCCATTGGTTCGCGGAACTGCCGCCCGGGAGCACCCTGGTGTTGGACAACTGGCAGGACGTGCCGGCAGACGCCTCGCTCACCCAGATCCTGCCGACCATCACCGACCAAGTACCCGCTCAAGTTCAGCTCATCGTGATCAGCCGCAACGAGCCCGGCGCAAATCTGGGCCGTCTGGCATCGAGCGAACGTATGGGTCGGCTGGATGTCACAGATCTGCAGTTGTCCAGGGAAGAGACGGATGAAGTTGTCCGACTCCAGGCATCAGCGTGCGGCCGCTCGGCGCCGATAGATGTCGAAGGGGTTTACGAAACGACTCAAGGCTGGGCGGCCGGCGTGACGCTTCTCGTGCGACATGGGACCACCGCTCAGTCATCGCGCAAATACGGCACGGTAGGATCGACACAGGCCATTTTTGACTATCTAGCCGCCGAGGCATTCGAGCGGCTGAATTTGCCGTCCCAGGAGTTTCTGCTGAGAATCGCGTGCCTCGAACACATTAGAGTCTGTGTGGCGCAACGTCTATCCAGAGGTGACGACGTCGCCTTGATACTCGAGACGCTGACGCGTCAGAACGTGTTCACGGCGTATCGCGCCGTCGCGGACAGCTATCATTTTCATCCGCTGTTTCGCAGCTTCCTGCGTCGCCGTCTGGCGACGACATGCCCAGCGGAGGTTCAGCGGGAGTGGCTATTGGCCGCGGCGCGGGCGCTAAGCGCTGAAGGCGACTCGGAAGCAGGCATACATTTACTGCTGCAAGCTCGAGCATGGGCTGAGGCTGCGAGCTTGATCCGTGCTGTCGCCGCCACGTTCGTGGAGCAGGCGCGCCTGACAACCTTGTTGCAATGGATCGAGGCGCTACCGTCCGATGCCGTGGCTGAGGACGGCTGGCTGATGTACTGGCAGAGCATCTGCCGCCTGACGCTCGATTTCCCGTCGGCTCGAGCCCACTTGGAAGACGCGTACGCCCGATTCCGCGCGACCGACGATCGGACCGGGGAGATGCTCGCCTGCTCCGCGATCCTGCAGCACATCACATACAGTTATTTGGACTATCGTGCGATGTTGCCGTGGATAGGCCGGCTCGAACGGATTCTCGATGAAGCACCCCGGTTTCCCGACTCGCGCGTCGAACTCAAGGTTCGCGCCGCGTTCATGTTGGCCCTATCGCAGGCCATTCCCCAACATACGAAACTCGTGGGTAGTGTCGAGCAGGTTTCTTCGCTGGTCCGGGCTGAGGACGATCTCACTTCTCGAGCCGAAGGAGTATCCGCTTTACTTCACTTCTTCAGTCGATTTGGGCGCACGCCGCAGTACGGCGATCTCGACATTGTTCTCGGCCGTATGCTGGATGACGGCGCGCTTCCCCCCATTCATCGACTCAATCTCCTATGGCTGCACGCTTATCAGCTGCACTCCTCGGGAGATCCGCAGCGTGTGCTCGTCATTCTCGGCGAGGCTCGTGCGCTCGCCCGGCACGAGGGTTTGCACAGCGAAGATACGCGGATGCGCCTATGTGAGCTCCAGGCTCAAGAGATCGCGGGTTCGACGACGGCTGCGCTCGGTACGTTCTCCGAGCTCGAACCCCACATGCGTGGCATGCCGCCCATTCCGCGCGCTCATTTCCTGTACGTACGGGCAATATTCGAACTTGCATGCGGAAACATCGAAGATGCTCTCAAGTACGGCGAGCTGGCAGTCCCACTGATTCGAACCTGTCATTGGCACATTGGTGAGGCGTTGGCTCTCACGGGACTAGCAGAGGTCTATTGTGCCTTGGGGCGGTATGAGGAGGCGAGCCGATGCATCGATGAGTGCAGGATGATAACGGCAGGCGTGCAAGCACCCTTGGTCGAGTTCAACACGCAATTGCTGCGTGCGGAGATTGCACGCAATGTTCGTAGCCGTGGCGAGTTCGAAAGCGAGCTTGCAAAGGCATTCGCTCTTGGACGCGAGCAAGGGTATGCCAACGGCTTCCACACCAGCAGTCAAATGCTGCGCCGGCTGGTCCCCTACGGAGTTCAGCTGGGTATCGAGGCCTCGTATTGCCGCTGGGTGATCACCAAGCGGCGATTCCGACCTCCCAGCACCGGCTTCGCCGGCTGGCCGTGGCCTGTCAAGATCAGGGCGATGGGCCAGCTTCGGATTTATTTGGAGGATGCAGAACTCACCTTCAATGGGAAGGCTCAACGCAAACCCCTGGACATGCTGAAACTATTGATTGCCCACCCAAATGGCGCGCAAATGTGCCAATTCATGGACGAGCTTTGGCCGGATCTCGAGGGCGATGCGGCGCGCAACGCAATGGACATCGCGTTGCACCGTTTGCGAAAAATCCTCAAGGCCAAGGATGCCGTGCAGCTAGCCAATGGCAGCGTTGCGTTGAACAAGGATGTCGTCTGGCTCGACACCGTGGCATTGGAACACTTCAGTTCAGAGCCGCCGCCGTTGGCGGAATTGCCTAACGCCATCGACGAGCTGCTTGATCTATACCGGGGCCCATTACTCGGCGCAGAGGAAACATCAGGGCCGATACTCCTTGCTCGGGCTCGCCTGCGCGGCAAGTTCCTGCATGTTGTCTCGCGCTTGGCGAGGAAACTGGAGGAAGTGCAGCGTTGGGACGAGATGACATCTCTCTATCGGGGTGCTATCGAGCGAGAGCCGTGCGAAGAGCCGCTTCGCCGAGGGCTCCTGTATGCACTTCGCGGTCAGGGCCAAAATGGGCACGCAAACCTTGTCCCGCAGCACCGACAGATCATTCTCGCGGAAACGCCCGCTCCAATGACCACCTCTCGCGTTCGTCGCCGCGGGGCCGAGAGGCCTCAAAGCCCGGGGTGAGATCCGGGGATTCGCCCAGGCGGCTTCGTTCTCGCAAATTCCTGTAGCGTCGGTCTGCCACCGTACAGACCATTGACGCTGGCAAAGTGCACCGTGGGCAGAAGCCCCAGGGCACAGGAAATGCAGTGGCCTCTCGAATCCGTCCAAGCAATAGGCACCGTCGATGAGCGGTAAGTTGACGGACGACGCCCTGCTTGATCGGCTGCAACGGGCCGCGTTCACATACCTATCGGAAAATACCAGTGCGAATAATGGGTTGGTAGCTGATACGTCGCGAGCGGGATCGCCTTGCAGCATCGCGGTCGTCGGGTTTGCACTGTCTTGTTATCCCGTGGCCGTAGAGCGCAATTGGATGTCGCGGCGAGAGGCGGCGGCAGTGACTTTGAAGACGCTGCAGTTCTTCTGGCATAGCCCGCAAAGCGAACAACCGGACGCTACCGGATTCAAAGGATTTTATTATCACTTCTTGGACATGCAGAGCGGGCGGCGCGTGTGGCACTGTGAATTGTCGCTGGTCGATACGGCTTTGCTGATGGCGGGAATACTCACGGTCGGTCGTTACTTCGATGGCGCCGGCGATGAAGAGAACATTCGACACGTGAGCGACGCATTGTATCGGCGGGTCGATTGGGATTGGGCGCGAAACGGACTCGAGACCGCCTCTCAAGGTTGGAAGCCCGAATCCGGCTTCTTGCACTACGGCTGGGAAGGCTACAACGAAGCGACCATTGTCTACATCTTGGGCATCGGCTCACCAACGCATCCCCTCCCGGCGGCAAGCTTCGCCGGTTGGACCCTCACGTACCAATGGGAGAATCTACTCGGCCACGATGTCTTGTACTCGGGGCCTCTGTTTACTCACTTTTTTACGCACGCCTGGATCGACTATCGCGGCATCCAGGACGCATTCATGCGTGAGAAAGGCAGCGACTATTTTGAAAATACCCAGAGCGCGATCGCAATTCATCGCGAATATGGCGCCCGCAATCCGCGAGGCTATGAGGGATATGATCGAGATTTCTGGGGGATAACGGCTGGCGACGGGCCGGGCAATCGGGAGATGCGAGAGAGTCGGCGCGATCGCCGATTCTTCGGTTACATGTCACGCGGGGTGCCCTATGGGCCGGACGACGGCACGATCGCGCCCTGGGCGATGCTGGCAGCTGTGCCCTTCAATGCTGATGCGGCCCTTCGGGGAACCCGACACCTCCTCGAGAGCTATCCGCAGGTCTGCCCCAATGACCGCTTCACGAGCGGCTTTAACGCAACGCTGAAAGTGCAGGGGATGGGCTGGCTGTCCGAGGGATGGTTCGGACTCGACCAAGGTTTACTGGTCATGATGATCGAAAACTATCGCACCGGTTTGATCTGGGAAATCACGCGTCAGTGTGCCGTAATCCGCGGAGGCTTGATCCGTGCAGGTTTTTCCGGCGGATGGTTATAGGCGCCCCCCCCCCCAGCATGTCACCCATCGCCCCAGCTATCCAGCCCGACCCCATTGGCCAAGACGATTTTCTGCTCAGGGTTCGCCCGTCCGGGTGGCAGAATCCGCCACCGCGAAGCCGGTATGACTTGGTCATTGTGGGAGGTGGACCCGCCGGTTTGAGCGCCGCCGAGTTTGCGAGGCGCCAAGGCCTCAGCGTGGCTCTCGTCGAACGCCACTATCTGGGTGGCAATTCACTCAATTCCGGATCGATCCCCTCGAAGACAATCATACGCGCCGCCCGGGGCCTCTCATCTCTACGCGACGAGGAGGAGTATGGTGCGTCGGCGTTTGAGCGGCCTTTGACGGATTTCCCGTCCGTGATGGAGCGAATTCGACGGCTTCGCACGCGTATAGCAGAGTATCACGCCGTCGACCGACTCAAGTCTCGAGGGATTGATGTGTTTTTCGCCGAGGCGCGCTTCGTGGAGGCTCACGTCTTGATTGCCGGGCAGACCCCTTTATCGTTCAGAAAGGCGATTATCGCCACCGGTGCACGGCCTACATCGTCCAACATCCCGGGACTCGATCAGGTGGGGTACCTCACCAGTGATTCGATTTTCGACCTGGCCGAATTGCCCAAGCGGTTGGGCGTGATCGGCGGCGGACCGCTCGGCTGCGAGTTGGCGCAGGCCTTTTGCCGGTTGGGATCGAGGGTCACCATCGTCCAGAATGAGGCCAAGTTTCTTCCCGACGAAGAGCGAGAGGCGGCCGAATTGCTCTCGATGTCGATGTCGCGAGATGGCGTGGACACGCGACTTAATACCACGGTCGTTGGCGCTCGTATGGAAGCCGGCGCAAAGTGGCTCGATACGATCAGCGACGACATCAAATGTTCCATAGCTGTCGATGAGATCCTTCTGAGTATCGGGCGCATGCCGAATGTAGAAAGTCTGGCACTGCCGGCGGGCGGCATCGACTTCGAGGTCGCGCAGGGCATCGACGTCGATAATTTCCTGTGCACGACCAATGTCGATGTATATGCCGCAGGGGACGTATGTAACCGGCGTCAGTTCACCAACGTCGCGGAGAGCTCCGGACGATTAGCCGTTCAAAACGCGTTCGGTACGCGGATGGAACGCCAACATCAGGCGGCAATTCCGTGGTGTACCTACTGCGATCCGGAGATCGCACATATCGGTGTGCACGCAAGCGAGGCGAGAGCGCAATCCATCCCGGTGGAGTGCTACACCGTGATGATGCAGGATGTCGATCGCGCGATCACGGACGGCCAAGATTACGGTTTCGTCAAGATATACGTGGCGCAAGGGACGGATCAAATTCTCGGTGCGACGATTGTCGCCACGCGCGCCAGCGAGCTCATCAACGAAATGTCCGTGATCATGAGCGCCAGAATCGGCATGCGCCGCTTGGCGACTATCCTGCACGCCTATCCCGCGCAATCCGATGCGATTCGTCTAGCGGCGGTCGCGTTTGTGAATAGTCACTAGCCCTCGCGGAAATTGAGTTCCAGCAAGATGCCGGTCGGATCCTTGACGAAAAGCTGTCGGAGATCCATCTTTGCGATGTGGTTCTCGCGGAAACTGACAGAGAGTGCGGTGAGCCGAGCCCGCATACCCTCGAAGTCAGCACAGGTGAGGGCAATGTGATGGACTGCGCCACTGCCGCGCGGGGGCTCGACGGGAAGAACCTCGTCAGGCGAATAAGCCAGATCAGCGCTCGCGAGATGCAGCACCGCTACGCCGGCGTGGTCGTAGGCCCATGCAGCCTTATCAATCGACTCGTGCCCAGGCACGGCAGTCACGGTCATGCCCAACGCGTCTCGCAAGAATTCCACCGTGCGCCTGAAGTCCGGCGTGCGGACGTTCACGTGATTGAGGCCTAGGACCGGCATAAGGCTCTCCTAATTCAGTCGACAACGCGATCACGCCAAGTCTGGTACCACCACTCTGAGCTACTGTATATCACAAGTCTCGGTGACGGCGCGAGTTGCGAGGTCAATTCGCCACGGCCCGCATTTCCTCAGGCGCCGAGCGTGCGCAATGTTTCAGCGACGTACTTGGATGCCCTGTGCGTCGCCTGAACGCACCCTTCCGCGTCAATCCGGGGGCCAAGTATTTCGATCTCGAACGTACCCCGGTAGCCAGCCTGCAAGATCCATTCGATGATTCTGTTGAGCGGAATGTTCCCATCGCCCGGGACCGCACGCCCCGGCGAAGCCGTGTCGCCGAGGACATAGTCCCCGATCTGGATCAAGGAAGTCCGTGGGATTGCACGCTCGATCGTCAGTTTGAGTGCCGCCTCGGTCCAGCACGAGAACACGTCGATGCAGACGCCGACGCCGGCGAGCTCCGCCAAGGTCACGGTATCGCGCAGATTATGCGCCAAATGCATGGCGGCATAGACGGGCGGAGTATTTTCGATGATCAACGCAACCCCGGCCGTCTGCGCGCGCGCAACGCAGGGCGCAAGCGCCGTGCTGAAACGCTCGGCCGCATCTTCCCAGGTCAATGCGCCATGTCCACCCGTGAAGAGCTCGATCGACCGAGCGCCCAACGTTTTCGCGTCCGCAATGAGGCGAATGAGCTTTCCCTGGGCCATCTCCCAAGAGACGTCCTTGGCGTCGACCTGCTGACCATAAGGCAAGAAATTATGGGTGATTGTCTCCACCTGGCAATCGCCCGATCGGAGCGCTGCTTGGGCAGCCGCCAACCCTTCAGTTTCCAAGAGGCCGTTGTATAGGCTCACACGACGAAGACCGAGATTGCGCCAATGACTTGCCAGCTCACGGAAGCTCGCGTTGCGAAAACAGACGGCGTGGACAGAGAGTCGGTGGTGCATGCCATTTAGCCTTGTGGGTGAGTGTGCCGGCGCGTGCCTAGGCACGTGGTTTCACAAAGGGCGAGATGACCAATTGATCGAGGATTCGCGCGATCTCCTCTACTGCCAAACCCAGGCCTCGCTGGAGCCACCACGCAAGGATTTCCACGGTTGCTGATACGCCCACGATATTGGCGAGCTCGAGGGGCAGCCAGGCGCGGCGCGAGGACATGGTCTTGACGCGCGCACCTTGGCGGATGAATTCCTCGCGCACAATGCCGGCGGCGCCGCCGGTCAACAGCGCCGTCCAGAGCCTTCGATGCTCATCGACGTAGGTGCACAGCGCTAACGCGGCGGCTCGGCCGTTTCGGCCTTCAATGGCGGGAAAGGCGAGTTCGATCAGCCGGCGAATCTGGTCTGCTGCCAAGTCGTGCAACACGGCTCCCTTGCTTTCATAATTTCTGAAGAAGGTTGCGTAGCCGATGCCCGCCCTTACCGCGATATCGCGAATGGTGATCTGATCGAAAGGCTGCTCCTCCAGCAGCGATAGTAAAGCGGAACACAAAGCTGCGCGTGTCCTCCTGATACGAGGATCCGAGGGTGTTGACGCTTCGGTGAGCTCCATACTATGATCCATCGTATATCACAAGTTATTGACGCTGCAAGCTCTCGCCTTGAGCCGACGTATGGCAGTGGCGCAATGTCGCCTAGCTTTATGATCGCGAGACAACACGAGGAGATGGAAATGGTTCAGCTTTCAGGACGCCGAGTGCTCATCACGGGCGCGAGTGGACTTGTGGCATTCCCTGTAGCTTTGGCGCTTGCCAAGACCAACGAGGTCTATGCGGTGGCGCGTTTTTCTAATCCAGAACAGCGGCGCCTTCTCGAGGCCGCGGGTGCGCGTACCATCGCCTTCGACTTGGCCGGAGATGATCTGTCGCCGCTGCCTCGGTCGGTGGACATCGTGATCAACTATGGGGTGCTCCCGCCCAATAACCGAGAGCATTACGACGTCAACGCGGGCGCCGTGGGGCGCTTGGCCAGGCGCTATCGCGACTGCGAGGCCTTCGTCCAGGGCAGCACCGGTTCGCTTTATGCCTATCAGGGTGAGCGGCCGTTACGCGAGGATGACCCGTACGGTCTGCACAGCTCGGCCGAGCCTTACGCGGCGAGCAAGATCGCAGCGGAATTTCTCTTAAAGCACCTCAGCGAGGATTACCGCATGCCGACGACGATCGTGCGGATCTTCTCGTTCTATGGCCCGCGCGGCGGTGGAGTCACCCAACGGGTCGATCAGGTTGCGCAAGGGCAGCCCGTGAGCGTCTATCCCGGCGTTCGCAATGTGCACACGCCCTTGTTCGAGGATGACTACGTGCAGAAGACCATCGCCGCGGCCGGGATCGCCAAAACTCCGGCCGAGATCGTCAACGTAGGCGGAACAGAGGCCGTGACCACCCAGGAATACTGCGAGATAGCCGGCGAGATGCTCGGCAAGAAGCCGGTCTTCGTAGAGAACAGCCGGGCTTGGCCCATCTGGGCCGATACGATCAAGATGGTCAAACTACTCGGTCCAAACCGGGTCTCAATTCGCGAGGGCGTGCGCCGGGTGATCGAAGCCGGGCAGAAGGCACGGGTGACCAATTATCACGTTATCGGCGAACCGACGAAGTAGACGAGAGATGATCACGTTCATCACCCATATCCGGGTGCGCTCCGAGAACACCCTTGCGTTCGAGGCGCTTATGACCGATATGCGCGACAACGTGCGCGAGAACGAGCCGGAGGTGCTCTATTACGATTTTGCCAGGAGCGCAAAGGATCCGGCCACCTATGTGGTGATCGAAGTCTATCGCGATGCCTCGGCCCACTCGGCTCACATGGAAACCGACTGGGTCAAGTCGTCGATTCCTAAGAGCGCCTTGCTGGTCGAGAACCGGAAGTTCGATATCAAGCAGTACGTCAGCCCCGGAACTGAGCCGGTGCGACGCAGGTTCGATCCTGAAGGGGAGGCGGCGCAGAAGCCTTGATGAACCTTCTCTCACCCGGCCGATTTCACGCCGATCTGCGCCGACGCAACTCGGGCTCCCGCCGCCGTTTGCCGACAACGAGCCACTGCCAAAACGCAAGGTTGCTCTTGAGTGCCTCCGTGATTAGGCCGTGCGGACGTGTCTGTTCATAACCAGCTTGGGCTACGGCGGAAACACAATGAAGCGCACGTGGACAATCATCGGCGTCGCAGACGTTCCGGTCAGCTTCAAATGGTACCAATCGCTTTTTGGGCAGCGCGAATCGGCTCCGGGCCATGACGACTTTGGACAGATCTGTGATTCGGACGGAACTGTCTTGCTGTGTCTCCATCAGTGGGG
>Ga0302324_100009668_pt1 | contig 20112 bp, 18 predicted proteins | sample Palsa_T0_1_FD_201949 | JGI IMG/M metagenome (GOLD analysis project Ga0302324, IMG submission 201949) | Peat permafrost microbial communities from Stordalen Mire near Abisko, Sweden - Palsa_T0_1 | ecosystem: Environmental > Terrestrial > Soil > Palsa > Peat permafrost | place: Sweden: Abisko...
TGAGCATGGCTTGCTTCAATTGCGAATCCACTTCGTCCGCTATGGTGATCACGTCCAGGAGCACTTTGCTGAAGTCTACTTTGGACAGATTGTTCTGGATGGTGTTGAAGATGCTGACCTGGAGGATGCGCGACTCCTCCACCAGCATCGCTGCGGTGTAGCCTTGCTTGCGCCGCAGGTCTCCATGTGCGCGTGCGGGCATGGAGGCGTCAGCCTTTGCGGTTCGAGGGAGGCGCAAGCGGAAAATCAAGTCCGCGATGAGGTTGGGAAGATGGCCGGTGCGGTCCTCAAAGCTTAGCGGGATGCATGTCAACTCCGCGTCGTTCTCGACCAGCGCCATCCAGTCTTGAATCGTAGCGCTCAAGTCCTGTTCCAGAATGGAAGCCACGCTCTGCGTGGGCACAGGCTTGCTGACTCTTGGGCTCGCGAGCTTGTTGCGGATAGCTTCCCGAAGGTCTGCAACCTGGATTGGCTTCGTCAGGATTTCATCCGCCTGTAAGCGGATGGCGGACAAAGCCTCATCCAGCGCCGGGTAGCCGGTGATTACCAGGGTGACGGCTTGCGGGTTGGTGTGGCGCATGGCGCTCACGACGGTAAAACCATCCCCGGCGCGAGGCATGTGCAGGTCGGAAAGCACCGCGTCAAAATTCTCCGTCGCGATGCACTGGAGCGCGTCGCGCACATTCGAAACCGCAACCACGTCAAAGCCGTCGCGTTCCATCGTTGCCTCTAACATTTCGCGGACAGCGTCGTCGTCCTCGGCCAGTAGGATACGAGGCATACTTCCACTCCTTCCTCCGCCTTAAGAGGTGTCGTGCTTTTCAAGACATGCTCAGGATAATAGCTAGGGTGGGTAAACTCCGACTGTTCAGAATTGCACACCCGCCGGTGCGTAGATTGGTGCCCGATTGGCTCCTCCGCAAATGGGCCGGGAGTTGCTCCTCCCCGGTTTGTCTTTTGGGGACTGCGGGCGTATATTAGGGAATTGAGAACTGTTGTGTAATACCAGTAGTTGGCGAGGCACACCAGTGGGCGCAAGCCCACTTTTTAGTTGCAGCGAGATTGTATTTTGGAGTTTGACGGTAAGTTATTGCATTCATGGCGCTTGACGTTGATCGCGTGCGGGAAATCGCGGAGCGGGTAGCCTCCTCCAGCGGACTCGAAGTGGTCGATGTGGAATTCCGCGGCGGGGGCAAGAGCCGCATGCTGCGGGTGTACCTGGACAAGCCTGCGGCGGGTGCGCTGGCCGGGGTTACAGAAGGCGTCCCGCTGGGCGTCACGCACGAAGACTGTGCGAACTTTAGCCGCGAGTTTAGCACCGTGCTCGACGTGGAAGATGCCGCGCCGGATGGTTCGTACACACTGGAGGTTTCGTCCCCAGGGCTGGACCGGAAGTTGACGCGGGCGCGCGACTTTGAGCGATTCACCGGGAGCCGCATGAAGTTGATGACGCGGCATCCGGTGAATAACAACCGCTACTTTGATGGGCGGCTGGAAAGTTTTCGCGACGGCCGGTTGACGCTGGACTTGAGCGTAGCCAGCAAGAAGTCTCGGAAAAAGATGGGCGCGGCAGTGGCCGCGGCACCGGAACAGAAGATTGAAATTGAATTCGCCAATGTGGAGTCGGCGAATTTGGTGCCGGAGATCTGAAAGGCGGCTTCGGGCTCCTGCTTTCGGGCTTCGGCCAAGACAGTTCGATTGAGTGGGATCGGGTTCTGGTTAGTTTGGGTTTGGTTTTGCTGAAGCCCGATAGCCGAAGCCCGAAGCCCCGCATGCGCAGCAAGCGTTGTAACGGAAGAATCAGTTATGGCAAGCGAGCTCTACAACACGATTGACGCACTGAGCCGGGAAAAAGGGATTGATCCGCAGATTGTGGTCAGCGCGGTGGAAGACGCCATTGTTATGGCGACGCGCAAGTACTACAAGTCGCAGGAGAACCTGCACGCCAAGCTCGATAAGGAAACCGGCAAGATCAATGCGTTCGCGGTGAAGACCGTGGTGGAGCTTCCGGAGCAGGTGGAAGATCCGAATTTGCAGATCACGCTGGAAGACGCGCGCAAGGTTGACCCGAAGCTGGAGATCGGCGGCGAGCTGCAAATTCCCAAGGTGACGGAAGGAATTCTGGGACGCATTGCGGCGCAGCTGGCGAAGCAGGTCATCTTCCAGAAGGTGCGCGAGGCCGAGCGCGACACAGTTTACAACGAATACATCGGGCGCGTGGGCGAGATCGTGAACGCGACTGTGAAGCGCGTGGAAGGTCCGGATGTGATTTTCGATATCGGCAAGGCCGAAGCTCGCATGCCGCGCAAGGAGCAGTCGCGGCTGGAGTCGTTCGCGATCAGCGAGCGGGTGCGGGTGGTGATTGCGCGGGTGGAGCGAGCTTCCAAAGGGCCGGGCGTAGTGGTATCGCGAGCGGCGCCGGAGCTGGTGCAGCATTTGTTCCAGACAGAAGTGCCGGAGATTTACGACGGGACTGTCGTCATTCGTGCGATTGCGCGCGAGGCCGGCGAGCGCACGAAGATCGCGGTCATGTCGAAGGACAAAGACGTGGACGCGGTGGGCGCTTGCGTCGGCATGAAGGGGATGCGGGTGCAGTCGATTATCCGCGAGCTGCGCGGGGAGAAGATCGACATCATCGAGTATCACGAAGATGCGGTGACTTTTGCCGAGAAGGCGTTGCAGCCGGCGAAAGTGAGCCGCGTGACCGTGGTCGACAGCGCGGATAAGCATCTTGAGGTTGTGGTGGATGACAGCCAGCTTTCGCTTGCCATCGGCAAGAAAGGCCAGAACGTTCGGCTGGCGGCGAAGTTGCTCGGCTGGAAGATCGACATCAAGAGCGAAGAAGAAAAGCGGCAGGAAGTGGAGCTGCAGATGGCGGCGATGGCGCCTCCGGCGACCACTCCTCTCGAAAGCGTGACTGGCCTGGGCGAAGGACTGATTGAGAAGCTCGCGGCCGCGGGTGTGACCACCGTGGAAGCGTTGGCGGACATGACGCCGGAGCAGCTCGAGGCGATCGAGGGCATTGGGCCGAAGACAGTGGAAAAAATCAGCCTCGCGGTGAATAATTATTTCGCCAGCCTGGAGGGTGTGGCCGCGGAAGGGGAAGTTTCCGCTGAAGGTGTCGAGGGCGAAGCGGTGTCGCTGGAAGCGACCGCGGAGGGTTCCGTGGAGGCTGATGCGCTCGCTGAATCTGACGTTGAGGCGAACAGCGCGGAAGAAGCTCCGCTGGAATCGGCAGCGTCTGAATCGGCGTCTTCTGAAGCGTCTTCTGAAACAACGCACGGCGAGGATGCAGAAGCAAGTGCGTCGCCGGAAAGTGAAGATGGGCAAGTGCAAGTGAAAGATCTGGAAGTCAAAGAGTAGTGATGGCAAGCGCGAAGACATTCCGCATGCCCACAAAGCTGAACCGAGTGAGGCTCAGATGAAGACCTGAGCACACGCGGAAGCAAGAAAGGCCGGATGAGCAAGGTTCGAATCAACGATCTCGCCAGGGAGCTGGAAGTTAAAAGCAAGGCTATTCTCGATGTCCTGCAGGCAGTCGGGGTGACCGAGAAGAAGACCCATTCCAGTTCGCTGGAAGACTTCGAAGCAGAAAAGGTACGGGTGCACTTCCGTGCGTCCGCTGAAGCGGCTCCCTCTGCGCGATCCGCCCGCACAGCGCGGGGCGAAGACGAAATCAAGACCAAGATTGACTTGTCGCACATCACCCGGCCGGGAGATGTGCTGAAGGCGATTACGCAGCGGAAAGAGGCTGCGTCTGCGCCGCCGGCGCGTGTGGCGCCGCCTGTGGCGACTCCGCCTGCCGCTGTTTCTGCGCCTCCTGTTGTGAGCAAGCCGGCGGTTGCGGCGCCTCCGGTGGCCAAGGCTCCCGCTGCACCTGTGGTATCTGCGAGCACAGTGGTTGCGCCGCCGGCAGCGCCGGTTGCGCCGCCGCGGCTCGTGACGCCCGCTTCGGTCGAGCGGCCGGTGGCTGCGCCTCCGGTGGCTGCGACTCCGCCTGCGCGGCCTGTGGCGCCAACTGCGCCTCCTGCTTCGGTCTTGACGGCTTCGCCTCAGGCTTCATCTTTATCTTCAACTTCAGTTTCTGGGCAGGCATCGGTGTCCGCGCCGCGTCCGCCCGCGCCAGTTGCGCCGCAGCCTCCGTTGCCGCGCATGATCGTGCCGCAGACGGGGCCGCGACCTGTGTATAAAGCTCCGCCGCCTCGGCCGGTTGCGCCCACGGCACAAGCTGGGGCTTCGGCTCCGGGCACGTTGCGTCCAGCTCCGGGACGTCCTGTGCCGGGACAACCAATTTTTCAGCGGCCGCGTCCGCAAGTGCCGGGTGGTCCGCCGCGCCCGGTCTCAAGACCCGGAGAGCGGCGTCCGATGCACCCCACGCGGCAGTCGCCGACGGGCACGCGTCCGCTGGGCGTAGGTCCGGGGCTTCCGCCGCCGGGGCCGGTGCGTCCGGGGAGCCGTCCGGGAGCGCCTTCGCGCCGGCCGGGGCAGCGCTACGTTCCGCGTGGCGTGAAAGAAGGCCCGATGAAGGGCTACGTTCCGCCATCGCGCATGGTGGTGTCGAACGAGCCGTTGCCGATCACGCGGAGCATCACGATTACCGAAGGCATCAGCGTGAAAGATCTGGCGGAGAAGCTGGACATTCGCGTGAAGGATGTAATTTCGCGGCTGCTGGGGCGCGGCGTTTTCGCGACTGTGAACCAGACGCTCGATGCGGAACTGGCCAGCGAAATGGCACGCTTCTTCGGCGCCGAGACGAACGTGATCACGTTTGAAGAGCAAGCTTCGAAGGAAATTGACGCGGCCGTCACCGAAGATACCAGCGTGGAAGTGGTGCCGCGACCGCCCGTGGTCACGATCATGGGGCATGTGGATCACGGCAAGACGACTTTGCTGGATGCGATTCGTCTCACGAACGTAGCTGGCGGCGAAGCTGGCGGCATTACGCAGCACATTGGTGCATACAAGGTTCGCATTGTCGACACGGCGTCGCCTGCATTCGGACGCGAGATTGTGTTTCTTGACACGCCGGGCCACGAAGCGTTTACGCGGATGCGTTCACGCGGCGCGAAGGCGACTGACATTGTAGTGTTAGTGGTTGCGGCCGATGACGGCGTGATGCCGCAGACACTGGAGGCGATTGACCACGCGCACGCCGCGGAAGTTCCCATCATCGTGGCGGTGAACAAAATCGATAAGCCTGAGGCTCTGCCGGACCGCGTGAAAAAGCAGCTCGCCGATCGCGGGCTGATGCCGGAAGATTGGGGTGGCAAGACGGTGTTCGTAGATGTGTCGGCGAAAAAGAAAACCAATCTGAACCTGTTGATGGAAATGATTGCCCTGGTCGCCGACCTGGGCGAGCTCAAAGCTACGCCGGAGCGCGCCGCTACTGGTGTGGTGCTCGAAGCCAAGCTCGACCGCGGCCGCGGACCGGTGGCCACAGTGCTGGTGCAGAACGGCACGCTGAGAGCCGGCGATAACTTTGTGGTGGGCAACGTCTACGGCAAAGTTCGCGCCATGTTTGACGATCGCGGGGCCGTGCTGCAGGAAGCTCCGCCTTCGACGCCGGTGGAAATTCTGGGCATGGAAGGTTTGCCGCAGGCTGGCGATCAGTTTGTGGTGGTTGCGGATCGCGACAAAGCGCGCGGCATTTCGGAATATCGCGAACAGAAAGCGCGCGAGGCGATGCTGGCGAAGAGTTCCCGCGTTTCGCTCGAAGGGTTGGCAGAGCAGATCAAGACTGCCGGCACCAAGGAACTGAACATCATCCTGAAGGGCGATGTGCAGGGATCGGTGGAAGTGCTGGGCGACCTGCTCGCGAAACTGTCGAACGAAAAAGTTCGGTTGAAAGTTCTGCGTTCTGGAGTTGGCGCAATTACAGAGACGGATGTGCTGCTGGCTTCGGCGTCGAACGCCATCATCATCGGCTTCAACGTGCGGCCGGAGCGCAAGGCGCAGGAACTGGCCGAGCAGGAAGAAGTGGACATCCGGCTGCACTCGATCATTTACGAATTGCAGGACGAGATCAAGCGCGCCATGACCGGGCTGCTCGAACCCACGATCAAGGAAACCTACCTGGGCCGGGCTGAAGTGCTGGAAACTTTCCGCATCCCGAAAGTGGGAACAATTGCCGGGTGCCGCGTGACCGATGGCTTGATCAAGCGTGACTCCGAAGTGCGCCTGCTGCGCGATAACGTGATGGTGTTCAAAGGCAAGGTGGCCTCGCTGCGCCGCTTCAAGGACGATGCCAAAGAAGTGACGAACGGCATGGAGTGCGGCATCTCGATCGCGAACTACGGCGACATCAAGGCTCGCGACGTGATCGAGGCATTCGTCACGGAGCGGATTGCGGCGGAAGTGATCGCTTAAAGCAGGGGCCAGGGATTAGGGGCCAGTTTTTCTGACCCCTGAGCCCTCGCCCCTGGCTTTTTTATGATCGCCTTTCTTACTCTCGAACTTCACATAGAAGCGGCGCAATCGCTTAAAGATAAGCGGCAGGTGGTACGCAGTTTGAAGGATCGTCTACGGGGGAACTTCAACATTTCGGTTGCTGAGCTTGATGCGTCCAACCTGTGGAACCGCGCTACGATAGGGGTGGTCAGCGTCTCCGACTCGCGCGATTATCTTGATGGTCTGATGAGAAATGTTGAGCGGGCAGCCACCCGCATCGCTAACAACCACGGGGCGGACGTTGAGGATTCTTCGGTGGAGTACTACTGAGTTACTTCTGTACTTACCCTCCCCCACGAAAGCGCGCGACAATGAGGCTTTCGGGCCAACACACGCGGGCGATTTTCTGATATTGTCATGAGTTTTATCCGAGGTGAAGTTTGGAGAAGCGTGCGCTCAAGTATCATCGCGGCCGTGTAGGCGAAGCTTTGCGCGAGGAAATTGAGACGCTGGTGGAAGGCGAGCTGGCGGATCCGCGGATTGGGCTGGTGAGTGTGAGCAGTGTGATGGTAGCGGACGATGGGCGGTCCGCGCAGGTGTGGGTGTTTGTGGATGGCGATGACGAGGAGGCCGAGCGCAGTCTGGAGGGGCTTGCGGCGGCGCGGGAATACATAAGGCATGAACTGGTGGAGCGGCTGCGCTTGCGGCGCGCGCCGGAACTGTATTTCCGGCTGGATCGTTCCGACATTGAAAAGGCGCGAGTGGAAGAATTGTTGCAGCGCACGAGGCTGCGGGCGAAGAAGAGCGCGGCGCGCAGCGCGGCAAAAGCGAAGGAGAATAAATAGCGGCATGCTGCAGGATGTGCTGAAGCAGATTGAGCAGCGCGAAAGGTTTGTGCTGACTTCGCACGCGCGCCCCGATGGGGACGCGGTGGGGTCTGCGCTGGCGTGCTGCCAGATTCTGCGCGCCTTGGGCAAGCACGCTGACGTAGTGCTGCACGATGGGGTTCCGCGCATTTACCGGTCTTTGCCTTTTGCCGACGAAGTGTTGCAGGCCAGCACCGTCAGCGGGAGCTATGAGGCCGCCATCATTCTGGAATGTGACAGCATTCATCGCACGCGGCTGGAAGGTCTGGAGAATCGGTTTCTGATCAGCATCGATCATCACGCCACGGGGCGGCCTTTCGCGCACGTCAATTGGATCGATCCGCATGCGGTGGCGACGGCGGAAATGGTTTTCCGGCTGGCTCGCGAAGCTCGGGTGAAATTTTCTCCGGAGATCGCGACCTGTCTCTACACCGCGCTGATGACCGACACCGGCTCGTTCATGTTTCAAGGGACGAACGAAAATACATTTGCACTGGCTCGCGAGTTGGTGCTGGCGGGCGCCGATCCGGCGCACTGCGCGCGCGGCATTTACTTCGCGCATTCCAGCGCCAAGTTGCGGCTGTTGGGCGAGGCGCTGCGTAACCTGCAACAGGAAGGCAATCTTGGCTGGGTCTGGGTCACGCAGGAGCAGATGGATCGTTGCGGTGCGAGGGAAGAAGATTGCGAGGGACTGGTGAATTACGTTCTGTCGATCGGTGAAGTGGAAGTGGCAGCCTTCTTTCGCGAGCTCCCCGACGGGCGACAACGTGTCAGCTTGCGCAGCAAAGGCAAACTTGACGTGGCGCGCATCGCCCAGAACTTCGGCGGCGGAGGCCACGAATGCGCCAGCGGCTGTTCGGTGGACGGGCCCTTGGCAGAGGCTGTGCGGCAGGTTTTGGTTCATCTGCGGCGTGGGACCGCAGTGCAGTAGAAACGCGATTGCAGATTTTAGATTCGTGATTGCAGATTGAAAACCTGCTTGCTGGCATCGGCTTAGAATCTGCAATCTGCAGTCTGAAATCTGAAATCAGCAATTCCCCATGACCACCCGCACGCGCACCGACGTCCTCTTGCTGGCGGGTTTTTGTGCGTTTCTCTTCTTCTACGGGTTAGGACAATTTGGACTGGTCGGCGCGGACGAGCCGCGCTACGCACAGGTTGCCCGTGAAATGCTGGAGCGCCGCGATTGGATCACTCCTGTTTTGGGCGGGCAGGCATGGCTGGAGAAGCCGCCGTTGTATTACTGGCAGGCGATGGTCGCCTATTCTTTGTACGGTGTAAGCGATGCCGCGGCGCGCGCGCCTTCGGCGTTTGATGCGACATTGCTGGTGGCGGCGGTTTACATTTTCTTGCGACGTTTCCGTCCTGGAGTTGAGTTGGATGGCGCGCTGATCACGGCTTCCTGCGCGGGAGTGATTGGTTACGCGCGGGCAGCCGGCACCGACATGGCGCTGGCTACAACGTTTTCCATGGCCATGCTGGCGTGGTGGAGCTGGCGGGAGAGCGGCAAGAGAGCTTATCTCGCAGCATTTTATGTTTTCGTGGCTCTGGGTACTCTGGCCAAAGGACCGGTCGCGCCGTTCCTGTCTGCTTTGATTATTGGGTTGTACGCGGTGGCCGCGCGCGAATCTCGGGTCGTTCTGAAAACGCTCTGGCTGCCTGGCCTCGCACTTTTCTGCGCGATTTCTTTGCCCTGGTATGTTGCGGTGCAGTTGCGAAATCCTGAATTCTTCCGGGTTTTCTTTTTGCAACACAACCTGGAGCGCTTTTCCAGCAATCTTTATCACCACCACGCGCCGTTCTGGTATTACCTGCCGGTTACTTTGCTGGCGCTGGCGCCGTGGACAGTTTTTTCGGCGGCGGCGTTTGTGGAGTCGGCGCGTCTCTGGCTGAGGGAGAGATCGGCGCGCGGACCGGCGAAAGAAAACTGCGAACTTCAATTTCAGCTTTTTCTGTTGCTATGGTTGATTCTGCCGGTCTTGTTTTTCTCGATTTCGCAATCCAAGCTGCCGGGCTACATACTTCCAGCGGTCCCGGCGGGTGCGCTGCTACTGGCGGATTACTTACAGCGGCATCTGAAGCAAGAAGAAGGAGGAACTCCCGCGAAATGGCTGGTGGTGTCACACGCGGTGCTGGCGGGCGCGTGCATCGTGCCGGCTTTGTTCGCAGGGTACGTCGCGATGCAACATCACCTGCCGCGGGGACGGGCCGTGATGGGTGCGCTGGTGTTTGGCTGTGTGCTGGCTGCTGGCGTCGCTTTCACGCTGTTCAGCCGCGCGGGATTGCGCATGTTGCGTTTTGTTACCTTGATTCCGGTGGTGCTGGCGGTTGCGGCTGTTTTGAAAATCGGATCGACGTCGCTCGACCAGACTCTCTCATCTCGCCCTCTGGCCAGGCAGATCGCAAGCGTGGAAACCTATTCACTGCCACTTGCTGTCTTCGGGGTTCGCCGCGAAATGGAATATGGTTTGGCCTTTTATCGCAACCAAACGATTGGCCGCTATGAGAGAGACAGCGTTCCCGCCGAGGAGCATCTGCTGGTAGCTCCGGAGAATTCGCGGACGGAAGTTTTAAGGCAAGTTGCGAGCCGACGCATTCTTCTGCTTGGACACTTTGCTCCGCAACACATTGACTACTATTGGGTTGCGGCGGCGGGTTCAAGCTCCGCGCGCTAGCGGATGCTGAAAAACGGGTTGTGGGAACAGAACGCGGCGAGCTGAAGCCCGCAATGATTGCAAGAGTTTACGCGGCGTTGAAGCACCGCTCTTCCACGCGATGGCACTCATTCGTGAAGATTTCAAGGCCCCCCGCTGTTGCCGGCCGTTGTTCGGGGTGTTTGCCTCTGGTCGGTGAACCCACTACACTCGAAGTTTTGCCACCGCGATGTTCACCACCTCTTTTCTCGCGGCTGACGAAGCAGGAGCGCTTTGGAGATTCTCGACCTCAGGCATTTTTCTTCTGTGGATTTGCGTCCACTTCTCGAAGACGAGACGCAGCTCTGGGCACGCCTGCTTTCGTGGGACTATAGCGGCTCGGCAGAGATGATCCTGCGCTATGTCGACGCAAAAATTCTGCCTGGTTACGCGGCCGTGGATCGCGGGCGCATTTTTGGTTACTCCTTTTTTGTCTATGAGGGAAGTAAAGGAGTGATCGGCGACCTTTATGTGACGAATGGCGCGCGCCTGCCGGATTCTCGACAGGTAGAGTTGCGGCTGCTCACGCACGTGATCGAGACATTGCAACAGTCACCGGGGATTCACCGCGTCGAGGCACAATTGCTGGCGCATGAGGCGGGAGCTGTGGCGCGTCCGTTTCTGGAGCAGGGATTTCAGCGCCACCCGCGGCTGTTCATGGTGTTACCGCTCACAGGTACGGCCGCTGGGCAGTCGACGGCTGTGCATTCGGAGGTGGAAATCCGGCGCTGGGTGGAAAGTGATTACCAGGCGGCGGCCGCCGTGATTACCGCTGCTTATCGCGGCCACGTTGATGCGCAGATCAACGACCAGTACCACACGCTGAGCGGATCGCTGCGCTTTCTCAACAACATTGTGCGCTTTCCGGGATGCGGTTTGTTCGACGCGGAATCTTCGCATGTCGCTCTGGATCGAAAGGCCAAGAGTTTGATTGGATTGATTCTGTGTTCCCGCGTGCGCAATGATGTGGGTCACGTGACGCAGATCTGTATTCTGCCGGAATACCGGTCCCGCGGCATTGGCGAAGCTTTGCTGGCCGCCACGGTCGCGGAACTCAGGAAACGAAATTTCTCGTTGCTCTCGCTGACGGTGACCGAGGCCAACTCCCGGGCAGTGGAGCTTTATCGCCGGCTGAATTTCGATACGAAGAGAATCTTTGATGCGTTTGTGTGGCAGGGGTGAGAAAGCAGCTTTTAGCTCCTAGCCTTGCAGGGATGGCTCGCTGGTTCTCTTGGCGATTTGCCTAGTTCTCGGTAGGGATAGGTAAGCTAATAGCTGAACGCTAAGAGCGGATTTCGGCAGCTATCTTCTCAACACCCACATCGCCCAGCCCGCCAGGATGGTTCCGCCGAGGAAGACGGCGAAACAGTAGAGGCCGTAGCGCACCATGGCGCGGGTGTTTTCGCGGTGTGTGATGCCGAAGACGACGGAGGTGAACAGGGCAAAAATCACCGCCGCGCTGAAGTGGCCAAGGTGTAGCGTCACAGTTCCCCCGCGGAGCGACAGGTTCTAGCTGACGGCTGACGGCTGATAGCTGAGAGCTTTTTCATTGTTTCTTCCCGATCGCGATGTGATAAGCGTCGGCGACCGCGATAAAATTCAGCAGTCCGGCGACGATCATGAATTTTGTTCCGTAGTCGGCGGTGGCGAAAGCGATCGCGCCCTGACCCCAATCCTGCGCGAGGGTGACGATATAGAGGCCGCCTGCGCCCATGTCCCCGATGAAGCCGAGGATGTCGAGAATGTCGCCGCCGTTCGCCTTGTAGATGCGGCCTTGCATCATCAGTCCCAGGACGAACAGAGTTGCGATTGAGATCAACAGCAGGACGCCGCGTATCCAGCGCTTCTGGATCATGTGGCCGGCGCCAGGAATCAGCCATCCGACTGCGGGAGCGAGCACCGCCATCATGTTGACCGGTGCGGCCGCATCTATTCTTGTTTTTGCCGTGGGATTTGCCATTAGATAGTCACGATCTCGCGTTGGATTTTTCCCGTCACTTCCGCGGACTTTGCGCGCACCAGCACATTCACCTCGCTGCGTACGCCAAACTCCGGCAGGTAGATACCCGGCTCAATGGAGAAGCAGGAGTTGGGAAGAAGCTGGCGTTCGTCATGGATTTCGAGATCGTCCATGTTCGCGCCATTGGCGTGGACGTCGGTGCCGATGGAGTGTCCGGTGCGATGAATGAAAAATTCGCCGTAGCCTTTTTCCTGGATGTGGCCGCGCGTGGCCCGGTCCACTTCCCAGCCGGCGATGCGGCGTCCGGCAGCCACGGCATCGATCGCAGTTTTCACTCCGGCATCGCGCGCGTCGCGTACGATCTGAAAAATGTCACGCATGCGCACCGAGGGTGCAGCGCCCACGAAGCCCATCCACGTAATGTCGTAATAGACGGCGCCGGGAGTATTCTTTTTCCCCCACACATCGAGCAGCAGGAGATCACCTTCGCGAACGGGCACAGGATGACCGGCGTTGGGCTCGTAGTGCGGGTTGCCGGCGTTGGCATTTACGGCAACGATGGGCGGATCATCAGTCAGTAGATTTTCGCGTTGGAATGCTTCCATAAACCATTGCTGAATTTCGTGCTCTTTGGTCCCGCCATTCCGCACGCGCCGCCCAATCTCATGGAAGGCCGCTGCCACAATCGCGTCGATGCTGTCGCGCGCGGCAAAGTGAGTGGCGATCTGCTCTTCGGTCCAAGTCGATTCGAATTGTGCCACGAGGTCCGCGGAACTCACCACGTTTTTTCCCAGTCCGCGGATCAAGTCGATGGTGCCGCCATCGACCAGCGAAATCGTGAAGACAATGTTGTTGGGCGAGTACTGCATGGCGATGTCGCGATAGGAGGCCAGGATGGTCTTGAGCTTGGCGAACAATTCCTGCCAGCCGGAATACAGATGCTTGCTGCCGGGCAGCGTGTCGAGATGCCCCGCCTCAATCTTGTGCACCAGTTTCACCGGCTCGCCCTCCGCGGGAATCAGATAGAACCAGCGGCGCGTGACCATCAGGCCGGGCGACAGTCCCAGCACGCGATAAGCGATGGGATCGCGGTGGTGGTGGTCATAGAAAAGCCAGGCGTCGATATTCCGTTCGCGCAGCGCAGCTTGGATGGCGGGCAGGTTCATGGGCAAACTTCTATTGTAAACAAGGTAGGGGATTTTGGGCGAATCGGCTCGAGAGCGAAGTTTCTCAAGAGGCCAGAATCCGTTTTCGGGCGGCCGGAGCCAGAGTTTCGCATGCTGTGCGCAACACCAATCGCGGGGCGCGCTGACGAATCTTCGTTAGATACGGCATGGTGCGTTTTGGATCGAACTTCGCCGTCTCGCGCAGGAGCCAGCCTAATCCTTTCTGCACCATGTCGTCTTTGTCATCGAGAAGGGAATTGGAGAGCTTCGTGACCTCTAAAAAGAACGTCTTCGAGCGTGTGCCGCGAATCAAAGCTACGCATGCCGCCCGCCGGTGCCACCGATTTGGAGACTTCGCCCAGCGAAATACATTCTTCACGCGCGCAGGGCTGGACGCCATCATGGGCGCGATCAGGTCGTGCACCAAGGCATCGTGATCGGCCCAACTGCTGATGCGGTCGAGCCAGGACTCGAACAGTTTGAACTCGCGGTCGCCGAACTCGGGATCGAGGTTCTCCAAAAGGAACACGGCGGCGACTTTTTCTTCCAGCACGCTTCCGGAAAAAAGTTCATCCGCAACCTTCACGAGGAAGTCGAGGCCGAACTCTTTCCGAATCTCCCGCCGGAAACTTCGGGCGGCTCGTCGCAGGTCGGCTGTGTACCAGCCGTGCGACTTGATCTCATCTTTGAAGAACCACTGCACGCCCGCGGCATGGTCGGATGATCCGCCGTGTCTCAGAGTTTGGCGAATCTGTGCGGCGATCTCTTTGACGGTCGGCGCGTGAGTGGAATTGAGTGGAGACATGAAATCTCAATAGTCCGAAAGTGAGTGATTAACATTCGTTGAGGCTTAAGTTTGACCCATCAACAAAGGCGGCCGCAAAGGCCGCCTCTGGTCGTTCGTTTCTTTATTCCCGTCCGATACTAAGCAGCGCGCGCGGGAGACGACGCCGGTCGATATCCGCATTCCCCCGCCTTTTTCAGCGCCTGCAACGCTTCTTCCGGGGAGATCAACGGCGTGGTTTGAACTGACTTGCAGGCCCCGCCGCCCGCGAACGCCATGGCGATTGCCGCAGCGCTCACGTTGTCGGGGAGTTGCGCAATCACGATCACGTCGTAATCTCCGAACGAGAACCATGCGGCTTCGATTTTGCCGCCGAGTTTCTCGATTGCCGGCCGCACTGCCTCAATGCGGTTCTGCGGATTCGCCAGCAGAGCAGCCCAGCCTTCGCGCGAATAAGCTACCTGGTGCAAGTAATGTGGCATAGAACCTCCTTCTGATTCGCTTGCTGGGGGCGAATGATTCCAGAGGCCGGGGGCGAAGTCAAGGCTGTGTGCTCACACCCTAAGCGGCAGGACTGGTATCGGGGACTCTCACGTACCGGTCGTAAATCCACAGCAGGAGCGTGGTGGCGACGCCCACCGCAACCACCGACCACCAGATCAACTCTGGACGGTGCATCTCTTCGCCGAAATGGTGCATGATCCAGCCCGCGAATGGGCCAGCCACAAACGATCCGATGCCGAGCGGGAGAAACGCGAATCCCATATAAGTTCCCTGTTGCCCAGGCGGCGCCAGACGCGAGATGTAGTCGTAGTAGCGCGGTTGTTGCACGATCTCGCCGATCGCGACTACCACCAGCGTGGCCACCGCCATCCAGACCGAGGGATGCACGATCAGAAGAATCCACGCCAGGCTCGTGATCAGAGTTCCGAGCACGATGGCATGAAACGCGTGCATGCGCTTGGTGAGAAAACCGATCAGCATGGTGAAACAGATGACCACGATCGGATCGGTCGCCAATATTCGCGCCGTGTCGGCCTTGGGATCGATGTAGGTAGAGATGTAGAGCGGCAGCGCAATAAATTCCTGCCAGAAGACGACCCAGTATCCGGTGAAGATCAGCAGAAACAACATGAAGCGCGGGTTCTTAGCCACGGTGAGGAAGTTGCTCGCCACCTGGCGGAGACTGGCAGCTTCGCCTTCGTCGGCATGGCGTGGTTCCTTGAAGAACAGCAGAACCACAAAGAACATAAGAAACACGCTCAGGGCCGCGATGCGAAATACATTCTCGACAATGCCGTGCGCTTGCGCCCACGAAGCGAGTAATGGTCCTGCCGTGCTGCCGACATTGACCAGCGTGTAGTAGATGGAATAGCCCACTGAGCGGACATTTTCCTTGGACGCGCGCGCGGTCGTTCCGACCACCGAAGGTTTCACCAGAGCGACGCCCAGCGCGGGCAACACGAGAATGACCGCAACCAAGGCGACCAGCGACACGTGGTCACGCAGCGGAGCCAGCCACGCGGAGCCGATTGAACCCAGCATGAAGTAGGCGAAGGTAAGAAGCAGGTAGGCCAGCGAAAGCGCGCGCCGGAAGCCGAGCCGGTCGGCCATCGCTCCACCGATTACTGCGAGAAACCACACCCAACCGCCAAACATTCCGGTCAGACTGCTGGCCCGCTCCACGTCAAAATGCAGGCCCTCGTGCAGGTAGCGCGCCAGCACCGCGAACACGGCGTAGTAAGAGAGCCGCTCAAAAAGCTCGCTGATGTTGGCGACCCAGAAGGGGCGCTCGAAACCGGTGCGGATATCCTGCAGTCGTTCGGAAAAGGTCAAAGTGGCTCCAGTGCTTTTGGTAGCGCTGCCGTCTCGGCGGCTTCGGCCAGCTAGGGCGAGACGCCCCCCGCGACAGCCGGCGGGATGCCGGCGCCACGTTCTACGCATTTGCGCAACCCTTCGGCTGTCAGCCCCACCACGCGCACGACTTTATTACGACTGCTGTGGCCGGAGGCAATGGTAACGGAAGATCGCGGCACCTTCAAAAGTTTCGCGAAGAATTCGATGCAAGTCTGGTTCGCGCGGCCGTCGATGGGAGGCGAGGTGATTGAAAGCTTCAGTGCGCCGCCCAGTTCGCCGGTGATGGCGTTTTTCCTGGCGCGCGGATGGACCTTGACTTCGAATGTAACGGCTCCGGCAGATTCATGGATTGGGATCAAGCGCTTTTGCCCAGCGAAAACACTGTCTCAAAGATCAACAATCCGGCAACCAGAAGAAGTTGAGGGTTGCGCATTGTGGTTGCTCGTCCGATGCTTGCGATCAGCGCGGCGAAGAAGACCAGCATGGTCACGTCCCCAGCGATGCAGAACATTTTCAATCCCTGCACGACGTTTCCGTTGCGGATGCGCAGCAGGTTGAGCATGGCGGTGAAGAGCAGAGCCAGGTAGGTGCCCAGGATCCAGATTCTGCCGGTGTATGTCTTCGGCACGAGCAGGCACTCGATGATCGCCAGCAGAAAAAGCGTTCCCGCGCATAGGCGATCGAAAAACTTCATGGCATTGCGCTCCTCCACGCTTGTTGTGGCTAAGCTTTCATTCGTTTGCCGAAAATCGCCGTGCCTACGCGCACACAGGTTGAGCCTTCTCCGATGGCCAATTCGAAATCGTGCGACATACCCATGGAAAGGACATCCATGCTGACGCTGGGAAGTTTTCGCGCGGCGATCGCATCGCGCAGCTCGCGCAGTTTGCGGAAGTAGGGACGGGCGGCTTGCGGGTCGTCGGTGAAGGGGGGGACGGTCATCAGGCCGCGGAACTGTAGTCCATCGAGATGGGGCGCTGCCAGCAGCAATTCTTCGAGCTCGGGCGAGTCTGGCGCAGTACCGCTTTTGGCTGCTTCGCCGCCGACGTTGATTTCGATCAGCACGGTCAGTTTCTTGCCAAGTTGGCGCGCGGCCGCGTCCAGCTTCTCTGCGAGCTTCAGAGAGTCGACCGAATCCACCGCGTTGAATAACTCGACTGTCTTGCTAGCCTTGTTGGTCTGCAGATGGCCGATCATGTGCCACACGACATCGGGCAGGTTCTGAAGAGCGCCGATCTTACTTGCGAATTCCTGAACGCGATTTTCTCCGAAGAGCCTGAGACCAGCTTCATACGCTTCGCGGATGCGCTCGGGCGGGTGTGTCTTGCTGACGGCCATCAAGGCGATCTCATTGGGCTTGCGTCCGGCGCGGCGGGCGGCTGCGGCGATTCGTTCGTGGATGGATGCGATGTTTGCGGCGATGGACATGGCAAGAGCTAAAGAATAATGCAGAAGTGAGAAGGCAGAATGCAGAAGTAAAACCGGATTCGACTATCTGCATTATGACTTCTCACTTCTGCATTCGGTTTCTACATCATAGCTGTCGGCGGCGCGGGCTCGCTGGGATCGCCGGCGCTGGTGAGCGGAAGCAAGATCATGAGCGCGGCCAACAAGGCCATCACGGCAATTCCTACAAGATATAGCGGATGATTGAAGATCTGCGCGGACGTGATGTGGCGGGCCGCGCCTTCGAGCAGTTGCAACACGCGCTGTTGGGAAGTGGCGAGTCCGAGCGCGATGAACCCGGCCCATACCAGACCGAAGACTGACTCTCCGGCGATCAGTCCTGAGGCGGTGAGAACCCCGGCATTCTCCACGCGGGCCCTCTGCGCGTCGTTGAGTCCGCGGCGCTTGGCCATCCAGTCTCCGATTGCGCGAAAAACTCCGCCGATGAAAATGGCAAACGTGGTTTCGAACGGAAGATACATTCCGACCGCAACCAGCATGGGGCTGCGCACCTGCATCATGATCAATCCGATGCCGAAGAAAATGCCGACCACCACCAACGCCCAGGGCATGTCTCCGCCTACGATGCCAATGGCGAGCGTTGCCATCAGGCCGGCCTGCGGCGCGGAAAGCTGGCGGCTGCCGAAACCGAACGCGGTATTCAGCAGGTAGAGCGGCCAGTACATTACCAGGCTGGCGACGACCACCGCGATCAATTCTGCCATTTGAATCTTCCGCGGCGTTCCACCCAGAATGTAGCCGACCTTGAAGTCTTGCAACAATTCGCCGGCCACCGAAGAGGAAACGCACACCACCGTGGCTACGCCCAAGACCACCGCTACGCCTTTCATCCCAGACACGCCGAGGGAAACCATCAGCAGCGCAGCGATCAATAAGGTCGAGAGCGTTAGCCCAGAGACGGGATTGTTGGACGAACCGATAAACCCGACCAGGCTGCCGGAAACCGTGGCAAAGAAAAAGCCGACTACGAGCATGACGACCGCAGCGAGCACTGCGGGCCAAATCAATCCTGATATGTGGATATAAAGAAAACACATGAGGATGAACATAAGGCCGATCAGGCTGAACACAACTTTTGAACTCATGTATTGCTCGGTGCGCGATAACTTAGCGCGCTGGTCGGCCGTCTGGCGAAGATCGCCCAGCGCCCTGCCGATTCCCGCGGTGAGACTCCGGCCCATCTTGAACAAGGTATAAGCCGCGCCCACCAGCATTCCACCGACGGCGATGGGGCGCACGATGAATCTCCAGACAGCGATGGCCATGGTGGCCCAATCATCAGGCGTATCGGCCGGAAGATAGTGCTTGAGCTGCGGGCCGAGGAAAAAAATCAGCAGTGGAACCATCAATCCCCAGGCGAGCACGCCGCCGGCGAATTGAATCGATGCCAACCGCAAGCCAATGATGTAGCCCACGCCGAGATACGCGGGACTCACGCTGGGCGCGGCGAAGGTGCTGGTTCCGCCTGCGGCGACGAGATTCGTGCTACCGGTGGTGCCGAGACGGACTTGACTACGGCCCAGACTGCCTACAGTGAAATGAATGTCCTTGTCGGCGGCGAACAATCCGAAGCGGCCGAGCAGATATACGACGCCGCCTACGCCGATATTCCAGAAAAGATATTTCGCGGCCTGGGCTCCGCGGCGTCCGGCTTTATGAATTTCTGCGGCGGCCACGGATTCCGGGAAGGGAAGCTCCGGGTCCTCGACCATGACGCGGCGCACCAGAGAGATAAACAGAACTCCCAGGATGCTGCCCACCATCATCAGCGCGGTGGACTTCCAGTAGGCGTCAGCGGGGCGGAACGACGGCCACGCCTTGGAAATCACAAACGCGGGGATGGTAAAAATTGCGCCCGCAGCCAGGCCCTCGCCGATGGTGCCCGCCGTGCGGGCGATGTTCTCTTCCAGCAGAGTGCCTTTCCATGCGCGCAGCACCGCCATGGCAATCACGGCGGCGGGATAGGTAGCCGCGATGGTGATGCCGGCACGCAGGCCGAGGTACGCGTTGGCCGCGCCCAGCACCACCGTCAGCACCAGCCCGAGCAGCACGGCCCGCAGCGTGAACTCCTTCATCTCCATGGTTTCGGGAACGTAGGGCTCGTGCTTCTTGGTGCCGCTTATCGGCGCGATGGGTGCGGGATCGCTCATCGTTCAATCCTTTTTTGCCGCGTGGGATGGAAGCTGCTTCCTTGCGAAGTTCAATGTAACTTATTCCAAACACTGGAACGGCGCGACCTTAGCACGCAGGGCGCCAGGTTTACAAGTCCGGCGTGGTTCTAGCGCGGAGCCATGACCAGGAATCCAGTCGAGGTTCGCTGGACCCGACAGAAGGGAGCATGCCACGAGCGAGTCGAAGGGCGGCGGTTGTCCCCGCATGAGCATCTCCCAAATTGAGACTCTGCTGTTTTTTGTCTCTTCTCCCGTTGGCTAGTTCTGCCGCGGCGGCGTAGAATGGGGCTACTGGTTTGCTCTGCCCCTTCGTTGTTTCTAATCCCCCGAGGTGCAGTATGTCTGTAGGTCGCTCTTTTTTGTTCCCGACGTTCCACTGCGGTGATTGCGGCTGCGACGTGGGGTTCCGTTCGCGCCGCCGGACCTTCACGGAACGGTTCATCCTGCCTCTTTTTCTGCTGAAGCCGGTTCGTTGCGGGGAATGCTTCCGCCGGGATTACCGCTTGATTTTTATGCCGGTGAAGAACAGGCTGTCGGAGGCCAGTGGGCTGCGTCCGCTAGCAAACCCGCCGGCGCCGCCCAGTCGTCACGTTGCCTAGCGGCAGGCAGGGCCGTTATACTGCTGACGTAGGAAGATTTAGGAAGCAAAGGCTTAGGAAAGGAACCGCACGGGCAAAGTTCGCCCGGCGCGGCGCGCAAGGAGGCCGTCTTCAGCAGTAGTGAGGACCGAATCCGGGCTAGCCAGAGCAGTTTCGCGGGGG
>Ga0302324_100009669_pt1 | contig 20111 bp, 15 predicted proteins | sample Palsa_T0_1_FD_201949 | JGI IMG/M metagenome (GOLD analysis project Ga0302324, IMG submission 201949) | Peat permafrost microbial communities from Stordalen Mire near Abisko, Sweden - Palsa_T0_1 | ecosystem: Environmental > Terrestrial > Soil > Palsa > Peat permafrost | place: Sweden: Abisko...
CGGTATAGCGCTCGATCTCGGCGATCGCTTGCGCGAGGGGTTGACCGTCGAAAATGATCGCGCCTTCGCGCCAAGCCATCTCGCTCGACAGCTGTGCCGGACTCACGCGCTGCACGGCGTAACCCGTGCTTGCAGTGGAGAGCTGCTCCCCAGCCGCGAGAGCTCGGGTGGCGGACTGGCTCGCGAGGCCGGCCGCTGGCGGCGCGCCCGCGGGCGTGTTCGGCTGCACTTCGACGCGACCCTCGTTGACCATGATGTCCACGTGCTGATCGGGACGCAGCCGCACCTCGAATTCGGTGCCCACGGCGCGTACGACGGCATCCCCCGCGTGCACCAGAAACGGCCGTGACCGATCGTGAGTCACTTGAAAATGAGCCTCGCCTTTGCGCAGGTAGATCTGCCGCAGGCTCCGGCTCAGATCGGTCTCGACGATGGTGTTGGTATTGAGCGTGACGATCGAGCCATCCACCAGCGTCACGTTACGCTGCTGACCCACGGCGGTCGCGAGCGTCTGGATCTCGTTGCCCTGGCGCAGCCACCAAAACCCAACCGCAACCAAAACGAACGCCGCTGCGGCAACGCCCATCCGCCAACTCGGCTGCGCGCGATGCGCAAGCGGCGGAGCCGACGCGAGGGCGGCTATCTTTTCGCCGCGCTTAGCCTCGGCGAGATCGTCGAGCGCGCCCCAGACCTTGGACATCTCCTCGAACACCCGCCGATGCCGCGTATCCTGGCGCAGCCACGCCTCGAAGGCCTGTTGATCGGCCGCCGTGAACGCTTCATCGTCCAAGCGCCAGGTCCATTGGGCCGCCTCTTCCTCGATCTCAGTGCGTGTGCGCAGCTTGACGATCTCGCTCATGCGCCATCTCCGCGGTCAATGGCACGGCGGCGCGTGGGGCTTGCCCGGCGCGGATCGGCCGCATCGAGCAGTCCCTGGTCCCGCAGATACTCCCGGCAACGCATCAAGCCTTTGGCCACGTGTTTCTCAATCGTGCTATGCGACACACCGAGCACCTCTGCGATCTCGGCGTGCGAGAGCTTGTATACCTTGCGCAGCACGAACACGCGTCTGCACAAGGGCGGCAGGCGGTCGATCGCCGTGCAGAACGACTCGAATCGCCGGCGCGAGTCAATCTGCTCATCCGGCGGAGCCTCCAAGGTATCGACGTTTAAGACCTCAAAATCCCCCACACTATCTGTAGCGCGGGCAATTTGGCGCCGGGAGCGCTCCACCGCCAGATTGTGCGCGATGCGGAACAACAGTGCGCGCGGTGAGTTCACGGCATCCCGGTCCTCGATCGCGTAGATGCGCACGTAGGTCTCCTGCACGAGATCCTCGATGTCCTCCGCGCCTGAGGTAAATCGGCGCAAATACCGATGCAGCGCCGCGCGATGTCGGAAAATCTGATTCAGGAACCAGTCGTGCCGGTCGTTCGCCATTCCCCATCCCACCGGATCGCCGTGCGTGCGGATCGCCATTTCATTGTTCGACGCGCCACCAGTCTACTCTTTCCGCCGCCAAGCAAAAGACCCGCGAAGCGCCGAAGCTGCGTGAGCTGCGGGAAGCTCAGGCGCGGTGCCGCGAATTAGCAAAATAGGCTCGGCAAGGACCAGCCGAATGCGCGTCAAGCGTCTCTCCGCCCATCGATATGTAGAGCGTTTTCTCCGATAATAGGGGTGTACGGGAGATGCCGGCGGAATGGGCAATGCGATGTCGGTCGCCATCCTCCAGCCGCCTGGCGTGCGCACCCAGGTCACGATCATCAGAAAAGGCTTCGGCAGCGGCGTCTGGCCGGCATAGGCCACGGAAATGTTCAGTGGCGCATAGGTCCAATGAAGCGGATTTTATCTTGGCGCTTGCGTAGGGCTTCGATGAGTGAATTGACGCCGTCCCCGACGATGCCGAAAACAAACTGAACTTCCCACTGGATCAGCGTCGATAAGGATATCCGCGGTATTAAGCTCCGGGTCCGTGTCGGGATCAACGTGCGGCTGCGTCGAATTCCTAGTCTGTATGGGTCCTGCGACCGTGGCGAATCTCGTCGCCCCTGCCTGCCCCACGCCGAGGGTGCCCGCCAAGATGCCGCGACGGGTATGTAACGGTTCAAGTTCATTAGCGATGGTAGGTCACTCCTGCCGGCCGCATTTGCCATCAGGTCATGAGCCCGATGAGCGCAATTATTATTCGCGCGTGCAGGATTGATTCGCACTCCTCTCTTCCGCAGTTTTGTGTGAGCGCTTGCTGACATGCGGCGCTTTGCGGAGGTGAGCAAACTCTGGCCGATGACGCGCGTACCCTGATTTTCAAAACCAGAAAGAACTTAAGCGGGCTACCCCTTCAGTAGAAAATCGCCGGTGCAGCGACGAGCAGGCATGTTTCCAGAACGCCGGTGCCCATCAAAGCACCCACCGGCCAGAAACGGATAACCCTGACATAGCCCTCGTGCTCGAGGCTTACGATAATGCAGACAGCGCGCTGTACCAAGCGAAGAACGGTGGACGAAGTCGGGTCGTGATCGCCGGGGAGTAGGCATCCCCGGAATGACCTTGCCACCACCGCTAAAGCTAGCCTCCCCCTTTATTTGTTTGCCCATCCGCTGACTCTCGTTCGCTGCCGCTAGCCACCCCTCAGCAAGGGTTAGGGGTTTCCAGGCAGCCGCAGGCTGCTGCGCAGAATATCCGCCGTTCGCCTGGACTAACCACGCGACGCACATGATTTTCGCGCGCGCCCGCACGAAGCGGCAGCGCGTCACGCTTAAATTACCGCAGCAGGAGTAAACATAACCGTTCGAGTGATTCTCTCACGATGTCACTCCTGAGATCGACTTGATCAATATCCTACGCAGTAGAAAGCTCTCGACAACAAGGACTGGCGTGGCTTGCTCGCCGGATGCCTTCGCCGTGGCGACCGTCAGCCGCTCGGGCGGCGGCCGTTATTTGCTGGATTCGTGCCTTTCAGCCACAGCGCCGCCCGCGGAGCAGGCCAAGGCCATCGAATCCTGGCTGGACATGGAAGATCATCAGCGGGGGGCGATCAGCTGCGTACTGGATTCCGCCGATTACGAGTTGGTGCAGGTCGAATCGCCTGATGTGCTGCCCGCAGAATTCAAGGCGGCGGTCCGATGGCGGCTCAAAGGCGTCATCGATTTTCCGGTCGCCGACGCGGTGGTCGACGTGTTCGACATGCCGGAACTGCCGCACCGGACCAGCGCCAAGATGATGTACGCGGTGGCCGCCAAGCGGAATGCCGTCGCACGTCAGAGCGCCGTCTTGAGGTCCGCCCAGCGTCGCCTCGATGTAATCGATATCCCCGAGCTGGCTTTGCGCAATCTCGCGGCGCTCCTGCCGGAAGCCGCCGATGGGCTCATCCTTCTCTGGATGAAGGAGAAATCGGCGCAGCTGATCGTGATCAAGCAGTCGACTCTGTATTTTGCGCGACAAGTTCGCCTGTCGGAGAACGACGCCGCCGGTTCCGACACCGAACCGCCCGACGTCGATGCCATTGCACTCGAGCTGCAGCGTTCCACCGACTATTTCGAAAGCCAATACCAGCAGGTGCCGCTGGCGAGCCTGATCATCGCACCCCGCGACGAACGGTCGGCCCGTCTTGCCCATGCGCTGGGGAAGCAAGCATTGATGCGCGTTCAATCCATCGATCTGAGCCACGCCCTGGATTTGTCGCCCGGTCTCGACCCGTCGGACAGATGCAGTTTGCTGGCGATTGGCGCCGCTTTGCGCGCGGAACCCGCCAAACTCTGACGGCATGCTGCAGCAAGTCAATCTGTATGAACCCATATTTCGCGAAGACCACAAACTGTTCTCCGCAATCACGATATGCGTCGGACTGGGCGCGGTTGCGGCCGGTCTCGCAGCAATCACCACCTTCTATTGGATGCACGTGGTTTCTCTCGACCGGCAATTGCGCGACGTGCACGCCCAGGAGTCGGCGCAGGACAAACTCATCGCAGAGGCCAAGGGCGTCGTCGAGCAGGCCGGGAGTCAACAAACCATCGATGACCATCTTAAGGCGATGGCCATCGAACTCGGACGCCGGCAGCAGGCTTTGCGATATCTACGCGGCGGCGATCCCGGTGGCGACGGGACCGTGCATGCAAACCGCGGTTTTGTTGGCCGTATGACCGCCCTGGCGCGGCAACAGCTGGATGGTGTGTGGCTGACAGGCGCGACCTTTGTATCCGGCTCGGAGGGCTTCGAGCTGACTGGCGCAGCCATGAGCGGCGCTCTGGTGCCGATTTACCTGGGACGGCTCACGAACGAGCCGGCCATCGCCGGGACGCGATTGCAGACGATCGAGATTCGGCAGCCCAAGAAACCGAACGGGGCCCAAGTCGAGTTCGTCGTGTCGAGCGTGGCATCGCTTGATGCCGCGGAGCTCGCGCCCAAGCCTGTCGCCGCCGCGAAGGCCCAGCCGTGAAGCCGCTGAGCGCCTTGTTCACCCGGGTCAATCGCGCGAGTTTGCGCGAACGGGCGTTGCTGTTCGTGGCGGCGTTGGGTTTTCTCTCGATGGTGTGGAACCACTTCTTCCTGGTGCCCCTCAGTGCCCGCCGCACGGCCGCCTCGCTGTCGCTCGACGAGGTCCATCAGCGGCTGGCGGTGACGAGTGTGGGGGATGACCCGAGTGGCCTCGTCGAGCAATACGGTGTCTTGAAAGCGCGCGAAGCCGCGCTGGCGGCCGGCATTGCGTCCGCCGATGCACAGCTGCGGGACGCACAACTGGGCATGATAGCGCCGAAGCAGATGCTGACGATTTTGGCCGATGTGTTGAGCCGTCAAAAGGACCTGACGTTGGTCTTGCTGCGCGATCTTCCGGTCGAACAGCTGTTGCCGCCGCTGGCCGCGGGTCCACCCGGGTCGATGCCGGCGCCTGAAACGGGCCCCTACGTCCATCCGGTCGAGTTGGTCGTGCGCGGCAACTATCTGAATGTGCTCAGCTATCTTCAGGACATCGAATCCCGCCCGTGGAGCTTTCAGTGGCGCCGCTTCGAATTCTCGACGACGGCCGATGGTCCGCAGTACCGCATCGAGTTCACCACGCTGTCGATGCAATCGAACTGGCTGGGAGTCTAGAGCGTGGGCCATGCCGCCGCTCGAGTCTTCGCAATGGTCTGGGTACTGGTCTGTGCGTCGGGTCTCGCAACGCATACTCACGGCGAGGAGCTTCGCGATCCGACCCGGCCGCCCCTCCCGATCCTACCGGGCAAGCATGCCGAGGAACATACACCGCGGGTCAGCGCGGTCTTTCTGTCGAGCACCCGGCGCATCGCGATATTCGACGCTCAACCCGTCCGAGCCGGAGATACCGTCGGCGCCTATCACATCAACGAGGTGGACGTTCGGGGCGTGCGCTACAGCTTGTCGGGGCATTCCGCATTCGCACCGCTGGCCACGGCCGGACAGCGGTGAGCGGAGCAACGACCATCAAGCATCTTCGCCCGACCGCCTTCATGCTGATGCTGTTGTTTGCCGTCGCCGCAGGTCGTGCCCATGCGGACGCTACGGAACCGCGTTTCGATATCGCGGTCGTGAATGCGCCGGCCAAATCCTTCTTTCTAGCCCTGATCAAGGACACGCCCTACAACATGGTGGTTCATCCCGACGTGAGCGGCGAGATTTCCCTCGATCTGAAGCAAGTCACAGTTCCCGAGGTCCTGGAGATGACCCGCGAGCTGTACGGCTACGACTTCCGCAAGCTGCCCGCGGGCTACCTCGTGCTGCCCGCAACCCTGCAGACCCGTATGTTTTATCTCAATTACGTCGATATGGACCGCACCGGTTCCTCTCGAACCCGCGTCACCTCCGGGCAATCGGCGCAGAGCAACGGTCAAAACGGCTCGCAGAATGGTTCACAGAACGGCAACAATGCGCTGGCCGACCTGCAGGGGGGTCAGACGCAGTCGGTGTCGGCGGGCAGCGGCAACCGCAACATCGGCGGCTCGCAAACCGGCACCGTCATCGACACCCGCTTCAAGATGAACTTCTGGCAGGCCTTGGAGCAATCCCTGCAGGAATTGTTGCCGAAGGACGCGTCGCACACCGTGGTGGTGAATGCCGAGTCGGGAGTCATCGCGGTGCGCGCCATGCCCAACGAACTCAATGACGTGGGTAAGTTTCTGGCGAAGATCCAGAGTGCGGTGGGCCGCGAGGTGATCCTGGAGGCGAAGATCATCGAGATCGACCTGAACCATGACTATCAAGCCGGCGTGAACTGGTCGTCGCTGCTCAGCAACGGCAATCAGCACTACTTCCTCGGTCAGAGTTCGCCCAGCACCTTCAGCACCGATCTGCTCGCACCCTCCGGTCCGACGGTCAACGTGGCACCCGGCAATCCGGTCACTGGACTGGTCAGCAGTACCTTGGGCGGCGCATTCACCATCGCGGCGGAGTCCCGCGACTTCGCCACCTACATCAACCTGCTGCAGGTTCAGGGGATTACGCGCGTGCTGTCGAGTCCGCGCGTATCGACGCTCAACAATCAAAAGGCCATCATCAAGTCCGGTTCCGACCAATTCTTCGTCACCAATGTCACCAGCAATACGGTCACCTCAACGGCCGCGTCCACCAGCAATTCGATCGAATTGACGTCGTTCTTTTCCGGCGTCGCGCTCGACGTCACGCCGCAGATCGATGACGACGGCAGCGTGATTCTGCACATTCACCCGACGGTGAGCGCGGTGACGTCGCAGAATCTGACCGTGACCTACGCCGGACAAACGGACACACTACCGCTGGCGCTCAGCAAGATCCGCGAGTCGGACAGCGTGGTGAAGGCCCGTAGCGGCCAGATCATCGTCATCGGCGGCCTGATGACAGCTCAGAAATCGAACGTCAATTATCAAACCCCAGTCCTGGGATCCATCCCGGTTCTCGGTAATCTGTTCAAGAGCAAACAGACGACGGACGACAAGACGGAGCTGGTGATTCTGCTCAAGCCCATCGTCGTCGCAGACGACGACGAGGCTTGGAAGTCGGTGGTGAAATCCGGGATCGACCGTGCGAAGAAACTCGATCCTGGGGTCAACGACTCGATGTCGACGGCCCCTTAGATGGACGCGTTGCCCAGGAAGCGGGTGAGAGTCAAAGTCGGAGCGTTGCTGATCGAGCAGGCGCTGATCACGCAGGCGCAATTGGACACTGCGCTCAAGGAGCAGAAGCGCAGCGGCCGCAAGCTCGGCCGCGTGCTGATGGACCTCGGCATCCTGAGCGAGGATCAACTGAATCAGGCGCTGGCTCGTCACCTGCATCTACCGTACGCCGATCTGCGCCAGATGTCGCTGGACCCTGCTGTCGTACGCCTGTTGCCCGAATCGCACGCGCGGCGCTTCCGGGCCCTGGTGCTGCAATCGGACAAGCGCGGGCTGCTGGTGGGCATGGCGGATCCGTCGGATCTGTTTGCCTATGACGAGATCGCGAAGCGTCTGAAGCAGCCGCTGCGCATCGCCGTGGTGAGCGAACGCGAGCTGCTGCGGATGCTCGATGTGGTTTACCGGCGCACCGATGAAATTGCCTCCCTGGTCCAGGAAGTCAGGGATGACTTGCGCGAGGGCGATGTCGATCTGGCGCTGCTCGCCGCCGACGACACGGCCCTCGATGCGCCGGTGCTGCGGCTGCTGCAATCCATCTTCACCGATGCGGTGCAAGTCGGTGCATCCGATATCCACATCGAGCCGGGTGATGGTAAGTTGCGCGTCCGGCAACGCGTGGATGGCCTGCTTCAGGAACACGTGCTCGAGGGCAATCGGGTGGCCAGCGCCCTCGTGACGCGCCTGAAGCTGATGGCGGGCTTGGATATCGCCGAGCGGCGGCTGCCGCAGGATGGCCGTTTCTCCATCAAGGTCGGCGCCACCCATCTCGACGTGCGCATGTCGACCATGCCGACCCAGCACGGTGAGGCGGTCGTGCTGCGGCTGCTGAATCAGGCCATGGGCCTGCAGCCGCTCGAGTCCCTGGGGATGCCCGACGATATCCAGAGACGCTTTCGCAAGCTGATCCAGCGCAGCGCCGGTATGGTGCTCGTGACGGGACCCACGGGCAGCGGTAAGACGACGACTCTCTACTCCGCCCTCAATATCCTGAACAAAGCGGACACCAAGATCATCACGGTGGAAGATCCGGTGGAATATCGGCTGGATCGGATCACGCAGGTCCAGATCAAGGACAAGATCGGGCTCGACTTCAGCCGCGTGCTTCGCTCGGTCCTGCGCCACGATCCGGACATCATCTTCGTCGGTGAAATGCGCGACCGTGAGACCGTGGATATCGGCCTGCGTGCCGCCATCACGGGCCACCTGGTGTTCTCGACGCTGCACACGATGAGCGCGGTCGCGACCATCGATCGACTGATCGATATGGGCGCACCGGCTTACATGGTGGCGGCCGCCGTGCATGCGGTGCTGGCGCAGCGTCTGGTGCGCAGGGTCTGCGCCGATTGCACCAATAAATACCTGCCTGATGCTAACGAGCTGGCGTGGCTCAGCGCCCAGGTGGGCGAGCCGGCTGCCGCGCAGATGGCATTCAGCCACGGCCTGGGCTGCGGCTATTGCAACATGAGCGGATACCGCGGCCGAGTGGCTATTTATGAATTGCTGGAACTCAATCGCGATCAGGCCGACGCCGTTCGGCGCAACGACTTGGTGCAATTCGCCCACATCACCGCAGCACGGCAGGACTATGAACCCTTGACGCGGTCGGCCGTGGAATTGGCGGCGCGCGGCGTCACGACGATCGCCGAAGCCATGTCCGCCATCAGCGGCATCAACGACGAGGTTGAGACCGTTGCGTCGGCGGGGGACGCCGGTCCGCCCCTCGTCCCTGAGCGCGTCCTGTCCTTGCTGTCCTGACGGGCCGCAGACCATGCCGCTGTTTTCCTATAAGGGACGCGCGCTCGGCGGCGAGTTAGTCGAAGGGCGTCTGGACGCTGAAAACGCCGATCAGCTCGCCGCCCGCCTGTCCGCAACCGGCATCACGCCCATCGATATCGGCATGGCGGACGCGGGCGGTTCGAGTCTGAGGCAGTTGTGGCTCTCGCTGGGCGGGGGCAAGCCTGGCACGGTCGATCTGATGATGTTCTCACGCCAGATGTACACCATCACCAAGGCGGGAGTCCCGCTATTGCGAGGTCTGACGGGACTGCAATCGTCGACGCACAACGCCGTGCTGCGCGACGCGCTCGCCGACGTGCTGGCGAGTCTCGAGGCGGGGCGCGACCTCAGCACGAGCTTCGCGCGCCATCCCAAAATCTTTCAGGCCATGTTCATCAACATGGTGCGGGTCGGTGAAGAGACGGGTACGCTCGACACCGCGTTCTTGCGCCTCTGCGATTATCTCAGCATGGAACAAGACGTCCACGACCGCGTGCAGAGCGCGCTACGCTATCCGATGTTCATCGTCGCCGCAGTGATTCTTGCGGTCGGCATCATATCCGTCAAGGTGATCCCAGCATTTGCGCCGGTGTTCAAGGTGCTCGGCGACAAGATTCCGTTGCCGACGCGGATCATCATGGGCGCCTCTTCCGTTACACAGCACTATTGGTGGTTGATGCTGCTGGCGGGGCTCGCATGCTTTCTCGCGATGCGTTCGTATGTTGGAACAGATGCGGGCCGGTACAACTGGCATCGCGCCAAGCTCAAGCTGCCCCTCGTCGGAAACCTGATGCACGAGGCCATACTGGCGCGCGTCACGCGATCGCTGGCAATCTGCTTGAGCGCCGGAATACCCGCGCTGCAGGCGCTCGCCACGATTGCCCGCACCACCGGAAACGATTACGTCAGCGAGCGGATCCTGCACTTGCGCGACAATGTTGAGCGCGGCGAGTCCATCAGCCGTGCGGCGGCCTCCGGCGCGTTTTTCCCACCGCTGGTCATCCAGATGATCGCGGTGGGCGAGGAAACCGGCGAACTTCCCGAGTTGCTGGGCGAGGTCGCCGACCACTATCGCCGCGATGTCGATTATCAACTGAAGAACCTGAGTGCCGTGATCGAGCCTGCGCTTATCGTGGCGGTCGGAGGGGTGGTGCTGGTGCTGGCGCTCGGCGTGTTTCTGCCCATGTGGGACATGTTCGCCAAGGTCGGTGGTCACTAGCGGCCGATGCGACACGCCTCACGGCCCTTTTTGCGGCGGTCAAGTATTATGCAGCGGTTAGCGACGCCTAAGTCATTTCGGCGACTCCCCAGCCGCCCTAGTGACCCATCAGTCACTCGGCTTACCCAGGAACACTACAATGCGCAAGAATCAGCAGGGTTTCACCCTCATCGAATTGGTGGTGGTGATCACGATATTGGGCATACTCGCGGCGTTCGCGATCCCGCGTTATGCAGCCCTCGACAGCGCCGCGCGCGTTTCCGCGACCAGCGCCTTCGCTGGCACTTTGCGCAGCGCCTCGGCTCTCGCGCATGCGCAGTACTTGGTAGCGGGCACTTCGCCGGCTACGGTCACGATGGAAGGCACGGCCGTGTCGCTGGCATTCGGCTATCCCGACGGCCCTGGCATTTCGTTGGCGATTCAGGACACCTCGGGCTTTACCAGTGCCGGCACCACGACAATCACTTTCACTAAAACCGGCGCGGCGACCCCATTGAGTTGCATTGCCACCTACGCCCCGTCGACCGTCGCCAATACGGCGCCCGTGATCACGTCGACTACGACCGGCTGCTGAGTGCTGCAGGAGCAGACGACGACTTAGATTCATCACCAACGGGACGTCAGTATGCGCAGAATTCAGCAAGGCTTTACACTCATCGAGCTGGTGGTCGTCATCACCATACTCGGTATCCTCGCGGCGTTTGCCATCCCACGATTCGCCGCTCTCGACGCTGCCGCGCGCACCTCGGCGACCAGTGCACTGGTCGGGTCACTGCGCAGCGCGTCCGCCCTCGCCCACGCGCTGTACCTGACGGCTGGCACCGCGCCGACGACGGTCACCATGGAAGGGCAAACCGTGACCCTGGCTTTCGGCTATCCGGATCTCCCGGGCATCGTGCTGGCGTTGCAAGACACCTCGGGATTCTCGCAGGCCACGGCGACGGGCACGCTGACGTTCACCAAAACCGGCGCGGCCACGCCGTTGACTTGCATCGCGACCTACGTCGCTGCGACGTCCACAACCGTGCCGCCCGCAATCGAGTCGGCGGGTCTGGCGGCGGATACCGCCGGCTGCTGAGTCGCCCACATGGCGTGAGGTGATCGATGAGGTCAAATCGGATACCGGCCGCCGGCGGTTTCACGCTCATCGAACTCACGCTGGTCATCGTCATCGGCGGCATTCTGGCGACGCTGGCGGGATCGCGCTTTTTCACCCAATCGGTCTTCTCCCAGCGCGGCTACACCGAGGAACTCGGCGCCGCGTTCCGCCTCGCGCAAAAGGCGGCAGTGGCCAGCGATTGTCCGTCGCAGGTCACCGTGGCAGCCGCGACATATGCGGTCGCACAACAAGCCCCCTCGGGCAATAGCTGCAATCCTTCGGACACCACGTGGAGCACGGCCGTCGTGGGCATCGATGGCCAGGCGGTGAGCGGCACCGCTCCCAACGGCGTCACGGTGAGCCCGACCGGGGTGTTCGTGTTCAGCGGCAGCGGCGCCCTGACCTCGTACCCCGCCACGAGTCTGCTCGTGGGCGCCAACACCATCACGATCGATCGCATCACCGGCTACGTCCAAGTGCAGTGAGCGTGAACGGCGTCCCTATCCTGCGGCGGGCTCATCCCAGGCATCGGTCCGGCGCGCGCGAGCGCGGCGTGACCCTCATCGAAATCGTGGTTGCCATTGTGATCGTCGCCATCGCCGCTACGGCCATTCTCGCCGCGATGGCCTCGATCACCATGCGTGGCGCGGAGACCATGGTGCGCCAGCAGGCAGTCGCACTGGCCGAGGCCTACTTGGAAGAAATCCTTTTGCAGCCCGTCGGCTCGCCGGGGGGCGCCGCGCCGACCAGCCGGGCGAACTTCAACGACGAAGATGAGTACAACGGTCTCAACGATGTGGGCGCCCGTGACCAATACGGCAACGCCATCGCCTATCTGACAGGCTATACCGTGAGCGTCGCGGTCACGCAAACGACGGCGCTCACCGGGATCGCAGCCGCCAAGGCACGCCAGATCAACGTCACCGTCACCGATCCCAACGGTGTCACGGTGATGCTGACGGGTTACCGGGCGAACTTCTAGTGGCGCGGCCGTCCGACCAGATTTCAAAGCCGCCGAGCCGCGCCGCTGCACGCGGCATGACGCTGATCGAACTCGTCGTCGTCATCGTTCTGTCGGCGATCGTGGTCTCATTCATGTCGATGCTGATCGTGACCCCGATCGATGCGTTCAACGCCCAGAAGCAGCGGGCTCAGCTGGCTGATGCCGCCGACAGCGCGCTGCGCCTCATGGCGCGCGATCTTCGCTCGGCGCTGCCGAACAGCGTGCGCACGGCCGCCAGCGGCACTATCGTTGCGATCGAGCTGCTGGCGACCGTGGACGGGGCGCGGTATCAGGACAACGGTCCGTTGACGAATCCGGCGCTCTGGCTCAACTTCGCTACGGCCGACGCGGGGTTTTCCACCACGGTGCCCTTTTCGCAGATCACCCTGCCTTACACCTCGTCGAGCAACTATCTGGCGATATTCAACATAGGCATCCCGGGTGCGAATGCCTACGCACTGGCCAACGTCATCACCCCGGCAGGTACCACGATCACCATCGCAGCCGGCGCCACACCCAACGCACAGCTGGTGACATTGAGTCCGGCGTTTCAGTTCTCGTTCGGCTCTCCGGAAAAGCGCGTGTACCTCGTGTCCGGCCCCGTGAGCTATCTGTGCGATACCTCCGTCAGCACCCTCACCCGCTATTCCGGGTACACCATCAGCGCGACGCAGCCGTCGAGCGCCGCCGCGCTCAGCGCGGCCGGCGCGACTTCGGGCCTGGTAGCCACCAATGTGGCCGGGTGTCAGTTCACGTATGCCTCCGGTACCTCGAAACGGGTGGGCATGGCATCCCTGCTGCTGCAGATGGTGAACAATGGACAGGAGGTCCAGTTGCTGCAGCAAACCCATCTGGTCAACGCACCGTGAAGGGGTGCCGCGAAATCGCCCAACGTTGGCGCGGCTTTGCGCTGATCCCGGCGTTGTTTCTCATCGTCGTGGTCGGAGTGCTGGCGGCGGTGGCGGTGCGCGTCACCACCGCCCAACAGGAGACCGTTTCGCTGGCGCTGCAGCAAGCGCGGGCGCTCGCCGCAGCGCGCGCCGGCATCGATTGGGCGGCCTACAACGCCATCAACGGCAGCTGCGCGGGCGGCACGCTGAATCTATCGGCGGCCTCGCTCGCGGGCTTCACGGTCGTCGTCACCTGTGCAGCCACCGCCTACACCGACGGCGCCGGGTCGTTTCAGGCGTTTACCATCGCCTCGACGGCGACCTTCGGCAACTACGGCACGGCGGATTTCGTGCGGCGCGTCGTGCGCGCGACATTCAGCAACGAGACATGACGCTTCGTCTCTACATCCATCGCTTCGGCGCACCGGCGCTCATCGTCGCGCTGGCGATGAACGCATTCCCGGCTCGATCGGCCATCACCTTCGTATCCTCATCGACGCCCGCGCCGAGCTCCGCCTCAGTGGCGTCGATCACGCTAACGGCGCCGGCGGGAATCGTCGCGGGAGATGTGATGTTGGCATGGATGGCGACGAATTCGCCGACCCAACCCGACGTGAAGACCGTACCGTCCGGGTGGACCGGCGCTCAGGACTCCACTACCGGCATGGGTGTGGCGTTGTACTATAAGGCGGCCACTGCAGCGGACGTTGCCGGTACCACCACCTACAACTGGGTGCTGACCACCTCCGCACCGGTGGTAGCCACCCTCATGGCATTCCGGGGCGTGCTGAATTCCGCCCCCATCGTCGCGTATGCCTATCAGACCGATCCGTCGACCCCTGCCCACGCGGCCCCGTCGATCACCCCGGGGGTGGCGAACACGATGCTCGTGGCGCTGTATGCGGTAGCTAACGGCAACACTGACACGATGTCGGCGCCGACGGGTATGACGCAGATTTCTTATGGTGCCACCGGGAACGGCGGCAGCGGCCTCGAGATCGTGACATTCGATCAGTTGCTGAGCGCGTCGACGGCCACCGGAGCGCGCACGACGATGTCCGGCAACGGCTTGAGTGCGGTCGCCATCGGCGGACTGTTCGCGCTGCAGCCGGGCTCGGTCACGCCGACGATCACGGCTCTCTATCACCTCGACCAGACCTCGTGGGCGGGAACGGCCGGCGAGGTCTTCGACTCCGGCAGCAGCGGCTACAGCGGCGTTGCCGTCAATGGGGCGACCACGGGCGGTGCAGTTCCCGCGATCGGCGGCTCGACGGGCACCTGCTTCTACGGCGCATTCAACGGCACGACGCGGTACGTGAAGCTGCCGACCACGCTGCCGCACGTCGGCTCGACATTCACCATCACCGCCTGGATTTATCCGACAGCGGCGACCATCGGCCGGATCTTCGCCGACGATGCCAACGCCAACGGCTATGGTGTGAGTTTCGGCGATCCAGGCGGGACGCGCGTGCGTTTCTACAGCCGTCAGCCCGCGATCGTGCAAACCGACTCGGCGATCTCGCTCACCCTCAATCAATGGTACTTCGTCGCTGCGGTGATGGATTCGGTCACCGCCAAGACGCAAACCTTGATGATCTACAACAGCAGCGGTACCCAGGTCGACAGTCAATCGCTCGCGGTGGGCGCATTCACGGCCGGCACCGGCGCCAATGCCACGATCGGCGGCGAGACCACCGTCACCTATCAGTTTCCGGGCAATGTCGATGAAGTGATCATCTACGGCACGGCGCTCACCGGCACGCAAGTCGCGGCGCTGGTGCTCGCGACTCACGCCTGCACCGCCGCCGTACCGGATCACTACGCAGTGGATACTGCTGGCACGGCCGTGAACTGCGCGCCGGCGCCGGTGACGATCACGGCGCATACCAGCACGCACGCACCGCTGGCCACATCCGATACCATCCTGCTCGGCACCAGCACGGGACATGGCGACTGGGCGCTCATCACCGGCGGCGGGACTTTCGCCGCGGGCGCGTCCAACAGCGGGGCCGCGAGCTACACCTACGCCGCCGCCGACAATGGCAGCGTCGTGCTGGCACTGCGGGATACCTACGCCGAAGCGGTCACCATCGACGTCACCGACGGCGGCGTCACGGCCCGATCCGGTACCGCAACCGCCGCGGAGGACAGTCCGCTCACCTTCATTGCCTCCGGCTTCATCATCACCAATGGCGCCAACGTGGCGTCCACGATTGCCACACAAACTGCCGGCACGGCCTCGACGCAGAGCCTCGCGCTGCAGGCGGTGCGCACCGATACCAAGACCGGCGCCTGCACCACGGTGTTCACGAGCGGCACGACGGTGAGCGTTGGTCTCGCCTACCAATGCAACAATCCGGTCAGTTGTGTCGCAGGGCAGACGCTCGGCGTCATCAACAACGGTACGACGACGACTATCGCCTCCAATCCGAATTCCGGCCTCACCAGCTATACAGCGGTGCCGTTGAAGTTCAGCACCGCCAACGCGGAAGCGCCCATCAGCCTCAAGTACTCCGATGCGGGCCAAATCACCCTGGCCGAAAAATATACGATCCCGCTCGGCAGCGGCACGGGTTCGGGCAACACCATGCTCGGCGCCGCGCAGTTCGTCGTCCAGCCCTACACGCTGCAACTCTCATCCATTCAAAACAGCAGCAGTGCCGCCAATCCGGGCGCCAGCACGGCTTCCGGCACGGTGTTTACGGGTGCAGGTCAGCCGTTCAAGGCGACCGTGACCGCACTCAATTCCGCAGGTGCGGCCACTCCAAATTTTGGGCAGGAAACCTCGCCCGCCGCGGTGTCGCTGATGCCGGCGCTGGTGCTGCCGGCGAGCGGCCACGATCCCGCCGTCGTCGGCAGCTTTGGCAGCTACGCGAGCGGCGCCGCCTCGGGCAGCACGTTCAGTTGGCCGGAAGTGGGCATCGTGACTCTCACCCCGGTGGTGGCCAGCTATCTCGGCAGCGGCACCGTCACCGGCAGCGCCAGCGGCAATGTCGGGCGCTTCATCCCCAACAATTTCCTCGTCGCGCAGAACGCGCCCATCTTTGCCACGGGCTGCAGCGCCGGCAGCTTCACCTACATCGGACAGCCTTTCACGTACTCGGTGGCTCCGATCCTCACCGCAACCGCCCAGGCGATGGGCGGCGCCACCACGCAGAACTACGCGGGCTCGCTGTTCCGTCTCACCAACGCCTCGCTCACCGCACGCGCCTATACGCCCACCCCCGCTAGTCCGGCACTCACTCTGACGGGGCTGCCGGCAACCACCGCAGATCCCACCATTGTAAGCCTTGGCAGCGGCGTGGGAACCTTGACATTCAGCGCAGGCACGGGCATCTCCTTCACGCGCGCGAGCGCAATCGCGCCGCTTACCGCGAATATCGCGCTCTCTATCAACGTGATCGATCTCGATGCGGTGAGCGCGACGACCAACCCCGTCACCTTCGGCGCGGCGAGCGGCATCGTCTTCAGCACCAGCGCCGTTCAATATTACGGACGGCTGGCGCTGCGCGATGCGCTCGGCTCGGAACTCTTGGATCTGCCGATGTCATTGACGACACAGTACTACCTGAGCGCCACGCAAGGATTCACTCTCAATGCGGCTGACACCTGTAGCACGGCGCCGACCATCGCGTTCAGCGGCTATCTGGTGAATCTGAACGCCGGTGAGACCTGCGTACGCGATACCGGCAGTCCCGGCGTCTCTGGCGCCGGTTGCGCGACCGCCAGTGCATCGCCCTACTCGCCTACCGCAGTCGCCGGCAGCTTCAATCTCCTGCTCGCCGCTCCCGGAAGCGGCAATGACGGTGCCCTCACGGTGACGGCGACGCCGGCGCTCTGGCTGCAATACATCTGGAACGCTGGCTCCGGGCTGAATGCCGCACCGGCCGGCAACGCCACCTTCGGCGAGTTCCCGGGGCCCGCCTCGCTCATCTACCAGCGTGAGTCGTACTGATTGTTTTATCATACGCACTGCGGAATCGGGACACGCGCGACTGTAGGCTCAACGTATAAATGTCGGGTTTCTCCAGCGTGAGAATGTCGCTTTCTACATCTTCACGCGCGTACACCGCGTGAGCAACGCGCTGCATTAGTGGACCCGTCGGAATCAATCTGAAAAATGTCCCAGATTGTGGTGGCTTACAACAACGCTGGCCACCCGGTAGCTACCTGGGCCGCATGGCGCCGATGCTGCTTGGTCATGTTGAAGCACGAGTCGAGGTTCGCGTGCATCAACAACGCGCGTCATGGCTCGATTAGCCGACGTCCTCGACCGCGATCGTTGCACGCAGCGTCTAAAGCGTAACGCTAAAGAACCCGCGAAAATCTCGAGATTAGTAGGAGGAGCAATGTTCGCTAACCCACAGACGCTTGCGCTGCCGCTCGGTAAAGTACTGGTCTGATCATTGAATTGTTGCTGGATGGCTTCATGAGCGGAATTCGGGCTCTCGTGACCCGCCTTGGTCAATGGTGAGGGGCGCGTATGCTGCCCGTAGAGCTCCGCACACCCGCATGTGCTCGGGCTGGCGGGTCCCATCCGCACCGGCGCCGACTAAATCCTTTGGGTCGGCAGCTTTCTCGGCATCTATAAACCCCTCGAATACTCCTTGGCCGCGTTACAGCCGCCTCGCCCAGCCGGTGAGGCACACCGTGCTGGCGTCCTTCACTACGATCAACACGGTGGCGGCGTAGTGTTCATGAACGTCGACGCGCAATCGTTTCGCAAAGGGACATCGCTGGCGCTTGATCTGTCGGGTTGCGCCAGCGAACCGATCCATATTCCCGGCGCGATCCAGCCACATGGTGCGGTTCTCGCTGCGCTGGCGGACCGTCTGCTCGTGACCCATGCCAGCGCCAACCTCGCGGCGGTTCTGGGCCGCCCTGTCGAAGCGGTGCTGGGGCGATCGCTCGAAAACGCGATTGGCGAACCGGCCTGCCGGGCACTGCTGGATGCCGTGACGAGCGGCGGCGTAACAACGGAACAGGTGCATTCCCTGTCCCTCCCGGACGGCGGCACGCGGTACTTGCGAGCTCACCGGACGGGCCGACACATCTGCGTGGACATCGAGCCGTTCCACCTGGAGCCCTTGCAGAGACAGCCAATTTTCTTGGCACGGTCGGTGGTGAGGACGTTCGAGCATGCGGCCAGCGTTGTCGAACTCTGCGAACTCGCGGTTCAAGGGTTAAAGGCGATCAGCGGCTACGATCGGGTCATGGCGTACCGTTTTTGGGAGGACGGGCACGGTGAAGTGATCGCCGAGACCTGCGAGGCGTCGCTCACGGCCTATTTAGGGCAGCACTATCCGGCGTCCGACATCCCGCCGCAGGCCCGGCGGCTGTACCTGCGCCAGCGCGTCGGCGCGATCGCCAATTCCAGCTACACACCGGTACCACTGTGTGCCGATCGAGCGCTGGATGACGGCGCGCCGCTCGACCTCACGCACAGCGCTTTGCGTAGCGCCTCGCCCATCCACTGCGAATACATGCGCAACATGAATACCGCGGCGAGTCTGACGGTCGGACTCGCGTATGGGTCGGATCTCTGGGGCATGCTGGTATGCCATCACACCAAGCCGCGTTGCGCCGGATTCGAACTGCGGGCGGCCGCCGACTTGATCGGCCAAGTCGTATCGCTGCTGCTCGTCGGCGCAGGCGAAGCGGACCTTCTTGCCCAACGGCTCCAGCGCAATGCCATCCTGCGCGCGCTGACCGATCGCCTCGGCGCCCCTGTGCCGCTCCCGGAAGCGTTTACTGCGGCAGAAGCCGAATTGCTCCACCTCATGGGTGCGACCGGGTGCGCGGTGCGCCTCTCGGGTATTCTTGTCTGCCTTGGGCGCACGCCTTCGCTTGCCGCTACCGAATCTGCCCTCGCGGTGCTTACGTCCTTGGCGAACGGGGAGCGGCTGGCGGTCGACGATCTGGGCGTGCGCTATCCTGAACTCGCCGATTGCATCAGCGAGGCAAGCGGCGCATTGTTGCTGCCGCTCGCTTCCGGCGACGATGTGATTCTCTGGTTCCGGCCGGAGCTGGAGCGAACCCTCGTCTGGGGCGGCAATCCGGCCGAGCACGCGACCACGAATCCGGCCACCGCGCGGATCTCGCCGCGTACCTCTTTCGCCGCATGGAAGGAAACGGTGAGGGGTCATTCCGCGCCCTGGACCGAGGTCGATCTGGCGCTGGCTCACGAAGTTCGCAACGCGGTCGCGGCCGAGGTGGCGAAGCGCGGCCAGTCGGCACTGCGTGAGAGCCAAGCGCAACTCGGACTGATCGTCGAACATTCCAGCGATGTCATCATGCTCATCGGCCTCGACGGCATCCGGAGCTACGTTTCACCCGCCGTCGAACGCTTGCTCGGCTGGCGCCCGGAAGAGATGGTTGGGAGCGCGGCCCCGCTCGGGAGCAGCCCCCGGGAATTCGTCCATCCCGACGACCAACAGGTTCTGATGGACGCTCGGACAGCCCTGCAGGCGGGCAGTGTCGGTGAATATTCGGTGTGTTTTCGGCATTTGCGCCGCGATGGCTCCTGGCTTTGGGTCGATAGCCGCGCGCGCGTGCGCGCCGACGGTCCGGGCCCAACAGGCATTGTCGTCACGCTGCGCGATGCGACGGACCGCAAGACAGCAGAGATCAAGCTCGAGGAAGCGCTCGAACAAATGGAGCGGATGGCGGCAACGGATGGACTGACGGGTCTCGCCAACCGCCGCCATTTTGACGTTGTTGCCAACAAGGAATGGCGGCGCTGCCGGCGGGAGCATCAGCCGCTGTCCGTGCTGCTACTCGACGCCGATCACTTCAAGCACTTTAACGATCGCTATGGTCACCCGGCGGGCGATGGTTGTCTGCGCGACATCGCCTCCCAACTCGCAGCCGCTGCTCAGCGGCCGGGAGATCTTGCGGCGCGCTACGGCGGGGAGGAGTTCCTGCTCTTGATGCCGAACACGGAGCGGGACGGCGCAATGCGCATGGCCGAACGTGTTCGCGAACTCGTCCTCGATCTTGCCATAGCTCATGAAGGGAGCCC
>Ga0302324_100009670_pt1 | contig 20109 bp, 13 predicted proteins | sample Palsa_T0_1_FD_201949 | JGI IMG/M metagenome (GOLD analysis project Ga0302324, IMG submission 201949) | Peat permafrost microbial communities from Stordalen Mire near Abisko, Sweden - Palsa_T0_1 | ecosystem: Environmental > Terrestrial > Soil > Palsa > Peat permafrost | place: Sweden: Abisko...
GCTCAGCCATCAGCTCAGCCAGGACCTCGTCTTTGGTCTGCATCTTCTTCTCCAAGAACTCGATCCGTTTCTGCTTCTCCTCCACTTGGCGCTGGGGACGCTCTTGAGATTGAAAAGCGGCGGCTCCGTTCTCGAACAGTTCCTTCTGCCAGCGGTAGAACACTGTTGGCCGCAGGCCTAGTTCTTCACACAGCTCCGAGACGGGTATTTTGTCCACAAGATGCCGCCTCAAGATGGCTACTTTTTCTTCTGGAGTGAAATGCTTCCGTTCCTTCCTCATACGTTCGCTCCGTTATCTTAACGGACGAACGCTTTCTCCATTTCCAACTGAGGCAGGACACAGTGACATGGCCCAACGCGAGGAGTCCTGCATCAGGCATGCATGTCCAACGGAAGCGGATGAGCCATCCGTTGCTTGCGTGTATAGGTTGTAATCGGAATTGGGTCAGAAACGGGCTTGGAGGAGATCAAAGGTGATCTCCTCCAAGCCGACTTCGTGGACTCGGGCGTTGGGCACGCCCGACTTGCCGCGCGGTTTTTTCAATGATGGGAATCGCTTTCCCCGATTATCAATTCGGCGTCTGATGCGCTATTCTGGCGGGGAAACAAGAGCGGCAATCATGATTATAGAGACGGACTCGTCGGATCGCGGCGGTGCAGAAACCCTCCGCCGGTACGAACTCGATGGCGCTTACGACGAGATGTTCCGCGCCGTGGATCATCCGCGAAAACAATATCGTCTACTTCACAACTTGCTTTTGAGCCTGGGTCCGGGCGAGCTGCGACGTAGCAAACACGAGGCTGACCAATCGTTCTTCAACCAGGGGATCACTTTTACCGTCTACGGAAATGACAAAGGCACGGAGCGGATTTTTCCTCACGATCTGCTGCCCAGGATTATTACCGCGGCGGAATGGGAAAGGATCGAGCGCGGACTCACTCAGCGGATCACGGCGCTGAATCTCTTCCTCAAAGATGTATATCATGAGGAAAAAATCATCGGAGACGGCGTCGTCCCCGGTAAGATTGTTTATACCTGCAAACATTACCGCCGGGAAATGCGCGGCATCAAAGTGCCTCGCGACGTCTACATTACGGTGGTGGGCACGGATTTGATACGAAACCCGGAGGGGAACTTTGTGGTTTTGGAGGACAATCTCCGCGTCCCCAGTGGGGTCTCTTACATGCTCACCAGTCGCAGAGTGATGAAGCAAATATTCCCCGGGCTGTTTCAAAAATGCCGGGTGCGGCCGATTGAGCAGTACAGCCAGGAGCTTCTCTCGACCCTGCGATTCCTGGCACCCGAAGGCCGCTCCGAGCCCACCGTCGTTTTACTGACTCCGGGTGCTTACAACTCCGCTTACTTCGAACATACTTACCTGGCACGGCAGATGGGCATTGAACTCGTCGAGGGGCGAGATTTGGTGGTCCACGATAATGTCGTTTATATGCGAACCACCTTCGGACTGCAACGCGTCGATGTTATCTATCGGCGAATCGACGACGATTATCTCGACCCCCTGGTATTCGAACGCGGATCGGCGCTCGGTGCTGTGGGTCTCTTCAATGCCTATCGGGCCGGAAACGTAGCCTTCGCAAATGCGCTGGGGACGGGAGTCGCCGACGACAAGGCTATCTATGCCTATGTGCCCAAAATCATTCGCTACTATCTCGACCAAGATCCGATTCTGGAAAGCGTTGAAACCCTGTTGATGTCCAATCCGGCGCAACGGGACCACGTCTGCCAGCGGTTGGAGGAATACGTGGTAAAAGCTGTGGGCGAGTCGGGTGGTTACGGCATGTTGATCGGTCCGCACAGCACGGAACAGGAGCGCTCGGAATTTCGAGAGAAAATTAACGCGCAGCCGCGAAACTATATCGCGCAGCCGACCATCAATCTTTCGACCGCGCCGTGTTTTGTGGACGGAACCATCGAGCCCCGTCACGTCGATCTCCGACCTTATGTGCTCTACGGCGAAAAAATTACCATTGTTCCCGGTGGCCTCACGCGCGTGGCGCTGCGAAAGGGATCACTGGTGGTCAATTCGTCTCAAGGCGGCGGCTCGAAAGACACGTGGGTCTTGCAGAATTGAGATTTTGAAGAAGTGGGATACACAACGCCATGCTTTCTCGCGTAGCCGACAGTCTCTACTGGATGAGCCGTTATTTCGAGAGGGCGGACAACGCCTCGCGTGTGCTGAAGGCGACTTATGGCCTGATTCTAAATCCTGCAAAGTTTTCCACGGAAGAGCGTTGGTTTCGCGCTGTTTCATCGCTAGCCCCCGGTGCAGCTTCCAGCAACGTCGACCCGCAGCGTGCCCTGTTTTTGTTGGTAGCGGATACGGAAGGGGCTTTTTCGATTGTGAATTGCATCAGCGTTGCCCGCGAGAATGCCCGGCAGGTTCGCGAGGAGATCAGTTCGGAGATGTGGGAGCACCTGAATCGCCTTTTCCACGAGGTGACTGGCATTGAGCTGCAACCCAATGATGACGCAGGCGCCATGCGAGCGGTGAGCCTGGTTCGCGAAGGCTCGTACAGGTTCAGTGGAATTACCGCCGCCACTATGAATCACGACGAGGCCTGGCATTTTATCCAGCTCGGCAAATACATAGAGAGAGCCTGTAATCTCAGCGTCCTGCTGGATGCCTATTTTGTCGTCGACAAGCATGCCGATGATTTAGATTGGGTGGGCCTGCTAAGCAGTTGTGCTGCGTTTGAAGCTTATTGCAAGGCATGCACGGCCGAACTCAAACCGGAAAGGATAGCGAATTTCCTCCTGCTGAAGCCCGAGTTCCCTTATTCGGTCCGTTATTCCCTGGACCGAATGCACGAGGCTTTGACGTCAATCAGCAATCTTTCCTTGAGCCGCAGGACGGAAAAAGTCGAAAGATTGATCGGGCGTTTGCAATCGATGGTCGCCTACGTACAGGTTGGCGAAATCATTGCCGACTTACACAAATATCTTGCGGCAATTATCGACCAATGTCGTGAACTGCATGCGGCGGTTCACGAACTCTATATCGAATATCCGATTGAGGGTGCCTTCCAAACCTGATGTTCTATGCTATTCGCCATTTCACGCGCTATCGCTACAGCCATTCCGTCTGGCAGAGCATGATGGAAGTTCGCATGCACCCCAGGAGCGAGGGCAACCAGCGCTGCTTTGTTTTTCAGCTGTCGGTCAATCCGCGAGCCCGCATTTTTGGCTATACCGATTCCTATGGCAATCTGGTGCATCACTTCGACTTGCCTTCCCGCCATGGCCAGCTGACCATCATCACGGACGCTCTAGTAAATATTGACCCTCAGCCCTCGGTCCCCGAGGTCATGGACTACGAAGCGTGGAGTGATCTGGAACAGCTCGTGGAGAAAAAAGATTACTGGGACATGCTGATGCCGAGTCATTTTGCGCGCCCATCCCCGGAGCTTGCAGAGTTGGCAAAGGAGATTGGCGCGACTGAAAGGAACGGACGCAGTCCTTTGGCATTTCTACTGGATATTGCCGCCGGTGTGCAGCGCAGTTTTAGCTACGTCAAGAAAAGCACCGCGGTAAATTCGCCGATCGAGCATGCCCTTCGGTTGAAACAGGGTGTATGCCAGGATTTTGCTCATATCATGATCGCACTGGTTCGAAACGCCAACATTCCTTGCCGCTATGTCAGTGGATATGTTTACCACAGCAGCGAAAGCACGCATCTCTTGGCGGACGCTGCCACGCATGCCTGGGTGGAAGCCCTTCTACCTGGTGTGGGCTGGGTAGGTTTCGATCCGACAATTAATCGCCTCGCAGGCGAGGGGCACATTCGCACCGCAATCGGCCGCGATTATGCCGACGTTCCACCCACCATGGGTATGATGATGGGAAGAGCAGACACGCAGCTCCAAGTTCGAGTTCGGGTCACGCCGTCCCAAGCCGTGCTCCCTCCCGACGAAGAGTTTGCGGCGGACGAAGAGTGGTCCCAATTTCTTGACGAAAGCCAACAAATACACTTGGTCAATGCTCAGCAACAACAGTAGCGAAGTCTGAACGAACCGGAAACTCCAGGCGTGGGCCGCATGAGGGTGCATGAGCATACAGGTTGCTCTCAATCATTGGACACGGTACCGTTACGACAAGGCGGTCTCAATCGGTCCGCAGGTTATACGATTGCGTCCTGCCCCGCATTGTCGAACGCCAATCCACAGCTACTCGCTTAGCGTCACCCCGCCCGCTCACCTTCTTAGTTGGCAGCTCGACGCCCACAACAATCATCTGGCGCGCCTTCTTTTCCCGGACAAGACCAACGAGTTTGTGGTTGAGGTGGACCTCGTCGCGGAGCTATCTCCCTTCAATCCGTTCGATTTCTTCCTGGAGCCAGGAGTCGAAAACTACCCTTTTGATTACGCTCCGGATCTGGCTAAGGATCTCGAACCCTATCGTTCGGCCGAGCCGGCCGGACCCCTGCTCCAGACTTTTCTGAGGAAGCTTTCCCGCGAGAAGCAAGGAACGATCAGTTTTTTGGTCGACGTGAATCGGAGAATACGCAACGAAATTGGCTACGTGACGCGGCTGGATCCCGGCGTCCAGACATGCGAGCAGACCCTGGAAAAGGGCACTGGATCCTGCCGTGACTCGTCATGGCTGCTGGTGCAGGTTCTCCGACATTTGGGAATCGCGGCACGCTTCGTCTCCGGGTATCTGATTCAGTTGGCAGCGGACGAGAGAGCGCCGGACGAAGCAGGCTCAGACGCACCGAGCGGTCCGCAAACCGACTCTGCCGACTTCCATGCTTGGGCGGAAGTATTTTTGCCGGGTGCGGGCTGGATTGGGATGGATCCGACCTCGGGCCTGTTCGCCGGTGAGGGTCACATCCCGCTCGTCTGCACCCCGAACGCTTCCAAGGCCGCGCCCATCGAGGGCACGGTTGAGCTGGCCAACGTGGACTTCAGCCATTCCATGTCCATTCGCCGCTTGAATGACGCACCGCGGCCGTCCAAGCCCTTCACCGAGGAGGATTGGCTGCAGGTCGAACAGGTAGCGCATCACGTCGACGCGGACTTGGAAGCGCAGGACGTGCGACTGACCATGGGCGGCGAACCTACATTCGTCGGCATCGACGAGCCTGAGAGCCCGCAATGGAACATCGATGCTCTGGGACCAATTAAGAGAACTCGAGGCTTGTCTCTCATCCGATGCCTCCGCGAGAAGCTGGCGCCCGGCGCACTGCTTCACTTCGGGCAAGGCAAATGGTATCCCGGCGAGCCTTTGCCGCGTTGGGCGCTGAGCTGCTCTTGGCGCCTCGACCGTATCCCCGTTTGGGAGAATATCGATCTCATCGCTCGCGAGGGTCAGGATTACGGTTTCGGCGCGGCCGATGCTTTGAAGTTCATGGAAGCGCTCACCCACCGGCTTGGGGTAAGCTCCGAAAACGTATTGGCCGCCTACGACGGTGAAATTAAGTCTGCGGACCCGGCGGGATACATCCTGCCCATTCGTCGCCGTCAGCCGGCGGGCCAGTTGTGCTGGTCGAGCCAGCTGTGGTTCCCTCGCCCGGAACGCCTGCTATTGTCGCCCGGCGATTCCCCCCTCGGCTACCGCATAGCGACCGAAGCGATGCCCTGGGTGGCACCTGATGAGCTCGAATACGAGTACGAGGCTGCGCCGTGCGCTGCGCAACTTGAAGGCCGGATCAAGCTTCCATCACGCCCGAGCCGGCGGATGGATCTCTTCCAGAAAAATCCCGTGGCCGATCCGCTGCCTGCCCTTTCGGCGACCGCGGAAACTGCGCCGGAACTGATCCGGCCCGCGCTCTGCGTGCAGGCTCGAGAAGGCCGCTTGCACGTGCTTTTGCCATATGCGTCCAAGCTTGCGGATTACCTGGACCTGGTCGCCGCCGTCGAGGATACGTGCCAGTTTCTGCAGAAGCCGGTGTGGCTGGAGGGCTACGCCCCGCCTTCCGATCCGCGGTTGCGATCCTTCAGCCTCACACCCGATCCCGGAGTTCTGGAAGTAAACTTGCCACCGGCGAGCAATTGGGACGAACTCGAACAGATCAACACAGTGCTGTTTGAAGAAGCGTGCCATAATCGGCTGACCGGGGAAAAGTTCGGCTATGACGGCGGCCATCTCGCCACCGGCGGCGGCAGCCACATCGTGATCGGCGGAGCGACCGTGCTGGACAGCCCTTTCCTGCGCCGTCCGGATCTGCTGCGCAGCATGCTGGCGTTCTGGCAGAACCATCCATCGCTCTCGTATCTGTTTTCCGGCATGTACGTCGGCCCGACCAGCCAGTCTCCACGCGTCGACGAGGCGCGCATGGACGCCTTGTACGAGCTGGAGGTCGCTTTTAGTAATCTGCCCACGGACGACTGCCCGCCGGCCATGGTGGATGGATTGTTCCGCAACCTGCTCGTCGACGTCACGGGTAACGCGCATCGCGCCGAGTTCTGCATCGACAAACTCTTTCCCCCGGAAGGGCGCGGGTTGCGCCTCGGTTTGCTCGAATTGCGTGCCTTCGAAATGGCTCCACATGGGAGAATGGGTCTTATCGAGATGCTGCTCATCCGTGCGCTGGTAGCGATGTTTTGGAAACGTCCATTCGAAGGTGGCCTCGTCCGTTGGGGTACTGCGCTCCATGATCGTTTTTTGCTGCCGCATTTTGTCAGGCGCGACTTTTTCGATGTGCTTACCTGCTTGCGCGGTTCCGGCTACAATTTCGAAGAGAAGTGGTTTGCTTCGCACATGGAGTTTCGCTTTCCGAAGATCGGGTCGGTCGCTGCTGAGGGAGTCGAACTCGAACTGCGTCACGCCCTTGAGCCATGGAATGTGCTTGCGGAAGAGACAACTTCCGGTCAAACGGTTCGCGCGGTGGATTCGTCGTTCGAGCGGATTCAGGTAAAGGTGTCTGGGTTCGCCACGGAATCTCGCTATGCAGTTACATGCAACGGTCGCAGGGTGCCACTCTATTCCACGGGCGAACCTTCTCATAGTGAACAAGGAGCGGCCATAGCTGGCGTACGTTTTCGCGCCCGCCAGCTCTCGGCCGTGTTACATCCAACAGTTCCCGTGCATGCGCCCTTAACCTTCGACATGATTGACCGCTGGAAAGAGCGTTCCATAGGCCGATGCACCTACCATGTGGGATCACCCGATGGCCGCGCTTATACAGCCCGCCCTGTAAACGCAACGGAGGCCGAGGGCCGCCGCCGGCAGCGCTTCCAAGTATCCGGGCCGCCGTCCGGGCCCATTGCGGTGCCAGACGAAGAGACCAACCCGATCTTTCCTATGACTCTGGACCTGCGCTTTCCTCCTCCTGGAAAACAGAGCGGCATCGAGAAGCCGGGGCTTGTCCCATGACGGTGGATTTATGTCAGCCTCCGCTCCGCTACGGAACTGCCTACGACGAATTATCGGCCGATGGCGTAACTCCTCGCCCGCACTGGACCCACTTGATGGAGTCACTTCGGGCGATCGGCCACGAAGAACTGGCACAACGATGGGCCCGTGCCGAGCGCCGCATTCGCGAGAACGGGATCACGTACAACATTTACGGCGATCCACTCGGGGCAAGCCGGGTTTGGAAGATCGATATCGTTCCGCTGCTGATTCCGGCGGACGAGTGGCGCTACATCGAAGCGGGCATTGTTCAGCGCGCCCAGTTGCTCAGTCTGCTGCTCAAGGATCTCTACGGAAAGCAGGACCTGCTGGCGCAGAACCGCTTTCCTGCCGCACTTCTCTACGGCAACCCCGCATTTCTGCGGCCGCTCGTGGGCGTGCGTGTTCCCTCACACAGCTATCTGCATATGCTGGCAGTCGATCTTGCCCGTTCGCCCGACGGCCAGTGGTGGGTATTGGCCGATCGCACGCAAGCGCCTTCGGGCAGCGGCTATGCGCTGGAGAACCGCATCATCGTCGCCGACGTTTTGCCCGATCTCTTCCGCATTTCGAACGTGTTGCGCCTCGCTCCGTTTTTTCGTGCGCAACGCGATGCGCTCACCAGCCTCGCCCAACGCGACAATCCGCGTATCGTGTTGCTTACTCCCGGACCGCTCAACGAGACTTACTTCGAACACTCCTATATCGCGCGCTATCTGGGGTTCACTCTAGTCCAGGGCAAGGACCTGACGGTGCGCCACCGCCGCGTGCATCTCAAGACCGTCGACGGACTGGAGAGGGTCGATGTGATTTTGCGCCGTGTGGATGACAGCTTTTGCGATCCTCTCGAACTGCGGGGCGATTCGCTTCTCGGCGTGCCCGGCCTCGTCGACGCTATCGTCGCGGGAAATGTGAAGGTGGCAAACGCACTGGGCAGCGGTTTGATTGAGACGGCCGCGATCATGCCCTTTCTTCCCGGCCTCTCCACACAATTGCTGGGCGAGAAGCTTAAACTTCCGTCCGTCGCTACCTGGTGGTGCGGGCAGCCGTACGCCCTCGATTGGGTGCTCGACCATCTCGACTCGGTGGTGGTGAAACCGGCATTTCCCTCGAGCGGTATGGAACCGGTCTTTGGGGCCGAACTCCCTTACGCCGAGAAGGGCAAGTTTGCCGAGCGACTGCGGGCCCGCCCGCACGAGTATGTGGCGCAGGAGCAGGTCGCTTTGTCCACTGCGCCGGTGTGGGATAACGGATGTCTCAACTCACGCAGCCTGGTGCTGCGCACTTACGTGCTCAATACCGGCAGCGGGTGGATTGCGATTCCGGGAGGACTGGTACGGGTCGCCGAAGCGGAAGGATCGGTCGTTTCGATGCAGCGCGGCGGCCACAGCAAGGACGCATGGGTCCTGTGGGATAGCCCCGTCGATACGTTCAGTATGCTGCGCCCGCGGCATGAGCCAGTGGAGTTGCGCCGGGTCTCGCGAGTTGTGCCGAGCAGTGTCGCCGACAATGCCTTCTGGTTAGGCCGATATGTCGAGCGAGCCGAAAACATCGCTCGGATCTTGCGCGCCATGATCCCTCGTGTTCGGCGCGCAGAGGAAGCGGATCTCGGCTGCCTGATCCGGCTGCACCGATGCCTGGAATCGAGGCACAGCAAGTTGCCAAAAGCGAAACGCCGGCGGCCGACTTCGGCGGAACTTGAACAGGAAGTGACCTCACTGCTGACGGATGCCAGGCGGCCTGACAGTCTGGCGTGCACTCTGGCCGAGGTATACCGGACTGGTGGCACTATTCGCGAGCGATTGTCGGCCGATATGATGTTCCTCATCGGTCAGCTGCGGGACTCGATTCAGATTGGGAGCGGCACGCCGTTTCTCGAGTATCCGGGTATGTTGACCGACTGTTTGGAACTACTTTCTGCATTCTCCGGAATGGAGCGGGAAAACATCAACCGCGGTTTGGGCTGGCTGTTCATGACCATTGGCCGGCGGCTGGAGCGCGCGATCTATCTGGCCTGGCAACTCCGCGAGATCACCACGCCCCTGGCCGAGCAGGATTGGTTGCTTTTGGACTGCTTGCTCGAGGTTGCGGATAGCTCTATGACTTATCGGACCCGATACTACACGACCCTACATCCCTTAGCCGTGCTGGATGTGCTCATGGCGGATGAGACGAATCCCCGCTCTTTGGACTTTCAACTGAGCCACCTCGCCGATCTCTATCAAAAGCTTCCCCGGCACCTCCCGGCTGACTTAAAAGCAATGCGGTCTGCTTTGGCATTATTGCGCAGTTTCGATTTACGAAAGCTAAAGTATCCATTGCCGGGCGCCTCGGCGGCGAATGGCTCCGATGGGCTCAGCCGGCTTGCAGGTTTCCTGAAGGAGCTGGAAGGATTGCTGCCTTCCTGGTCGAACAACTTATCGAGCAGATACTTTAGTCACGCACGGACCTTGCCCATCACCATAGGCCAATGATCTTTATTGTATGACCTTCGCTAATGATCTCAAGACAATGATCTATAGAATCGTTCACCGGACTACGTACAAATATAAATATCCCGTGTCGGCCGGAACCCACGTGGCGTGCCTGAAGCCGCGCGCTTTGCCGCATCACCAGGTGGCGCACAGCGAGCTGCATATCAAACCGCATCCGGCAACGCGCACCGAACGTGTGGATTCTTTTGGAAACGTTCTTTGCTTTTTCACCATTCAGGAGCCGCACAGTGAGTTGGTGGTCGAGGCGCGGAGCGAAGTAACCATGGAAGCCAATGCGAAGCCTTTGCCTCAACTGCCGCTGCCTTGGGAAGAGGCAGCCAAATCGCTTCCAGGCGATCACAGCGCAGCGGGCCTCGAAGCCTACCAGTTTGGATTTGAATCGCCGCGCATCCGGGTCAGGCCTGAGTTTGCTTCCTATGCTCTCCAGTCGTTTACGCCAGGAAGGCCATTGCCGGAGGCGCTTCTGGACCTGACCGCACGCATCTACAAGGACTTCCGCTTCGATTCGAAGGTCACCAACGTCCGGACGCCAACCGAAGAGGTCTTTCGGAAACGGCGGGGCGTCTGCCAGGATTTCGCACACTTGCAAATCGCCTGCCTTCGTTCCCTAAATCTCGCGGCACGTTATGTAAGTGGATACCTTCGAACCTATCCACCTCCCGGGCGGCCCAGGCTGGTGGGCGCCGACGCATCCCACGCCTGGGTGTCAGCTTATTGTCCGGGAATCGGCTGGCTTGATCTGGATCCCACGAACAACGTTGTCCCCACGAACGGCCACGTGACGCTCGCCTGGGGCCGGGATTACGGTGACGTAAGTCCTCTGCGGGGGTTAATCCTGGGCGGCGGAGCTCATACGCTCAACGTCGCCGTCGACATGGAGCCGGTCGATTCCTAATTGCCGCAGAGCCAATACCTTGACACGGTACACTTGCGGTCTCAACGAGTGTAGTCGCCTGGTTTCAACAGCTACTTCCGGTTTGTTCGTCAGCCGCTCGCGGACAGTCTCATTCGCTAAAATCACTACATGACAGCTCCCCGTTCTGTAGCGGTGTTCGATCTTGGCGGAGTACTGATCGATTGGAACCCGCGCTATCTTTATCGCAAATTGTTTCAACATGAAGCCGACATGGAACATTTTCTGGCGAACATCTGCACGACAGAGTGGAATCTGCAGCAAGATGCCGGGCGAACCTTTGCGGAAGCCTGCGCAGCACTGAAACTCGAGCATCCCAGCAACGCCGAAATGATCGACGCGTGGTTCGAGCGTTTCGATGAAATGATCGCAGGACCGATCGCGGGTACGGTCGATATTCTGGCTGACGGCGGGAGCCCCGCGAGCCGGTGAAGCGATTACGTGCGTGAAACGGCCTTGTGAACGGCCCTTCTGACCGCTTGTCAAAATAGGGAAGTGACAATCTCTGACCTATCTATCGTCTTATCAATGGTTTGAATCGAGTCGACCTGTCTACGTCATACGTTCGCCCCGAAAAAGGAGCGAAAGTCGCGAATCGTGTACGGCGTAACGCGACCCGCGGATCCTTGAGTCTGTGTCAGGCTCTGATCACTCTACGATAAGTCACATATTTGCAATGGGATAGGGGGGTCACTGAGCAGGGACAAGGGCACGCCCGGGGAGTCCCCTGGGGGCCCGTTTTGCCATGTGCGTTTGGCTATGCAGCGCGTGCGTGCCGTGCGCGAGGCTTTTCTCATGGTGAGACGAGCCTGAAACAAAACGCTGTACTGTTTCATAGCGTGCAACACGCTGATAACACACGCTTTACATGCCAATCCTACATTTGGGGTCGCATGAGCACGTAACACTATAGAAGTAAACGAGTTAGGTCGAGGCGAATGAATAGCGAACGCTGCGCCCAGCGCACAGCGTATAGCGTTGATAACAAAGGGGTAGGACAGGGGGTCTTAACTGGCGAAAACAGGCGTACGGCGGGGAGTCTCCGGGGGTATCGCGCAGCCGCGCCGCTTGGCTTGGCCGTCCCCCGTGCGCTGTGTCCTGCGTATATGATTTTTCATAGGAGTCCCACCACACCCCCTCCACCCCTTTGACTGTATATGGTTAATGGTAGGGGGGGTAGAGGGGTTTAGGGTGGTCCCTGCTCTGGACGCAGTAATGCCGCGCTCAGGAGTCACATCGGAGTCCCGAGCGCGGCAAAGGGTGGTTTCTATTTTTTGGTAGTTATGGTACCGAATGGGGGAACAATGCGTACCGGGACGCCGCGCACCACATAGTCTACAACGTAACTCACTTCTGGCGCTCCGGCTCGTACTGCTCTTGGCGGAGCGCTTCCCTGCTCATGAGGTACTTCTCGTACTCGACGAGGTTCGCGGCCTCATATCGGATGAAGACGTTGTCGCTCGTCCTGCGCGACAGCCACTCCGGACGAACAACTTCGGCTGGCTGGCGTGCAAACCGGTGGCGCTCCACGAGGCTTGGGCCAGTGTTCCACCTGCGGAGAATGGACAGGACAGTGTTTGGACCCCAACCCTGTATTCAAGGGCAAAGTGATGCGAGTTCACTGTCTCTGCGAAAATGACAACCGGTGCGCTGCCTGCGGTGGCCCGCTCTCTGCTCACAAACTGAATGCCAACTACTTCAAGAAGTCTGACGGACAGATCTGGCATGTGCCGGGCTTTTCTGGTTTGAGCCATCGTTGCCCGGAGGTGTGCTGATGGACCCGCGTCAGTACGTCGGCAGGCCGGGCTTGCCCTGGGAGGTATAGCAATGGACGAGCACACGGACGTGAGTGAGACTCAATCAATGGCACGGATTTACATCAAGCCGACTGACCGGGTGTTCGTGCTTACCGGGGCGGGGATGAGCGCTGAGAGCGGCATCCCGACGTTTCGGGATACGAATGGTTTATGGCGGAATTACCGTGTCGAAGAGGTCGCCTCTCCAGATGCATGGCAGCGAGATCCGCAGCTCGTGTGGGACTTCTATTCGATGCGTAGGACGGTCGCAGCGGCTGCCCAGCCCAACCCGGGGCATCGCGCGCTGGCAGTCCTGGAGCACACTTTGGGCTCTCGTCTCTTTCTCTGCACGCAGAACGTCGACAATTTGCACGAGCATGCTGGATCTCGTCCGCTCCACATGCATGGCGAGTTGTTCAAGAGCCGGTGCGAGCGGTGTCAGTTGCCCTTCGACGACACGAATATCTATCGTAAGGTCCCTCATTGTGCGTGTAGCGGAAAGATCCGCCCGCATATTTGTTGGTTCGGCGAAAGGCCGTTTGGTATGGATCGTGTCCTGCGCACTCTGGAAGTCTGCACGGTCTTCATTGCCATCGGGACTTCAGGAGTGGTCGAGCCTGCGGCAAGTTTCGTCGGACAGACCAAAGCCCGTACGTTCTATGTGGGCCCGGAGGAACCGCTCAACCTGGCGTCTTTCGACGAGACGTTCGAAGGCAAAGCCGGGGAGTTGCTGCCTACGCTGTTCGGCTTAGGTGCACCATCTTCATAAGTTCCGGTTAGCTCGTGATCCGCCCGGAATCGGCCGGTCTTCTGATCGAGGTTCCCACAAAATCATTTAGGCCGAAAGAATTGCTCACCGTTTCTTTACTTGCGCGAGGATTTGATCAGTCCGGTACACACATCGGCGTCATCGTCAGAAGCTGGGCCTATAATTAGCTCCCGCGTTGTATTGATCGGAACGTCTAAATCGTGTGTGGCTTGAGATACGGAGAGCCTATGAGCATTCGACAAATCAAGTTGGTTTGCCTGCTTGGTGTCTTTTGTATTGCTGCGGAGAAACCATCGCGTATTGTTGTGGCGGAGCCATTGCCGGTAGCAAAGCCGGAATCTGTTGGCCTTTCATCAAGGCGTCTGGACCAGATTGGCGTCGCTCTGCGTGCCGAGATAGCTCGCAATACGATGCCGGGCGCTGTGGTCGCTGTCGCCAGAAAACGCAAACTCGTGTACTACGAGGCTTTTGGCGGGCTCGGTGACCCCGCGGGATCACAAATGCCCAAGAACGCAATCTTTCCGGTCTTTTCTATGACGAAGCCGCTCACAGCAGTCGGCGCGCTGGAGCTGTATGAACAGGGGCGCCTGATGCTGAATGAGCCGGTCGGAACCTATTTGCCCCAGTTGGACAAAATGGCGGTCGCGACGCAGAGCGGCACGGAACCAGCAAGGCGCCCGCCGACGATTCAGGACATGATGCGCCATACGGCGGGAGTGACCTATGGGTTTATGGGTACGACCGACCTAAGCAAACGCTATTCGGAGCTGACATCGGACTTGCGCGCAAGCGAGTTTCTGGCCAAACTGGGCGGCTTGCCGTTGCAGTACCAGCCCGGAACACACTGGAACTACAGCCTTGGCCTTGATGTAACGGGACTGGCGATTGAGGCCATCACCAACCAGAGGCTCGGACAGTATTTACAACGGGAGGTCTTCGAGCCCCTGGGCATGAGTGACACGTTCTTCGCCGTGCCCGTGGATAAGGTCGGGCGGTTGGCGAAACCGTTCCAGAAACCTGTGCCAGGGGAGCGGGATGCAACTTCTCAACCCGGCCATGACAGCGGCGGTGGTGGCGCTTTTTCGACAGCGGCTGACTACTTACGATTTGCCGAGATGCTGCGACGCGGCGGCAGGCTTGACAACGTCCGCCTGTTAGGTCGGAAGACAGTGGAGTTCATGACCTCGGATCAGTTGGGGCCAGAAGTAAATGTCGACGCCCTAAGAGACTTCACAAACCTGAACGGCGGCTATGGCTTTGGGCTCAGTGTTGCGGTGCGCCGCAGCGTGGGTGTTGCTGGAATCCTTGGCTCTCCGGGTGAATATAACTGGGGCGGCGCTGGCGGAACCTACTTCTGGGTGGACCCCAAAGAAGAACTGACCGTCGTCCTGATGGAATGTGCGTCTCCGCAAGCGCGAGGCCATATGCGGCAGCTAATCACGACACTCGTCTACGCATCGCTGGAAAACTGATCTGGCTATAATCGAGGTTGTGGGCGAATGGTCGGCGACTCTTCCCTTAGGAATTACGGGCAATAATCAGTATACGGTCGTGCTGGTGAGTGACTAAGTGACTACGAAGGGCAGAAGAAATGGATTGAATGGTGGATTGAAGACCGCGAGCACGGCATCCACTGGAATACGTTCGAGGCTTCAAAGGGGATAAGAATAAAGCGGAAGCAGCACGTGTCGAACTCAACGAGATGCAGAAAGAATGGAAGAATACGACCGTCTGTGCGAAACACTTGAGTATTAAACTCAAAAAGACTAGTTTCGGTCCCGCTTGACGACTCGGCCAGGCTTCGCGCCTGTGTGCTCTCCGTTGTGAACTACCTCCACGCCGTTGACGAAAACTTCCGAGACTCCGGTCGCCAATTGGCGGGGCTTCTCAAAAGTGGCGTGGTCCTGGATGGTGCTTGGATCGAAGACCGCAATGTCCGCAAAGTATCCCTGTCGCAGCAGACCGCGATGGGTAATGCCGAGGTTGGATGCAGGGAGACTGGTCATCTTGCGAACGGCTTCCGCCACGGTCATGAGCTTTTCATCGCGGACATAACGGGCATAGACGCGAGCAAAATTTCCGAACGTGCGCGGATGCGCGCTGAATTTCAGGAAGACCCCATCGACGCCCTCGGGGTCAGCGTCCGCACCAAAACTCACCCAGGGAAGCGCGATCTGTTTGCGGATATTATCCTCGCTCATCAGGAAATAAACCGTCTCGATGCGTGAATCGTCCTCGATCACCAGATCCATCGCGGTATCTTCCGGGGTCGAGTGGCGCATGCTGGCGACTTCGGCCAGCGTCTTGCCGGTCAATGGCTTAAGTTTTTCGCTCTTGAATCCGATCAGGAGCACGTTGTCCGGCGATCCCGCCGCGCCCAGTAGGTTGTCATACTTGTCGCTCGACAACATCTCCTGCTTAACTCGTTTCCGGATGGCTGGATCTTGCAGCCGCTTGCGCCACGCTTCGAGGCCACCTTCCTGGACCCACGGCGGCATGGCTGCATCGAGGCCGGTCGCTCCCGCAGTGTACGTATACATGTCCGCTGTGATCATAAGGCCCTCGACGCGGGCTGCCTCGACCTTCTGAATTACTTCCGGGAGATGGCTCCAGTTTTTCGCGCCGGCAACTTTTAGGTGGTAAATCTCGGCCGGCACTCGCGCCTGGCGGGCGATGCTGATTAATTCATCGACAGCATCCAGTTCATGATCGCCTTCGTTGCGCATGTGCGAAATGTAGATGCCCTTATGTTTGGCGACGACTTCAGCGAGCGCTACCAGTTCATCCGTTTTGGCATAGTTACCGGGCGCATAAATCAGAGCCGAGGCAACCCCGAGCGCGCCTTCCTGCATTGCCTGGTCCGTCAACGCGCGCATCTGGTCGAGTTCGGCGGGCGTGGGCGCCCGGTTGGCGCGGCCGAGCACGTACACCCGTGGCGTTGCGGCGCCGATGAAGGATGCGACATTGGGCGAGATGCCATGCCGCTCCAGAGCCTGGAGCCCCTCGTCGAGCGTGTGCCAGTTGATGTCGTACTTGATGTCGCGCTGCTGCCGCAGCTCCTCGGCCCGCATGTCGTCGTTGAGAGGGCCCATGGATTCGCCTTCGCCGAAGATCTCGAGCGTGACGCCCTGCAGCAGATCGCTCAGGCCGCGGCCGTCGGCAAAGAGTCCGTCCGGCCCTGACATGAGGTTGATAAATCCGGGGGCAATGATCTGGCCGTGGACATCGATATCGATGCGCCCGCGATCCGCGGAAACATCGCCGGTTTTAGCGATCTTGTCGCCGTTGATGGCGACATCCCCGGTAGTACAAGGGGAGCCCGTACCGTCGCAGATAAGACCGTTCCTTAAGACGACATCAAAGTCCGGCTTACGGGAGCAGGAAATCAGTGGTAGAGAGATTGCCATCAGGAGAAGGATTCGGCGCATAGTTTGAAATGGTACCTCAAGTGCAATGGTGCGGTTCGAGAGTTCTCCTGAATTTTAATTCTTGAAGTCAAAGATCGAGTGTCCCCACACTTGCATGAGTGGCGCAGCGCATCAGGCGATTCTGGGCAGGTGGTCGGCAAACCTTCACTTACAGGATTAGGGAAGAGTAGCCCGTCATCCGACCGGAATCATCGCCCAGCATTCATGGAACTACCTGTTTGCCCCAATGATCGTTGAACAGTGAGCAACTAGGCAGGACTTTCCCCCTGCTACTGCAGCTTCGCGTACTCGGCCTTGGCTTCCTTCAGGATGGGAATGTCGGGGTCGGCGTCTTTCCAGAGGGTGAGGAAATCTTTGTAGGCTGCGAGGGCTCTCGTGGTGTCGCCCTGCATGGCGTAGGCACGGGCAAGTCCAAGATGGGAAAGTGCGCCTAGCGGGAAGTTTAGTGTGACTCCCCGGTGGTCGAGAAACTTCTGAAACTCGGTGGCTGCAGCAGCCCCGTTGTGGGCCATCAGCTGAGCCTGGCCGCGAATGTAGACGGGATACAGTGTTCCGAGTTGTAATTGCGGCGGGTCGCCTAGATCGTACGGTGCAGCCGCTTCGAGAAACACCACAGCTTGGGCGGAATTGTTTGCATTCAGTTCCATCGCGGCCTTAATGGTTGGCAGCCAGTAAACCTTCAGCATCGTATCCGACGCGTAGTTCTTTCCCAGTTCTTCTACGATAGCCTTCGCACCAGCGGTTTCACCGATTCGCGCCAGCGCCAGAGCGGCCATCAGTTTCACATTACGCCCCGGAGCCAGCTCCAGTGCTGCTCCAACACCTTGCTTCGCGGCTGATGCGTTTCCGAACTCCGCTTCCCGCAAAGCGGCATTCACTTGCCACAGTGCCGCCGTTTCCTTCGAGTCGTCACGGACTGCCGAATCCACCGCACGTCGGGAGAAGTCCCGTGCTTTCAGCAGGCGTCCGTAGTACGCCTCGGTATCGGATTGGAACGACAGCAAGAGGTCTTCACTTCCAGGCTTCCCTGCGGCCCAAGCCACTTGCCGCTCCATCTCTGCTGTGTCCCCTTTGAAAAAGGCTATTTGATAGATTGTCCAGTGCAAGAAATCACCATCGAGATTGCGCCCTTGGGCCTGCTCAATTGCTTTTTTTGCATCGTCCGGTCGGTTGAGTGCAAGATAAATTTGCGCAAGGTTGCCATACCCATTTACTGCATTTGGTTCCAGTCGCAACGACTCTTGGGTTTCAGCTTCAGCTTTTTCGTACTGTCCAAGATCGCTATAAATAACCCCCAAGTTGTTGGAAGGCGCCAAATCCTGCGGATAGCTCTTGGCCCAAAGTTCGTAGACTTGAACCGCCTGGTCTAAGTCCCCGGTGACTTCGTCGTGGTACAAGGCAGAGATACGGTATCTTTCATGTTCACTGACCCGGTCGCGTAGTGCATAAGCCTTCTCAAAATTCTCCGCAGACAGGCTGGCTTGTCCGAGATTGTGGTACTGGGTCCCTAAACTAACGTAGGCTACGGCAAAATTCGGGTCGAGTTCGAGAGCGCGTTTGATGAACGGAATCGCCGCAGCGTCGCCTTTTGTCCGGGCGGTTGTAATTCCCATGCTGAAGGCTTTCAGTGCCTCAAGCGATGTCGTGGTGGCCTCCACGGGAACATCGAATTTCTGGATCGAGGCCAGCGATTCGCCGAGTTTGCCGCGCAAACTGACGGCTGCTTTTCCCAGTGCTTTTAGCACTTCCTGCTTCGTCGCAGCTTCTTCCTGTTCCTCGGCCAGCCTATCCCCGTTGCTGCAACCGACCGCATCTATGCCAACCACGAACTGACCGCCCAAGTTGGAAATCGAACCCAATAGAATCGCCTTGCTGCCTGTCCGTACGCAGAGTTCTCCGGCCACGTCGCGGGTGATGTGCTCATTCGACGGACGCCCCATCAGCCGCAGCGTCTCCCCCACCTTGCGGTCGGAGAGAATGTTGAAGAAGGGAGATTGTCCAAGCTGGACCGCGAGTGCCTGCCGCAACGCACCGTCGAAGACCGGGTCCCCGGTAGTATTGTCGAAATCGGCCAGGACCACAGTGTCCTTAACGGTCAGCGGCGCTGGATGACGGGGACGGAAGTACAGACCACCAACGACCAACGCGACGACCACAACTACAGCAGCGGAAATCGGAAATTTCCAGAGTTTTTTCCCCCCGGTGACCGGAACTTCAGCGACGCTTACGGCAGCCGATGAAGAAGAGGACGCACTGACGGCAGGAGCCGACCCCGAGGCTGGCAGTGGTGTAGCGGCTGCCGCCGGAAGCCCAACCTCCGGCGCTGTCGTCACGGCGCCGGAACTCGCTGATACTCCTTGCCGCGATTCCGTTTCCCGTTTCAGGCGCTTTAGATCAGCCCGCATCTCCGCCGCGCCCTGATAGCGTAGCTCGCGGTCTTTCTCCAGCGCTTTATTGATGATGTCTTCCAGCTTGGGCGGAAGGTCAGGGTTGAAGCGAACGGCGGGTGTCGGCTGCCCATCCAGAATGGCGTGGGAGATCACCCCGGAAGTTTCACCCCGGAACGGTAGGGTCCCGGTAGCCATCTCGTAGAGAACAGCACCAAACGAAAACAGGTCAGAACGAGCATCCAGTTCCTTGCCCCGGACCTGCTCCGGTGACATATAGGCCACCGTGCCCAGAGCCGTTCCCGGACTGGTCAGGTGTTGTTCATCGATGGAGCCTGTCTGCGTTCCAGCCGCTGCGATATTGCTCGAAGAACTGGCCGTGACTATGACTTTCGCCAGACCGAAGTCCAGAATTTTTGCGTGTCCGCGCTTGGTCACGAATAGGTTTGCGGGTTTGATGTCGCGGTGGACTATGCCTTCTGCGTGGGCCGCATCGAGTGCATCCGCAATTTCGATGGCGAGGGACAGGATCAACTCGGTTTCCATGGGACGCCCCGCGATGCTGTGCTTCAGCGTCAAGCCATCCAGGAACTCCATGGCGATGAATGGCGTGCCGTCTTGCTGCCCGATCTCATAAATTGTGCAGATATTGGGATGGTTCAAGGCGGAAGCAGCTTGAGCTTCTCGCTGGAAACGAGCCAATGCTTGGGAGTCTCTGGCGACCTCGTCAGGCAGGAACTTCAGGGCAACAAAACGGTGAAGCGCTACATCCTCGGCCTTGTAGACCACACCCATGCCGCCGCCACCGAGCTTCTCAATGATGCGATAGTGCGAGATGGTTTGGCCGATCATCAGGGGCAAATCTTACGTGGGCAAAACAGGCAAGTCAATGAAAGCCGTGAAGTTGGCGCTATACGGAGAGCATTGGTTGTTGCAAAATCGCGTCTCTGACAATGTCGGCGGTGTC
>Ga0302324_100009673_pt1 | contig 20107 bp, 20 predicted proteins | sample Palsa_T0_1_FD_201949 | JGI IMG/M metagenome (GOLD analysis project Ga0302324, IMG submission 201949) | Peat permafrost microbial communities from Stordalen Mire near Abisko, Sweden - Palsa_T0_1 | ecosystem: Environmental > Terrestrial > Soil > Palsa > Peat permafrost | place: Sweden: Abisko...
GCCGCGTTCTAACCGCAGCAGGACGAGAAATACGCTCATGCGATCCGCACCCACGCCCACCGGCGACTTTCACAACAAAATCGGCCATCAGCAAACATTTCGCCGCTCGCCTAAAGACCACCTGGAGGTGTGAATGATCTCAAGAAACCCGCGAACAGGGCGTGGTAATGGTATGCTCGGCGTATTATCCCATAAGAGGAGCGGCTTCCGGTTCCAGGACCCCAATGCTGCACGGCTGGGAAAACTTCTTCATTGTGGGCGCGACAGCGGGCGCGACACTGATCAGCTTGCTGTTCGTCGCCATCACGCTCGGCGCCGGCTTGTCTACGCCGCAGGGACTAAATGCCACCCGCGCCTTCTTGACGCCAACGCTCATTCGTTTCGGCGGCGTGCTATTCGAGTGCATGGCCGTACTGCCGCCTTGGCCGTCCGCGTGGCCGGTCGGGATCATTCTTGAGCTGTTCGGGCTAACCGGCATGGTCTACCAAATTTTATGTTATTCTCAAGCAGCGGAAGGTCGATTTCGTCTCACCCGATTGGCTTGACTGGACTCTTTTTTTGGTAGCGCCGACGCTCGGCAACGCGAGCCTGATCGCCGGCGCGGCCGGATCGATTGCCGAGAAGCCGTTCGCGCCCTACGCCATCGCGGGTGCGATCATGCTCCTGCTGCTCGCCGGCATCTATGGCGCCTGGGACCTCACGTTGTGGATCGCCAGGGACCGGGACAAGACTTAGCGCTGCGGGTGCCCTCTGCAAATCTGCCCTGATGCTGCGGCTCGGAGAGTATAACCGCTCAGGTCATCTTCGACGTATCGAGAGAGACTGACGACGATGGTCAATCGGGAACGAATGTCTCAATCGGGTCAGTTCCAGCTCGTGCACCGCAGCAAACGCAAACGGTCACCACCACCGCTGATGCCAATAGCACTGACGCCAATCACGACAAGGGTGCTGGACGCGAAAGGGTCCTTCCCAATACGGATCAGGAGGTTCTCGACATCCATTCCGGTCACAAATGATCAAACGAGGAGCCCACCAGCGATAAGGCTCCGAGTTCGCCGGCAACGCTGCGACGAGCGAAGCAATCAACAAGCATAGTGCGCTCAGGCCGATTTTGCTCAACACCTTTTATCCCAGGCGGCAAGCTTCGTTAGCGTCCCGCGCTTTCGCTCCGTTTGCCGCGAGCATCATGGGCCTCTCTGTCGGCGCAGAAAATCCAAGACTATGATTCGTCGTTCCTCTCGGGGCGCGTTATTTCCTCTCGGAATTCCTCTATTTGCCCCCGGAATTCGTTTTCCAATTTCACAAGCATATCGAGCAGGCCGCGCATCCGTAGCTTTATTTCCGGATTTTCGTCCGGGAAGGCCGCGTAGTAACGTTGGCCGTTGAGCATTGCCGGTCCCGATGTTCATGCCGGAGCGAATCACGTCCAACCAATGAATCAGCGGGACTCGCAGAACTCAAGCTGATTTCAGTGCGAACGGAAGAGCGCTCCAGGGCCGAAACGCAGCATCCTGAACCGCGGGATAAACCTTGAGCCGCGGGATGAGCTTTGCGCCTTCCTGGTTGGAGGCTCGAGTCCGGTCGGGTTCATGCTTCTCGCTTGTGCTCACTCCGGCGGCTCAACGCGGCCTTTCGCCCGTCTGTTTGAATTCAACGCGGCAGGACGACGCCGTCTCAAAACTCGATCTTGCGCTTGTTGAAGAAAGCGTCGATGCCGGCGCGGGCGTCCTCCGACGTCATGCTGACGGCCTGCGCGACGCTTTCGGTCCATAGCCCGTCCGAAGCGGACATGTCCTCGATGCGCGGAATCGCCTGTACGATCAGATAGTTGGGGATTTGCGCGTTCTTGGCGATGTTGTTGGCAAGCTCGATGGCCTTTTCCAGCGTTTTGCCCGGCTCGACCAGATAATGAGACAGACCAAGCCGCTCGCCGGCCGCGGCGTCGAGCGTCCGACCGGTGAGCATCATCTCCACCATGCGGCCGGAGCCGATAATCTTGGCGACGCGGACGCTGGCGCCGCCGCCGACGTAAAAGCCACGGCGGCCTTCCGGCAATTGGTAGAAGGTGGTCGGATCGGCCACGCGGACGTGGGTCGCGGTCGCGATTTCGAGGCCGCCGCCGATCACCGCGCCTTGCATTGCAGTCACCACCGGCCGGCCGCCGAACTGGATGGCCTCAAGCGTGGCGTGCGCGAAACGCGACATGAAAATGCTCTCGAATGCCTCACGATGGCGATGCTCGGAAAGGTCCAGGCCAGCGCAGAAATGCTTGCCGGTGCCGGCGAGCACGACGCAGCGCACGTCGGGCTCAAAATTCTCGAACGTCTTCTTCAGCTCGCCCCACAGTTTCTCGCTCAGCGCGTTGCGCTTGTCGGGCCGGTTGAGAGTGACGACGGCAATCGGGCCTTGACGTTCGATCAGCAAAAGCGGCTCGGTCTCGCTCATGTTCTTCCTGTCGATTGGGATGGTTTGATTTCCAGGCCGGCGACCGCATCGGCACTGCGCAAAGCGGTTTCGCGGAGCACCCGCCGTAGCACCTTGTTGGTCGATGTCCGCGGCAATTCAGGCACGAAAGTGTAGACCCGCGGCCGTTGATAGGATGAAAGATCGCTTAAGCGAACATGACGCTCCAGAGAAGCGGCGTCGAGCGTCGGATCGCCCCGTACGATGAACGCCTGCACCTCTTCACCCCATTCCGGATGCGGCACGCCGACCACGGCGCATTCGGCCACGCCCGCATGGGCAAGCAGCACTTCTTCAACCCGCGCCGGCATGATGTTGATGCCGCCGGATATGATCATATCGTCGCGGCGTCCTTCGAGATAGAGGTAGCCGCCGGCATCGAGATGGCCGAGATCGCGCGAACGCCACCAGCGCCGGTCGCCGTCGGTCACAAAGGAAGCGGCCGTTGCTTCAGGATCGCGCCAGATACCGGCGGCAAGCGATGGGCTCGAAATCAAAATCTCGCCGGTTTCGCCGGGCGCCACTTCGTCCTGCGGAGCGCGGCCCGGCGCGACGATCCGCAGATCGCCATTGAGCAGCGGGCGGCCGACACTGACGAGCCGCTCGCCGACCATCTCGTCTGCGGTAATGCAGCTTCCCGCGGCGCCGGTCTCGGTCGAGCCATACATCTGCACGGCGTTCGGGCTGATTTTTTTGCGAAGCCTCTTCAGCGTCGTCGCGTCCATTGGTTCGGCGGCGAAGCCGATCAGGCGCACGGAGCTGAAATCCGCACCCGGCTCGTCGGAGTTAAGAAGCCGCCGCCACAGCGTCGGCGTCAGGAACACATGGGTGGCGCGCTCGGCGGTCACTTTGCGGACCAGATCGCCGAGATCGAAGTGCTCCATGAAAATCGTGCAGGCACCGGCGTTCAGGAAAGGAAACCAGCCATTGTAGCAACCGATGAACGCTGTCGAGAGCGGCACCAGCGAACGGTCGCGTGGCAACAGTCCCTGATAAAGGTAGAGGTTGGTGCGCGCGTTCTCGATAAAGCCGCGATGGGTGTGCACCACGCCTTTGGGCACCGATGTCGTACCCGACGACAATACGATCACCGCCGGATCGTCCTCGGCCGGCCGCGCGAGTGCCGCATCCGCCGGCGTGCGGTGAAGGTCGCCAGGAATGGTCGCCGCGGGTTGAAACGCGCCGCTGCGTTTCGGCGGCACCGCCGAGACCGCTTCGACGCACGCGCGCAGGCCGGGATAATCGGCGGCGATGCCGGCCGCCAACGCTGCCATGGAGGCGTCGTAGACGAGAAGGCTCGGCTCCATCTTGCGGCAGACAGCGGCCAGGGTCGCCGTGGATTCGCGCGTGTGGAGCGCCATCGGCAGTGCGCCGAGCCGCAGCGCGCCGAGCCAGCAGACGAGATAGATTGCGCTTGGCGGGCACAGCAGCGCGAGCGGCTTTCCCGGCTCCGCGCCCAGCGCCGCTAACAAGGAAGCAGCGCGGCGCGAGAGGTCATCGAGTTCGGCGTAAGTCAGCCGCGTGCCGGAATCGACCACCGCTTCGCCGCTGCCGAACCAGCGCGCGGCCCGCGCAAAGCTGTTGGGAATAGTAAGCGGCAGACCCACGGACATTTTAACGTGCCGAAAATTGCCTATTGCACCTTAAGGCCCATTTGGCCGGCGATCAGGTTGCGCTGGATTTGCGAACTGCCGGCGGCGACGGTGGCGGCGCGCGCGTCGCGGAAATGCCGCTGCATGTCGAACTCCATGTTGTAGCCGTAGCCGCCCATGACCTGCATTCCGGCCTCGGTCGTCTTCACGTAAGTCTCGGCGGCGAGGAGCTTGGCCATGGTGATCTCCTTTAGCGCGTCCTCGCCGCGGCTGACGCGCCATGCGGCCTTGAGAGTCAGCGCCCAGGCGGCTTCGACCTGCGCCTCAAGGTCGGCGAGCATGTGGGCGATCGCCTGGAAAGTGCCGATAGCCCGGCCGAACTGCTTGCGTTCCTTGACGTAGCTCACGGCAAGGTCGAGGACGCCGCGGGCGCTGCCGCAATCGCAGGCAGCGGCGACCACACGCTCGGCCTGAAGACCCGAAAGGATGCAGTCCCAGCCCTTGTTCTCGCCGCCGATCAGCCGGTCGGGCGGGACGCGCGCGTCGTTGAAGAAAAGCTCGTAGGTGCCGACCGAGCGGCGGCCGAGCATGTCCAGCTTTCTGATTTCGAGACCCGGCGTGGTGTTGTCGACCAGAAAGAGCGACATGCCTTGCCGGTAATTCGCCTTGGGGTCGGTCTTGACATAGACGTTGATGACGTTGTCGCGGGCGCCGGCGGCGGTGGCCCAAATCTTCTGGCCGCTGATCACATATTCATTGCCGTCGCGCCGCGCCTGTGTGCGCATGGCGCCGACGTCGGAGCCGGCGTCCGGCTCGGACATGGAGATCGACATACGAATTTCGCCGGAAATCAGTTTCGGCAGCCAATAGCGTTTCTGTTCTTCCGAGCCCTTGCGCGCGACATTGAGGCTGCAAAAGACACTGCCGCCGAAGGCCATCGCGAGGTCGGCGCTGTAGCGGCCGATTTCTTCGGACACGATCGCGAGGTCGACGACGCTGCCGCCGAGGCCGCCATATTCCTCCGCAAAGGGGAGCGCGAACAGGCCGGCATCTACCCAGGCATCGTAGAGCTCGTAGGGATAAAGCCGCTCGCGATCAAGTCGGCGCAGATAGTCGGGCGTTGCCACCCGCTGCATCAGCTTCCTGACACTTTCCCAAAGGAGCTTCTGCTCGGTCGAATATTCGAAATCCATGCATCCTCCGCACCGCGGCCCTGCTTTCCGCCCTGCGCGCAGCTGCGCTATACGATGCTATGCCCGGCTTGCCTAGCACTCGCCGGCGCCTGGACAGGGAGGAAGTCTGCGTGACCACGATGCTTGCCGCCCGGCTCTACGAGGCCGGCCAGCCCATGAAACTTGAGCGTGTAGCGGTGCCGGAGCCACGGCCGACGGATGTTCTCGTCAGGGTGAAAGCCTGTGGCGTGATGCCGAACCTCATCAACGTGCTCACGCACTGGCAGACATGGTTCCCGGAGTTGCCGCTGCCGAAGCTGCCGGCCATCTTCGGCCTGGACGTCGCCGGCGAGATCGCTGCAGTGGGCGAACTGGTGCAGCATTTCCGCAAGGGCGATCGCGTCTACGTCAATCCCGGCCTGTTCTGCGGCTCGTGCCCGGCCTGCCGCGCGGACGATACGATGAACTGCACCAACTACGTTTTCAGCGGCTATTTCGGCTTCGGGCCGGACTCACAGAAGCAGTTCGACGCCTACCCTTATGGCGGCATGTGCGAATACATGCTGGCGCCGCAGCACAATCTGGTTTCAATCCCCGAGCGCGTGACCTACGAACAGGCGGCGCGCTTCGGCTATATCGGCACCGCCTATGCGGCGCTGCGCAAGGCGAACGCGGGACCCGGCGATACGATCTTCATCAACGGCCTTACCGGCACGCTCGGTCTCGGCGCAACGCTGACGGCGCTGGGCCGCGGTGTCACCCGCATCCTCGGTACCGCCCGGGACCGCAAACGCCTGGCCCGCGTCAAGGCGCTCGCGCCCGATCGCATCGAGGTGCTGGCGCAGGACGAGGGCCGCTCGGTCGCCGAATGGGCGCGTTCCTTCACCGGCGGCCACGGCGTCGACGCCACTATCGATTGTCTCGGCCCCGGCACGTCTGGAAAGTTGCTGATGGACGCCATCTACGCGCTGCGGCGTGGCGGCAAGGCGATCAATATCGGCGGCGTCGGCGAGAAAACCGTGATGGACATCCATTGGATGATGGACAACCAGATCGAATTCATCGGCAGCAACTGGTTCAGCGTTGCCGACGGCGAGGCCCTTGCGGCGATGGCAAAAGCCGGCACGCTCGACCTGTCGGTCTTCGAGCATGTCAGGGTGCCGCTTTCGGAGGTCAACAATGCGCTCGACGGTTCGCAATTCCGCGACGGCGGTTTCACCAATGTCGTGATCATTCCTTGAAGGGAAGAAAAAAATGACAGAAACGCATCGTGTGGTCGTGACGGGCACCAATGACGCCGGCAAATCCGTCGTGGTGGAGGAACGGCATGCCGCACTGGCGGGTGCCGGAAATTTCGACTTCTGGCAAACCAAATCTGGACATTCTTTGCACGATCTTGCAGTCGGCCGCGCGCCGATGACCTTCTTCCCGGAGCCGGGCGGTACGCAATTTCGCCTGTTCACCATCCCGCCGCTCGATCCCAACATGACGCCGGCGCAAATCGCCGCGTTGCAGGATTGGTTCTTCAACGAAGTCGGCCCCCAGGCGCGTGTCGACACCAGCCGGCACCCGATGATGCACACGACACCGACAGTCGATTACATCCTGCTCCTCTCCGGCGCGATTTCGCTTGTTCTGGACGAGGGCGAGCCGATCGCCTTGAAGCCGTTCGACGCGGTGGTCCAGCGCGCCGCCAATCATTCCTGGGCGAATACCGGGAAGGAACCAGCGCTTCTCCTCTGCGTCATGGTCGGTGGCAAATAAACGCTCTTGCAGCCAGGTTGAGATAAAGATGAAAGACAATGAGGCCCGCGCCGCGGAGGAGCTCTTTCCGTCCGGCCATCAACCGCCGTCCGACTACGGGAGGCCGCCGCAGCACCAGCGGATCGTCTGCGACAAAGACGTCGCGGTGCCGACGCGCGATGGCGTCAAGGTGGTGATCGACGTTTATCGGCCGGAGGCGGTGGGCAAGTTTCCCGTGCTCTTCGCCTTCGGCGTCCATTCCAAGGAGTTGCAGGGACACGAATTGCCGCAAACGTTTCCGCCGCAACCGTCGTGGTCGTCACTGTGGCTCGGCCATGCGGAAGCAGGCGATACGGAGTTTTTCGTGTCGCGCGGTTACGTGCACGTCGTCGGTTCGCCGCGCGGCTTCCTCAAATCTGGGGATGGCGGCTCGCGCGAATGGGACAGCTACGACGTGATCCAGTGGATCGCGCAACAGCCTTGGTGCGACGGCAACATCGGCATGGTCGGCATCGGCGCATTTGCGTCCGAGCAATTTCACGTTGCACGTCAGCGGCCGCCGCACCTAAAAACAATCTTTGCCTACGATCCGCGCGGCGCCTACGGCAAATTCGGCGGCTTCCGCGAGGAATATCCGGGCGGCGTGCTGCATGCCTTCCGCTATCTGATGGACCATTTCTCGTCGACACACACCACGCGCAACGCGCCGGGCGAGTTGCCGCCGGATAAGGACGAACATTGGCATGAGGCAATGTCGGATCCGGACATCCGCATGTATCCGCATCTCCATAACGTGCTGGTCCAGAAGGGCCAACACATGCCGCGCTACTTCGATGTACTGATCGATCCCTTCGACCGGGAAGAGACGATCACCGCGGCGGAGGCGGATTTTCCGAAAATCGACCTGCCGACCTATACCGGCGCCGGCTGGTACGGCTACACCTACAAGACGCATCTCGCCGGCGCGCAGACCTATTTCAGCAAAATTCCGGGGCCTAAGAAAATGATGCTGACCGGCCCGGCGCATCCCGACCGGCCGCTGCGCGCGCTCCGCGGCGAGATGCTGCGCTGGTACGATCATTGGCTCAAAGGCATCGACACTGGAATCATGCAGGAGCCGCCGGTCACCTACTGGGCGATGGGCGCCAATGAATGGCGGCACGGCGCTGATTGGCCGCTGCCGGAGACGCGATGGACCAAGCTCTATCTGGCGAGTTGGGAACGGCTGACGGCCGAACCCTATATCGGGTCGAGCGTGGACGACTACATTCCACCGGACGTCTTCGCGCAGATGCCGCTGACACAGACCAACCGGATCGCCAGGCTGCGCTTCCTCACCGATCCGCTGCCGCACGATCTCCTTGTCGCCGGCCCCAGTGTGCTCAATCTCTTCGCCGCGATCGATCGGGAGGACACCAACTGGATCATCATCCTCAAGGATGTCGGACCGGATGCGTCGGTGCGGACCGCACGCGAGGGCGAGCGGGAAATCGCGACCGACCTCCCAGAGCGTGAACTGACGCGCGGCTGGCTCAAAGCCTCCAACCGTGCGCTCGACCCCAAGCGCTCAAAACCGTGGAAGCCCTGGCACAAGCTGACCCGCGAGGCGCGGCAGAAAGTGACGCCGGGCAAGGTCGAGCAATATGCGATCGAAATCTTCGCCATGGCCAATGTCTTCCGCAAGGGGCATCGCCTTTGCGTCGAGATCACCAATCTCGATCTTTCGACAGGCGTGCTCGGCGCGACCGATGTCGAATACATCCCCTATCACGTTTGCAGCAGCCGTACGGTTGTGCACAGCATCTATCACGATGCGGCGCATCCTTCGCACCTTTTGTTGCCGGTCATTCCAACGGGCGACTGAGAGTTTAGACGCGACATGGATCTCAATCTGAGCGGCAAAACCGCGCTGATCACCGGCGGCTCAAAAGGTTTGGGCTTGGCGATAGCGCAGCGCTTTGCGTCCGAGGGCTGCCATTTGCATCTCGCGGCTCGCTCGCAAACGACGCTTGAAAAAGCGGCCGAAGCTATCCGGCGCCAGTATCCCGTAAAGGTGGATACGATCGCCGTCGATCTCGCCCGGCGCAGCTCAGCCGATCGTGTCGTGGAAGCGTGCGAGGATATCGACATTCTCATCAACAACGCGGGCGATATTCCCTCCGGCTCGCTGGAGTCTGTCGATGAAGAGCGATGGCGCGCGGGTTGGGACACAAAAGTTTTCAACTACATCAACCTCAGCCGTGAATATTTCGGCCGCATGAAAGTGCGGCGTGCGGGTGTGATCGTCAACGTGATCGGCATCAGCGGCGACCTTCTGGATGCAAGCTACATTGCCGGCAGTGTCGGGAATGCGGCAATGACTGCATTCACCAAGGCACTGGGCTCGACCAGCCACAAGTTCGGCGTGAGGGTGGTGGGCGTCAATCCCGGGCCGTGCGCCACCGAACGTTACGAACGGCTCGCCCGCGCCAAATCCCAGGAGCGATACGGTGATCCGGAGCGCTGGCGCGAGGCGCTCAGGACGCTGCCGTTCGGCCGTGCCGCGGCGCCTGACGAGATCGCCGCGGCGGTCGTTTTTCTGGCCTCGCCGCTGTCGGCTTACACCACCGGCGCCATTCTCACGATCGATGGCGGATTAACCGGCGGACGCGAAATCGCACGATAATTCGCAAGGCACGAGGGGATAGCCCGTGAGTCCAATCTTGGTGTCCGTGATCTCGTTCGCGTGCGTCCTGGCCGGGACCGCCTTCGGCATGGTTCTTCGCAACAAATTGCCGCAGCATCATCTGACCAAAGAAACTAAGGAAGTGGTGAGGCTGGGGACGGGGCTAATCGGAACTATCGCCGCTCTCGCGCTCGGATTGATGATAAGCTCGGCGAATAACACGTTCCAAACTCAGAGCAGTCAAGTCCAGCAGCTTACCGCCGGCGTTGTTTTACTCGACCGCACTCTGGCGCAGTATGGACCGGAATCGGATTCGGTCCGTAATCTGCTCCGGCGCGGAGTTGCTTCGATGGCCGACCGGATTTGGCGCGAGAACAGTTCCGATTCCAGGAAGGCGGCGCCGTTCGACGCGAGCGTCGCCGCCTTGACGTTCTACGATGAGATTCTCAAATTGTCGCCGCGGAACGACGCACAACGCTCTCTCCAGGCCAGGGCAATAAGCACCGCCGACGATCTGGCGAAGACGCGCTTGCTGCTGTTCGCCAATGCCGGGGCGGTAATCCCCATGCCGTTCCTCGTAGTGCTGATTTCCTGGCTCGCCATCATATTTGCGAGCTTCAGCCTCTTCGCAGACAACAACGCAACCACCGTTGTCGCCTTGTGCATTTTTGCCCTATCGGCGTCCGCAGCAATCTTCCTGATCCTCGAGATGAATGAGCCCTTTACGGGCCTGATGATGATTTCCGGCGAGCCGTTGCGCAACGCCCTCGCGCCCGTCAGCCCCTAGAGCGGCTTCGCCCCACGTCGACGACCGGCGCTTTGCCGGCCTTCGCCGTCATTTCGGCGGGCTGGATTCGTTCAAAATGCTCCAGACGTCATCGTCAGGACAGTGCACCGGAAAAGTATCGAACGGCGCGTTGCTGAAGGGAGTGTCGGTGATCATCTTCGGCGTGACGGTCATCTTCAACGCTTTGTGGGCGTCGAACGAGTACCGGTTTTCCGTCACCCCGGCCAATATCGATCCGTCGGTCTGAATGATTTTCATTTCGCAGTTTTCGATCTGTTTCTCGCGACTGAATACGCAGCGGCCGACATCCTCGACCTCCCGCATGACAAGCTTGCTTGCCGTCTTGCGTGTTCTCAAACCAATAAAATGGCCGTCGGCGAAGCGAATCTCGAAGTGGTCGCGGCAGGCGGCGACGGCGTCCTGCGGCGTTGCGGCTTTGTGGTTGGGGAACGACCAAAAGCCGGACCCGATGGGGCTTTCGTTGAGTGGGGTCTGCGCCAGTGTGGTTGTGCCGAAAAGTGCTGCCGCCATGGCTGCCGCCGGTAAAGCCTGAAGGCGCCTCGTCATTTGATCTCTACTCGGCCGGTTTCACAACCATTGTTCCGGTACGCAAAGTGAGCCAGGAAAGCACAAAAGCGGCGAGCGCACATAGCGCAATGGTCGTCACCATAGGCAGCGCGGTGCCGTCGAAGAACACGCTGACCAGGGCGATGACCGCCGCGCCGGTGAGCATTTGCAGCGTTCCAGCGAGTGCCGACGCCATTCCCGCAATTGGCCCGTGCTCCTCGAGCGCGAGCACCATGGTCGAGGGAATGACAAGGCCCAGCCACGCGAAGGCCAGGAAAAGCAACGTCATTAGGACGGCAAGACCAGTGACGCCCGACACGGTTGTTGCAAACAATAGAGCAGTCATCACGATGTAGCAGGTGGCTGCGGTCAATATCACGCGGGAGACGCCGAAGCGCCCGGCAAGATGGGCGCTGAACTGAGAGGCGCCAATGAACCCGATGGCGTTGATGGCGAATGCCATGCTGTATTGGGTCGGCGTCAGGCCGAAGTGATCGATGTAGATGAACGATGAACTGGCGAGAAAGGCGAAGAAGCTCGCCATACCGAACGCGCCGATGAACGTCAGGGACAGGAACCGCCGATCCCGCAGCAGGAAGCCGTAGCCCGCCAGCATGCTCTTGAGGCCGCTCCCGATCCTCTGATGGGGAGGCCGGGTCTCCGGAAGAACGAATGCCACCAGCAGGAGGCCGAGAGCCGCGGCGATCGTGATTGCGACGAATACTGCCCGCCAGCCGAACGGCACGATCAGGGCGCTGCCGATCAGCGGCGCCAGAATCGGCGAGACGCTGAAGACCAGCATGACCAGCGACATCAGGCGCGTCGCCTCCAGACCGGTGTGCAGGTCGCGGATCACGGCGCGCGGAATCACCATGACGGCGGATGCGCCGACGCCCTGGATGAACCGACCGACAGTCAGCCATCCGATCGTCGTGCAAAACACGCAGCCGATCGAACCGGCAACGAACAGGGACAGCCCAACGTAAAGCGGGGGTTTGCGGCCGAACATGTCAGAGACCGGACCGTAGCCAATCTGGCAAATGCCGAATGCCACGAAGAACACCATCAAGGTTGCCTGTGTGGCGGACGTGGTGGCCCTGAGGCTGGCGGAGATCGCCGGGAGTGCCGGCAAGTACATGTCAATCGCGAAAGGCCCGATGGCGGTGAGAAGACCCAATACGATCGCGTTTCGGGCGAATGTTGGCGGCATTTGCGAGATTCACCATTTTGTTGAGGCCGGCTTGAAGTGCGGCCACGGCGGCCGCGTCCCGGGCTTGGGCCGGGCTTCGCTGTGCCGAGAGATATAGAGATATATAGTCGTTGGAGTTCGGCTAGGTCGATTCCACCATCGGGTGCCGCGGTAGACGAACTTTCTAGGAATCGGCAAGGTGTTCGCGCCGCCGTTCCCGTAGCAGCGCCGCCGCCATTTCGCGCAAGCGTACCCGTTGCACTTTGAGACCGTTCGGGCTGTCCACGATCGGAAAGCTATCGACCGCCACGATTCGCTCCGGAACTTTAAATCGCGCCAATTGCTGGCGGCAGACGGCCAGGAGCGCCGCCTCGTCGAACACCGCCCCATCGGTTGGGCGAACGAAGGCCACCGGCACCGGATCGGAGTCTCCCGCCGCCGCCACGACCTGTACGCCGGCCACGCCGGGCTGTGCCTGTATGACGGTCTCCCGCCGCCTCCGCGGCGGCGATCGACGCGGTGGCTGTCGAGTGGAACGCCGCGAAACCGGAGAAACGGATCGTTTCGAACGGGCGCCCGCCGGATGCGGCGGCGATGCGGCCGAACATGTCGTCGCCGCCGATCACGTGGCTGATCCGGTGTTGCCGGATCAGCGCGGCCGCTGCCTCTCCGTCGAACTGGTTGAGGCACACGATGTGGGCGCCGCCGGCGACCGCGGCCATCGCCGCCGCATTGCCGAACGTTCCGCAGAACGGTACCGCCCCGAGGAGCACCGCGTCGGGCGCGTCGAGCCCGATATGCCGCGCGACATCGGCGGCATGTCCGGCGATGGTTTGCTGATCGTGCAAAACAAGCTTCGGGCCGCTGGTAGTGCCCGAGGTGGTGAAAGTCAGACACGGCGCATCCGCCGCGGACTCGTCCGGTCCCGCGCCGGTGGCAGTGCCTGCGAGCGGCAACGCCGGCAGGCCAGCGAGCTGGGTCACGCCGGCAGGACGATCAATCCCGAACACACGGCGTAACGCGGCGCGGTCCTCCACGGGCACGCTTGTGAAGATCGCGGGGAAGTCGACCGGCGAAAATCCCCATTGCGTCACCAGTGCCGTCGCGCGGGACCGGCGCAGCAAACTGCCGATCTCCGCCAGGCGAAAGCGCGTGTTGATGTGGATCGCGAGCGCGCCGAGCCGGGCGCATGCAAAAATCGCGGCAAGATATGCGGTACCGTTCGGCAACCACAGCGCGACACGCGCACCGGGTCTTACGCCGCCTTTGCGCAGCCCGGCGGCCACGCGCAGCACGAGGTCCCGGAAAGCGCGCCGGTCCAGCGTTCGCTCAGCGTCGGTTACCGTCGGTCCGGCCGGATCAAGTCCGGACCACGTCATCAATGCGCCAAGCGTGCGCGGATATTCTGGTCCGTAAGTCTTACGCATCGGAACGACCAGCCTTTTAGGTCGCGTGAAGCGCCAGTGGCTCGACGCTACTCACAACTCTGACGCATTGAACGCGTCGCGCCCGCGTCTTTACCCTCGGTCAGACGGAGCGCTTGCACTGCTTGTGAAAACCGGGCTCTCGATGATCTCCATCGAGACTTCGATCCGTGTGCGTTACGCGTGAGCCTCGCTGTCAAGGTGCGCCATCTGCGGCGCGTCGTAGCGCGCGCCGGCGGTGAGGGCGGGCGATACCGCCGCGTCGATGCGTGCGATGTCGGCGGCGTCGAGTTTTAGCTCCATGGCGCCGAGCGACTCGTTGAGCTGCTCGCGGCGGCGGGCCCCGATCACCGGCAAGATGTCGGCGCCGCGGGAGCGGACCCAGGCCAAAGCGAGCTGCGCCGGACTTGCGCCTTTTTCATTGCCGATCTGCCGCAGCGCCTCGACCAGCCGCAAATTCTTGTCGAGATTGCCTTCCTGGTAGCGCGGCATGCGCACCACGCGGATGTCGCCCTTAACTCCCGCCGCCGGGACGCGTCCGCTCAACAGCCCGCGCGATAAGACGCCGTAAGCGGTGATAGCGATGCCAAGTTGGCGCGTCGCCGGCAGGATCGTGCTTTCGATGCCGCGGCTCATCAGCGAATATTCGATTTGCAGATCGACGATCGGATGGACGGCATGCGCGCGGCGAATGGTCTCAGCGCCGACTTCGGACAGCCCGATGTGACGGACGTAGCCGGCGCGAACCATGTCGGCGATGGCGCCGATGGTGTCCTCGATCGGCACCACCGGATCGAGGCGGGCAGGGCGGTAGATGTCGATATAATCGGTGCCAAGCCGCCGCAAGGTATAGGCGAGGAAATTCTTGACCGCCTGCGGCCGGGCGTCGTTGCCGCCAAACACGCCGGCGGGGTCGCGCAATGCGCCGAATTTCACCGAGAAAACGACACTCGCGTGCGGCACGTCTTCCAGCGCGCGGCGGATCAGCATCTCGTTGTGACCCATGCCGTAGAAATCGCCGGTGTCGATCAGCGTGACGCCTGCCTCCACCGCCGCGCGGATGGTGGCGATGCTCTCCGCCTCGTCCGAGGGCCCGTAAGCTCCCGGCGACATGCCCATACAGCCAAGGCCCAGCGCCCCGACCGCCGGTCCCGATCGGCCAAGTGTCACAGTCTGCATGACGCCTCCATTCGCAATGATTGTTGTCGAAAACCAGCTGTTAGAGATAGACGCTCTTCATCTGCGCCTCGGGATAACGCAAGCCCGCAGCGGCACCAACCGGAACGGCATCGGAGATTTGCGCGAGCTCGCCGTCCGTCAAGTCGATCGAGAGCGCTCCAAGATTTTCGAGAAGCCGTTCTTTCCGCTTAGTGCCTGGGATCGGCACGATGTCGTCGCCTTGCGCCAGAAGCCACGCCAGGGCGAGTTGGCCAGGCGTGCATCGTTTCTGGCGCGAGATATCTTCGATGCGATGAACTAGCGCCATATTGCGGGCGAGGTTCTCCGGCGCAAATCGCGGATGGCGGCGGCGTGCGTCGGTCTCGGCCAGATGGTCGTGGCCTTCGACCGCACCGGTCAGCAAACCGCGGCCGAGCGGGGAATAGGCGACGAAGCCGATTTTGAACTCGCGCGTAGTCCGCAACGTCTCCTCGCCTTCAGCCCGGTACAGCAGAGAGAACTCGTTCTGCACCGCGGCAATCGGATGAACTGCGTGGGCACGGCGGATGGTCTCGGGGCGGGCTTCGCTGATGCCGAGCGCGCGGATCTTACCCTGTTCGACCAGTCGGGCCATGGCGCCGAATGTGTCTTCGACCGGCACGGCCGGATCGACGCGGTGCTGATAATAAAGATCGATGACCTCCACGCCGAGCCGTTTGAGGCTCGCCTCGCATGAAGCCACCACATATTCGGGCCTGCCATCGGCGACCTTGCCGCCACGGCCACCAAGGTTGCCGAATTTCGTCGCCAGGACGACACCGGCGCGGCGGCCCTTGATGGCCCTGCCGACGAGTTCCTCATTGTGGCCAAAGCCGTACATGTCGGAGGTGTCGAGGAAAGTAATGCCCCGGTCGAGCGCCCCGTGAATGACGGATATTCCGTCGTCGTCGCTGCTCGCGCCATAGACGCCGGAAAGTGACATGCAGCCAAGCCCGACCGCGGATACCGCGATGCCGGACGAACCGAGTGAACGTTGGGGGATGGCGTTGGTCATTCCTGCTCGCAAATACAACCGCGAACCGTACCGGGGCGGCATTCTTCCTAATTGGGCTCCAGAAACGATGCACGCAAGCCGCGGCTTTGCAGTGGCGGCATGACGCGAGAGAATACCCGGATATGAGTCTAACGATGGGGGCGGCAGGCGTTGCCATGAATGCACCATTGCCAGCCATTCCGGTCGTTGACATTCGCGATGGCGGCCCACCGCAACATGCACGGCAAAGCGCCGCGCGGGCGCGCGCGCAGACGCTTGTCTCGACTTTTTTCCGTCGACGGCCCGCCCGCTGGTCCCGGTTCTCGACTGGCTTTCGCATCGCTCGCTGAAGCGCTCGCGCTCGCCTTATTTCGCCGAGGTGGAGCAGATTGCGGCGGCCCTCGATTTCTCCGGCGTGTGGCTGCTCAACGCCTCGTATCAATGGGGCTGCACAGCGCGCGCCAGCGAACACGGCGGTCGGCCGTGGCTTTTGCGGACGCTCGATTGGCCGTTTCGAGGACTCGGACACTATACCGAGGTCGCGCGGATGCGCGGGGTGAGCGGCGATTTCGTCAGCGTCACCTGGCCAGGCTATGTCGGTGTGCTTACGGCGATGGCGCCGCAGCGCTTTGCCGCCGCGCTCAACCAGGCGCCGATGTGGCGGCGGACGCAGCATCGCTGGCTGCGCCCATACGATTATGCGGCAAACGCAGTGCGCGCGTCGGCGGCCGCCGACCGCATGCCGCCGGATCAGCTTTTGCGCCAGACGTTTGAAGTATGTGGCGATTTTGCCGCGGCGCGGCGCCTCCTGGAAGAAACGCCGGTTGCCCGTCCCGTGATCTACACACTCGTTGGCTGCGCGGCCCGTGAACGCTGCGTGATAGAACGGACCGAGACGGGGTTCGTCACCCGCGAGGACGATACCTGCGCGGCCAACGATTGGGTGCCTTGCCGGCCAGGCTGGGAAGGGCGCATCGGCACCCGGCGCTTCCTTGTCAGCTCCTTCGCCGATGCCGCAGGCCACAGCCGCGCACGGCGCGATGCATTGGCGGGCTGGATCGGCTCTTTGACAGCGAACGGGTTAGATTGGGTGCGGGAGCCGGTGCTCAATCCGTATATGCGGCTCGCGGTCGCCATGAATCCGGCCGCCGGAATCTTGCGCGCCGCAGGGTATGACAGGGCCGGAGGCGAATTGCCCGAGCCGGTGACGCAAGTCTGCGAAATCGCGTAGCTTGTCTGCAAGTCCGGGTCGCCGCTAGCTCCGTTTCCGGCTTCAGAGCTGATTGGCCAAGAAAGTCTCGAGCGTGACCGGATCGGCTTTCAGCAAGGGTTCCACGACTTCGACATTCTCAAATGGCGTGGCTTCCACGAACCAGCGCCGCGGCGCCGGAAGTCCCCAGAGCTGAGATCTGCGTGTATCTGTAAGGTCCCAGCGTAGCGGGACGTCGTCGAGATCGATTGTTTGATAATGCGTGTTGAAAAGCTCGACGCGGTGATTGTCGGGATCGCGGAAATAGACGAATAGCGCATTGCCGATACCGTGCCGTCCGGGACCTCGCTCCAGCCGGTCCGCGACCCCCATGCTGGCGGCTACGTCGCAGGCGTGGATCAGGTCGCGCACCTCCGGAACGGTGAAGGCGAAGTGGTGCAGCCGCGGCCCGTGGCCGTTGCTGAAGACGATGTCGTGCGGATTGCCCTTGCGTTGCAGCCAGACGCCCCAAAGCTCGTCGGTCCCGTCCTTGGCGGTGTATTCCGTCAAGCGAAAGCCGAGATGCGTGTAGAAATCGCAAGCTGCCTGCACGTCGGTCGCCGCTACCTGCACGTGATCCAGGCGCTGCGGGCTTCCGCCTCGGAACTGGTCAAACGATTGCATGAAACGCGGCGCCGTTTTCATCGACGCGCAGAGTTCGATGAGAGACCCCGAACCGTCGGCAAGACGCAGGGTCCGTCCCTGATGCGCCGTGTCGATCCACCGATTTTCGATCCGCTGGCTGTCGCACCACTCTTTCGCGGCATCGAGATCGTCGTCGGTAAGGACGCGAAAGCCGATCGCCCGGCAGGCCGGTGCCGCGTCACGCTTTATGAATACAATCGAATGGTGTGATCCTTCCTCCAGCCCCCGCAGATACAGCGCTTCGTCGTCATGGTCGCTCGCGACAAAACCCAGAACACCGACGTAGAATCTGCGGGCCGCGTCGAGGTCGCGCGTGGTCAGCACCACGTGGCTGATTCGGGTGACGTTGAAGGGAGGCTTCGTCACGGTGGCAGGCAGAGTCATGCGTGTTCTTCCTTGCGGCAACGAGATTCAAATTCGAGATTTCGGTGGTGGCTGCAATGTTTGCGCCACTCTACGCCTATCCCTGCGCCGGGGGAATTCTCTGCGCCACCCGCATCGATTAGCCGTCTTGCGCTGCCGGCGGGTTTGCCATGAGGTAACGCGTTGCGCTATCTGCAAACCGGCCGCCGCGCCGCGCGCGTTGTCATCGGCCGAAATCGACAAAGCGAGGCGGTCGACAATGCCCACGATCAAAAGTACGGACGGCACCAAGCTCTACTACGAAGAGGCCGGTACTGGCACGCCGGTCGTTTTCGTCCACGAATTTGCCGGCGACTATCGCACCTGGGAACCGCAGATGCGCTATTTTGCGCGTTCGCATCGTTGCGTCACCTTTTCCGCGCGCGGCTATCCGCCTTCCGAAGTGCCGAGCGATCCGGCGCGTTACGGTCAGGACATCGCGCGCGGCGACGTGATCGGGATTATGGACGCGCTCGGCATCGGCAAGGCGCATGTGGTGGGTCATTCCATGGGCGCCTACACGGCGCTCCATGTTGGTATCCGCCACCGCGAGCGCTGCATCTCGGTTACTGCGGCCGGTTGCGGCTGGGGCTCGGTGGCCGATCCGGCCGTGCGCGAGGCGATGCGCAAAATCGCGGTGACGACCGGCGTGATGTTCGCCGAGACTGACATTGCCAAAGCGGCGGCGAGCTATGCCGACACGCCCACGCGCCAGACGCACAAATACAAGGACCCGCGCGGTTTTGCGGAATTCGCCCGTATGCTCGGCGAGCATTCCGCGCAAGGCCACGCTCTGACCATGTCGATGTTGCAAGCGCGTCGTCCGACATTGTGGGACATGGAAGCCGATTTGGCGCGTTTTTCGGTGCCGCTGCTCGTTATCGTCGGCGATGAGGACGAGAGCTGCCTCGAGGGTAGCTTGTTTCTCAAACGCACGGTGCCGACCGCGGGACTCCTTGTCGTTCCGCGCTCCGGTCACACCATCACCAGCGAGGAGCCAGCAGCGGTCAACGCCGCGCTCGAGGAATTATTCGCTGCCGCGGAGGCGGGTCGCTGGCTGGCGCACAAGCCGCCGGCGTGACGTTGCGTGCTTCGAAGTCTTGGGACTACTTTGCGTCGTGGAAGATGATGCCCAGAGTGTGACGGGCCCCGGAACGAACGCGGCTGACGCCATGACGTAAATTGACCCGGTAAACGCCTTTGCCGCCTTGAACCGGTCGGTTGTGAACGGCAAAAAGCACCGCATCGCCTTGATGAAGAGGGACCACCTCGACGCGACTCTGCATGCGCGGGCGCTGTTCGGTCAGGATGAATTCACCGCCGGTAAAATCCCGGCTGGGCTCGGACAGCAGGAGCGTGACCTGTAACGGGAATGCCAGGTCGCCGTACAAATCCTGATGCAGACAATTGAAATCGCCGGGAGTATATCGCAATAGCAGAGGCGTCGGCCGAATCTGCCCGGCGTCGTGGCAGATTTTCAGATAATCCGCATGCTTTGCCGGATAACGCACGCCGATATTCATCCGCTCGTTCCATGCATTGGCGAACGTCGCTGCACGGGAATAAAGCGCCGTGCGGAGATCTCCGATCAGCCTGGGCAGCGGATATTTGAAATAGCGATATTCGCCCTTGCCGAAGCCGTGCCGCGCCATGTGAATGTGGCTGCGGAAGTGTTCTTCGTTCGGGAAGAGCGACGCGGTCTCGCGGCATTCACTCGGCGTCAACAGCTTTTGCAGAACGGCGCAACCGAAGGAATTGAGCTCCGACCCGATCAGGTTCCAATCGTAGCCCGCTAAGCGTCTTTCGACAGACTTGACGTCGGCCGCGGCGATCTTCAGTGCCGGGGTCATGCGTGTACCTTCATCGTTTGGGCCGTCTCATTCCGGCACGCCGCTACACCTACGATTAGAGCAACTCCGGCAGCAACCCGATTCCTGCACCTGTCGGGGCCGGAATGCGAACCACCCGTGCGCCGCTGTTGGCCTTTTTCACAGAGGCGTAGCACGGTGCCTATA
>Ga0302324_100009676_pt1 | contig 20103 bp, 25 predicted proteins | sample Palsa_T0_1_FD_201949 | JGI IMG/M metagenome (GOLD analysis project Ga0302324, IMG submission 201949) | Peat permafrost microbial communities from Stordalen Mire near Abisko, Sweden - Palsa_T0_1 | ecosystem: Environmental > Terrestrial > Soil > Palsa > Peat permafrost | place: Sweden: Abisko...
AACTGGATGCGCGGAGCGACTTGTTCTCGTTTGGTTCCGTACTGTACGAGATGGCGACCGGCGCATTGCCCTTTCAGGGAGAAAGTTCGGCGATGATTTGTGAAGCCATCGTGAACCGTACCCCAGTAGCCGTTGTACGCCTCAATCAGGACGTGCCGCCCAAGCTGGAAGACATCATCAACAAGGCTCTAGAGAAAGATCGCAACCTGCGCTATCAGCACTCAGCCGACATGCGAACGGATTTGCAACGGCTGAAGCGGGATACAGAGATGGGACGAGCCTTAGCTGCGAGTTCCGGGACGGTGGCGGTCGCACAGGAAAGTGGTGCTCAGGTCGCCCAACCGCCATCTCCTATATCTGGTTCCTCCCCTGCGCTTGCTCCATCTCCGTTATCAAGCGCGGTGAAAGTAGCCGAGGTTCCTGTCGCGGGCAGGAAACTCTGGAAGGTTTTGGTTCCCGCAGCGGTGATACTCATCGCGGTTGTAATCGCGGGGGCATTCTATTTCCGCTCACGCTCGACCAAGCCCGCGACTAAGCTGACCGAGAAGGACACGATTGTTCTCGCCGACTTCACAAACGAAACAGGCGATCCTGTTTTCGATGACACGCTCAAGACCGCCCTCAGCGTTTCCCTGAACCAGTCGCCCTTCCTGAATGTGCTCTCCGACAGCAACGTCGCCAAGACGTTGAAGCTGATGACCCGCCCACGCGACACCAAGCTCACACCCGACATCGCGCGGGAGCTTTGCCAGCGTGCGGGCAGCAAGGCGTACATTGCCGGATCGATTGCCAGTCTCGGCAGCCAGTACGTGCTGGGGTTGAAGGTGGTGAACTGCCAGAGCGGGGACGCGCTGGCGCAGGAGCAAGCAACGGCTGCCAGCAAGGAGAAAGTACTGGATACGCTGGGGGAGACAGCATCGAAGCTGAGAGGCGAGCTCGGCGAATCGCTTGCGACAGTGCAGAAGCTCGATGTGCCGCTTTCTGAAGCGACCACATCCTCCCTCGAAGCCCTGCAGGTGTTCAGCCTTGGTCGGAAGGCTGAACGCGAGAAAGGCCCCGCTGCGGGGCTGCCTTATCGCCAACGCGCCATCGAACTCGACCCGAATTTCGCCACGGGGTACGACGCCATCGCTGAGGACTACGGGAGCCTTGGCGAGCCGGGACGCGCCCGCGATTATTTCACTAAAGCATTTGAGCTACGTGAACACGCCAGCGAGCGGGAAAAGCTGGAGATTGAGATTGATTATTACGGAAACGTCACGGGGGAATTGGAGAAAGCTCTCCAAGCACAGCAAGCACTGATCGCAAACTATCCAAGAGTTGGTGGCGTGGGTTTGGGCACCTTGTACAACGAGGAGGGGCAGTATGAACGGGCAGAGGAGGCGTATCGTGATGCGGTTCAGAAGATGCCGGACTACTCTAATCCGTATTGGGGTCTCGCCAACGTCCTGCTCGCCCTACAAAAATTCGCTGAAGCCCAGCGGATGATTGAGCAGGCTCATGCGAGAAAGCTCGATAACGTCGGGCTTCGCGAAGCACTCTATGCCATCGCGTTCAATCGGGGTGATTCGACCCTGATGGAAGAAGAGCAGCAATGGTTCAAGGGCAAGCCGGAAGAGAACATGGGGTTTTCGGTGGCTTCGGACACGGAAGCATACGCGGGTCACCTCAGCAAGGCGCGGGAATTGATGAAACAATCTGTAGATTCCGCCATCCGTGCCGACAGCAAGGAAACGGGAGCGATCTCGCTAGAGGATTCGGCATTGCGCGAAGCAGCGTTTGGGAACCTGAGCGACGCGAAGCAAGCGGCAGCGGATGGGATGAAGCTCTATCCAACCAGTCAGGGAGTCGAAGTCGAAGCCACGCTTGCCTATGCGATCGCTGGCGATACTGCACGAGCCGAATCGCTGGCACAAGACCTCAACAAGCGTTACCCGCTGGATACGCAGATGCAATCTTTGTGGCTGCCAGCGATTCAGGCGCAATTGGCGCTGGACAAGAAGAATCCCGCGTCTGCCTTGACTGCGTTGCAAGCCACTGTTCCGCCCATTGAGTTGGGGCAGATTCTGTTCGTCAATAATATTTCCTGTCTCTATCCGACCTATATTCGTGGCGAGGCGTATATGGCAGCAGGGCAGGGCACGCAAGCTGCCGCCGAGTTCCAAAAGATCATCGACCACAACGGCATCGTCTGGAACTGCTGGACGGGAGCGTTGGCCCATTTGGGAGTGGCTCGTGCTAATGCTTTGCATTCGAGAACCTCGCAGGGTGCGGATGCCGATGCCGCCCGCGTCCGGGCGCTCGCTGCCTACAAAGTTTTCCTTACGCTCTGGAAAGACGCCGACCCCGACATCCCCATTCTGAAGGAAGCCAAAGCGGAATACGGGAAGTTGCAATAGCCTCTACCATCCTCGGAGCAGGTCAGGCAATACCTCCCCCGCTTGGCCCAAATCACATTCCGTAAACGAGGATGCGTTGGCAGGAATCTCTGGTCCGACGTAGATTGTCCGCGCACGGCCACTGGCTTGAGCAACGAAGCTGGCGGCGGGCTCGACCACGCCCGAACTTCCTATCGCCATAAAGAGAGTGCATTGATCTAGCCCACGATAGATTCGATCCAATTCGAACGGCACCTCGCCGAACCAGCAGATGTGCGGGCGAATCCGGCCGCCGCATTCGCAACGGGGCACTTCGGCTGCCGGATCGTAGAGTTTCGTGTCGTCAAATGGCGGGCGGGCGCAGGTGTCGCAGCGAATCTTGAAAAGCTCTCCGTGCATGTGGACGACACTTCTCGATCCCGCCTGCTCGTGAAGATTGTCCACGTTCTGGGTGCAGACGAAGAGGTGTTCTTGCAAGGCCTTTTCAAGCTCGGCGAGGGCGAGGTGCGCTGGATTCGGTTTGGCTTCCGAAGCCACGCGCCGACGCATGGAACAGAACTCCCACACCAGCCGGGGATCGCGGTACCAAGATTCGGGCGAGGCGACCTCCTCGATCCGGAAGTTCCGCCAAAGTCCTTCTACGCCACGGAAAGTGGGGATGCCGCTTTCCGCACTCACTCCTGCTCCAGTAAGAATGAAGAGGCGGTCGGTGGAGGCGACGGTCAGCATCGATGGAAAGTTGATAGAGGTTCGGAGGTCCAAAACTTTTCCCATCAAGTATGCAACATTGATTTGCTCGGCAGCACTTCGTCAAGAGATTCAATTCATTCGTTCCCGTTTTGCGCCCTTCGGAAGGTCAAGTGCGGAAGTCGGCAAATGAGGGGTTAACTCTGACATCGGAGTATGTGACAAGTTGGTAGTCCCAACACGGCATGTAGAATCTGTTGCACTTAACGGCACGAGGATCGCGGCGACGTTTACCCGGGTGCCGGACATGGCTTTGCCTTGACACGTGCGTGCGGGTCAGCCCCCGATTTCTCTATCACAACCCTCTACAGCAGCCCGCCAGTCTGTATTGCCAGATCATTCAGCGCCATCTCCAGCTTCGTGATCGCCGAGCCGATTTCCGGATGCTCTCCGATTTTCTCTTGCAACGCCTTTAGAATCTGGTGAGCACTTCTGATATGAACTTCTGCTTCGGCGGGATTTGGCTTGGGATTGGGTTCGTGCGGTGTTTTCATGGGTTGCTCCCCTGTGTTGCTCGTTTCTTCCATCTATCTTGTCTTTCATTCTACGCATTCGACGCTACCGGGCGCATGGTTTCCCCCACGCTCTGAGCCTCTTGTATTGATGACAGTCAAGGACCTTACACAGTTTGTCGAAGGCAAACTCGACTGAGGCGGCCGAGCAGAGCGACGAATGCCGGGGACGAGAACTCGCTCCACCCGGCAGGGTCTTGGTCCAACTGTCTTCCCGCAGTTCGCCCGGCTGGCCGCAAACCTCGCAAGTATGGAAGGATTCCGGTTGGGCGGCTTCGAGGCGGTTAGCGGAACCGCGCATCCGGAAATGTATACATTTGAACAGTTATCGACATTGTTACAAGGTATGGTGACTGTTAGGGAAACACCTGTGAAGCGGTCGCGGGTTAATGGTGGCAATGCCCCATCGAACCCTCCCGACCGCTTCACTTCTCGTTCTGATAACTGCACCTTTAGGCAGAGCGGGGCGAACATCGGGTGTGTTCCCCGCATTGCACGGATGTCCACGACCCTACAATCTCCTGAACTGAACGTGACCTTTAACTTGAACGGTTCAACCGGAGTCACATCTTCAATGTCAGGAATCGTTACGTTTGGAAGCCTCCCTAGATTCGTTCCAGCCTCCCGCTTCGCGCCAGACGAAGACCCTGTCGGCATTCCATGCATACACTACACCGGGTTCATCTTCCTTGACTTGGAACTCTTCATCGAGTGTTTGAAGCGCACGCCTCAAGGCTTCCAGACGTTCTGGCGAATCCTTGGGGGTGGCTACACCGGTTGTGCCGAAATCCAAACACATCATCTTGGATGGAGTATGGCGGCAGAGGAATCTCGGTCAGTGTCGTAACTTGCAAGCCCGGTTGGCCACAAAGGCTTCCAGCACCTCTAGAACGATTGAGCCGACCCAAACCTCATCCGGGCAGGCAAATCGCCGCAAATTCGCCTTCCTGACGGATCACCCGCCAGAGTCGTCCGTGGGAAAAGAAAGCATCGCTCGAATCACGACTACTGCGCCCGGTGGAACACGTAAAAGAATAGAGCCACACTGAAGGAGCCAAACGCATAAATGAATGACTGGAACAGCGTCACCGCTGGAACCAAGTCCCGCAGGACATTCAGGAAGGTGAGGACGAACGTCCATACCAAAAGAGCCGTCATCAGAATCGTCCCGATCAGTGCCAGCAACGCCGCATTTTTGAGTGTCATGACGGCAGTATGAACGCTGGCAGTGTCGGAGGCAACTTCGGGTCCAGCTTTGGTGCTAATTCGGACAATGATCCTTAGCGAGACTGTTCACAATACGCACGTCTCGGGTCAGCAGTCCGCTTTGGTGAGTCGAGCAGCAGCAGGATTCTTGGTCCTCCCGTTTACCGACCCCCTTTCCCCACAGGGCGATCAGCCCGCCAGCGTGCTGTCGGATTTCGTAGGAAATGGGGCGATAACGTCGCGTCCCTCTCTGGTCCTCGCAGAATACGAACGAGTGACCATAAGCCGATGTGTTTGAATTCCATACAGATTCGAGGATCGAGGTGTCTTCCCATTGATACGAGAGCCGCCTGCCCCCATAGAGCCGATTCAAGACTTTTCCGTACTTTGTCGAAGGCGCTTTATCGGCCGCCGATGACATACTCGATTTCGGTGTCGCAGCACTGCTGGTAAATCTGCTCGGGTGGCACTGGGAATTTCTGCCATCATTTCTTGTCAAGCTCGTGCCCGGAGTCGATTTAGTTCCTTTCTGGACCATAGCGGTTGCAAACGTGTATCGCAAATCCAAGCGGATCGCAGTTACCGCAGAAGAGAGTCGTGAGCAGCATCCGGCGCTAAAAGACCCACAAGGTTCGTAAGCCGAGAATTGCCCGTCATCCTTGATCGAGATGCCTATAATCTGTGGCTCGACCCCGCGATGCAGAACGTTGCGGCGATCTCCGAACTGCTAGAAACCTTCGATGCTCGGCTGATGCCGTGCTTTCCGATCAGCACGCGCATCAATCACGTGGCGAACGATGATGAGGAATGTTCTCGACCTGTGGGACTCTCGAAGAGTCAGACTTTGCTGTTCTCGTAGCAGAATGGCTTCTGACGAATGCCACGTCGGGCAGTCAGGAATAACAACTCGAATAATCATGGCTTAGCACGGAAGGTATATTGCTATCATCGGAGTGTATGTTCGCCTAGAATGGACGCGCACTGAAAAACCGTAGCCGTGGTTCCAACGCTAAGGAGATCAAATGAAACGGATAGTCGGGTCGGTTGCGATTTGTGTTTTGTTGCTGGGAGTTTCGATTCAGGCGCAAGCGCCGCCGAAGCCGGGGCCGGAAGTACAAAAGCTTGCATATTTTATTGGCAACTGGAAAGAAGAGGGTAAATCTACCGCGCACGGTATGGCCGGACCGGTGTCGTCAACTCAAAAGTGGGAATGGGTGTCCGGAGGATTTTTTATTGTGGGTCATTCGAACAACAAAACGCCCGTGGGTGATTTTACGATCATGGCCGTAGTGGGATATGACCCGGAAACAAAAATGTACACCTACAACGCATTCGACAGTTGGGGCGAACTGATCACGGCCAAAGGAGATGTCAGCGCCGACACTTGGACTTGGATAACCGACACGACGATGCAAGGTAAGCCGATGAAGACGCGCTTGACCGAGAGGGAAGTTTCCAAGACGCAATACACATTAAAATATGAATCGTCCACAGATGGCGGCAACACGTGGACATCCGATCTGGAATCGACGTTTACGAAGATGACGGCTGCTGCTCCGGCGTCGAAGTAGGAATTCGCATTCTTGGACTAGCGGAACTGACTCTCGCAGAGCAAATGCCGAGCGGAATAATCACTCGCCCGATGAACGACTGGGCCGCAAAGAACTTTGGCGTGCTCGGCGGCGGATCGCCGAGTGAATACACTTTCGCAGATTAAACACCTGCGCACGTCCTGACCGACGACGCAGAATGCTCGCGACCTGTGGAAGTCATTGAGATTCAGAATCGGCTATTCTCTCAGCACCATGACCGATGAAGGGCGAATGCAACGCGAGTCCAGCCTGATCGCGACCATCAGAAAGAATCTTCCCGACTTCGCGAAAGCCTGCGCGGATGAGACGGAACTAGTCTTGCTCCACCAAGACGCCTTTGCCGCCGACTACCAACAAGACGAATACACGCTACTCGGCATGGCGATCAAGTACGCCGGTCTCCGTGGGAAGGAAGTACGGGTGATCGGGAAGAATCGAAGCACTTTGCGCGAAGAAGAGAGAATTCAGAGACGAACGCTACGAGGTTTCCATCTTTCCACGTCGTCCGGTCACGACTTGGAACGCTTGGCTCAGTTTCATTTTCGATGCCTTCACCGTAGCCTTTGACAACTTCACGGTTCCCTCTCTAACAATCGAGCCCAGCAGCTTCGCAGCTTTCACTGTGGCGGCTCGCCGCAGACCAGCCTTCTCGACCCGCACCGTGCAGCGACAGTATTCCTTGGTGATCATTCCGACCCTGAGAGTCAGGAAGGCGTTCGCCGAACCAGACAGGACAGAACTTGCAAGCAGATGCATACCCGGAATTGCAGCAACCGTCGAGCCGAAAATCGTTCCAACCAGCACATCGACATCGATGTCCTCAATGCCAGCAGCGATGAAGGCTGTCGAAGCCACGTTTGCATAGAGTTGCACAAAATCCCGAAGGGACGGTCGTTGGTAGTACACGTGAGCCACTTGCCAAATGAGCCGCGTTTGAGCGGCAAACAACACCAGAACATCCAACCGACCACTTTGCAAAACGGCTGTGCTGAGGAATACCGCTGACGCAGTAGACGTGACTACATCGTCAGCGTGCTTATCTAGTTTCTGAAGGGCTGTTTCGATGTCCGTCGTGGAATTCAGAGCGTGTCCACGGAGGCGAGGATGACGTGACAGCCGTTTCTTGAAATCGAGGAGAAATCGGTCATAAGCCTCACCCTCAGTCGTTTCTGGCGGCCGCGTCCGTTTGGGCAACTTAAACCAAAGCACCAGCGGAGTTGTTAGCAGAATGCAGTAGGTGAAAATGAGAGCCCACATCACTCCGTTGCCGAAAACGACATTGACCCCTCGGGCCGACTGGACGATCTGCATCGTCTGGTTGAACAGGAAAATGGCGAATACAACCACTATGAAGGTGGCAACGAGCAGGACGATCCTCTTTGCAGTTTTGGGCATCACAGCACTCCGCCTAATAGTATCCACGATCTGAGTCCCATAGTGCTGCTTGAATGCTTGAATGCCGCTGACGTCACCAGCTTTAGGATGCAACACGGCCGTTCTCCTTAGATGGGTAAGCTCACGGCTAACGATAAGGAATCTCTTGGTTTCGATTGACCTTTGCTCAATGCCCCACTAACATTCCCGCTAAATGTCCAAGCCCTCCCAACCCGTTGGTCAAACGGTTTCCCATTACCGCATCCTCAGCAGGATCGGCGGCGGCGGAATGGGTGTTGTGTATGAGGCTGAAGACCTGAAGCTCGGCCGACACGTCGCCCTGAAGTTCCTTCCCGACGATCTCGCCCACGAGGCACAAGCCCTCAGCCGTTTCCAGCGGGAGGCCAAGGCTGCGTCCTCGTTGAACCACCCGAACATCCTGGTAGGAACCTGAAGTTCCACCCGACCCATATCGAAGAATATTTTGAACGGCAGAGCCGAGGCTGAGGGCTGAGGCCCAATCTCCAAGTCTTTGGTGTAACGGGTCGCATTCTTTTCCCCTCACCATTTGAACCCATCTTCCGGCAATCTTCTCAAATTGCTCTCGGATTTCGATCTGGGCCGGTACACGTCACTGACGAAGTGCGGGATAGGATACATGCGTGTATAGGCAAGTGAGTATCCTATCCCAAGAAAACAAGACTTCTTTGAGGACGGTCCGCGACCAAAGGCGGGTCGCGGACCGTCGTCGCGTTTGTGACTCCGAGGCAGTTCGGCTGAATCCCGACGTACCAGCCGAACTGGAACGGATCATCAACAAGGCTCTGGAGAAAGACCGAGACATTCGCCGCCAGTCCGCCGCCGAGTTGAGGACCGATCTGGAAATTCGACACCTTCCTCACCAGCCGAGCGGCAAGGGCTCAGGAACGATTGAAATGACGGGATTTGCCTCTTCTTGCGTCCATTGGTGTGCCGTCCTCGTTGACTCTGCCTCGTCCCATCCCTAACATTGCACCCTGACGCTCTCTCCCATGATCGGCCACACCATCTCGCACTACCGCATCGTCGAGAAGCTGGGCGGCGGCGGCATGGGTGTCGTCTACAAGGCCGAAGACGTGAAGCTCGGACGCTTTGTTGCCCTTAAGTTCCTCCCCGACGACGTAGCCAAAGACCCGCAGGCACTCGCCCGTTTTCAGCGCGAAGCCAAAGCTGCCTCTGCACTGAATCATCCGAATATCTGCACCATCCACGAGATTGATGACCAGCACGGGCAAACTTTTATCGCCATGGAGTTTCTGGATGGGATGACGCTGAAACACCGCATCGCTGGGCGACCGTTGGAAAACGAATTGATCCTGTCGCTGGCCATCGAGATTGCGGACGCGCTTGACGCAGCCCACGCAGGAGGCATCGTCCACCGCGATATCAAGCCTGCCAACATTTTTGTCACCAAGCGCGGGCATGCCAAGATTCTCGACTTCGGGCTGGCGAAGGTCAGTCTTGCCGCTAGTTCTTCCAGTCAGATTGCATTGGCAAATACGATGACGGGCTCTTTCGATGAACAGCACCTGACCAGTCCGGGAACGATGCTGGGCACAGTAGCTTATATGTCCCCCGAGCAGGTGCGAGCTAAAGAGTTGGATGCGCGAAGCGATTTGTTTTCCTTCGGTGCGGTGCTATATGAGATGGCGACGGCGAAGATGCCCTTCGAGGGCGCAAGCTCTGGAGAAGTCTGCGGAGCGATTCTGCACCAGAAGCCCCGCCCCGCATCGCAGCTTAATTCTCAACTTCCTCTACACTTCGAAGCGATCATCGACAAAGCGCTGGAAAAAAATCAAGAACTGCGCTATCAGCACGCAGCCGACATGCGAACGGATTTGCAGCGGCTGAAACGGGATACTGAGAGCGGACTCATCTCTACCCCAAGCTCAGTCACCGTTGCATCAGCTCCGTTGGCGACGGTCTGGAAGGTTGCGGTTCCCATGCTGCTTGTGGTCCTACTCGTGGCGGGTGGGCTTTATTATCGGTCACGTCGACAAGGCAAACGCCTGACCGAGAAAGACACCCTCGTTCTCGCCGATGTTGCCAACAGCACAGGAGATGCAATCTTTGACGATACGTTGAAGACGGCGCTCAATGTTTCTCTACGGCAGTCGCCTTTCTTGAATGTGCTCTCCGACAGCGAAGTCGCGAAGACCCTGCAACAGATGACTCGTCCGATCAACACTAAACTCACTCCTGAGCTTGCTCGGGAGATTTGCCAACGTGCTAGTAGCCGAGCCTACCTCGTCGGTTCGATTGGCAATCTGGGCAGCGAATATGTGCTAGGACTTAAGGCGGTGAATTGTCAGAGTGGAGATACGCTGGCGCAGGAACAGGTGACGGCAGCCTCCAAGGAGAAGGTGCTGGACGCACTGGGAGACGCGGCATCGAAGTTGCGCGGTGAACTGGGCGAATCTCTGACTACGGTCAAGAAGTTCGACCTGCCACTGGCGGAAGCCACCACTTCTTCACTCGACGCGTTGAAGGCGTACACCCTTGGCTGGAGCGCGGGCAACGTAGCTGCGGCCCTGACATTCCACCAACGAGCAATCGAGATCGATCCGAATTTCGCCATGGGTTACAGGGCGGTAGGGAACGACTATTTCAGTCTAGGCCAGACGGAACGATCTGATGAGTATTACACGAAGGCATTTGAATTGCGCGGACGTACCAACGAGTGGGAAAAGTTGGCGATTACCGCCGACTACCACCGGATTGTGACCGGGGACTTGGATAAGGCGGCTCAGACGTATCGGGAGTGGATTGGCAGCTATCCGCGCAGGGGCGCAGTGTACGGTTACCTGGGACTGGTATTGGCCGCGAAGGGACAGTACGAGAAGGCCGTGGAGATGACAAGAGAGAATTTACGCCTTTCGCCTGATGACCCCGCACCCTACAGTAATTTGGCTGGCGACTACGTAGCGTTGCAGCGCTTCGACGAAGCCCGACATATCATCCATGAGGCGCAGGTGCGAAAGCTGGACGAATTTCCCATCCACAATGACCTTTATGCTCTGGCCTTTCTAGGGGCGGACTCAACGGCAATGGCTGAACAGCAACAGTGGTTGGCGGGCCAACCCGAGGTCGAGAACTGTGGACTTGCATTGGCGTCAGACACAGAGGCGTACCATGGTCGTGTGGGCAGGGCAAGAGAACTTAATCGAAGGGCTGTGGACTCTGCTATGCGTGTGGACAACAAGGAAACCGGAGCAGTCTATCTCGCGAACGCCGCGGTGCAACAAGCCGCCTATGGAGATGTTGCGGAGGCGAAGCGCTCTGCGGCACAGGCTCTGAAACTTGCCCCGGCAAGTCAGGGCGTCCAGAGCGAAGCCGCGCTAGCGTTCGCGATCGTGGGCGATACGGCGAGCGCCGTAGCCTTGGCGCAAGACTTAGGCAAGCGTTTCCCGATGGACACTCAGATGAATTCGCTTTGGCTGCCAGCGATTCGGGCACAGTCTGCGCTGGCAAGAAGAGACCCGACTCGTGCCTTGAGTGCTCTGGAGGCAACCACCTCCGGCTCCATTGAATTCGGAGCGATTGCGTTCGTCAACAATATTTCCTGCCTCTATCCAACGTTTATACGCGGAAACGCATACGTAGCGTTGGGACAGGCCAGCGCTGCCGCCGCCGAGTTCCAGAAGATCATCGACCACAGCGCCATCGTCTGGAACTGCTGGACGGGAGCGTTGGCGCATCTTGGAGTGGCTCGTGCCAACGCCTTGCAGTCGAGGACCTCGCAGGGAGCCGATGCCAATGCCGCCCGCCTCCGGGCGCTCGCCGCCTACAAAGACTTCCTCACCCTCTGGAAAGACGCCGACCCCGACGTCCCAATCCTGAAGGAAGCCGAAACGGAGTACGCGAAGTTGCAATAGGGCGTTACGCTGCTTTGACCTTTGTGCCGAGCGGCGGTTGCGTGCCTACTGCAGGCTTTCCTGCTTCGCCGTTGCCTGGGGGTTGTGACGGATAGGAGGGCGCAGGCTCGCCCGCCGCAGATTCTGGAGGTTTCTCGCGACTAGCTGAAGCCGGATGCTGTAGCTGCGAATCGCAAGCTCGAGAGACTCGCTGAACCCCTCTGTCGAAACGGCTCGGCTCCACTTATCCTCGACCATCGAGTCTGTCGGACCCTGCCGAGATGTGGTACCTCAATGGGTTCGACACTGAAGCCGAAGTGGATAAGCTCAGGCCGGAGTATCAGCGGAATACGACTGGCGGCTCTGGACGACATTACTCGGCAAAAGGCGCCGCTTTAGCGTTTGGAGTCCACCGACGAATTTGTTAACTATCGTCCCGATTTGAGTCGTGGCAATCCGAGGATCATCGGTCGGGGACAGTTTTTTGTAATCATATTGTTCCATGGCGATCCGCCGATGAATGGCGCGGTTGTTGAAATGACGGACGGCTGCGGGTGCTCGTGCGCACCACGCAAACTTTGTCCGAAGCCCGCTTCCTCGCCGCGTCGGGAGGTCCAAAGGCGAGAATTGTTCGGTCATATTTCAATTCTACCGCAAGGAGAGTGATGAGGGAATCATCATGGCTGCGCAAACGCAATCGCTGCACGGTGGGGCCAAATCAGGTTGCCAAAAGGCAAATCCCTCTTTTCGTCCAAGGTGTGCTTAACGCCGCTATACTAGCCTCGCGATGACCACCGAAGTCAGTTACCGTGCGGCTGCGACCAGCGACATCGACTGCCTGTTGCAGTTGATGCTGGGCTTGCAGCAGGATGATCCGTGGTCGGTTCCTCTCCGCGAAGAAATAGTCCGAGAGAGCTTGCGCGAATTGCTTGTTAATCCTTCTCTGGGGCGGGTCTTCTTAATTTGCGATGCTGACTCCTGTGTGGGCTATGTCGTGCTTTCGTTCGACTTCAGCCTCGAATACGGCGGCAAGAACGCTTGGATCGACGAGTTATTTATCCGACCAGAGTTGCGTGGCAAGGGCATTGGCTCAAAGGCACTGGACTTCGCAGTGCAAGTTGCCCGCGAGTGTGGAGCGAAGGTGCTGCATTTGGAAGTGAACCGAGGAAATCCAGCGATCAACCTGTATCGGCGGCACGGCTTCGAAGACCACGACCGCTCCCTGCTCTCGAAGTGGCTTACCGAAAGAACGAGGTGAATCCCTAACGATCACGTCAATAAGCCGAGAGTCATGACTGAAGCCCCGCGGCATCAAGGTTTGCCTGATGTCGCCCCAGGGGTTGAACCAAGTGGGCCAATGCTCGACGAGTCGTTGCTCAAGTTCCTTGCGCATTTGGTGGCTCCTTCCGGCTGGCAGACGGCTCGGTTGTGCCGCACGAATCCGGGAGCCGCAACAGAGGTTTTTAAATCCTGTGCTCCTGCCGCCTGAAGCTCGATGGCTTCAATTACATCGGCTACCCCTACGTCCTTCCCGTGCTCGAATGCCGATTGCAGGCCCCAAGATACAAGTTTCGCGGAGTTGGGCGAAAGAGAATCATTCCGTCTGCTCGATGGCTATTTCGAACTGCTCCCCCGTGAGAATCGAGCTGAGCCGCTGGTAGTACAAAGGATTTCCCAAATCGTTTTGGATTTTAGTAGGACGGGCGTAACGAGTCCTGCACTGCCCACCAGCCCACAAAAGCCCCGTAAAACGCAATTTTCCCAGTCTTTGAAGGCCTTCGTAATTAGCTCGTCTCCGGCTTTGTGTTGTGTCCGCAACCCCGGCCCACCGCCTCTACGATAGGGGGCTCTCCGCTCCGCCTTGAACGGGTACTTCGACCGGACTCGCCGACGTTCGTTATGGGGGGCCGACTTAATCCGAATTTCCGGGTTTGTCGATTCATTCGCTTGCGGCGGCTTCGGAGACCCCTTCTTGACCAGCCCTTGATTCGCTTGGGTTTAGCCGCAGTGACGCTGGTTCGGGCTTTCCCGCTCCTCCTCGTTGACTTTGCCCGCTCGGCATCCCTACCATTTCAGCCAGCGCCATGATCGGTCAGGGTATCTCGCATTATCGCGTCGTCGAGAAGCTGGGTGGCGGCGGGATGGGTGTCGTCTACAAGGCTGAGGATACCGAGCTTGGGCGCTTCGTCGCTCTGAAATTCCTGCCGGAAGACCTCGCGCATGACCCCCAAGCGCTGGAACGCTTCAGACGTGAAGCTCGTGCCGCGTCCGCATTGAATCATCCGAACATCTGCACGATTTACGAAATCGGCAAGCACGAGGGGCAGTCGTTCATCGCGATGGAATATCTCGACGGGATGACGCTCAAGCACCGGATCGGCGGAAAGGCGATGGAGATTGAGCAAGTTCTGTCGCTTGGCATCGAAATCGCCGACGCACTCGATGCCGCACACTCTGCGGGTATAGTCCACCGCGACATTAAACCAGCGAACATTCTCGTGACCAAGCGTGGGCACGCCAGCGGCAAAAGCCTTGCTGTTCTGCGGGGGCACTTCGATTCCGATGTCGTCCTGCTGCAAGAATCGAAGTAGGAAGTCACTGTGATCGAGAAGCAATCTGGAAAAAACGCCGACCCCGACTTCCCCATCCTTGAGCAAGCCAAAGCCGGGTACGCGAAACTGCAATCGTCGGGTTTCGTGCATTGACCTTTGTCTGCGTCCGACCTAGTATTTCCGCCAATGGCAACTTTCGCCGAGCTTGTCGGTGCGCGGAGGCGGGCATGATACGACGCACCTTCGTTTTCGTGGTGCTGTTTGTCGGGGCGTGCTCCTCGCGCCTGCGAGGGGGTTTTGCCCAACATGAACATCCTGCGGGCGACACCGCAAGACTCGGCAAGGTTACGTTCCCGGTTTCCTGCGCTCCATTGGTTCAGCAGCAATTCAGCAGCGCGGTGGCGATGCTCCATTCTTTTTGGTTCGAGAAAGCCCGCGAAACCTTCGGCGCTGTAGCAGAGAAGGACCCGACGTGCGGCATGGCGTACTGGGGAATCGCCATGACCTATTACCATCCCCTCTGGCAACCGCCCGGTTTCGCTGATCTCAAGGCGGGCAGCACATTCATTGAAAAAGCAAAGCTGGTCGGTGCAAAGACCGAGCGAGAGCGGGACTATATCGCCGCCGGCGAGACGTTTTACAAGGACTCAGACAAGTTTGACCACACCAGTCGCGCACTGGCTTATGAACGAGCGATGGAACAGGTTCAATCGCGTTACCCAGACGACCATGAAGCTGCAATCTTTCATGCCCTCTCGCTGCTCGCCACTGCGCCTCCCACGGACAAGACGTATTTGAATCAGAGGAGGGCTGGCGCGATCTTGGAGCCGCTGTTTGCCGAAGAGCCAGAGCACCCCGGCATAGCCCATTACATCATCCACGCGTACGACTATCCCCCTCTCGCGCAGCGAGCTTTGGACGCGGCAAGACGTTATGCCAAGATCGCGCCCGACTCACCGCACGCTCTGCACATGCCTTCGCACATCTTTACTCGGCTCGGTTTATGGCAGGAGTCTATTGATTCCAATCTCGCGTCCGTCGACTCGGCGAAGAAAAACTCCGCACCGGAGGACGAGCTTCATGCAAAGGACTACTTGATCTATGCCTATCTCCAAGGTGCTCAAGACCGCGAGGCAAAAGCAGCGCTGCAAGCACCGCCCCCGGGACGGGGCGGTGATCCACAGCACTTTGCTTGGCTCTACGCTATGGGCACGTCTCCTGCTCGATATGCGGTTGAACGGCATCAGTGGGCGGAAGCGGCAGCGCTGGCGGTGCCACCAGACATGTTTCCAGGCGGGTGCTGGGCATGGACGGAGGCGAATTTGCACTTTGCACGCGCCCTCGGTCTGTCACATACCGGAAAAACCGAAGCTGCCCGAGGGGAAGTACAGAAGCTTGCATCGCTCCGTGACACGCTTACCGAAATCAGCGACACGTACTGGGCAGATCAGGTGGAAATGCAGCGCGAGAGCGCAGAGGCTTGGATTATGCTGGCTGAGGGCAAGAGTGAGGACGCTCTCGCGCAGATGCGTTCTGCCGCCGACCATGAGGACAGAACCGTCAAGCACCCTGTCACCCCCGGAGGCATCCTGCCCACTCGCGAACTGCTTGGGGAGATGTTGTTGGAACTGAAAAAACCCGCCGAGGCCCTAGTCGCATTCGAGACTACGCTGCGCACAGCTCCGAATCGCTTCAACTCGCTCTCCGGTGCCGCACGAGCCGCGAAACGTGCAGGGGATGGCGAGAAGGCGAAGACTTACTATGCCAAGCTCCTCTCTATCTGCGAGCACGCCGATGGAGACCGCCCGGAGATCGAGGAAGCGCGTGGCCTGTTAGCCGAGAAGTAAAGCCCGGGCCGCCTTTTAAATATGCCTTGACAAGTATATGCTCGGTAGGGTATACACAAGGAATGGAATCTGTCTTCGAAATCGTTGCGGAGCCGAACCGCCGTGCGATATTGAGCCTCCTGGCCTCGTCACAACAGTCGGTTGGAGAGATCGAGCGTCAGCTTCGTATGTCGCAGCCGACCGTGTCAAAGCACCTGCGGGTGCTGCGCGAGAGCGGCTTCGTGGAATCCACGGTGGACGCACAGCGCCGTCTCTACCGGCTGAAACCCGAACCATTTCAGGAGATGGATGCCTGGCTGTCTCAGTTCCGCCGGTTCTGGTCCACTCACGTGGATGCTCTCGAACGCTACCTCGACCGTATGGGGCAATCGAGACAGGATCAGTCAACACCAACGAAAAGGAAGACGACGGAGAAACCGACGCGGCCAAACCGCGACATGACAAAGGAGAAACGAAATGAAAATCAAAGTGACTAGCGTATACGTGGACAACCAAGAAACCGCCCTGCGCTTCTACACGGAGGTACTGGGCTTTGCCAAGAAGGCCGATTTCAGTAACGGCCCATATCGCTGGCTGACCGTGGCCTCGCCCGAGGAGCCGGACGGCACCGAGCTGCAGCTGGCGCTGAACAACCAGCCCGCCGCCAAGGCGTATCAGCAGGCGATGTTTCAACAGGGCCAGCCTGGGGCCATGTTCTTCACTGACGACCTGAAGGGCGACTACGAGCGGATCAAGGCCCGCGGCGCCGAGTTCACGATGCCACCCACCGATGTAACCGGCTCGACGATTGCGATGCTGAAGGACACCTGCGGCAACCTCATTCAGCTGACCCAGGTGGCACGCCAGTCCCGCTAAGGAGAAGAAGATGTTCGATCGCGTGCGGTACACACCGGGCCCGGCCTGCGGGGCGCAGATACGAAAGGAACGGTTACAAAACGGCGAAGAAAAGTGGACGCTCATTCTCGTCCGTGAACTGCGTCACTCGCCGGAGAAAGTCTGGGAGGCGCTTACGGACCCTGCGCATCTGCGCGAGTGGGCTCCCTTTGAAGCCGATGGGAGCCTGGGTACGGTTGGAACCACGGTGAAGCTCACCACGGTAGCAGCGCCCACGCCGCGCGTTACCGAAACAACAGTGACGCTAGCCGACGCTCCCGAGGTGCTCGAATACAAATGGGGCGATTTCGATATGCGGTGGCAACTCGAAGCCTTCGGTGGCGGCACGCGCCTGACGCTGTGGACCAATATCGGTCACCGCTTTATCGCAATGGGCGCTGCCGGGTGGCACATTTGCTTCGACGTTCTGGATCACCTTCTGAGCGGAACTCCCATTGGACGTATCGTCGGCTCCAAGGCCATGAAATTCGGCTGGCAGCGGCTGCACGCGGAGTATGCCAAGCAGTTCGGTATTGAGACGCCCACCTGGGCCCCTAAGGCCAGGCCAGAGTAAATGAGCCGGTAACACCGGTAAAGGAGGATAAATTATGTCAGAAGCTACCAAACGTTCAATCTTTCGCTGGGTTCACATCATCTGCGGCATTCCGATACTCGGTTACATTTATGATTCGCCCTCGGATACTCACAACTACGCCACCAGTGTTAGGTATCTCTTTCTTCCTGTACTGCTCCTTTCGGGACTTTGGATGTGGAAAGGCCATGTCGTTCGACGGCTTATTTCGAAAAGACCGGCGAGTGGCACCGGTTCGTACGCGAAGGTGTGACCTTCGAGCGGCAGATGGCGGCGCTCGCAAAGGCGAGCAGGTCGAGCTTCCGCCGACGCTAGAAGTCCTGATGGCCCAGCCGAGGTGAAACAATGAGAGCAATTTTGGTTTTCGCCGTACTTCTGGGACTTGCTTCGTCTTCTCCAGCCTTTGCCGAGCCCCCTCGCCCAGGTCTGGGGCGCGATCCTCTGCAGATTATGGCGGACGCACAAATCAGCGCGAAACTGCTGAAGGATATTGCCAGTGTAGCCGCCAAACATCCCACGCTGAAGAGCGGGCTTCAGGAAATTGAGGATCGTGTCAAACGGTAATCGGTCACTTTCTTAGCGTGAGAAGGAGCTTATGTCGAACGTAACGCTTTCAAACAAAGACCGCGAAGAACTCCTCGGAGTATTGAAAGCCCGTTTTCAGAAAAACTTGAACCGCCATGGAGGCCTTGAATGGGCCAAAGTACAAGCACGGCTGGAAGCGAATCCAGAAAAACTGCGGTCACTCCATGAAATGGAAAGCACGGGGGGTGATCCGGATGTTGTTGGTCATGACAAGAAGACGGGCGAATACATTTTTTATGATTGTTCCGCGGAAAGTCCGAAAGGCCGCAGAAGTCTTTGCTACGACCGTGAAGCGCTGGATTCAAGGAAAGAAAATAAGCCAAAGGGTGATGCGCTTGACTTGGCAGGAGCGATCGGTGTTGAACTGTTAACGGAAGAACAATATCGAGAACTGCAGACGCTTGGAGAGTTCGACACGAAAACGTCGAGCTGGGTGAAGACACCTTCTGCGATCAGAAAACTCGGCGGTGCTCTCTTTTGTGATCGCCGCTTCAATACGGTTTTTGTGTATCACAATGGGGCGGAATCGTACTACGCCGCCCGGGCTTTCCGTGGCTCGCTGAGAGTGTAAAATTTCATCCGCGTGTGAGATTGGAGCTGCGCATGAAGAAAGTTATTCCGGCCGAATCTGCCTCTCGATCAATTGACCAGCTGATCGCGAAACTCACAGACTGGCGTGGCAAAACGCTCGCCGGCATCCGCAAGAGCATGCTCGCTTCCGACCGGGAGATCATCGAGGAATGGAAGTGGATGGGCAGCCCAGTGTGGTCGCGCGACGGAATCGTCGCGGTCGCCACCCCCCTCAAAGATAAGATGAAGCTTACCTTTGCCCAGGGGGCGAACCTTCCAGATCCTGACAAACTCTTCAACGCGGGCTTCAAAGGCAACGTGTGGCGAGCCATCGATTTTTTCGAGGGGGATAAGATTAACGAACGTGCTCTAAGAAATCTCGTCCGTACCGCCGTTGATTACAATCAGATCAAATTGAAGAGGAAGATGCCTGCGGGTACTCGAACGAAAGTACACAAAAGTAAAAAGTGATGAAACGATTCGCGCCCGCGCGTGGAAGTTTTTGTCGTGACCCTGCGTGCCTTGCAAACATCACTTTTCGACCACGTGGGCTAAGCCCTCGAAAAAAGGAGATATTGAGCCGAACGGTCACACATCCAACCCAATCGACCGCATCAGCGCCAGCCCGTTGCTCTGCGTGACCACGCCTGCTCGCAGCTTGTAATCGAAGTGCATCCTGCCGTTTTCAAACTCTTCTCGAAAATGGACGTTGCACAGTTGGCCATTAAGTGAGCCGCCAATTTCGGCCAGCGCCAGATCGTGGGTACTCACCAATCCGATAGCCCCGCGATTCAGCAGAGCATGTACGATACCCTCTGCTCCGACGCGGCGATCATTTGAGTTGGTGCCCTGCAACAGTTCATCCAGTAGGAACAATAATGACGGACCGCCATCTCCCGCAAGATCAAAAAGCTTACGGAGGCGGGTGATCTCCGCATAAAAGCGCGAGCTTCCATTCTGCAAAGAATCATTGACGCGGATACTGGCACCCACATGCAGCGCAGTCAGTCGAAGCCCCTCTGCCCGAACAGGAGCACCGGCCATCGCAAGCACAGTGTTGACTCCGACTGTTCGCAGCAAGGTGCTCTTGCCGGACATATTCGATCCACTTACCAAGAAAACACGTTTGCCATCGGCGAGACGTACATCGTTACGAACGCATCTTGCTGCCGGAACCAGGGGGTGTCCGATCTCTGTGCCCTCAAAAAGCGCGGTACCATCTTGGATAAACTCCGGAAATGGATCGTGGGGATGCTCATAGCTGTAGTTGGCAAAACAGACGACTGCTTCGATCTCGCCAATCACCCTTAACCACGACCGTACCGCGTGGCCGTGGGCATGCCTCCAGCGTTCTGCCGCAAACCCCACTTGCACCGAGTACA
>Ga0302324_100009677_pt1 | contig 20101 bp, 16 predicted proteins | sample Palsa_T0_1_FD_201949 | JGI IMG/M metagenome (GOLD analysis project Ga0302324, IMG submission 201949) | Peat permafrost microbial communities from Stordalen Mire near Abisko, Sweden - Palsa_T0_1 | ecosystem: Environmental > Terrestrial > Soil > Palsa > Peat permafrost | place: Sweden: Abisko...
CGGAGTCGTAGGGGAGGCCGAAGGCCATGAGGAGCGCGCCTAAGTTGGCGTATCCGAGGCCGAGGGGGCGATAGTCATGCGAGTTACGCGCGATGGCTTCGGTGGGGTAGCCGGAGTTATCGACGAGAATTTCCATCGCGGTAATCATGATGTCGATGGCGGCGCGGTACGCGGGGATATCGAAGGTGCCGGCTGGACTTACAAACTTGAGTAAGTTGAAGCTGGCGAGGTTGCAGGCGGAGTTATCGAGGAACATGTACTCCGAGCAGGGATTGGAGGCGTTGATGCGGCCGGTATTTTTGGAGGTGTGCCAGCGGTTGATGGTGGAGTCGTACTGCATGCCGGGATCGCCGCACTGCCAGGTAGCTTCGGCGATCTTCTTCATGATGTCGCGCGCCTTGTAGGTGGAAACGGGGGTCTGGTCTTTGACGGTGCGGGTGGTGAACTCGGCATCTTTTTCTACGGCGCGCATGAACTCGTCGGTGACGCGGACGGAGTTGTTGGCGTTCTGGAAGAAGATGGAGCTGTAGGCTTCGGAGTCGGGGCCGCTGGAGCCGTCGTAGCCTTCGCGCATGAGGGCCCAGGCTTTTGCTTCTTCTTTGGACTTGCACTCGATGAAGTCGACGATGTCGGGATGGTCGACGTTGAGGATGACCATCTTGGCGGCGCGGCGGGTTTTGCCGCCGGACTTGATGACGCCAGCGAAGGCGTCGAATCCGCGCATGAAGCTGAGCGGACCGGAAGCGGTACCGCCGCCGGAGAGGGTTTCTTTCGAACCACGGATGGAAGACAGATTGGTCCCGGTACCCGAGCCCCATTTGAAGAGCATGCCCTCGGTCTTTGCCAGGGTCAGGATGGAGTCGAGGGAGTCCTCGACCGCGTTGATGAAGCAGGCCGAGCACTGCGGCTTGCGGTAGCCGGTGACGGAGAATTCGACGGCGCAGGAGTGCTGGTTCCAGTGCCAGTTCTGAGCGTCGGAATTGGGCTCGAGGCGGTCGCAGCCGACGTTGAACCAGACGGGCGAGTTGAAGGCGACCTTCTGGGTGACGAGGAGATGCACGAGCTCATCGTGGAAAACGGCAGCGTCTTCTGGGGTGGCGAAGTAGCCGCCGGCCAGGCCCCAGTCACGGATGGTTTCTGCAACGCGGCCGACGAGCTGACGGACACCGGTCTCGCGCTCGGGAGTGCCGATTTGGCCGTGGAGATATTTGCTGGCGACGATATTGGTCGCGGTCATGGACCAGTCGACGGGGGTCTCGACGTCCTTCTGCTCGAAGATGGTCTTTCCGCCCGCGTCGGTGATGGCGGCGGTGCGGTACTCCCACTGGATCTCGTCGTAGGGGGAGGCGGTGGCGCGGGAGAAGAAGCGCGGGAAGCGCAGGGCTGCGGTGGATTTGGAATGGCCGGCATCCTGTACGGATGTCGTGGTGTTGGCGATGGCAGCGGATTTCCTGGTGGTCTCGGCCATGGTGGTCCTCTCTGGTGGTGATGTCGCTTGCCGCGTGGGTTCTGCCTGGTCTTGCTGGTCGTCCTGTCTGATCGTTCTGACTGATCGTCCTGGCCCGGGCCGGCGTGGGTGGGACGCCGGGAAAAACTGGAAGCACCGCGAACGGAAAAGAGGCAAAGAAGCCTCATGTCCCGATCACGGCAGGACTCAATTTGCGAACCAATGGCGGACAGAAATACCGCAGGACCTACAGGCGAGTGTGCATCCAGTTAATGGGGGAGGCTACGACCGCTTTTCAGAACCTTTACGGAAATTTTGGAGCCGCAGAAGGCAAAGTACCTCTGTTAATGGTGTGTGTCAAGCGCAAACCACAACATCTAGTATTTTAGATGAGAGTGGGGGAATCAAGGATCATAATTCCCGGAAATGCTTGTGCAGAATCGCGGGAAGCCGCATGGGTGGCGGGTTTGAACGCTGCCGGGCCTCCGGGAGGGCCGCGCTGTGCGGATGGGACCCGACGTGATTCGGGCCGATCTGAGCACCACTCAGACGAGGCTACGCGCTGGAGGTGGGGGGTACAAGGTGCGGAAATGGTGCAGTTTCGGTGGAGGGGTGTGGGAGGTGTGGAGAATGGGGTCTGTGGGGCTGGAAATGCACCGGGGAGTGTGCAAGTTGGTCAACAGGCGGGGCATTTTTCCGCGTTTGGGAATTAAGGGGCCGATGTTTGCTGGGTGGGACAGTGGTAACCGATGCGATAGCAGGGGAAGGGCTTTTGTTCTAGGGAAAAAGGCTTAAGCAGCGTATGCTCAGGCTTGGAGCGTCCTCAGGTTTGCTCCTTTGAAGTTACTGGCCTGTCCTCGATCGCCGCTCTACAGCGGACTATCGTGCCTGCTGCGCAGGGGTTGATCCTGCGGCGAGCCCTGGCTTCTGATGTTCATGTTGCACAACCGGGAAAGAGGCAAACGATGCGATCGAATCTGGTGTATTCCGCAGGGCTGAAGATTGAGAATCGGTTTTTACTGGCCACCGTAGTGATGCGGGCCGTGCGGAAATTGCACATCGACTCCACGCGCACCGAGGACACGGCGAACCATGTGTTCAGCCAGGTTGCGGAAGGCAAGTTCATCAGCGTGCAGATGCCGGCGGTAGTAGCGGCTCCGGCGATTGACGCTTTGCTGATTGCTTCTGCTGCTTAGGGATTTTGGATTTGGGAAGGCCGGCCCCCTTTGGGGGCCGGCCTTTTTGGTTTTTTGGGGGGGACGGGATGTTTCGTTTTTCGAATGCCGCTTTCCGCCCTTGGGTCAACTTTTCCGCTAACCTGATGCCGTGCCCCGCAGCACTCAACCCGGCATCTATGTCGAGACCGCCATCCACAGCACAATGGATACGATCTGGCGACTGACCCAGACGCCGGAGCTTCATCAACGCTGGGATTTGCGCTTCAATACCATCACGTATCTTCCGCGGGCCGACGTCGCTGAGCCACAGCGCTTTCTCTATGAAACGCGCATCGGATTCGGTTTAGCGATTTGCGGGACCGGTGAATCGGTTGGCCAAGTCTCAACTACCGGCGGCGAAACCACCTCTTCGCTGAAGTTCGGCTCCGACGACAGGAAATCGCTCATCCGCGAAGGCTCGGGCTATTGGCGCTACGTTCCTCTTTCTACCGGGATCCGCTTTTTGACCTGGTACGACTACCAGGTTCGCTTCGGCAGTTTTGGACGCATGCTGGATCGGCTCGCGTTCCGGCCTCTGATGGGCTGGGCTACCGCATGGAGCTTCGACCGGCTTCGACTGTGGGCGGAAAACGATCAGTCGCCGGAGGCCTCGATGACTCTGGGGCTGATCCACGCGCTTGCTCGTCTTACGATTGCGTTCGTGTGGATCTGGCATGGTCTCGTGCCGAAACTTCTTTTTCATCACCCCGAGGAATTGGCGACTTTGCGCGAAGCGCACTTTTCGACGCACTGGCTGCCGTGGATCGGCACAGCGGAGATCGCGATGGGCATTCTCAACCTGGTGACATGGAATTTTCGGCCGATCCTGTTGCTCGACGCGCTCTGCATGGTTTTGCTCACGCTGTGCGTAGCGATCTACTCGCCGGAATATCTGCCGGCCGCGTTCAATCCGATCACGCTGAATCTCTCGGTGCTCATGCTGTGCGTCATTGGCTGGCTGGCGTCCGGGTCGATGCCGATCGCGCGGCGATGCCTGCGCAGGAAGCCGAGCGGCGAGCGTTGATCTCGATCTACGAGCGCGCGATGGGCTCTGAGTTTGAGAAGCTGCACCCACAAATTCAGAAGCGCTTCTCGCTCCACTCGCAGAGCGGAATTGCGGCGATTGGGACGGGCACGATGGACCGCATCTGGCATGGGCCGTTCTGGACGCTTCCGTTTCTCTACGTTGGTACATGGCGTCGGATCATGTTTCCGGAGCATGGCAAAGATGTTCCGTTCACGATCCGCAATTATGCTTACCTCGATTCGTTGGGCCGCGAAACGGTAACGTGGGTTCGCACATTTTCGACGACGAAGACTCGCCGCTTTGACGCCTATATGATCTACAGCGATGAGCGTCGATGCATAGTGGATTATCTCGGGACGCATCAGCACCTCGCCGTCGATCTGGAACTTAGTGTGGAGAGCAATGGAGGCCTGCGGCTTCGTTCGGGCCAGCAACGCTTCTACGAAGGCCGTGCCGGGTTCAGGTTCCCTCGGGTGTTTTCCGGCGAGGCGAGCGTGTGCGAGTGGTACGACGACCGGGAGCAGTGCTTCAGGATCGAAGTGACGGTCGCCAACCGTACCTGGGGTCCGTTGTTTGGATACGCCGGCCGGTTCACAGTTGAGTGGGTGCCGACTTTGCCGAGCGAGATGCCGGCGGATCTTCTGCCACGCCGAACCGAGGCTCGCACCTGAAAGTGGAGGTCCGGCGATGAGTCATTTCTGCCGCCTCTAAACTTCGTCCATCATGAAAGCTGAGACTTTCCCCTTATTTGCCTCCCGTTTCGTTCCAGAGGAAGGCCATTTCGTCGGCGTAGTCGTCGACTAACTGGGTCATGGAAACGCCGGCGGAGTGGCCTCCTTTGATGGAGTAGTGGAGGAGGATGGGGCGGTCGCCTCCGGTGGAGGTCTGGATGAGGGCGGTCATCTTGCGGGCGTTCATGGGGTCGACGCGGGTGTCGTTGTCGCCAGTGAAGAACATGATGGCTGGGTACTGCGTGCCCTTCTTCACGTTTTGGTAGGGCGAGTATTTGACGATGTAGGCGAAGTCCTTCGCGTTTTCCGCGTTGCCGTATTCAGTGGTCCAGAGGCGGCCGAATTCGAAGCGATGGTAACGGAGCATATCCAGGAGCGGATAGCCGCACCAGATGGCTCCGAAGAGGTCGGGGCGCTGGGTCATGGCGGCTCCCATGAGGAGGCCGCCGTTGGAGCGTCCGCGAATGGCGAAGTGCTCGGGCGATGTGTAGTGGTTGTCGATCAGATATTCGGCGGCGGCGGTGAAGTCGTCGAAGACGTTCTGCTTATTCTCAAACATGGCGGCTTTGTGCCAGGCTTCTCCGTACTCGTTGCCGCCGCGCAGGTTGGGGAGCGCGAAGAAGCCGCCTTGCTCCATCCACCAGGCGTACTCGGGGTTCCAGCCAGAGAGCATGGGGAGATCGAAGCCACCGTAGCCGGTCATGAGGAGGCGTGCTTTGCCGTCGCGGGGCAGGCCTTTTTTGCCGGCGATGAACATGGGAATGCGGGTGCCGTCTTTTGAGGTGTAGAAGACCTGAGCGACTTCGTACTGGGCGGAGTCGAAGGGGACTTTGGGCGCGGCGAATACGTCGGAGTGTCCGGTCTTTGTGTCGTAGCGATAGATGGTGGGCGGGATGATGAAGGAGTCGAAGGTGTAGAAGCCCTCGGTTTGGCCGGGGCGGCCGTAGACGACGGAGCCGGTGCCGATGCCGGGGTAGGCGAGGGTGCCGGTCTGCTTGCCGTCGAGGGAGTAGATGGTGGTTTCGGTTTTGACGTCGTGGAGGCGGGAGACGAAGAGCTGGTTGCCGAGGATGCTGTAGGAGTCGATGACGTCTTTGCCTTCAGGGACGATGGTCCTCCAGGCGGAGGCTTCGGTGCCGGGGATGGCTTCGGCGATGCGGGTGTTGGGGGCCTGGTAGTCGGTCATGAGGAAGAAGCGGTCGCCGGCATCGATGACGCGGACGTGGGCTTCGACGCCGTAGACGAGGGTTTGGAAGTCGGAGCCGGGCTTGCGGAGATCTTTGACGAGGTAGTCTTCGCTGGTAGCGGGGACGCCGTGGGCGATGTTGACGATGAGGTAGTGGTGGTTGTCGGTGACGCCCACGCCGACGAGGTCGAGTTCGCCGAGTTGTTTGCCGCGATATTCGCCGCCGAAGATTTTCTGGTCGCCGTCGATGGGGGTGGAGAATTTGTGGAACCAGACATTGGTGCCCTGGTGGGTGAACTTGGCGTAGTAGAGGCCGGTGTTGTCCGGGTTGAGGCTGATGCCGGAGTAGCGGGCGGAGGGGAGAACGTCGGGGAGGTCCTGGCCGGTTTTCACGTCGCGGATGTGGACGGAGCCTTCGTCGGCGCCGCCTTCGCGGATTTCGTAGACGAGGAGATTGCCGTCGTCGGAGAGGTCGACCATGTTGACGGAGGTATTTTGGTCGGCGCTGAGTTTGCCGGCGTCGATGAGGAGCTTGTCCTGGCTTGAATCCTGGCCATGCCAGCCGTTGCGCATGTAGAGGGAGCCCTGGTTCTCGTCGGCGAGACGTTTCTTGAAGAAGTATTTGCCGCCGCGGAGGGTGGGCATGGTGTATTGGTCGACGCGCATGAGGGCGGTGAGCTGGCTCGATATTTGCGGGCGGGTGGAAATTTGTGACAGGTACTGTTGCGTATAGGCGTTTTCCTGGTCGATCCAGGCGCGGGTTGCGGGACTTTTTGGGTCTTCGAGCCAGCGGTAGGGGTCTTCGACTTTGGTGCTGTTGTAGTCGTCGGTGACTACGTTGACGGTGGCCACGGGCGGTGGTGGGAGGGTGATGCCGTTGGCTCCATGGATGGTGGTGGGCGGCTGGGCTTTGAGCATCATTGCGCCGGAGATGGCGAGGAGGGAGAGGGTGGCGAGAGCGCGGCGGCGAGCTTGCATGCGGATTTCCCCATTGGAAGGTGGTTTCGGAGAGAAGGGGTAGTTTACGGCATTCGGGAAACGCGATTCACTGATTCACCACGGAGGACACAGAGAGCACAGAGGGCCGCGATTATGAACCGGCGGCACTGCTCCAGAAGGCGTGGGTGCGCGCGGGGATGCGGTCGGGGAATTCGCGGTAGATGGCGTTAAGGGCCTGGAAGAGGGCTTTCGATTCGGCTTCGAGGCCGAGGAGGAGTGTGGAGCGGAGGATGCGGGTGAGGCGGAGGTGGTTGTGGTTCATGGGGCTGAGCCAGTTTTGCGCGCGTTCGGCGAAGTTGGGGGCTCGCTCGACGACGAGGCCAGCCGGGCCGGAGACGAGAAGTAATCCGTAGAAGCGCAGCATGCGTTCGAGGGATTGGCGCAGGCGCTGCCGCATGGCGATGGAGCCCTGGAAGATACGAATCGTGAGGGGATGGAGGATGGGCGCGGTGGGATTGGCGCCGCTCGGCTCCGGCAGCGGGAAGAGCCACTGGATGAAGTCGTGGATGGATTCGAGGCGATCATCGTCCCAGGCGAGGATTTCGGCGAGTGTGCGGCCCTCATCGTCGGTCGCGCCGTCGCGATAGAAGGCGACGAGCGAGCCGGGCTTGGGCGGTTCGGGGGTTGGCGACTCGGTCACAAGTGGATCCAGCCTTTGAGAATCATCAGCAGAGAGACGGTGCCCACGATGACCCAGAGGATGACGCCCTGGACGAGCGGGCGGGCTCCAACTTCTTTGAGGGTCTGGCGCGAGATGGTCGTGCCGATCAGGAACAGAGTAACCCCTAGCCCGAGCTTTCCGAGACGGGCAAGGGCAACATACTGAGGCTGCAGGACCGGGAGGTAGCTGGCGAGGACGGCGGCGAGGCAGAAAAAAAGGATGAACCAAGGCAGATGAATTTTGGCGCTGCTGCGGCGAACGAGGGCGGTGCCGAGGGCGACGGGAACGATCCAGAGGGCGCGGGTGAGCTTGACGGTGGTGGCGATGGAGAGCGCGACGGCTCCATAGCGAGCGGCGGCACCGACGACGGAGCTGGTGTCGTGAATGGCGAGGGCGGACCAGAGACCGAACTGGTCCTGGGAGAGATGCAGCGCGTGGCCAATGACGGGGAAGATGAAAAGCGCGACGGAGTTGAGGATGAAGACGGTGCCCATGGCTATGGCGATGGCTTCGTCGCTGGCTTCGGTGATGGGCGCGAGGGCGGCGATGGCGCTGCCTCCGCAGATAGCGGTGCCGGCGGAGATGAGGAAGCCGGGCGTGCGGGCGACGCGCAGCAGCGAGGCGAGGCCGGCGCCGATGAGCAAGGCGAAGGTGATGCCGACGGCGGTATAGACGAAGCCGGAGCGGCCGACGCTGATGACCTGACCGAGATTCATGCCGAATCCGAGGCAGACGACCGAGGCCTGGAGAAGAAATTTGGAGAGGCGGCGGGCTTCGAGGTGGTATCCATGCTCGACGGTCAGCCCGTAGGCGAGGCCGGCGGCGAGGGCCAGCGGCGGAGAGAGAATTCCGGCGGCGGCAAGGATGATCCCCAGGAAGAAAAGATTCTTCTTCATGGTTCAAGGATGACGGGGTTGCGGACCGGGGACCAGACGGATTTTGCGATGGGCGATAAGTTTTTCTTATGTGCTGGCTACGCGGGCGGGCGCGCCTTTGGCGGCTTTTCCAACGGACTGAGAACGGGATCGACCGGGCTGGGTCCGGTCTTTTTCTTTCGGCTCCCATTCCACAGGTTCACGCCTCCGTGAAGGCCGTCATCCAGGAATTGTTCCACAAGGCTGGGGTATGAACACGGAGTCAGCTGGTTCGGATCGCCGTCGAGAAGCATTCGGGCGACTGGCTCAGCAGCGCCAGGGATCGAAGGAGACTCGGAAGGCAGAGCAGAGACGATGCACAAGCGGCGCTAACGGAGCATCCGCATCCCTCGCGCTGTTTATGAGCTCGTGCTACGAAAGCTGAAAGTACCGTGAGCGGGAAATCGTTGAAGCGGTTGAGTCCTCGCATTTACAGTTCGAGGCAGGATGGAAGACCGAGTAAACCGCTGATTTTAATAATGGTCGGGACGGGCAGATTTGAACTGCCGACCCCTCGCACCCCAAACAATTGCTCTATTTTTACGGCCATTTACCCTCACATGCCGTTTCATGCTTTGGAGCAGTGTTCATGCAGGTTTCCGCGGATTCGAGCACAGGGGTGTTTTCCCCTGATTTCCTGCCATTTCTATATGGCCTCGCTACAGTTTCAGCTACAGTCGAATCGCCGAATCGCCCCGCTCAAAAAAACAGGGCCATCCTCGCGCACCACAGGCTGCCCACGGCGATCCTGGCCCTGGGATACCCAAACCCTCGACGCCCAGCGCCCCAGCGCCTCTAAAGCCGAATTCACCATCGAATCGGCTTCTTCGGAGGCTGCAGCTTTATCACCGCTGGACAGGGCATAGCCGCGTACGGCGCCGGGCCGCCGCCTGCAGCGAGGCAGGCCGCGCGAACTTGAATGCGTTGAACGCAGTGTATAGTTGCGCTTCAGTGAGCAACCAATCGATTTTCGCGGGCGTACTAAATCGTGAGATTGTCTTCACGACGCTACTCGCGAACCTGCTGCGTCGCCCAGGCGAGTTTACGCAGGCGGTATATAGATTTCTGACTGGGAACAACCTGCCGAGCTCTTCAGTCGAAGTGGTTGCCGAGTTCCGCAGCGATGAGGCAAATCGTCACGATATCCACTTGACATTCGGTGGTATTCCCGAACCCCTGATTATCGAGGTCAAGGTTCGGAGCAGTTGTGGTCCTACACCTCATCAGAGAGAGGGCAGGGGTGAATATTCGAACGCCCATTGGCTCGTTCCGCGAGATTGGCTATCGCGGCATACGATTGCAGTGCCGAAGGAAAGGATCCATACCCTCGAAGACCTGGCGAAACGGTTGCCAAAGACTCTTCGTGGAGATCCGATACTGGACGAGTTTATTTGTTACCTGGAACTGGCGTTCCCAACCATTGATTTCATTCCAGGGGAGAGAGGGATCATTATGCAAGACCCGAAGCATTTCGCGAGCGCTGCCATCAAGTTGCACCGCATTGTCGAATCCGTGTCCGAGCGCCTTCGTGGGCCGTTGCCTGGAGGGCAAGCGTTCGAACTCAAGCCGGAGCAGACGGACGAGGATTACGGCTATTACATCAAGAAGAAGGGTGAGCGAAATGGATATATTCTCTGGTTTGGAATCTGGCCGTGGGCGGATTGCCTGCTCGGCTCGGGCTTTGAAGCTAAGTGGCATCCAGGGTTAAAGCCAGCGGGCTTCGTTCTGATAGACGATAGCTGGATGATCTCGACGATGAATAACGTCGTCGACGCGGCAGATCCGGTGCAAGCAATGTACGACAAAGTGCTGGAAGCGATCAGTCTTGTGTCGTAAGCAAGAAGGGGACGCCCATTGTCGGCAATAGGGACACTTCGTTCTGAAGGCGGCCCTAGTTCGCGAAATTTCCGGATTGTTTGAATGTAAGTCGAGGAGGAGGCAGTGAATCCCGAGACCTCTACCGCGTTTCTATCGCATATCGTTAGAGGTCAGGCACCGAATTACCTCGAAACCGGTACTCTTGCCCGCTCACAGCCCTGCGATCCTCAGCCGTTCAGTTTACGTTGATCGCGGCCCCTCTGACCCCCTTCGTCCGGGGGCGGTTAGGCCCAGCCGCGTGGCGATGGCTCGCACGACATCGGCGTTGGTGCAGGGACCAGGGAGGTTTCCATTATGCAGAAAAGAATCGCGTTTTGGGGTAGATGGATTTTGGGTATGGTTCTCATTGCAGGTGCAGTGGTAGCGGTGACCTACAAGGACCAACAAGCCCGCGTCAAATACCAGCGCGAATGCCAAGAACACATGGCTAGCATCGCGGTTCCTGTGGGAAAGTACACATCCGGCGGAGATGAATGCAAGGACCCCAAGGATTACATGCCATGGTGGGACATACTCGTAGCATGGCCGGAAGGCATCACCACTTGGGCCATTATCCTCACGCTTGGAGCTATTTCGTGGCAGGCGTTTGAGGCCCGCAAGTCCACCGACGTTGCGAGGGATGCCGTTAACGCGGCCTACGGAAGCGTGACCTTCGCGGAGGCCCAATGGAAATTGATGATCGAAGAAAAGCGGGCAAGGTTGGACTTGAGCCTGCAACACACCGGACTGGATGTGGAGGTAGCCGGAGAAGACCTCATTCATCTGATAGCCACCTTTTCGGTAAGAAATATTGGGGCATCGAAAGCGTTCATCGGGCGCACATCCGGGACTCTGATTACGAGGCTGCGCAACGAGGCCTTGGGAGACTATGACGATTACTCGTCGCTCGATCTTTCGGAAAGGGTTATTGTCCCAGATCAACTTCCCGTTCCGATCAAGGTCTATTGCTTCCCAACCACCACCGCCCGAACTTTCGCCGAATGTCTGGAAGAAGGAACTTTCACCCTGCACTTTTTCGGTTTCATCGAATATGAAACTCTTGGATTTTGGCGACGGAAAGAGTTTGGATATGAATGGAAGATTATCGACCGCAATAGTGGTTTGGGAGGACTCTACGGGCTGTCTGACCCCTACCCTAATTCCCCTAGGCCCGCTAAAGACCGCATTACTTACGGGTACTGGAGCTACTGCAGCACAAGGCGAAAATTTGTTGTAGATTTTGACCCCTCGCGCTAGGATTCTCCCTGGGAAGGTGAATCGTGCAAGTGGTTGATTCCAGAAATGGTCGGGACGGGCAGATTTGAACTGCCGACCCCTCGCACCCCAAGCGAGTGCTCTACCAGGCTGAGCCACGTCCCGACAACAGCAGAGGTCTGCCCAAGTTTACCACCGCCCCCCGCTCTACACCCACCCTGCCAGACCTAGTGCGGCACCTGCCACCCAGCCCCCACCGTAGCCAGCGTCATCTCGTCCGTCGGCGAACTCCCCAGCGACTTCTTCAGCGCCGGAAATCCCGCCTGCACCTGATCCACGGTCGCCCACACTGGCACATCCCGCATCACGTATTGGTATGTAACCGTCGTCTCGGTAAATCCGTCACGCGGCCCCGGCGGCGTGAAACTCACAATCCCCGTCACCTCGCGATGCCCATAGCAGAAGCGCGGCGCAAACCGCTGGCCCGCCGCGTTCAGCGTGTAGCGATCCACGTGCATGTCGCGATCCTCGAGCCGGGTCAGCAAACCCGCATCGGTCAGCGAATCCATCTGCGGCTTCTCCACCTTCGCCGTGTCTCCCGGCGCGACCTCATAGGGAAACGTGTGCCCCTGCGGAAACAAGCAATCGTTGTGATCCTGATACCAAGCGTTGAGCGTCTTCGTAAAGTTGTCCGCCGTCGGCTTGTTTGCGTTCGAGCAGCCGGCCAGCACAAAAATTGCCGCAAGACTTGCGCCCGCTGCGAAACGAGTTGAGATACGAAACCTGGCTGTCCTGTCCATTTTTCCTCGTACCGGTGCCCCGATGCTGGGTAGAGGATAAACGGCAGCGTATGCGCGACGAATCTTTTCTTTGCGGCGAATCTTTTCTTTGCGGCGAATCTTTTGTGGCATGCAAATAAGCGGCAGGGTCCCCCGGCTGGCGCGATTCTCCTGCGCCGGGAGCAAACAGAGGAAATCGCGAAAACCTGCGCCCCTGCCGTCATGCTGTCTGCGTTGCTTCGCGAAAGCTCCGCAGGGAGCAGACGTTGCGGCCCGTCTCATCCGCCGCCTGCTCACATTAATGAGGATGCCATTTCGCCACCATGGAGATGGCCCCGCCGAGGCGCCATTCGCCCTAATCTCGCATTCATCCGCCCTAAAAGCCGGGAACCAATCCCCTCCGCCAGGCGTATCGTTCTCTTGAGAGATTGAACCGGAGTTGCTTATGCGTGTGCGCGTTTTACCCGAAATGTTGATCCTGAGCACGCTGCTGGCGGCCGCAGGTTGCCACGTCCAGGTCGACAAGGGCAAGAACGGCGAAGACAAAAACGTGAAAATTGACACGCCCCTGGGCGGACTCCACGTGCGCGCCGACCAAACCGCGGCCACCGATCTCGGCCTGCCCATCTATCCCGGCGCCACAGTCGCGCCCAACCACGAAGGCGACAAGTCCGCTGACGTGCACCTCGGCTTCGGCCGGTTTCAGCTCCGTGTCAAAGTGGTCACCTACGAGACATCCGACGACCGCGACAAAGTCGTTGCCTTCTACAAAAACGCCATGGGCCGCTTTGGCCAGGTCATCACCTGCGACGGCGACCACTCCATCGGTTCGCCCACCATCACCGGCGAAGGCCTTACCTGCAGCGAGGATTCCAAAGTCCAGATCCACGGAAACGGCCTCGACGACGACAACGGCTTTAACCTCCGCGCCGGTTCCAAACACCACCAGCATATCTTCGCGATCAAGGACGGCGGCGAAGGCACGAAGTTTTCCCTGGTCGAACTGCAGTTGCCGACAGAACTCGACGAAAGCTCCTCGAAGACCAGCGACTAGGCAGCGCGCTGCGTCAAATACCGTCGTTCCCGGCTACACCCAAACTCAGATTGCGCTCCCTGCCCGCGTGCGATAGGGTCAAATTGTGGACCCGGTCTGTCATCGCTGCGGAAACAGCCTGCATGAGGGCGAAGGATTCTGCCCCCATTGCGGCGCGCAGCAGCTCGTCGTCGATTCCTCGGAAACCGCCGGTCCCCAACAACCACCGCAGCGCCTCGGCATCGATCCCAGCCGCGTGCAGTGGCGCGTCGCCATCACCTCCGCGCTGCTCGTTGCTGTTCCCGTAGGTTTGTTATCGGCCCTCGCCGGCATGAGTTCGCTCTTCGTCATTGCGGGCGGATTCGCCACCATCGCCCTCTACCGCAAGCGCAGTGAGGCTTTCACCGATGGCAGCATTGGTTGGCGCGTGGGCGCGATCCTCGGCACCGCCGCAGCCGTCGTTGCTACCGGCGCCGACGGCCTGCGTTTGCTGACGGAGCGCTACCTCCTCCATCACGCGGCCATCATCGACTCCCAATTCGCCAGCGTTGCCCAGCAGTTGGCCGAGCAGGCGCTCAAGTCCAACACCGAAGCCATGCAGCAGGCGCCCCAATTTGTCCATCAATGGGCCGCCTTCTGGCTCTCGCCCGATGGCCACGCCGCCATCCAGCTCATGACCGCCTCCATCGTTTCCGCAGGCATGGTCCTCTTCGCCGCGACCGGCGGCGCCATTGCCGGACGCATCCTCTCCATTCGCCCCCGGCCGCAGCGCAGTCTCTAACCCTCCGAGCAAAGGCGAGCAAGAAACGAGCAAAAGGCCAGCAGACGCGAGGCAACGTTCACCCCGCGCTCCTCTCTTTCATCCTCGCGTCTCTTACTCGCCGTTGGCTCGTACCTCGCTGCCCACGCTCGCTGTTGGCTCGCCGTTGACTCGTTTCTTGCTCGCCCTTCGCTAACCCCGTCTTGCGGCGCGCAAACCAGGCTCGTATCATCGCCTATACGCCTATGTCAGATTTGCAGGCAGTCGCTACGCCACAATTGCGCGAGAAGGGCCGCATTATGTCGGCCTCCGAGATCGAGCGCACGCTGGTCCGCCTCGCGCACCAGATCATCGAGAAAAACAATGGCGCGAAGACCCTCGGCCTCGTCGGCATCAAGCGCCGCGGCGTCCCTATCGCTCAGCGGCTGGCCGCGCTCATCGCCGGCATCGAGAAGCACCCCGTCGACACCGGCGTCCTCGACATCAGCTTTTACCGCGACGACCTCTCCACCCGTGACATTCGCCCCGTCGTCGTCCCCGGCTCCCTCGGCTTCGATGTCAACGGCCGCGACGTCATCCTCATGGACGACGTGCTCTACACCGGCCGTACCATCCGTGCCGCCCTCGATGCCCTCTTCGATCACGGCCGCCCGCGTCGTGTGCAACTGCTCGTCCTCATCGACCGCGGCCATCGCGAGCTTCCCATCGAAGCCACTTTCGTCGGCCGCACCGTACCCACCTCGCAACGCGAGATCATCGAAGTCAAGCTGAAGGAAATCGACAATGACGAGCAAGTCCTCCTCGTCGAGCGTGTGTAACAGAAAGATCGAAGGAGAATGGCGCTGACCAAGGCCACAGTCCGCAAACCGCCGCAAAAATTCTCAAGCCCCTCTATTTTTCAGCAGCCCATCCACCCAGGCTCGGCGATCTCTGCCAGCGACTTCACCGTCCCCGACGTCCGCCGCATCCTCGAAACCGCCGACGTCCTCGAAAAAGAAAACCCCTTCCGCCGTTCCGACCGCCTCGCCAAGCGACGCATCGCGCTCCTCTTCTATGAGTCGAGCACTCGCACCCGCACCTCTTTCGAACTCGCCGCCAAATCGCTCGGCGCCGACACCACCCTCGTCAGCTCCCTCTCTTCGAGCATCGAAAAGGGCGAGTCTCTCAAGGACACGGGCATCACCCTCCAGGCCCTCAGAGCCGAATGCATCATCCTGCGCAGCCCGTACTCCGGCGCGCCGTACCTCCTCGCGCAAGCCACCGGGCTGCCCGTCCTCAACGCCGGCGACGGCATGGCCGAGCACCCCTCTCAGGCTCTCCTCGATCTGCGAACCATCCTGCAGTTCCTCAAAATCCCCGCCAGCAAAGTCACCGAAAAAATCCTCCACGGCATCACCCTCACCATCTGTGGCGACATCCTCCACAGCCGCGTCGCCCGCTCCAACGCCCTGCTCCTCCCAAAGCTGGGAGCAAAAGTCATTCTCTGCGGACCGCCGGCCCTCCTTCCCAAGGAAGCCGCCGCGATGGGCCCCGGCATCGTGATCGAACGCGACTTCGAAGCCGCTCTCCATCAATCGCAAATCGTCATGATGCTCCGCATCCAGGCCGAACGCATCGCCGGCCTCGAGATCAATCTCGACGACTACCGCAGCCGCTACCAGGCCAACGCCGACCGCATCGCCGCCCACGCTCCCAAAGCCCTCATCATGCATCCCGGCCCCATCATTCGCGGCATGGAAATCACTGCCGAAGTCGCGGACGGTCCCCAGTCCGCCATCGCCCAGCAAGTCCACAACGGTGTTGCGATCCGCATGGCGCTCCTGGTCCGCGCATTGGCCGGAGCAAAGAAAGTCAGCCGCAAATGACGCCGAAGCCCATCCTTATCCGCGATGGCCGCGTCATCGATCCAGCCGCTGGCCTCGACGCACCACGCGACCTCCTCCTGCGCGACGGACAAATAACCGCCATCGAGAATCCAGGCAAAATCAAAGCCGCAGATGCCGACGTCGTCGAGGCGAAGGGCCTAATCGTCGCGCCCGGCCTTATCGACATCCACGTTCACCTGCGCGAACCCGGCCAGGGCTACAAAGAAACCATCGCCACCGGCACCGCCGCGGCAGCAGCCGGCGGATTCACCGCCGTCTGCGCAATGCCCAACACCATCCCCGTCAACGACACGCCCGAGATCACCCGCTGGATGCAGTCCCCCGACCGTGGCGCATCAATCCGCGTCTACCCCATCGCAGCGGCAACACGCGGCTCCCTCGGCGAAGCATTGACCGACGATGCCGCACTCAAAGATGCCGGCGCAGTAGCCGTCACCGATGACGGCCGCCCCATCCTCGGCGACGCCATCATGCTCGAGGCTCTTCGCGCAGCCGCAAAACTCGATCTCCCCGTCATCCAGCACGCAGAAGACACGCGCCTCACCGGCGGCTGCTCCATGAACGCAGGCCCCCTCGCCTTCCGCCTCGGCCTCCGCGGCATGCCCATCGAAGCCGAATCCGGCCTCGTCGAACGCGACATCCATCTTCTCAGGCAAGTGAAGAACGGCCATCTCCACGTCGCTCATCTCTCCACCGCAAAAGCCCTCAACGCCGTCCGCGCAGCACGCAAACAAGGCTTGCACGTCACCTGCGAGGTCACGCCCCACCACTTCGCGCTCACCGAAGACCGCATCGGCCACTACGACACCAACGCGAAGATGAACCCGCCCCTCCGCGCCGGAGCCGATCGAGCCGCCATGATCGAAGGCCTCCTCGACGGCACCATCGACGCCATCGCCACCGACCACGCCCCCCACGCTGCCCACGAAAAAGAGCAGGAGTTCGACCGAGCCCCCAACGGCATCACCGGCCTCGAAACCGCACTCGGTCTCGCGATCCAGATCCTTCATCTCCAGCACAAAATGCCTCTGGCCAAAGTTTTGGCCCTCCTCACCACTCGCCCCGCCCAAACGCTGAACCTCAAAGGGCAGGGAAGTATCGCGCCAGGCGCCCCCGCCAACGTAGTTCTCTTCGACCCTACAGAAAAGTGGATTTTTCAAGCTGCCAACTCCCGCTCAAAATCGAAGAACACCCCCTTCGACAACTGGGAATTCCAGGGCCGCGTCCGCCTAACCATCAGCGAAGGCCGCATCGCTTACCCGCCGCTCATCGACTGAAAAAACGATTGAGACCTGACCGTTCAGGCCCGGCCTGTATATACGATCGTACATTTGTATATACTGGACGTGGGGACCCCACCGATGGCGCTGAGCATCCGCAATCCCGACACAGAAAAGCTGGCGCGTCAGGTCTCCCGCCTCACAGGCGAGACCCTCACCGAAGCGATCGGCAAATCCCTTGAGGAGCGGCTCGTGCGGTTGAAGCGCTACCGTGGCAGCGGCCGCGAAGCGATTCGCAAGGATATCGACGAAATCCTCGCCAGAGTCGATGCTCTTCCCGATCTCGACACCCGCACCCCCGACGAGATCATCGGCTACGACGAGAACGGCCTTCCTTCCTGATGGTGATCGATGCGTCGGCGATTGTCGCTATCTTCCTGCGTGAGCCCGAACGCGCGCTTTACCTCGACCTGATTCTCAAAGCAAAGGCTCGGTATATCTCGGCGGTCACATTCGTTGAGACCGGAATTGTCCTGGAGGGACGTCGAGGCGCGGTTGCGAGGCACGAGGTAGAGAGGTTTTTGGAACGATCGGCAATTGAAGTTGTCTCGGTCGACGCTGAACAAGCGGTTGCCGCTCTCAATGCATGGCGCACCTATGGCAAAGGCCGTCACCCAGTCGGGCTCAATCTGGGCGATTGCTTTTCCTACGCCCTGGCCCAATCGACCGGCGAACCCCTCCTCGCCAAAGGCGGAGATTTCGCGCAAACCGACCTCGAACTCTGCCCCCAAGCCCCGCCCGCCGAATAACCACCTAACGCCGCTTCTTCTTCCGCAACTGGCTCGCCTTCGGTGCCCGATACTTCCCCCGTTTCGCGCCCTTCACTGCCTGCGCCGCCGCCTCTTTCCGCGCCGCCTTTGCCCGCTTCTCCGCGCGCAGCGCCTCCTTGCCCTTCACCGCCGCCACCCCTGTCTCCTGTCTCTTGCCTCCCGTCTCCTCATCCAAAATCGAAAACTGCAGCCGCTTCTCCACGGCGTCCACGCGATCCAAAACCACCCGCACACGCGCACCCACTGAAAACTTCCGCCCCCACCGGTCCCCAATAATCTGTCGCGTATTTTCTCGATACGTATACTGATCGCCATCGAACAGTCCCAAACTCTGCAGCGGCACCAGTCCCTCGACAAACAAATCATCCAGCTCCACAAACAACCCGTACTTCGTAGCGTTAAGAATCATCCCCCCAAACGCCTCGCCCACGCGGTCGCGCATGAACTTAATCTTCTTCCACTCCACCAGCTCCCGCTCCGCATCCGCCGCCCGCCGCTCGCTTTCGCTCGACTCCTGCCCAATCGCGGCGAGTTCACCCACAGCAATGGGTTCAAAGGACTGCGCGTCCAGCGAGCCGCGCTTCGCGCCGGCGTGCTGGTCATGAGTCTGGTGTTCCCCGTGCAATCGAGGAGCCTTCGCTGTGTGCGGCTCTCCTGTGGACAGCATCCCATGCCCATCCACTCCATCTCGAAGCAGTTCCTTCACGATCCGGTGCACAATCAAATCCGGATACCGCCGAATCGGCGAAGTGAAATGCGTATAGCAAGGAGCAGCCAAAGCAAAGTGCCCCTCATTCTTCTCGCTGTACCGCGCCTGCTTAAGCGAACGCAGCATTAAGTACGAGAGAATCCGCTCCTCCGGCTTCCCCGCAATCTTTTCCGTCAGCTTTTTATACATCCGTGGCGTGATCGCAATCTCCCCCGCCACCTCATAATTTCGCGGAGCCCGTCCACCGCCATGCCTGTGTTCGCGGCGCTCGCTTTTCATCGTGAACGTCCGCACCGGCAAACTTCCCACGCCAAGCGAATACCCAAACGCCGCCGCAATCTCCTCAAACTCCACCACCCGCCGCGGCTCCGGTTTTTCGTGGATCCGATACAACGACGCCACGCCCAGATTCTCGACCCACGATGCCACACACTCATTCGCCGACAGCATGAACTCCTCAATCAGTCGATGCGCCCAGTTCCTCTCCGACCGTGTCACCGACTTCATCGCTCCAAACTCGTCGAACTCGATCAGCGGCTCCGGCAAATCGAAATCGATCGACCCGCGCCGCTCTCGTTTTCGGTTCAGAATCCGCGCCAGGTCCATCATCTTCTCGAACTCAGGCACCAGCGGCGCAAACTCCGCCCGCACCTCCGCATCGCCGTCCAGAATCGCGGCCACCTGCGTGTACGTCATCCGGCGCGCCGACCGGATCGTACCCTCGCAAACCTCGTGTCCCAAAATCTCGCCCTGCGGATCGATCCGCATCAAACACGACAGCACCAGCCGCTCCTCATCCGGCCGCAAACTGCAAATGTCCGTCGAAAGTTCCTGTGGCAGCATCGGAATCGCGCGATCTGGAAAATAGACAGAAGTCCCGCGCAGCCGCGCCTCGAGATCGAGCGCCGTTCCTGGCTGCACATACTGCGCCACATCCGCGATGTGCACCTGCAGCTCCCAGCTCCCATCAGTCTCGCGCCGCACCAGTACAGCATCGTCAAAGTCGCGAGCCGTCTCACCATCGATGGTCACAATTGGCAGCTCCCGAAAATCCCGCCGCCGTTCCGCAATTTCCTGATCAAACCGCGCCACCTCTCGCGCCTCTTCGAGCACAGCAACAGGAAAAATCCGCGGCAAATGGTGTTTGCGGATCACCATCTCCACATCGACGCCGAAATCGTCTTCCGCTCCCAGCACTTCGAGCACCCGTCCCCGCGCCGCCCGCGATGGAGTAGGCCAGTCCGTGATCTCCACATCCACCACCAACCCCTCAAGATCGGCATAATGCTGTGCCCGTGCCGCCCGCGCTTCCGTCCCCAAAACCCGATGCGGACTCGCCCCCTCCTCACGCACCTCAGGCAACTCCGCCCCAAACGGAATCACAATCGGCTGCGTCATCCGCTCATCGACGGGCACAACAATATGCCCACCACGCTCCGTATCGCGCCGAGAATAATGAAAAATCCCCACCACCGTAGCGTTCCGCCGCGTCAGAATCCGCAGCACTCGCCCGGATCGCCTGTTGTCGCCCTGCCCAAACCTGGGCGCCGCCAGCTCCACTAGTACCTGGTCGCCCTGCATCGCGCCGCCCATCTCACCCGGCGGAATGAATACATCCTGGTCCAGCGCC
>Ga0302324_100009678_pt1 | contig 20101 bp, 21 predicted proteins | sample Palsa_T0_1_FD_201949 | JGI IMG/M metagenome (GOLD analysis project Ga0302324, IMG submission 201949) | Peat permafrost microbial communities from Stordalen Mire near Abisko, Sweden - Palsa_T0_1 | ecosystem: Environmental > Terrestrial > Soil > Palsa > Peat permafrost | place: Sweden: Abisko...
TGCAACGAACCGAGCCGGTGGGGCGGAAGGCCAAAACCAACCTCGCTCATTGACAGGGGCTGGAAAGTAAGAAAATTTCTGGCGGGGGGAGAAGTATTTTTCTTGACTTTCCCTTTTATAGAACTTCACGAGACTTGAGTCTTGCCTCGAATCGCGCACATGGCAAGGCGCAGGCTTCGGCTTCCGGCCCAGTTCCATCGACGGCTGCCTGCAGCAATCCCTAGCCAGCCGGGTGCATCCCTTACTTCGCGGCATCCACGCTAATTATGTCCAGGTTGCCCATCGTTTCCGTGAGAATGAAACCAAGACCGCCAAGACCTGTCGCTCCTGTGGTCCGGTTGCTCCGGGCGGTCTGGGCGTTCAACTACGGTTGTGCTGCAACCGGAGGTAAGGAGGACCAGCAATAACGCCCCTATAGCGATTGATGTCTTCATCTTTAATTCTCCTTGCGGTGTCGCTCGTGAGATGACGCTGCCACACCGGATAATTACGCTCAGAAACAACAATAATCACAGTGCACGCATAGGTGCTGTGCCATATTAGACAGCTTCCAAACAACGGCGTGTCTGGATACCGCGAAAACGGGCGCGCCGTCGCGCACAACATCCCATCTGAGAAATAGGTTTCTCGGTAACTGGGAATCAGCGTTTTTCCACATCGGATAAACCGACTTCACAGAAACCGGCGCGAGTTGCGACGTGGTGTGGCGTCCGAGGATTACTTCCGGTTCGCCGACAATCCTTAAACTATCCCGTCAAACCATCTCAAGAGGCTTGTTTTATTCAAGATTTGTGAAGCGAAAGGCGATTGCAGCAAGTTGCCGACCGGAGCCTTGCGTCGCAATCCGTCGAAGAAGTTTTCGGGGAAGATCAATTAGTTCTGGGTCTTCAAATTCCCATCGAAATCCGTGGTGCTAGGAGCCGGACTCGCTTCCCGGTCCGTTCCGGCTCGGCAAAAGCTCCAAATGGCTCAGAAAGGCGTTTGAGGGCCCGAGGTTATTTTGTCAGCGCGGCCGGCTCCGCGACGGGCACGGAGACGCGCGAACGCGACTTAGACTTTTTCAACAAGGCTGTGAGCCGCTCCGCCGCAAAACCAGCACCAAAGGCGAAGCGCATCACCGGACCAAAACTGTTGGCGGCGGCAATGCCAACGAAATGAAGGCCGGGCACGGACGATTCGAAAGTGGAAGAGAGGATCGGGGTTCGCTGGACCGATTTGATCCCGGCACGGAGCTCAGGGGCCAGGAATTGCAGGCGATCCAGATCGACGCGGAAGCCGGTTCCTGCAATGACGTGCTCGGTCATCAGCTCTGACCTGGACCCATCCTTGCCAAGCATATGCAGGAGAACCTTACCATCTTTAATTTCGGCGCTCTCAATGGAGCGACCGAGAAACAAGGGCACACGCCCGATTACTTTGTCGCGTGTGGTCCAACCACCTGAGGGACCAAGTGCGGTGTGAACAATTTTGAGGCGAAGCTTTTCGGGCAGATAGCGGAAGGCCATGGGAGCATCCGCGTAGAAACGGCTGCGCATGCCTGGACCCAGCCCGGATCGTGGATGGCGGATTCTCGACCAGAGGGAAGGCACGGTGCCATCTGGGCCGCTGTGGAACGTTACTTTGGAGTCGCGCGCCACCAGATGGGAATCGCAGTCGGCTTCACGAAGCAGGCCGGCAAGCCCAAGTGCCGAAGCGCCACCGCCGATGACGGTGATGTGTCGCCCCTTAAACGGTTCCAGGTGGTGATGACCGAAACTGTGGGAGCAAAACTCGCTGGGCAAATGGCGCAGGTTTTCGGGAACGTATTCAAAATGCGTGATCCCGACGGCCAGGATCACGTGGCGAGCTCGGAGAGATTCGCCATTGTCGAGCAGGAGCGAGAACCCCTCCGGGAGGCGGGAGATGTGCTGGACATAACGATCTTCGAGTTCGGGAACCATCCGCTCTTGAAAGGCGACCCCGTATGAGGAGAAAGTCGCCAGGCTGGGCGGAATCTCAGTATCGAAATAAGGAATACCGCGTTCCGCGCAATATTCTTTCAGCGTGAATTCGCCGCCGGGAGCGTGCAAGTTGGACGCAAAACCATCGGACTTGAGCATCATGCCCTTCGGCATGTGGGATCTCCAACTGTCCATGGGCCGGCCGAAGATCCGGAAAGGAATTCCGTTGTGACGGAGATGAGCGGCGATGGACAGCCCGTACGGACCGGCGCCCACGATTGCAGTGGTCAGCATAAGCGAGGCAGTGCCTCCTCAAAAGATGAATGCAGCGAAAAAGTGAGCAAGCGTGCTGCCAGACAAGGGGGAGGTGGAACAATTACAAGAAAACATGTATACTACACATAACACAGGCTTTAGTGCTCTTTAGCGCCATTCTAGGGCGGATGCCTTCTGACCGCGACAGGAAGAAAATTTCCGTAAGATAGAAATTCACCGTAAAAAGATGCCGAACGGCTGTTTCGTGACGTCGAGCCTAGGCCGACGGGGACGATTTGTCGTTACCCGTGAGCAAAAAAGAGAGATGGCCCCCGAGTTTGGCGGATTGATGCTGACAGATCGACTTGTCCGAAGTGATCGGCGCAACTCCCGGTTGACGGGCAAACCGGAAGTTATCCCCCCACTCAGGCAGGATAGGGCCTGATAAACGGGATTACCGGAAGGTGGCTCGATCGCTTGAAGACGCTGTACTCAGTACACGCGGTTTTTTGATCGCCGGCAGATCTGCTTGGTTTCGTTTTGGCTTCGACTTTCTCTTGCCCGCCGCCACCCCGCGAGAAACCAGTTGCGTGGGCCACGATGGCCCCGTAGCTCACGGTGCCGTGGGCTGCGTGCCCCGACCGGCATCGGCAATGAGTTTCGGATCAATCGGAAACGCCGTCTGATTGACGTGCGGATCGCTGGGGTTTACCGGCACGGCGGGCCCAGCCGGCCATCCCATTTCCATCGTCAGGCGATCGAACATCGCGCGGGTACCGCCCTCGAGAATGAAACAATCGGAATCCATGCAACGAACGAAGACGCCATCCTCGGGAGTATCGAAGGAAAAGAAGTTCGGGCGCCGCATCAAATTGCTTCTCTGGTCGTATTTCATTTCCAATATTTCGCTATAGGCCCCGAAAAAACGGGCCGCGCCGGCATCGCTCCCCAGATGCACTCGGAACTCCAGCAAGGTCCGCTTATTTTTCTGATTCTCGAAGATCGCATAGCGATCGCCCGCCCACGCCGCGGCCAGCGCAGTGGAACGGTTCTTGGGCAGAAATTGGTTCAAAATTTCCACTAGCCCGAATTCCCCCATATCATTTTCATCCAGCTTTTTCCAGTCGGCGGGAACCACGCCTTTGGCCGCCGGCAATTCGACCTTGGCGGGGATAACGCCCTGCAAATACAAATCGGGATGCATGATTTGTTGCGTCGATACCGGAGGCTTGGCAAAGACGTTATAGAAATCCGGCCACCCGTTCCCCGCCTTGAGGAGTTGCTGCGTGAACCGGATCCCGGCGAGATACGGGAAAAGCAGCTCGTCCTGCAACACCTTCGGGGCTTTGGAGAGTTCCGGGCTGTTGTCCAAATCACCCATCAGCATCGCAGGATCGAAATCGCCGAGGTCCCGGATGCTTCCCTTCCCGTCCAGTTCGTAATCGAGCATGGCAGCCATTGCCGAGCCTTCGATCACGGCGTCACGCGCCAGTTCCCCGTCGTCGTTGGGTTTGGCCGCGTCCGTCCATTTGTCGATGTGAAAATGCTGGTCCTGCAAGGCGTGCGTCAATTCATGCGACATCACCGAGCGTTCGTCGGCAGGAGAATTCCAGTCCGCGATAAAAAATTCCTGGCTGTCCGGATCGTAGAGTCCCGCGATCTGTTCGGTCAGCACTTTGACCAGGACTTGGTCCAGGGGATAGTCCTTCGGCAGCAGGCCGAATTTCTCCATGGTTTTCTGGTCGGCGTATCGTTTGTCCGCGTCCTTGTCTTCCTTCATTTTCTGTAGAAGGTAGGCTCGGATTTCTTCCCGCGAGCGAATGCTCTTTTTCAGGGGAGAAAGAATAGGCAGGGAAACGATCTTGCTCATTTCCGCCAGCACTTCGTCGGCTGCTTGCAGGAATTCCTGGTTTTGCGGGGAAACCGGAGGCGGCAAGGAAGCGGGCGGAGCAACTTTTTGCGCCGCGGCTCCCAGTGAGAGCAACAGCGCGGCGAAGATGCCGGCAAGGAATCGTTTCACGCGATCCGTCCCTTCCTATACAAGGTGCGGAATAAGTCCCCACCATTTTCTCATCCCGGGCAAAGCGAGGAATCTCTCGTTGGCATATGCCATTGAAAAGAATGAGAGATTCCTCGCTTCGCTCGGAATGACAAAATTATCTATCCTTTCCGCAGCCTACACAGCCAGATTAACATTTTGATGTGGATTCCGCAGGAATAGATGCCGTGGGAAGCCTAGACTTGACAAACCTGAGGCCGCCCGTTCAAAACAACCGTCATTTTGCCGCTGGATTTGGCGGCGGCAAGTCGGCCGTCTCGACTCGCTTCCATTCACCGGCTTGAAAACGATAAAGGTCGCGCGACATTTTCAGGCACTGGGAAGGACGGTCCTCGTCCACCTGCGAACAGTAAGCAAGACGAAACCCGTTTCCGTCGGCCTCATAATTCGATTGCTGCAGCAAATCCGAATTCCACAGCGCCGCCACGCCATGTCCATCGAATCGCCACGCTGAAAACAAGCCCGTCGACAAATCGTCCGTCCGCCCGGAGATCGTGACAAACACCGGATCGGTGACGGAAACCGGCGCCAGCTCAATATCGCTATCCAGAAAATCTTTCTGCGCAAAACGATCGATCCTCGCGGCCAGGGCATAATGTCCGGCGCCGCCCGCATAGATTCGCACGGCCGCGGGTCCGCCGATCCCGAAATTAATCGCCATCGCATAGGCCGCGGGAGTTCCGCCAAGTTTTACTAGACGGTAATTTTCCCCCACCGGAGGCGTGTGCGACGCCAACCCCGCCAGTTCGCGATTCACTCCGTCCAGGTTCGGTTCCGCCGCGGCATTCAAAACGGAAACAGCGATGGAGTCGAGATAGGCGAGCGCTTTCTCCGTGCGCCCTTGATTTTCGTCCTCCCCGCCCAGCCTGGCCTCGGAGAGTTCCTGGGAAATTTGTTTGAATTCGGCGGCTGCATCGCCTCCGCCCTGTGCCGCGAGCCGCGGCGCAAACGAGCAGGCAACGAAAATGACAAGAGCCACAGGAACGGCTCGCCCCACCGTCACACGCCAGTCGGCCGGACGATTTCCACGCTTACAAGAAAAAATAGAGTTCATTTGCGCCTCGACTCTAATACACTCTTTGTCAGGGGCGCAACAAGCCTCGGGGGACATCCAGGCACTTCATGCTTCATAACGGACTCGCTTAACCATTGAGATTGTATGTGACTGCGCCAGCGCATAATACAATCCTGCATTTCTCGTGGAAGAGCCCGATGCCCCGCGGTCTATATTCTCTTGGGACACGTTCCCGGCTGCCTCATGGCGATTCGGCTCAGTCATGCTCGGTGCACAAGTTTTTAATGCTTGTGGGATAAGATATCAGTCTCCTGCATGCAACGCTGTTCTGGAAACATAACAGAAAGGTAGCTTTGCCATGGCAATCCGGAGTTTGAGCCATCCTGGAGACCTTCCCGCACCAGACATGCAGCCGGGCACTCGGCTGCGAAGGTCTCGCGAACGTCTCGGCCTGACCTATCGGGACGTGGAAAGGGCCAGTTATGAATTGGCGTGCCAGCGCGGGCGCCCCGATTTCATCGTTCACCTGAGCCGCCTGGCGGACATCGAGAATCGCGATGTGACTCCCACACTCTACAAGCTTTATGCCCTGGCGGTGATCTATCACTTAGACCCGAAGGAGGTCTGTGAGTGGTATGAGGTCCCCTTCGAGGGCCACTTTTCCGATGGCAGTCAGCTCAGCGCTCCCAACACCCATTTGGCCGCGCCGCCGGCCAGGTTGCGCCTGCCCATTCGTTTCGACCCGGCCTTCGATCCACGCCGGACGGAGTTTCTGACCCGCATGGTCGAGCGATGGGGAGATTTGGAAGGAACTTTTTTCACCCAACCATCGAGATACTTATACGGCTATGTGGGAGTGGATGACAGAAGAATGCACCCTCTGATTCGCCCGGGCAGCTTGGTGCTTGTGGACCCCAAGCTGCGGCAGGTCAAGAATTCCGGATGGACGAACGAGTATGAGCGCCCGGTATATTTCCTTGAATTGCATGGGGAGTTTCGCTGCTGCTGGTGCCAGTGCGAGGGAGGAAGAATCATCCTGGTTCCTCATCCTCTATCTTCTTGTGCGCCAGAGGTTTACAACTACCCGGAGGAGGCGGAGATCGTCGGTCAGGTCGTGGGTGTGGCGATGAGGTTGGGTCCTAGCTAGGCTTGTTCGTAGTGAATATGGCTAGAAGCGCACCCATATTCGAACAAAATAGATCGTTTAGATAATCCGGCAGGCCCTCTGGCGCCATATTCTGGAAGCCACGATTCTCACGCCAACTTTCCACCACATCCCAATATTGATCGCCCGCCGAATGAAGGCACTCGCGTAAATCGCGCTCTTGCTCCCTCAGCGGCGTTTCCAGGAGCCTGGAAAACAGCTCTTCGTGGCAGTTGGAAAGCGCCTCCTGGACAGCGTTTTCTGGATAGAGGCTCTTAAGTCCGTCGTGCTCATACCGGCCCGAACTTGAATCCTTCAGTGAAGTGACGTAATAGAGACGCCCGAAGACACTGGAAATGGCCGCCAGGGTGCGGGAAGAGAAATCCTCGGTGACCGCCCGGCTCTTTTGGAAAGGTTCTAGTGATTCCACATGACCATCCGTTCTGATTCCTGAACTCTTTTCCTTCCACCCGACCCACCCGAGCGTTCATCCGTTATTAATGTGTGGACTCTGGAGGGTCATCCACCAATGAAAAAATTTGTCAGCTTCTCGTTTGTCGCAGCTCTCGCGTTGACCATGCTACTCCCCGTTGCACGGCAAGTCAACGGCGCATCGGTTAATCGTTCCCTGCTGCGCCAGGGCGGCGTACCAATTCCGACTAGCGGCGGCGGTCAATTCCAGGGTGGCGTGCCCATTCCCACCAGTGGTGGCGGCCAGTTCCAGGGCGGGGTGCCAATTCCGACTAGCGGCGGCGGTCAGTTCCAGGGCGGCGTACCAATTCCCACCAGTGGTGGCGGCCAGTTCCAGGGTGGCATACCAATTCCCACCAGTGGTGGCGGCCAGTTCCAGGGTGGCGTACCAATTCCCACCAGTGGTGGCGGCCAGTTCCAGGGCGGCGTGCCAATTCCCACCAGTGGCGGCGGCCAATTCCAGGGCGGCGTACCCATTCCGACTAGCGGCGGCGGCCAGTTCCAGGGCGGCGTAGCCATTCCCACCAGTGGCGGCGGTCAGTTCCAGGGCGGCGTACCCATTCCGACTAGCGGCGGCGGCCAGTTCCAGGGCGGCGTACCCATTCCGACTAGCGGCGGCGGCCAGTTCCAGGGCGGCGTACCCATTCCGACTAGCGGCGGCAGCCAATAGGTTATTGGAGTCTGGACCGAGTAGGTTCGCCAGGGAATGTTACCTGGCAACTGAATTCACTCTCATGGTACGATGAGTGTGGTCGGTCCGGACTCATGAACCATCTCGAAAGCCTTCTGTCACAGTCCGCGTTATCATGCGAAATTATCCTGTGTTTATTTGTCTTTACTAGAAAGGTGCAGCGCGTTCTTCCACTTTTTGCAATCTACACGTATGTCGTCTTCATCGGCTCGACTGGTGTTTGGCTCACCTATGAGTATTTCGGGATTAGTTCCTACATTTCGACTTACGCCTATTGGGGATCCATACTCTTGAATGCGGCTGTGAGGAGTCTTGCGATTGCGGAATTGTGCCGCCATGGCCTCCGTTCCTTTCGAGGCATTTGGGCACTCGTGTGGCGCGTCCTCGTAGTTTTATCTGTGCTTCTCCTCGCTCGAGTTGCTATGGACGCTTGGGGCCAGCCTAATAAAATTGCCATCTATGGGATGACTATGGATCGCGATCTCGCCCTTGCTTCGATCGTCATTCTTGCCGTTTTGTTGCTCTTCCGAAATTATTATGGGATCGCCCTCGAACCACTGCAAAGGGCAATTGCCTTCGGTATTGGCCTTATCTGCGCCGTCGACGTCATTGGGAATACGATCCTTCGAAAAATCCTAACGGGCTATCTATTCTCCTGGTACTTGTCCAGCCAAAAGGCGCTTTGGCCTTCATTGAGGCCCCAAGTCCAATACGTGAACGATATGTGGAGCACCGTCCACCTTTTCGTATTTATGTTCACGATGGGAATCTGGTGTTACGCGCTTCGAAGACCGGTGCTCGCGCCATCGGAGAGCCCCGTGCTCCTTCCTACCGAGGTCTATCAGGAGTTGTCGCCGGCCATCAACCTGCGTCTTGCCACATTTAATGACCGACTGGTGGAGTTGCTGAAACCATGAACGATGTAGGTATCGCTATCCTCCTCGCAATCGTCCTCTTCGGAATTCTCCTATGGCTCCTGCTTCCTGGACACAAATCGTCTGGCGCGGCCGCCGCGTCCTTCTCTCCGGAAACGATCCACGCGCTCCCGACCGCGAAGCACTACGGATATTTCCCCCAGATTCGCCAAGCCCTTTCCGCGGCGGACACTCGTTACCTTTTGAAAAATGCGCCCCCGCAGGTGGCGAGACAAGCCCTTCGCGAACGGCGCGCGGTGGCGCGCCGCTTCCTGCAAGGGCTGCATGAGGATTTCTCGAATCTCGCCAGGCTGGGCCGGATGATCGCGGCGCTGTCTCCTGAAGTAAGCCGCCGGCAAGAAACGGAACGGTTGATGCTGAGCCTAAATTTTCAAATTTTGTATGCCCTCGTATGGTTGCGCCTTTCCACCGGCAATTTGCCGCTCCGGCAGCTGGAACATTTGACGGGCTTGGTGGGAAGATTGGCCACGCGCATGGATGAAGCCATGACTCAGATCAGTGCGCTATCCGCGGGCCAGCTTTCCGGGAGAATCAACGCTTAAGGAAAAATCAAACTCCAAAGGAGCGGTTCCCGAATCGCGCTGGTTGCTGGTGAGCGGGATCGGCTCACTTGCGGTTTCCGAGTCGGACGGGGAACGTCAACCCGCCAATTTTTCGCTTCCACCCCCCGTAACGAATCCAGCACTTCACACCCTGATTCGGCACTTGGCCCTTGGCGGGGAACCAGCCTGCCGTATAATGGTAGCTTCCGAGGCTTTCCGTGGCTAAAATCAAAATACTTATCGTGGACGACGAAGAAGCGATTCGAGAAGTCGTTTCAACTCTCCTCGAAGCGCTCGGTTACGAGTGCATGTCCGTAAGTAATGGCCGCCTGGCCAAGGAATTCCTGATCCAGCATCCGGTCGACATCGTTTTGAGCGATATGATGATGCCGGAAATGAACGGCCTCAGCCTGGTGGAATGGCTGCGCAAAGCCGAGCCGGACGTTCCGATCATCATGGTTACCGCCGTGCACGAGCTCGGGACCGCCCTGGACGCCATCCGCCGAGGGGCCTACGACTACATCCTAAAACCCTTTGAAAAAGACCAGCTTTATATGAGCGTGCGGCGCGCTCTCGAGCACCGGCGCTTGGTCCTGGAGAACCGGCAATACCAGAGCAAACTGGAAAAGCTGGTCGAAGAGCGGACCGCGCAACTGCAAGGCGCCCTCGAGCAGCTCGAGCAGTCCTACGACGACACGCTCGAGGCCCTCGGCGGCGCGCTGGACTTAAAGGACGCCGAAACCGAAGGCCATTGCAAGCGCGTGACGGCCTTCACGATTGCGATCGCCAAGGCCATGCACGTGGAACCCTCGCAGCTCCCGCAAATCGCACGCGCCGCCTTTCTTCACGACATCGGTAAAATGGCCATTCCGGACAATATCTTGCGCAAGCCCGGCCCTCTCACTCCGGAAGAGCGCGACATCATGCGCACCCATTGTGAAATCGGATACAACATGGTGACGCGCATTCCCTTTCTGCGGGAAGCGGCCGAAATTGTCCTTACGCACCAGGAATATTTCGACGGCACGGGATACCCCCGCGGGCTGCGCGCAGAAGAAATTCCCCTCGGAGCGAGAATTTTCGCCGTCGCCGACGCTCTGGACGCCATGATTTCCGACCGGCCGTATCGCAAAGCCTTGTCGATCAAACATGCGCAAGAGGAAATCCAGCGCTGCTCGGGAACCCAGTTCGACCCGGACGTGGTCGAGGTGTTTCTCCGGATGCATTCCACGCTTTGGACCGAGTTGCGGGAAAACATCGGCACGCCGTACCGCCTTTCCCAATTAAAGCCCGCTTGAAAAGCACCGCGCCCGCCTGAAATTTCGCCTAGGGGTCTTGCGCAAATGGCCGGGCGCCTGTACTATCCTGCGGAAAAGGACAAACATAATGGCTTTGGTTCCGATCAAGACGGCTTCTACGACAGGATATTGCGACTGCATCCACGGCTGCTATGAATTTGCCAGTCTGCGCGACGAAGACACAGGCAAATCATTTTGCCCTCGTTGCGCCAAGGAACACTTCGAGATGAACGTCGGGATCGGCCTGCCGCAACCGGCCCCCTCGAAGGTATCCGCGAACACAGGCAACCCCGCGGCAACTCCCGCAATCCCTCCCTCGGCCGATCCCCCAGGCCGCCTACGATAGCGTGCCCCGCTTGGCGGGCGAGAATTTCTCCGTGATCTCTGCCTTTCTCTGTGTCCTCTGTGCAGGGGTCTGAAATGCTCAACACAGAGAGCACCGAGAAAACCTAGAGAGCGCCATCCGGCCAGGATGGAGTAATAATTAAGACTGTGGACTAGATCATTCGATGCCTAAAACCACGACCTACGACATCTTTATGGATGGCTCCTGCTCCTTCTGCCGCTGGACCAGGACCAAGGTCGAGCCGTACGATTCCGCTTCGCGCTTGCGGTTCCTGGACTACAACGACCCTGCCATCGCGGTGCAAGCCCCCTTTTCGCGCGAAGATCTCGACAACCAAATGCACGTTCGAACGCCGGACGGCGTGTGGCACAAAGGATTCGAAGCGTGGCTGGTGCTGCTGCGCGTTCTACCCAAGCTCGCTTGGCTCGGATGGTTCGCCAGTATGCCTCCTGTGCGCTGGATGGGGCCCTCCGTCTACTCATTCATCGCCCGGCACCGTTACAGCCTTCCCGGAGCGCCGGCGCGTTGTGAGACCGATACCTGCGCGATTCCCGATCACCGCGCCAAGTGACGCGCGCGCACGCAACGCGTGATACCATATTCGCGCCGTGAAATTTTCCTCATCCAACCTGGGCGATTCGAATCCACGATGACCGCGCCGGCGCGCACATCCACGGAAACGATTCCGATGCTCGACCTGCGAGCGCAGTTCGAAACCATCGCCCCCGAAATTCGCGCCGCCATCGAAGAGGTGCTCGCCGCGCAGCAGTTCGTCCTCGGCCCGCAAGGCGATGCCCTCGAGCGTGAAATCGCCGAAGCCTGTGGTGCGCGCTACGCTGTTGGACTCGCCTCTGGAACAGAAGCTATCGAACTCGGGCTTCATGCTTGCGGGGTTAAGGCCGGAGACGAAGTAATCGTTCCGGCGTTTACTTTCATTGCCACGGGCAGCGCCGTCAGCGCCCTTGGCGCTCGTCCGGTGTTTGCCGATATCGAACCCGCATCGTTCAACCTCGATCCGGACCAAATCGAAGCGCGCATCACACCGCGCACTCGCGCGATTGTGGCTGTCCATTTGTTCGGCCTAGCGGCGAATATGGACCCCATTCTCGCCGTCGCGGAAAAGCACGGCATCCCCGTTATCGAAGACAACGCGCAATCCTTCGGCGCCACGTACCGCGGGCGGAAGACGGGCTCGATGGGGCGCCTCGGCTGCCTGAGCTTTTATCCCAGCAAGAATCTGGGCGCGTATGGCGACGCAGGGATGATCGTCACGAGCGATGAAAAGCTTGCGGCGCGCCTGCGCGCGCTGCGCAATCACGGCCAGACGGGCCAATACCTCAGCACCGAGCGCGGCTGGAACAGCCGCCTGGACGAACTGCAAGCCGCGATCCTGCGTGTGAAATTGCGCCACATGGCGGATTGGACCGCGAAGCGGCAGGCGCACGCGCAGTTGTACGACTCATTGCTGAGAGATGTGCCGGGGATTGTGACCCCGCGCGTGCCGACCGGAAGAGAACACGTCTACTACCTCTACACCATTCGAGTGGGAGGGCGCGCCGGCGGATACACCCGTTCCAATGAAAAAGGGAACGAAGCGCGCAGTGACCTCGTCCAGCAGCGCCTCAAGGAACGCGGCGTCGCCAGCACGGTCTATTACCCGGTCCCGCTGCACTTGCAGCCGCTCTACGCGCTGCTCGGAGGCAAGCCCGGAGATTTGCGCGTCAGCGAGCGCGCCTCGCGCGAAGTCCTTTCCATTCCTATTTACCCTGAACTTACGAGCGGTCAAATCGAGCATGTCGCGCATGAAGTGCGCGATGCAGTGCTCCGTGATCGGTGAGTTTACGAACTCTGACGGGCTACCCAGGCATTACCCGAAAGACAGTAGATTTCTCAACCGGGGGCACCTTCCATTCGGGATATTTTTTCCCTTTCACCTCGAGCACAGCTGCTTTTTCAGCTGGATCGTTAATAGGTAACAGAGTGCGATCATACAATTGATCCCCGATCTTCAGTCGCACGTGAGGGTCACGCATTATATCTTCATTCCACTGTTTGCCGGGATTAGAGGTCACATAGAGATTGCCGTTATAAACGGCGCACCAAATCGTCACGGAGAGAGGGAGCAGATACGGGGTTTGGGTCTGAATCTTGATCTGCTTAATCTTGTCCGTGAACGACCAGTCGGTGACTGGAGCAGTGACGAGTTGCCCCTTGAGCCAAAGCCCCGGCATCTTGCATGACAAAGATCGATTGAATGGCGGGCAATCCTTAGGTTCGAAACCGGTGACGCGCGTCGCGAGCAGTAGCAAGATCAAGCAAATTAATATTGACCCGCAAATCTTTAATAGGAGCTTCAAAGGTTCACCTCCCAAATGGCAACTACGAGAGCTTTATCCTAACAAGATAGCCCCGCATCCGGTATTTCCATTTTGCTTCCCCGCCGTCAGCCAAGATACACCCAACCGTCCGTCGCGCTACAAGCGAGACTGCCCCGTTTCCGGGAACCTGGGCAGCTCTAGGTATACGGTAACCACGACAAGCAATCGATACTGCTTCTTTAACTTTCACGATGATTTAGAAAATATCGTGCACGATAAGCAAAGTCTGGGCGAGAGCCCATATTTACGGAACTACGCGGTAGCGGAAACTGCGCGACGATAGAGCATGTAGATCACGCTGATAAAGAGGACCAACGCGGGAGTAAGCAACGCGAGGATACCGTAATCGAGCGAGCGCTGGCCGGACAGGCCTAACGCGGAAGCCGACGTGTAGCAGAGGGCGCAACCCTGCGCGTAGGCGCCGCGCGCCGGAGCCAGAATCGCTAGTAGGGCAGCTAGAGTTAATTTTAGGCGCATCGTCGTTCCCTCCAAGAGCGTTTCCTCCTCCCGGTAATTCTACCTCAATGCGGCCTCATTTCAAGCAGCCTGAGGGCCTCCGGGAAGAAAAATATAAACATCATGCAGAGGCAGAAAATCGTCGCAGGAATCAAAAAAAGCACGAGTGAAACTTTTTCATACTTCAGGTGCATGAAGAAGGACATGATCAGCGCGGCCTTGACCACCGACAAGATCACCAGAATGGAGAGCATCAGCCCAGGCGGAAGTTGCATGTAAGCGAGAAACACTTCCAGGAAGGTGATGGCGACCAAACCTACCCAGATCCCTATATTCGTTCCAACGCTGGCTCCCGCGTGGCTTTCTTCGCCGTGCGCTAGTGTGTTCATCGTGTAGTTTTCTCCCGGTCCGAACGGGTTAGTATTTCACCGACATCAAATAAATCAAGGGGAACACGAACATCCAGACCAAATCGACGAAGTGCCAGTACAAGCCGTTCACCTCGACATCCTCGGCCGAAAATTTTCCGCGCCCGTAACCGACCGCCACAATCCCCAGGTAGATCACGCCGATCATGACGTGCGTCATGTGCAGGCCGGTGATCCCGAAGAAGACTGCGCCGAACAGCGGCGTGCCTTCCGGGTTTCCGGTAATGGTGAAATGCTCCTTGAAAATCATGTTCATCCACTCGGTCAAGTGCAGGCCGGTGAAGAGCAAACCTCCCACCATGGTCGCCACCATCCACATCACCGTTTTCTTGCGGTCGTTTCGCTGCGACGCCATCACGGCCATCACCATCGTCAGCGAACTTGCGAGCAAGACGATCGTCATCGTGGTCGAAAAAGCGATGGCCGGATAAATGGGAAACGGCCGGGGCCAGTCAGGATTGGTGAGCCGCGAATAGCTGTAGGTGATGAGCAGCGCCGAAAACGTCAGCGTGTCAGAGACGATGAACAGCCACATCCCCAATTTCTTCGAGCCGATGGCAAAGGGAGATTTCCCGCCGGACCATGCCGATTCCATCGCCACGTCGGTTTTCACGTCATGCACGATTCACCGTCCCAGAGTTAGAAGTGCCAGCAGAAAAACCCAAAGCCCATCCATGAAGTGCCAGTAAATCGAAGCCAACTCCGCCGCCGTGGACTGCGAGATGCGCGAACGGCTCCACGGGCGGAACGCCACGTAGAACAGCGCCAGAATTCCGCCGGCCAAGTGCGCGCCGTGCGCGGCGGTCAAGAGATAGAAGAAGCTGCTCGAGGGATTGGTGGCCAGCAACATACCCGAGGCGGCGAGCTGGTGCCAGGCAATAACTTGCCCGGTCAGGAAGAGCAATCCAAGCCCGGTGGTCACCCACCACCAGGATCGGAACGCTTCCCGCTCGCCGCCCTCTAGCTTCTTCCGCGCCACTACGATGGTGGCGCTGCTTGCGAGCAGTATCGCTGTATTGAACCAAAGGACGCGAGGCAGCGGCGTGCTCTGCCAGTCTAGGCCAAGGCCCTTTCGCACAATGTAGGAACTGGCCAGCGCCATGAAGAACATGACGATGGCGGCCAAGCCCAATTGAAGCGCGGTGAAATAAGCGCGCGGTGGCACCGGACGGCGCGGGCGGTGGGAATCTCCATCGTCGTCGCCTCCGGCGGGCGGAGGAGTTCCGCCGCCGTGGCCTGCGTCTATGATCTCGACATCGTCGACTATTGTTCCAGGCATTTTTTTTAAACCTCGCAGGCCTGTCGGAAACCCACAGACTGAAGTCTGTGCTACTTAGGCTTTGCGAACCAGATTCGGCGCGAGATGCTGCGGAATGTAATCGTCCGCGGCACCGGGCACGCTGAACTCATACGGGCCGTGATACACGACAGGCTCCACGCCGCCAAAATTATCGTGCGGCGGGGGCGAAGGGATCGACCACTCGAGCGTCGTCGCGTGCCACGGATTCTCTTCCTTGGCTTCCTTTCCCGCGAACAGGCTCCAGAGGAAATTGAACAGGAAAATCAGCTGCGCGCCAATCGTAATAAATGCCGCGATGCTGATAAACACATGCACCGGCTGAAGGGCCAAGAGAAATGGGCCCGCGGTCATTTCCGAATAGCGTCGCGGATTCCCGGCGAGTCCGAGGAAATGCATGGGCATGAAGATGGTATAGACGCCGATGAACGTGAGCCAGAAGTGGACCTTGCCGATCCCTTCATTCAAGAAGCGGCCAAACATCTTGGGGAACCAGAAATACAGGCCCGCGAACATTCCGAAGATGGCCGCGACGCCCATGATCAAGTGGAAGTGCGCGACTACGAAATATCCGTCGTGAAGGTACAGGTCCAGAGCCGGCTGCGCGAGGAATAAGCCGGAGAGACCGCCGCTTACGAACAGCGAAACAAATCCAAGCGCGAACAGCATGGCGCAGTTGAATTGGATTTTACCGCCCCACAACGTACCCAGCCAGTTAAACGTCTTGATCGCCGAGGGCACGCCGATGGTCATGGTCAGAATCGAAAAGGCGAACGCTGAATACGGGCTCATCCCGCTGACGAACATGTGATGGCCCCACACGCAAAAGCCAAGAAAGCCGATGCCGCAGACCGCTGCCACCATGGCTCGGTAACCGAAAACGGGCTTTCGCGAGAACGTCGAGAGCAAGTGCGACGCCACGCCCATTCCCGGAAGAATCGCGATATACACCTCGGGATGGCCGAAGAACCAGAAGAGGTGCTGCCACAGAAGCGGCGAACCGCCCTTGTGCCAGGTGATAACTTGGTCCGTGACCACCAGGCCACCGGGTATAAAAAAGCTGGTGCCCGCCAGCCGGTCAAGCAAGAGCAGGATGCACGCCGCGAGTAGGACGCCGAACGCCAGCAGTCCAAGAATCGCGGTGACGAACCAGGTCCAGCACGTGAGCGGCAGCCGGCCGAGCGTCATGCCCTTGGCGCGGAGATCGATCAGCGTGGTGATGAAATTCAGCGCGCCCATCAGCGATGCACCGCAGAAAATCGCCAGACCCACAATCCACAGCGTCTCGCCACCGCCTTGCCCGGGGCCGACGATTTCTCCGAGCGCGCTTAGCGGCGGGTACGAAGTCCAGCCGCCGATCGGCGCGCCTCCGGAAACAAAAAACGCGCAGATCATGACCACGAGCGAAACGAACGTGGTCCAGAACGAAAGCATGTTCAGAACAGGAAAGGCCATGTCCGCCGCGCCGATCTGAATCGGCAGAAAATAATTGCCGAAGCCGGACTGCGGCGCCGTGGTGAGCACCATGAAGACCATGATCGTGCCGTGCATGGTCATGAGCGCCAGATACTGCTCCGGCGTCATTTGGCCGCCATGGAAGAAGGCGAACTTCGCGGTCGGCCAGCCCAGGTGCAAGCGCATCAGCAACGAAAGCGCCATGCCGACGAACACCGAGAACAAGGCCAGCATCAAATACTGAATGCCAATCACCTTGTGATCGATGCTGAACACGTATTTCCGAATGAAACCGGACGGTGGATGGTGTTGCTCATGGCCGCCGCCGTTTTCGTGTGTCACCATTGCGCCTCTCCTCGGGGTCTTTGGTAGGACGGGCTTCAGCCTGTCGCTTTTCCGCTCGAAAGCAAAATCAAACCCGACAGGCTGAAGCCCGTCCTACTTACTGGTTCGCCGCTTCCTGATCTTTCTCCCACTTCTCAAAATCCGCTTCGTTCATCACCGTGAGCATGCTGTGCATACGATAGTGACCCAGCCCGCACAATTCCGCGCAGGCAATTTCATATTCCCCGGGCACAGTCGCGGTGAAGTGCATATGGATTTCCATGCCGGGCACGGCGTCCTGCTTCAGCCGCAGTTCGCGCACGTAAAAGCTATGAGTCACGTCCTGCGAGCGCAGGATCAACTCCACTTCGCGTCCCTCCGGCACCGCGATCACAGGCGAAACAATGTCGTCCTTGGACGCCGGATCGGTCGAATCCAGCCCCACCGGATTGCCCGTGGACGCACTGACCAGTTCCGGCTTCTCGCGCCCGAATTTCCCGTCCGGCCCGGCGTAGCGGAAATTCCAGACAAATTGCTGGCCGGTGACCTCGATTTGCAGCGCGCCCGGCGAAGCGCCGATGAAGTGCACTTCCGCCCAGGCGTTGCGGGCATACAGCCCCAGACCGACGAACAACACGACCGTCGCCAACGTCCAGATGATCTCCAGCGTGTTGTTGCCTTCGAAGTAGGAGGCTTTCTGCCCGTGATCGCGGAACTTGAAAATAGCGTAAGCCAGGCCAAGCTGCGCGGCCACAAAGACGATTCCGGTGATCAGGAAGGTGCGCGCATATTGCGCGTCAATCTCATGTCCGAGGTCGGTGATGGCCGGCGGAAACCACCAGATTTTCGCCCAGAAAATGTAAACGGTGACCAGTGTCATGATGACCAGAAACAGCGCGAAGGCCAGGGCCACTGCGGTGGAACCGCGTTCCGTTCGTCTACTCAGCATCGTCTCCGCTCCAGGGGCTTTTCCAGGCCTTCTTAACGCGGCCCGAATTCTCTTCCTAAGACGCTCGTGCCTGACGAAACCATTTTTTCTATCCTGAACGGGACATCATATACATCCTGCCGAGAATTTCAACAGTCATTCTTGCGGAGCTAAAAAAAAAGTAGATGCTCAAGATGGAACCGGGATGTCTTAGAATGAATCGAAAGCATGGGAGATCCGCGCGGAATGAAAAAGATACGCATGAATGGATTATTTCTCGGCATGTTTCTCGCGGCCATGGCCGCCGGAGCGATTCCCGCCAAGGCTCAGGTGGCCAGCCCTCCGGCCGGCGCCGCATGCAAATTCGAGGATGGCAAAACGATCACCGTACATTATTCAAGCCCCCGCATGCGCGGCCGGAAAATCTTCGGCGACCTGGTTCCTTATGGAGAAGTCTGGCGCACGGGAGCGGACGACGCAACCTCCTTTGTCCCGAATGTAAACTTAACCGTAGGCGGCAAGACCGTGCCCGCGGGAAAATACACAATCTTCATCCTGCCCGCGCCGGCCAAATGGACTTTGATCGTCAGCAAGCAGACCGGGGAATTCGGCATCCCGTATCCCGGCGAGCAATATGATTTCGCGCGCATGGAGATGAAAGTTTCCAAGCTTTCCTCTCCGCTCGAAAATTTCACGATTTCCTTCGATCAGACAGGAACCGCCTGCACCATGAAATTGGAGTGGGAAACGACTCGCGCTTCCATCGACATCGCCGAAAAGCGCTAGCCGCAAGGCAACATTACATTCGGAGGTTAAGTAGAACAGTCTTCAGCCTGTTGGGTTTGCTGCCTGCCAGGACCAAAACCAACAGGCTGAAGCCTATTCTACTTACGCCTCGTGAGGCGCGCGGCTCCGGTACCAAAGCAACCCGCCAAGCATGATCAGCGATCCGTAGGCGACAACGGACCCCATCTCGAGCCGGATCGCCAGCGATCTCCCAATCACATCATGAAGAGTCGGCACGCTCAACGCGAAGCTAACGAACGCGACGTTGCGTAGCACTCGCCATGTGTGCGCGTCGAGATCGGCGGAATGCCAAGCAGCGTAAAGCAGCGCGTACGGCAGCAGCAGGACCACCAGATACGGCTTGCGCGTCAGCGGGCTTAGAATCGTCGACGCAACAAACACCACGGCCCACTCGACTTGGGCCCAGCGAGAGCCGGGAAGCGGCGTTCCACGAAACGCGATGAAGCCCAGCACGGCCGCGATCGCGCAAGTAATTTCCCAAGCGATTTTGGCACTGCGAGCCCCGCTCAAAGGCAGCATAAATGTTCCAGGAACCGAGAACGGAATGTACCCGTACCCTAAAATGCGATCCCACATCGAATAAACGGATTGATGCGCATTTCCGGCGCCCCAGCTCTCGCGCAACTGCACGGGCCACAGCGCGACTCCGCTGCAAAACTTCGCCCAGCCGAGAAAGATCGCGGGCAGGAAGAAGAAAATGAGCGACGCTAGCGCCATCCAGAACGCCGCGCGCCACCGTTTCCGGTAGAGCAAGTACGGAAGAAACGCGATGGCCATCACTTTCATCGCCGCCGCCGCAGCGAGTACGATTCCGCCTGCGGCATCCCGCCCATTGCTATGCAGATAGAGTCCCCAGAGGGCAAGCGTGAACAGAATCATATTGACCTGCAACAGCTCGAAATTATTGATCAGAAATGGGAGCGTGAGGGCGAAAGGCACGAGCAGCTCGGGAGAAGTGAGGGCCAGCGATGTTTTGTCCGGCCGGAGGCCCAGGCGCTTGCCGTAGATGAGGCGGGCGATCAGGTTGAGCGCCCAAAAAATCGAGGCCCACGTCAGAGCAATCCACACAACGCGCGCCAAGTACGGCGAAACCCGGTCCAGCAATCCCAGCGGCACCGCGGCTAGACTGAAAAAAGGCGGCCACGTGTTGGCGCCCTGCGTATCGAGGTAAATATCGCGCCCGTCCCAGAATGCCTGGCCCACCGCGGCGTAACCGGCAAAGTCCACCGAGCGGCGCGCATACGCAAAAAAGCTGGCTACGAATGCCACGAAAAACGCAAAGAGAACCAGCCTGCTTTGCCATTTTCCCAGTGGATGCGGCTCTGAATATTG